>Ga0137458_1000012_pt1 | contig 22307 bp, 16 predicted proteins | sample EasRivERMGT642_2_FD_102311 | JGI IMG/M metagenome (GOLD analysis project Ga0137458, IMG submission 102311) | Soil microbial communities from meander-bound floodplain in the East River, Colorado, USA - East River MetaG ERMGT642_2 | ecosystem: Environmental > Terrestrial > Soil > Floodplain ... | reverse complement strand
CAGCATAGTGCGAGCCAATCTTTCTTGAAATGAACGCACTACAGGAAACAATTATACTAGCGCATCTTACCTTCAAGTAATTTGTACCGCCAACGTACCACTTATCGCATGCGCCTGTATCTATGGTATCTCACTTTTATCAAGAAATATCCAAAAGTCTGTAAAAATTTTGTAAAGAACCACATTCCACAGTTTGAGGAATCACTTTTTTGAATATTAACTGCTGCATCCTTTTTTGGGTGCAAGAGCATGAATCAAGCGTATCACCTTGTATCAACTCAGCATGGAACCATCTCTTTGTTTCTGGCGTTCATCTCTTGAGAGTACTTCGCCGAAGCACTGCTAATCGCTTGGTACGTTCTTTGTTCGTGAGAGCAGGAGAGAGAGGAAACACAAATGGAAGAAGAACAGGATGAGTATACATCTGAGCAAGAAGACAAGAACTGTGACGCAATGACTCCTGCCAAACTGCCTACGGGTGATCAGACCGCTATTGTACAGCAACTCAATACTATGCCCAGTACTGGTTTCATCTCTGCTATACCTCAGCACTACTTACACCCGGTGGGCTGGCGTATAAAGCGTCATATCAAGCGCAAGATAGTGCATAAGCACTTCATGTTTGCCACTGCTGGCGATCGTCAAAGTGCGCGTACGGTAACTAATAGTGCTATTATTATGTTTACACTGTTTATAGCTTTTCTCATCATCTTTGTTACCATATCTAGTATTGCTTCTGCAACGCAGGAGCGTTTTGGAGATCAAGTCGTACGGCTTGAAGACATCCTGCCAAAGGATAGCTTGCGTGCTTATGATATACATAGGCAACAAATTTATGTAGCTACTGACGAGGGCTTACAGATCAGTGTCCCGCTGGCGAAGATTTCGCGCCATATGATCAATGCCCAAGTGGCCATTGAAGATCGGAGCTTCTGGAAAAACTCTGGCATTGACGTTGCAGGTATTGCACGTGCAGCTCTCGAAAACCTCTCACATGGTCGTATTGTGTCCGGTGGAAGCACCATTACTCAGCAGTTAATTAAAAATGCAATTGTTGGTAATAAAGAGACAGTTATGCGAAAGTTGCAGGAAATGACTCTAGCTCCATCTGTAACACAGCAATATAATAAAGAAGATATTCTCAATATGTACCTCAATACGGCATACTATGGTGAGCAGGCATATGGTGTCGAGGCTGCGGCGTTCAAGTACTTTAATCTGCAGGGTACATCCAAGGCTTCAGCAGCTTCCAAATTGGATATTGCGCAAGCTGCGATGTTGGCTGGTATTCTAAATGCGCCCACTGCACACAATCCCTATCTGCATCCTCAGGCTGCCCTGACTCGCATGCAAGAAGTGTTGCAGCAGATGTACCAGCAGGGCTATATCAATGATACTCAGCGTGACCAAGCCATTCGTGAGGCTCAACAGCCCACATTCTTGCACCGGGGAGTTGTGAAGAATGATCTTGCGCCGCACTTTAATTACTACATGCGCAAAGAACTGGCAAGCATTTTACATATCAAGCTGCCAGACCTCTCACGCTCTGGCGCAGTCGTTTCAACAACGCTTGATCTATCATTGCAGAATCAAGTATTGAAAATTGCTCAGGACCAGATTGCAACATTGAAAGGGCATAATGTGACAGATGCAGCCGAAGTAGTTATCGACTATCACACGGGAGCTATTCGTACATTACTCGGCAATATTGATCCAGAGCGGAACCAATTTGACGTAGCTTCAGAAGGTTTCCGTCAGCCTGGTTCATCGTTTAAGCCTTTTGCCTATGTCACGGCCTTTGAGCAGGGGGTTAGCCCTGGTATGCCAGTATTGGATGGTCCGATAACCTTCCAGATGTGCTGTGGATTGCCATCATATACACCTCAGAATTATACAGGAAGCTTTATGGGGTTGATTTCATGGCGCACGGCTTTGCAGAACTCACTGAACATTCCAGCGCTCAAGCTCAATGCCCAAATCGGCTACGAGAAAACGCTGCAGACCGCTCAAAGTATGGGGATCAGTGAATATCAGGGCTCTCCTAACCTGACACTCGTGCTGGGATCACTGGGTGTACACCTGATAGACCAAACATCGGCGTATGGATCATTTGGCAATCGCGGTGTTCATGTCCAGAAACACTCAATTGACGCAATTAAGGATACGAGTGGCCGTCTCATCTATCAGTTCAATGTCAATGCCAATAGCCAGCAAGTGATTACTCCTCAGGCAGCTTTTGTCATGACCGATGTACTCAGTGATAACGTGGCGCGTACTACTGAGTTTGGTAAATGTAGTCCGCTCTGGCTCTACAGCACATCGATGAACGAGTGTTACGCAGGCAATCCCGGAACGATTCGTCCTGCTGCTGGTAAGACGGGTACAACCAATGATTTCAAGGATAGCTGGACAGTAGGTTATACAACCGATTATGTAGTCGGAGCCTGGACTGGCAATGATGATAACTCTCAGATGGTTGATGTAACCGGTATTATGGGTGCCGCACCCATCTGGCACAATACCATGCTGCTACTCGAGCGCGGACGCCCGATCCAGAACTTTGCTGGTCCTCCTCCCGGTGTAGTCAAAAAGACGGTCCGTTATCCAGGTCTCACGACAACGGATTGGTATATTGCCAATGCTGGTTGAAGCTGGAAAAAAAATGATGCAGTTATCGCGAGGAGCGTATAGCTGTAACAAGCCAACTACGTGGAATGCCGGGTACTGAGCGAGGCACAACAGGATAGGACCAACGACCAAAGTTGGCACTCTCCTCCCCAGGTTGGACGACAGTCGCTACCCATCCTCGCTTTGCCAGAAGCACCTCGGGATTATCCATACTAGAGAGCCACGGAACGCCCGCATCCTCCATCGATTTGATCCAGAGCTGTGTTGAGGAAGAGGTCAACATCTTACGGTTCACGGCGGTAAATCCGAGTTGACTGCCCGAAGCCGATAATGCCGTCACAATATTGAGCAGGTGTGGGATAGCTGATTCTGATAGATATGGCAGGAGACCTTCAATTAACCACGCAGTAGGCTGGCGAGGATTAAAGCTAGCTCGTAGCAGGGCCTCGGGCCAGTGTTCTTTGATGAAGTTAATACCAATCGTCCGACGCCAACAGACCGGAGATGCTCCAGCAGATGAAAGTAGCTCTTCCTTCTGTGCAAGCAATTCTGGTTGATCAAGCTCAAAGAGTCGCGTCTGTGCAGGCAATGCCAAACGAAAGCTGCGCGTATCCATGCCAGCCGCGAGAATGACCACCTGACGTATCGGAGACTCTGCGAGAGCATGCAGGAGAAAATCATCGAAAAACTTTGTCCTGATCACAACACCAATCTCGGTTAAAGCCTCTTCATCACGTTTGGCAGAGTCCTCAGGGATAGTCATCTCGAAGCAAAGTTTCGGGTTTCCCCACTCCTGCCCAAAATTCCCCCAATGGATGGCAATTCTGTAGTCTTTGCTCATACGATCAAGGCGGGCTTGGACACCCTCCATACGATCAAGCCAAACCTGACCTGCTTGACCTGCTAACAGAGCCGCCCAAGGGTCATCAAACAGACGATCTACGCGCTCAGTTTCACGTGCTCGTATAGCTGCTATCCAGCCAGCAGTCGAAGCTAAGCTATCTTTGTCAGGACTATCAAAAGCCATTTTTTATCTCTCCCCCCATGACTGTGCCACTCAAGTACCAATACAGAGATCATTGCAAGGCTTGACCTCAGTGATCCTATACAATAGTCAGTATAAGAGTAGCTTGCACACAGCGCTAGGGGGAAACAGGGACAATTCTCTCTTTTCGATCAACTCCCAATAGCTCCCATTATCAGCAATGTCAGAGCAAAAGCACTTCTGCTGAGGACCCATCACTGAGGGTTTTTAACAGGCATAATGCTATCATGCAGCAACAAAAGGTACAGCATGCGTCCAACCAACCATCGTACCCGCCACTGTGATGATCGCCCCCCCATCACTAGCTACATCATTCAACCGACCAGCCAATGGAGTGCTTCCATACTTTTTAATGAGATGCTTCGCGTATATTTGATTACGCTCCATATGATGATTTATCTCGGAAAATGACCTATTCCAACGGAGACGATCAAAGTTTTCTCGAGCCGATTTCAGTATGTCTTTACGCTTTTCTCTTTCATCCTTGGTAAGGTCTCCATCATTGATAATATACCTCTCGGACTTCTCCAGGATGGTAGTAAAGAGTTCAAAAGCCCGGTCGGTTTCAGTTTTTTCTCTTCTAGCCTTTATTAAATCATCCAACATCCTTTTTTCTTTCCCACGCTTACCTCCTTTTTCCAATTTGAGGTTACCATACTTCTCTACTAAATGTTTACGTCTCGGCTCCTCTGCTTCCAATACTCTCGTAACTTCCTTTTTGTGCCTTCTGTTCTGACAAGCATTCAATGACATAATATTGTATGCTTGTCTACATAGCTTGTCTTTGCCAAAAGTCATATGTTTCAGTTCATCCTTACGACGCTGCAGGTCATAATATTGATAGAGTGTATGGGCATCCGAAACTCTATCGCCATGATGAACATATATCTCTCTCACTTTCGACCGATAATGGAATATGTCATCAGGTGATAACTTCAATGCATTTTTAAGATAGTCCGTAGTACTATCTGCTAATGCATCTAAAACTTCCTGGTTTTTATTTACTTGCTCTAGTGTATCAGCAATGGACTTACCCTTATGTTTAGATTTGAAATCGGCTAAAATTCTCTTGTCTTTGTTCCTATCTCTTGAATACATGGCTTCTGCTTCATTTGACTTCTGCTTTATTGCAATATCTTCATCAGCAGGATCAACGCCAGCATCAACCAAACGCTTTATTTGTTCCTTAGCTTGCTCATATACGCTTGAAAGGTGCTTTGAAGTGAGTGATCCATCTACGAGAAGCTTTTGTATCTCATCTCTATCTTGCTGGCTTTGATCTTGACAATGCTCTAGTGCACTACGAACTTTTAGAGCATTAGCCTCTTTTTGCTCTGCCTGTTTTTGCAATTCTTGAAGCATTTGATCTGCATTATGTCTTACTAGATCAAATGGGCTTGAACCATGATTTAAGCTATTTTTACTTTCTGAAATCTCTGATTGTGTGTAGTTATCTGATGTAGCGTTACCCATAGTTAAGTACCTACCTTTCTGTATAACAGCATTGCACTCACCAGCTAGTATACATCAATAGGAGTCAAAAACTATTACGAAGATGCTCTATATATGTAAATAATTTGTCAATACTATAGTACCATTGCAAAATCCACGTATTTATTTTGAACTAGATGTTCTAGATGCTTTATGAAGGAGAAATAGACTATGCCTAACGAGATAGCACCATTGAGGAAAAGATCAAGTTTCCAGAACTAGAGAGTAGGCCCAGGTGGTGCTGGAATATGGACAAGTTCCTCGGAAGTTGTCGCGTGACGACGAGCGAGTTCCAGCTTAAGACTTTCTTCCCCCTTTGCCATAGCCCAGCGATGGTTAGCCGAAAAGATAGGTTTCATGATGAAAGAGAAGTAGCGAAGCAGCGCCTTCTCAGCCTTAATCTTCCAATCATACGTTATATTCACCCAGGGGCCGTCTTGCTCAAATGTCCAGATACCACGCCCATCAAAATCACCCCATGCTACTAATGTAAAACCATCTTTTTGCACCTCAGTGACACGAAAACTCCAACGCAATCGATAGGGCAACCAACCTTTCGTATAAAGACTGACCACTCTACCCAGTCCATACTCATCACCAGGTTCTAACACCTTGACATCCAAATAGACTGAGGGCCACCAGCGTGCCAGACCAAGCGGATCATTCAGAATATGAGAGATTTCCTCAATCGTACTCTCCACACGCCAGCGCGTAATGAAATGATAATCGTTAGTTGACATCCGCTACTCTTCTTCAAGCACATTGATAATGGCAATAAGTGCCTCCATAGTTGCTGCTGCAATGGATTTATCCATATGCCTCTTCAGGGATCTCCGTTGAAAAGTCAATCGCCTCCCCAGTCTATGTCCTGTCATAAAAACATAGCTTTGGGAAGATTGGTCTCTCTGATGCTGATATCCCCATTGGCTCACATTATATCTTATGAACTTATCCATATCTTTCTAACCCCTCATGATGGATTGCATTAAATGCAGTAAGAATGTTCTCTAACTACCAAACCACTTGGATCATTGCTGCATCTCTCTACTCAGCAGACCTGTCGTTCCGATCCACGCTACTTTGCTAGGCGAGGAAGGTTGTAACACAGTCCAAAGAGGTGCCGATGGAGCTATCTACCTTATAACTACGTACCCTTTTTGCAACTAGTGAGCAGGCTTCTTTTACCACTCTCACATTTGAAGTATAGCCCAAGGGAAGAACTCTTTCTAGGGTAATAGAGGGACAACTTGAGGTTGGTTCATACAAAACGCCAACGTTTGTCTAGTTTGAGGTGCATACAGTCATGGAGAAGGCAGCTTGATCGTAGTCGGATACCTGATTTGGGAAGCCTACAGACTTCTCAAGAAAGCAGTACGCGAGTTGCAGCGTCAGTGATATGAGAACGAAGCCCTTGCAAAATATTACAAGGGCTTCGCATGCATTCGTAGCAATGAGTAATAGGCCTGCTAGCGATGACCTATTTCCGACGATCTACCTCGCCAACAGCTTTGCTTACTTCAACCGGACTGTTGAAGTTTTCCTCACGGAGATCCTTGAGGGTTTCAAGTATGTCCTGAGTAGCTCCCTGCTGCTGGGCATGCTTGATGAGATCGTTCTTTTTGGCGGGATAATTCATTCCCTTGAGGCTTTTTTCAACCTCTACTGGATTGGCATGTGGCATAATAATCATTTCCTCCTTCTTTACTTACATAGAGAAACTTCCTACTTAATTATTTCGTCCTATCCCCACATAATCTTTAGCTTGCTAGCAATAAACACAAATATTCTGACTTGATTGCTACCAGATGGCAGAGGCATATAGGAGTCGAACCACCCAGATGGTGAGATCCACCGGGACCTCTACATCTCCATAGTGCTCTCGCATTGTCCCACGGACCAATAGGCCTGTCAAGCCAGATAACGCATACGTTCTACTGTGACCTCAGTGAGATCTTTTACCATCAGATCAGCCTTGCGTAGTCCCGGCAAGTCATGCTCACCAACCACTGCAATACAGCGCATTCCCCCAGCATGTGCCGCCTCGACTCCTGCCACAGCATCTTCGATCACTAGACATCTCGCTGGCTCTACCCCAAGTTCTGCTGCTGCCTTCAAGAAAACATCTGGTGCTGGCTTGCCATGTGGAACACTTTCTCCTGAGACCAGCACTGACAGGTAAGATACTCCTGTCCTATTGATATGGGTAGTGACTTCCGACAATTTGCATAGACGGGATTAATCGGTCATGGTAGAATGGGTGCCAAGTCCATGCTACTATGCATCAGTCTTTTCCGCTCCTAGTAGCCATCTACAGATACTCTAAAGAGCGAACAATATAGTAATACCACATAACGGTAAAGAGTTATCACCACAAAGCCTTTCAAAAGTCATTCGAAAATAGGATCGCTAGGGATACCATTCCTTAGTTTAGTATAGAATACATCTGGACTCGGAGGATAGTTACGTGACCAGTCATGATACATTCTTCAATCAGGAGATGGAGACGCTGCCTAAGCACAAATTACAAAAGATGCAACTGCAACTTTTACAGGCAATTGTCGAACGAGCATATACCCATAATCAATTTTATCGTCGGCTCTATAATGAGGCAGGTGTCAAGCCAGAGGATATCAAGTCGCTGGAGGACATTCGCAAGCTGCCCTTTCTTGAGAAGAAAACAGCGCGGGCTGCCTATCCCTATGGTACAGCTCTGGTAACTCCGGGCAGTGCCGGGAGCGCCCTTGAAGTACATGCAACCAGCGGTACTACTGGCAAGAGCGTTCCAGTTTTTGCTACCAAGAAGGATATTCAGCAATGGGCCGACCTCAATGCACGTGAGTTATGGATGGTTGGCATGCGTCCCGGTGATGTTTTAATGAACTGCTATGGCTATGGTCTGCCAACGGGTGGCTTCGGTTTCCACTATGGTGCACTAGCAATGGATGCGATGGTTATCCCTATGGGCTCGGATGCTCGCCAGTACGAGCGTATGTTTGATTTTATCACCGACTTTGGCGTCACGGCTGTCTGTATGACTCCTTCAGTTGGTCTCTACCTCGGTAATAAAGCAGCAGAACGGGGATTGGACTTCCGCAAGACTAAGCTCAGGATTGGTCTCTTTGGTGCTGAGCCGTGGCCCTGGGAGACACGGATGAAACTGGAGGAACAGCTTGGCATTACGGCCTATGATGAATTTGGCATGACAGAGTTCTTGGGACCTGGCATGACCTGTGAATGTGCGGTCCGCGATGGTATGCATGCCTGGGCCGATGCCTTTCTGGTCGAGTGCATTGATCCCGAGACTGGCGAGCCAGTTGAAGAGGGGAAAGATGGCGAACTAGTCTGGACCTGGCTGAACGCTGATGGTACGGCTATGATCCGCTATCGCAGTCGCGATCTCTCTCGCACTTGGTGGGAGGAGCGCTGTACCTGTGGTCGCACACATCCCAAAATCGGCGCGATCAAAGGACGTAGCGATGATGCCGTCTCGATCCGTGGCTTGATCGTCTTCCCCAGTCAGATAGAGGCCGCTCTAGTCAAATTCGCTGAGACTGGTGCCAACTTCCGCATTATCGTCGACAGAAAAAATGAACTGGATACCTTCGATTTAAAGGTCGAGGTGAAAGATGCTGCCATTCTGGCTCATGAGGAGTATGTGAAGAGGCTACAAGGGCAGATGGCCGAAGCAGTGAAGTCCATCACTGGCAATACCCCGCGTGTCGAGCTTGTACCTGCCGATAGTTTACCTCGTGCCAGCGGCGGCGAGTCAAAGACTGCCAGTGCCCGCGTCGAAGATCGGCGCAAAAAAGCCTGATAGCTTTAGCATATGGATGGAATAGCTGACAAAAACCGTGTGTTCTCACACAGGGAGACGGAATATGAGGAAGCAGAACCAATGTTGCTTCCTGCGTCTGTCACCAAAACAAATATATACATTTGGAGATTTTCATGAGCGATACAGAGATTAAGGAACAACAACTGGCTCCTGATTTTACCCTACCAGCAGTAGGAAGCGACGACGTTGTGAAGAACGGCCAAGTACATTTGCAGGACCTGAAAGGACGAACAATCGTCTTATATTTCTACCCCAAGGACGATACCCCAGGCTGTACCAAAGAAGCTTGCAACTTCCGTGATGCCCATCACGAGATCCAGAAACGTGGAGCGATTGTACTCGGAGTGAGCACAGACAATGTGGACTCTCACAAGAAATTCGCCGAAAAGTATGGCCTACTCTTTCCCTTGCTCTCCGATACTGATACGACCATTTCGCGACTCTACGGTGCATACGGTGAGAAGAGCATGTTCGGCAAGAAGTACATGGGTATCCACCGCTCCACCTTCTTGATTGATAAGGATGGCGTTGTGCGCAAGATCTGGCCCACAGTCAAGCTAGATGCTCATGCAAAGGAAGTTTTGTCAGCTATTGAAGCTTTGTAGCTTTAGACCACAAAAAGTAGCCTGGGTTTCGTTTAAGGCGGAGCTACGGCTACCACTCCCTAGGTGGCAAAGGCACCTCGATAACCGTTGGAATAGTATTGCGAACGGCTGCGCGTATGGCTTCGCAAAGTGCCTCCGGGCTCTCTGCGTAGATACCCTCGGCATGGAAAGCTCGTGCAATTCCTATGTAATCAGGCGCAAGTAAATCGGTGGCGATATAGCGTCCACTAAAACGCTTACGCTGGTCCTGCTTAACGGTCGCAAATGTTGCATCATTGAAGATGACAGCTATAACAGGAAGTTTTTCCTGGGCCGCAGTCGCCAGTTCACTCACATTGAGCAAGAAGCCACCATCACCACATACGGCAACCACCGGTCGCTCGGGTGCTGCTACTTTTGCGCCCAGTGCTAAAGGAAGAGCACAGCCAATGGTGCAAAATTCCGCAGGGTGAATAAAGGTGCGTGGCTCGTAGACAGGCAGATATTGGGCACAGGCATATCCCAAAAGTGTCATATCAGCTACAACGATACTATCTCGTGGTAGCCCTGCATGTAAAGCCTCTAAAAACGCAAAACTCTCACTATTGGCCTCATATGTATTTTTGTAGAGTGCTTGGCGTACCTGCTCGATCGCCATGCTGCGTACACAAGGCTGACGGCTGATATCAGGTAACAGCTCCAGCAAAGCTTCTAGTGCCAGGCATGCATCAGCGACAATACCCAGCGTTGTAGGATAGTTATGTCCAATTTCACTTGGATCAATATCAATGTGAATCAATGGTGTAGGTAGCGGCAAACGTCCATTATCAGTGCGCTCAGCTCCAAGCTTACTGCCAATCACCAGTACAAGGTCGGACTCAGCGGCCAGTGTACGCAGTTCGGTTGGGAGATAGTCATTGGTAGTGAGTACAAGTGGATGCTCTGTTGGAAGCACGTCGTGGCTCTTGCTACCCAGCACGACGGGAGCCTGGAGCAGTTCAGCCAGTCGTGCTAGCTGCTTATTGGCTCCTGCTGCGGTAATACCAGCACCAGCAATGATAATAGGATGTTCAGATGCACGCAATAGCTCGGCAGCCTGACAAATGGCCGCTTGATCTGACTGTTGTACTACAATAGGCGTTGGCACAGGAATGGCAACTTCGGCTGACTCCTCTAGCAAATCGAGCGGAATTTGCAGGTAAGCTCCGCGTGGACGACCCTGGCATAGCGTGTGGAAAGCCTCATAGAGAGCAGCAGGGATTTCCTCTACCGTATTGATGGCGTGTGCCCAACCAGTTAAGGATTGCATCACACCAAGCTGATGCTTGACTTCATGCAGTTCTCCGCGTCCTCGACTTGGTGTGGTACTTGGCAGAGTGGTACTAATCACAAGCAAAGGAATGGAGTCGGCGTATGCATTGGCAACGGGAGTAGCTACATTCGTGACTCCTGGTCCGGTGATGGTGCAGACAACGCCAGGACGTCCTGAAACCCGTGCATAGCCTTCAGCCATAAAACCTGCACCTTGCTCATGTCGTGCGAGTATGTGACGCAGACCAGGCTCTTGATACATGGCATCGTAGATCGGCAAGGTATGTACACCTGGAATGCCAAAAATAGTATCAACATTGTGGGCTCGTAAAGTAGCAATGATTGCCTGAGCACCTGTAAGATGCCGCCTATTCTCCACGCTAAAAACTCCTCATCATTTTTGCTCTTACAGCTTAACGTTTATGGCAAGTTTCGTCAATCAACCCTGTCCCATACAACTTTCTAGATTAGGCTAAAGAACTAAGCAAGAGATACAGTAACATGGTAGAATTGTAGTAACACTGATAGACAATACAGCAATAAAGCCGATTAGGAGGTTGTAAACACATGTGTGGCATTGCAGGTTGGATTGATTGGGTAGAGGATCTTACTCATCAAAGCTCACTGGTAGAACATATGGCAGAAACATTGAACCATCGTGGACCAGATGTGAAGGGGTGCTGGCTTTCACGGCGTGCAGCTTTCTCACACCGACGGCTGATCGTGATCGATCCACAAGGTGGGATACAGCCAATGGTCTATACCGCAGGCGATCATGCCTACGCTATAACTTACAACGGAGAAATCTATAACTTCCGCGAGTTACGCTCTGAGTTGGAGGTGCGAGGTCATACATTCCGCACGCACTCCGATACAGAGGTACTTCTGCATACTTATATGGAATGGGGTGAGGAGTGCGTGCGACATTTGAATGGTATCTTCGCCTTTGGCCTCTGGGATGGCAAGAAACAGCAATTGCTCCTTGCACGCGATCATCTGGGAGTGAAACCGCTTTTTTATGCTCAACGAGGAAGTGCTCTCCTCTTTGCTTCAGAGCTAAAAGCACTGTTGGCGCACCCGCTGGTCAAAGCAGAGATCGACCAAGAGGGCTTAGCAGAAATTTTCAAGGTTAGTCCTACAAACACGCCTGGTTGTGGCGTCTACCGTGATGTCTATGAATTACGACCTGGTTGTATGCTTATCTGTACTTACAATGTGACACGTCTCGTCCAGTACTGGACCCTACGCAGTGCACCCCATACTGATGATCTACCAACGACAGTGGAGCATATTCGAACACTGCTGGAAGATACTATTAGGCATCAGATGATTGCTGATGTTCCGCTAGTCACCTTACTATCCGGTGGACTGGATTCTAGTGGCGTGACCGCTCTGGCTGCCAGAGAAAGGAAACAAGACGGCAAGACGCTACAGACCTATTCGATCGACTTTGTGGATAGCGCTCACCATTTCCATGGCAATGCATTACGCCCAGATCGAGATGCCCCATGGGTTCGGCGAGTTTCAGAGTATCTGGGAACTACCCTTCATACCCTCACTCTGGATACGCCTGAACTGATTGAAAATTTGTTAGTTCCGCTGTATGCCCATGATCTACCTGCAATGGGACAGATAGAAACCTCTCTGTATCTCTTGTTTAAAGCTATGAAAAAGGAGGCAACAGTTGCCTTATCGGGCGAGTCAGCCGACGAACTCTTTGGAGGCTACCCCTGGTTTCATCACGAAGAAGTTTTGACTGCTGAGGCGTTCCCGTGGGATGTGATGATAACGGGGGAAGAAGGTGAGAGCAGGGAAAATCACTATGCATGGCTATCTAAAGAGGTGAGAGCGAAAATTCAGCCAGAGGCATATAGGGCACGAAGATACCAAGAAGCCATTGCGGAAGTTCCCCGACTGGCAGGGGAAGATGCTCGCTCAGCTAGAATGCGTGAAATCTTTTACCTCAATTTGACACGTTTTCTCCCAATGTTGCTTGATCGAAAAGATCGCATGAGCATGGCAGCAGGCATCGAGGTTCGTGTGCCGTTTTGTGATTACCGTTTAGTCGAATATGTATGGAATATTCCATGGGAAATGAAAACAGTTGGGAACATTGAAAAAGGGATCTTACGCGAGGCTTTTGCTGATGTGTTACCGGATGATGTGAGGAATCGCAGGAAAAGTGCCTATCCCTCATCACAGAATCCATCGTACCTACAGGCAGTACGAAATTTGACAGTAGATATTCTTAATGATCCTAATGCACCTATTCTTCCATTGATTAATCGAAGTACAGTACGGGCTATTGCAGAAGGCGAAGTGCCAATCCATGTAGGTGATTGGGCAGGGTATCTGTTTGAGCGCATCATTCAGATCAACAGTTGGCTCAAAGAGTACCATGTGACTATTCATTGACAGAGCAGAACCCGCCTCGCTGTTGGTGGCGGGTTCCTCATAGGCCCTGACTCAGCAGCCACCAGCCAGATGCAGATGCAGATGGAGTGTCACAACTCCAGCTCCTCTTCTTGTTGTTCCTGTAGAGGTTCTGCTTCTATCGGACCAGAAGGGGATAGCTCTTCTAGCGGACCAGCAGATAATAGCTCTTGATGGTTTCCATCTCCGACCGAGAGGTCCTCCTGCACGACATGGGCAATCGTTGATACATAAGAGAGCACATTACGCAATAGCACCAAGAGATCAAGATGAATGGCACTCGATTCGATGCTGGGTGACAGACCCATTTGCAAACGTCGCAAATGTCGCAGATGGAGCGTACGTCTCATCTGGTAGAGTTGAGCCTTGCGGGGAAAGAACGTTGCTGATAGGTGCGGATCTTGCGTGGCCAGAGCCGCAAACACTAGCTGAACGGCAGCTGTCACCTCCTGGTGATAACTGACCAGATCTTGCCAGCCTTCGTCTGAAAAGAGCAGTTGCTGGCGTCGTTTGCGCCGGGCCAAGCGCATGCATTGTTTGTCAATGAGATCGCCCATGGCCTCCAGATCCGTGATGACATAGAGCAACGCGACCTGATGGTTCTTCTGCTCCTGTGTCATCTGGTCCTCGTCAAGTTGTGTCAAGTAGTACTTGATAGCTGCATTGAGGTTATCAACCTGATCATCGAGCGCATCAATATGAGAGGAAATTTCCGTTTGTCCTTCCTCAAAGGCATGAATGCTGAGATTCAACATCTCTGTGACTAGATCGGTCATATGCAATACTTCACGAGTTGCCTGTCCAAGAGCTATCGCAGGCATTGTGAGAGTATCGGGATGAAGATAGCGTGGTCCAGTGGGTTGCCCTTTGGTCGAACGATCTGGAACCAATTTCTCTGCGAGAGCAGCAAGTGGCTCAGCAAGCGGAACAAAGATGAGAGCCAGCGCGAGATTGAATCCCAGGTGTGAGAGAGCCACCACCGTTGCGGGCGGCAGAGCGAGCCAGGAGAGGACGGTTGTGAGTGGATTAAGAGCAGCCAAAGCAACACAGGCAAGCAGAAATTTCGTACTCGTATGAATGAGCGCTAGCCGCCGACCAGAGACAGATACTTTGGAGAGTGAGGTAAACAGTGCAGTGATGGTCGATCCAACATTGGAGCCGAGCATGAGTGCCAAAACAGCACCTAACGGTAAAGATCCGCTCGATGCCAGGACAATCACTAATCCAATTCCAGCAACACTGGAGGCAAAGACCATCGTCAAGACCGCTCCGATCAATGCCAAGACGATTGGAGACTGGACTAAGGCATCAAATACCAGAATAGTGATAGGATTACTAGCAAGCGGACGACTTCCCGCTTCGAGTTCAGCTAGCCCTAAGATAATGAGGCCAAATCCAAAGCAGGCTTGCCCTACACCTCGTTTAGGGGTCTTTCGGGTCAGCATTGCGGCAGCGGCTCCCAGGCCTACAAATACAAATGCGAAGTTGGTAATATGAAACACCAATAATTGTACGGCTAACGCAGATCCTACATTGGTCCCAAGCAGCGTGATAATCGCTACCGTCAGTGACAATAGTTGCACACTGACCAACCCAACCAGTAGAGAAGAGGTTACCCCTGAACTTTGGGTCAGTATGGTTACAAGCACTCCGGTGCTAAAAGCTGCTAGCGGATGCTTGGTAAGCAGCATCAGATTCCGACGCAGCCGCATACCTGCATCTCGTTGCATAGCATCGGTGATCAAACGTACCCCATAGAGTAGTGACAATACCCCACCAAAGACAAGACCTAAAATAGTGGTTGGGTTCGTTGGATCGATCATCAATCGCATCCCCTTTCTTCAGAATGAGAGTAACGCATCACGGCAATAGTCTAAGAGAACTTCGTTGCACTTTCTTAATTCATGGTTAAATGAATGTTAAGGCAGTGTTAAATGCTATTGTAACACATGTTGTGGGCTTTTTGCAACAGTCCAAAATTACATATTTTGAGATGTAACTATATTATACCTATCTATAAAATATAAGAATCGGAAACATTACAATCTACAAAGAAAGCATTTCAGCTACATAACAAAACGAGAGCACTCCATCTGTATAGTGCTCTCGTAAAAGCAATATATATCTCAGGCGGCGAGAGAGAGCATACGCTCAAGAGCAACACGTGCCCAGTGAGCCGTCTCCTGGTCAACGCTTACTTGATTGATGATTTGACCTTCGAGTAGCTCCTCCAGCACCCAGGCAACGTATGCCGGGTGGATACGATACATCGTCGCGCAAGGGCAGACGATCGGGTCCAGGCAGAAGATGAACTGATCAGGATGCTCCTGTGCAAGGCGATGTACCAGATTGATCTCCGTACCAACTGCCCACTTGGTGCCCGCAGGGGCACGTTCAATCTGCTGAATGATATACTCCGTTGAACCATAAAGGTCAGCGGCAGCTACAACTTCGCGGCGACACTCGGGGTGCACCATGATTCTAATGCCCGGATAGTCTGCACGCGCTTTCTCAATCTGCTGCACGCTAAAACGCATGTGCGTAGAGCAGTAGCCTTTCCAGAGAATAATCCTGCCATGCTCAATTTCTTCTTCAATGTCGTCTGAAGCTAAAGGATCTTTGGGATTCCAGACAGCCATCTGATCCTCTGAGATACCATATTTCAGAGCAGTATTACGCCCCAGGTGCTCATCCGGGAAGAAGAGCACACGTTTCCCTCGGCTAAATGCCCACTGAATAACCTGAGGAGCATTCGAGGATGTGCAGACGACACCTCCGTTGCGACCACAGAAGGCTTTGAGGTCAGCGGCAGAGTTCATATAGGTCACGGGAATAATGCCAGCATCCTCACCAAGCAGATCATGGAGTATCTGCCAGCACTCTTCCACCTCAGCGATATTGGCCATATCAGCCATTGAGCAGCCAGCAGCCGGATTGGGCAAGATTACTTTTTGGTGAGGTCCGCTGAGAATATCTGCACTCTCGGCCATAAAATGAACACCGCAAAAGACAATATAGTCGGCCTCCGGACGCGCGGCAGCTAGTTGGGCAAGCTTGAAAGAATCGCCTCGGTAGTCGGCATAGCGAATGATTTCATCACGCTGGTAGTGGTGACCTAGGATCACCAAACGCTTGTCTAGAGCAACTCTTGCAGCTGTAATACGGCGATCCAACTCCTCTCCATCCATATATGCATAGAACTGTGGAATACCATCAATGCGCTTGGCCAGATCATGTTTGGCACGCGTTTGCGGATCGAGCAGAGGCAAAATGCGTGTCTCCTGGCTTTCGACACAGGCTGTTTTGATAGCCATCGAGCTTCTCTCTTTCTGGATTGTATCAGGCAAATTCTAAGGAGACATCAAAATTGGGTGCCGAGTGCGTTAAGGCACCAAGCGAGATGAAATCAACGCCAGTTGCAGCAATAGCCATCAAACGATCTGGATCGGTGCCAATGCTGCCAGAGGCTTCGATGAGCATATGTGGAGCATGCAGGCGTATAAATTCAACGGCTTTGGACATCATCTCGATTGGCATGTTATCCAGCAACGCCACATCAGCACGGCACTCTGCAGCTTCGTGTACTTCGGCGATCGTTTCACACTCGACCTCTATTTTGAGCAGGTGCGGAGCAACGCGTCGTGCAGCAGTAACAGCCTGTGTAATGCCTCCCGCTGCCTTGATATGATTATCTTTAATCAGTACCCCATCGCTCAAACCAAAACGATGGTTCTGTCCACCACCTAGTTGGACTGCCATCTTCTCCAGGCTGCGCAACCCCGGAGTGGTCTTGCGTGTGTCGAGGATGCGCGTTTGTTTGCCCTCTAGCGCACGAACGCAATACGCTGTGATAGTTGCAATGCCTGAGAGATGACCAAGAAAGTTGAGGGCCACACGCTCTGCACTCAATAGTGAACGTGCAGGACCTTGCATACGCAGTAGTGCGTCATTAGTCTGGACAGAAGCCCCATCCTGCACAAGGAGTTCGATGGATATTCGCTTATCCAGAGCACGAAATGTCTCCGCGGCAACTATAAGCCCTGCAATAACTCCTGCCTGCCGAGTAACAATTGAACCTGTAGACCACTGGCCCGCTGGCACTGTACTCAGAGTTGTGATATCAGAAAAAGCTCCATCCTCCTCTAATGCGTGGTTGATGAGGTCTACGGGAACCTTATACATGAGCAATCGCCTCCTTTTGCGCTTGGTTTAATCTATGAGTATCAATACGCATAGGCTGAAAAGCAAAGTGGCGCATCGCGAGATTGTTATCGAGAAACTGGTAGTCTAGCCGCCAGTGGCTACCCCGGCTCTCACGACGCTCTAGAGCGGCAGCAATAACCAGTTCAGCAATTTGAAGCATATTACAGATTTCTAAACATTCTTTTGTGCTTCCACATCTATTACATCTCAAGAATTGTTGGTGCAGAGACAGCACTTGGCGACGTGCTTCTAGCAATCCATCGCGGTCACGACAAAGCGAGACATACTGCCACATGATTTTGCGCAATTCACACTTGATCTGGTGTGTGGCAATCTCATCCGCATTGCCCGATGAGTGGTTTTCCCTGTTGTCATAGGGAATGAAAGAAACTCCATTGCGTGAGACGTGCCAACTAGCAGGAGCATTTCCGCGCGTAAGCGTGTCTGCAACGCGGATACCGTAAACCAGCCCTTCGAGTAGAGAGTTACTGGCCAAGCGGTTAGCACCATGAACGCCAGTACAGGCAACTTCTCCTACAGCATAGAGATGAGGCAATGTTGTTCGCCCATTAGTATCCACCAGAATGCCCCCCATGCAATAGTGGGCTGCTGGCGCTATGGGCAGTAGATCAGTAGCGAGGTTCAATCCGCATTGACAGCAGAGAGCAGAAATGGTTGGAAAACGAGCATGTATTTTTTCAGCCGGAAGATGGCGCAAATCGAGATATTGGCAATCAGTTTGCTCAGCGACCATCTCTTGCAAGATGGCTCGCGCAACAACATCTCTAGCAGCAAGTTCATTCTGGGAGCTATAACGAGGCATAAAGCGCTCACCCGCGTGATTGCGCAAATAGGCACCTTCACCTCGCACAGCCTCAGAGATCAAGTGGGATGCACTATTAGCAACCAGAACCGTTGGATGGAACTGCATAAACTCAAGATCCGCGAGGGCCGCACCAGCTCTCCAAGCCAGAGCTAGCCCATCAGCAGTAGCACCAGCAGGATTTGAGGTATGCAGCCAGAGTCCACCTGCACCACCGCTTGCTAGCACTGTGGCATGGGCTTGAATCGTAAAGCAATAGCCATCTTGATCGATTGACCGCAGACCAACACAACATCCATCTTGCACGAGAAGATCCTGTACAAAGGTTTTTTCATAGAGCACAATTGAGGAACGAGTGCGTAATGCGGCCATGAGTGCCCGCTCAATTTCCGCACCCGTGGCATCTCCCCCAGCGTGCAGCACACGCCAGCGACTATGTGCACCCTCACGGCCAAGCAGCAGCCCATCAGGTGTTGTGTGAGCCGCCTCCCCCGGTTGTGTGCGATCGAACTGAACGCCCATTTGCATAAGCCAATGCACCGCAGCAGGAGCTTGCTCCACCAGGATACGTACTGCCTGCTCATCGCACAAGTCCGCACCCGCTGCCATGGTATCCTGAAAATGCAGTTCGGGACTATCATCTGCTCCCAGTGCTACGGCAAGACCACCCTGAGCATAGCGGGTGTTGCTTTCCCCAAATTGCCCTTTGGTGAATAGTGCAACCCGCAGATGGTCCGGTAGACACAGAGCAACTGAGAGTCCCGCGATGCCTCCTCCAATTATCGCGACATCGAACGGTTGACAGTGAGTCATTGCTCTTCTCCTTATGAGTAAGTGTAACTAGTACACTAACCACTCTGGTAAAAAAGAAAAGGTGTTGTTTGTACACTAACCTTCCTAGCTAGTATACCAAACAAAATGGGGAAAAACAAGGGGAACTCTATGCTTCTCTACACCGGATAGGTTGCTTTTTGCCAGCTTGCTGTTATACTAGGCCTATAATACATACAGCAATACCAGAGGCAAGATAGCCATTTGTTTGAGGAAGGACCATCATGCAGAAGTGGGAATATAAAGTCATTCTTGTACGCAAGCAACAAGTCCTAAAAGTGAATTATCAAGCAGTCAAAGACCAACGGTTACTCAATATCGAGTACTTAAACGAACTTGGAGAAGATGGCTGGGAACTAGTATCCCGCAATGTCGATGAGGATGATGCAGGTAAGCCAGCTATCATGATCTTCAAGCGTCCTAAGGGCTAAAGATCGCAGAAAACGTAAAATACAGAGGGGAAATACTCGCGATATTCATGATGTCAAGCTACTCCTCCAACACGGGCTTGTCACCTTGGAGGGGCTCGATGCTACCTATGGTGAGGTTCTTCCGCAAGTGGGCAAACGTCCCTATCACAGGTTTGATCCTACGCAATTTGCTTCTCGTTATGATGCAGTGCGTCAGTTGCTTAAAGACTCATGTCAAGCTTTATCTCCAGAAAGCGAGTATGGTCCTTTACCATGAGAAGCCAAAGCAGAAGACATGAATTTGCTAAGCGTTACATAAATACTCAAATAATATGGAGGTACTATTCAAAATAATTCTGGCTATATGGCCTCGTCACACTGGAGCATGTTACTTTATCGGCCAGCCCCCGTGCTCATCAATGGCCTCGTCGATTTGCCCCATTAATTGAATCGTCTCTGCAAGAGCGGCTACCATACATTGATAGTGCTTGATATCATTGAACTCAAGCTTGCGCCCCTTGCGATCCTTGAGCCATTTCTGACAGATCTGATAGCCACCGATATGAAATTCCCACACCACTGGCGGGACACCTTCAATATACTGCGTCTTATTGATCCAGACACGGCCTTGCTCAGGATTATCAGTAGGAGAGGTATAGTCGATCTTCTCAACCACATCATTCCCTGAGACTGGAAATTTTGTGGCGATCTTGCCGAACTTCTCCATCAGGTGCAGTCCTACCAGTCTGTCACCCAGCTTGCAGAGTTCTCGGAACAGATCAGTGTTTGAGGTAAGCGGTAGTCGGGGAAAGTCGATCTTGAGGAACTCGGCATAACGGCTACGATAGGTGGGCGAATGGAAGACGGCATATATATAATTAAAGATGTCTTCGGGGCCAAAGGTTTGTTGTAGATCGCCTTTACCATCAGGAACAAAGCTCATCTTGAGTTTGGTAGAGATATCTTCGATAAAGGCAGATGCAAGGTTGGGATGACGACCTCGCATGGTCTTTTGGGACTCATCAGTGTCCAGCAAATCCCCCTGAATAGAATTTGGATAGAGATACAGAGGTAAAACAACTCCCCCCTCTTTTGTGCGAACAGATATTAAATGCTGATCTGATAACTCTCGTGTTACCCATATATGCTCAAACGGAAGTGTTGCTAGTTGGCGGACTGAAACAAATGCCAAGTTATTCTGATCTAAGTGACGCATAACGCGACGATTTAATCTAGCAACGAATTTTTCATGGTAGAAAATATAGCGCCTATCAAAAGGTCTAAAAGCTTCGGATCTGATAAAGCAGTCAATATTATCAGACTTAATAGTTCTTCTAGCCGCTGATGCATTCCACATATCATGATCTGTTAATGCTAAGCCAAACTCAGCTACAGCTTCATGATCAGTCTTATGAGGATCTATAAAACGCAAAATCTGTGATCTTAGTTCATTTCTCGTTTGACTGATTACTAGATTATCTCTCTTCGTGAGACAACCAAGTGATGATTCTGGCACAATCTTTGTTAATGTCCATCCATTCTCGTACTCTTCACTTAAGTTTGTATCCTGTGGTCTAAATAAATAATAGGGTGACTGAGGACTCAGAACTTCCCATTGTGTTGAGCTTACATCGTGTTCAGCAAGCCAATGATACTTACCACCAATCAGCCGCTGCTCTTGTTCTATTTTCTCAGATACCTCGCGAGGTCCCCAGAGATGAGTATGGTAAACTTTAGCGACACTGGATGGTCTTGTTTTCTTCTGTCGCTTCACAAAGATGCCAATTGCTACCCCCTGTTGAATATCAAACACATTCTCATCCTTGGTACCATCAGGCGAGTGTTCCTTCTTCTTGCTATTGCCATGCAGGTCAAAAACATAGATATCATCAAAGGTCTGCATGAGACTCTGGCGCATACCCCTAAAAGTTGGATTATCCAGATACCCGTGATTGGTGATAAAAGCGAGGATACCATAGCCAGTCTTCTCAATACGCCACTGTGCAAAACGCATAAACTTCACGTAGTCGTCATTCAGCCACTTCGGATTGCGTTCCCCAAGCGGCTGACCGTCAACCTCAAAATAGTTTCCGGTTGTCTTGCCCGTTTGAGAGTCCTTGCCTCGCAGCAGGTCCTTAATCCACTGTCCCTTGTTGGCAGAATGTCCAGAATAAGGAGGATTGCCCAGTATCACCATCACCGGATAGCCTTGCTTCACCTTTGCAGCCTCATTAGCCTCATCTGAAATATAGCGTCCAAATAGCACATCTGAACGTTTGTGAGCTTCATCTAATGTATTTGTCAGGTAGATCCCCAGGCGCTCCTCAGACTCGAAATCATACCCCCATGTTGATCGCTCTTCTTTGGGTAGATCGATAGCCGCAAGCTGCATTGCAAGCTTAATATGAGCCATCGCATACGGTGCCATCAACAACTCGAAGCCAAAGAGACGCGGCAGGAGGTGCTGGCACACGTAGCTTGACCACATACCAGCATTCCCCATCTGTTGATAGCTCTCACGAATATGGGCAATAACGTGGTAGAGGAAGGTTCCTGTACCCGTAGCAGGATCGAGGATCAAGATACGTGGCCTGCTCTCTATGTGTTCCTTTCCACCTTCATCAGTATAGGAATAGGGAACAGTACCAGTATCAGCAAGACCTTCAGGACAATCAAAATGTTCACGTAGCAGGTGATCTACTGAGCGAACAAT
>Ga0137458_1000010_pt1 | contig 23563 bp, 37 predicted proteins | sample EasRivERMGT642_2_FD_102311 | JGI IMG/M metagenome (GOLD analysis project Ga0137458, IMG submission 102311) | Soil microbial communities from meander-bound floodplain in the East River, Colorado, USA - East River MetaG ERMGT642_2 | ecosystem: Environmental > Terrestrial > Soil > Floodplain ... | reverse complement strand
GCCGGCGGCAACGGCGCGCAGGGCCGCGCGCCGGTACTCGCTGAGCTCGGCGCTGCCACCGCGCACACGGGATAGCTGCGTGCGCGAGAGACCGATCGCGATGGCAACGGCAGCGTCGGTGCCGAGTCGCACAGATGCCGCGGCGACAAGGAAGCCGTCGGGCGTGGTGGGCTCGACGGATGCACGGTGGCGAGGCGTGGTCATGCAACCTCGGCAACATGGTAAGAACAGACGCGCGCCGCGCGTGACCGTGGTGTTGCCGTCGCGGTTCACGGTGTGTACAGCGATGTAACCCTCGTCGGCGATCTGGTCGGACTCGACGAGCCACTGGGGCCGCTCGGAGGCGGTCGCGGGCGTGTAGTGGCGCTCGGCCTCGTGTGCCTTGTCCTCAGCCAGCCGCTCGACGCGCTCGGTGAGCCACTTGTCGGCCGCCTTGCGGGCACCCGGCAGCGTCTTGTAGGACTTGCCGCAGAAGTAGCCCATCGTCGCGCCAGCCACATCAGCGACGGCGAGAAAGCTACCGGTGCTCCCGTTGGCGCCGATTGTGACGGTGGCCAGGGGCGCATCGGGGTGCGTCACGACGGTCCGGTCGAACTGGTCGACGATCGCGGTGGTCTTGCTGTCGCTCTTGCTCGCCATGGTCCTGCTCCTCGTTCGTCTTGGCGTCCCTCGCCATCGACAAGACCAAGGTAGTGCACGATGTCCGAAAGCGCAACATCTTTCTTTGGGTGCCCGTCGATCTTCTTGAAACGCCTTGTTTCGTAGGCTATCCGAGCGGTAGCCGCCCCTGCCGAGGAGGTGCGTCTGGCAGCTCGCCAGCGTGCACGGCCCCGAGCCTGACCAGGAAGCCCGCCACGAGCCGGCGGTGGCATCGGTTGGCATCGCGGCACCGGCACCTCAGCACCACGCGGTCGCGAGCGAGGAGCGCCGTCCAGTGCGCACGGTGGACGCGGTAGGAGGCGAGCATCTCGTTGCGGAAGGCCTCGACGTACGTGAACCATCCGGCCTCTGCGGCAGGTCCGCCGAGTTTGCGGGCGGCCAGCGCTTGGTTGAGGATTCCCCACGATGGGGCCCACGGTTCACCCGGTGCGAGCACGTCGGGTGACAGACGGAGCGCTCGACGGCATGCGTCCGCGCCGGCTCTGGTGATGTCGAGGTCGCGCGGCTGACCGTCGATGCGCGCGGTGTAGACGTGGAGCGCGAGCGCGCGAGCCTCAGCGTCGTGCGCAGGAACGTGTCGCACCGGCCAACCACGGCCGCGCATCAAAGCGACCATGCTTCCAGTGCCTGTTGGTCGACCGTCAGGCTTTGCAAGGTCGCCAAGCGCGAACCCTTGCACGCGCGACCACCGCCGCTCGACGATCCCGCGCGCAGCCTCCTCGGCCATCGCCTCGTTGCGGAGCGGTCCCGCGTTCCTGCCACGCTTGCCGCCGCTCAAGCGATACTCGGTCCAGTCCGCAGGGCGCGCGTGGATGACGTAGCCCGCGGCGCGTGCCACATCGTCGGCGAGGGCATCAGCGCTACACCGAACACCGCTAATGATGCGTGGTGGACATGCACCATGCATAAGCTCGTAGGTTTCGGGTGTGTAGGCGGTAAGCTCCGCGGCGATGCGGACGGAGTCGCTCCATGAGCGGCTGCCGGCGATGATCAGGATAGCGCTCATGTGGTATCGAGGTAGACGTGGTGTAGGTGCCGGACTGCGGCCAAAGCCGCGAGCCCTCGGCTTACTCCGAGCTTTTCGGACAGCAAGTCAACGTCGTCGCGCTCCTCGCGACTTAGCGACACCTCGATAAACCTGCCTCTCGGCGGTGGGTGAATCCACAGTCTGCCTTCCCCAACCCAGCAGTCAGGCTCTTCGCGCGGATTGTCGTAGCGAATCAACCACGCAAGGTTGTGTATGCAGTCACGGACCGTCTGCGAACGGGATCCACCGAGCTCTGGACAGCCGGCAAAATAGTCAAAGCGTCGATCATCATCGGCGCTCATTGGCACCGCCACGGACAACGGCCGCCCGCCCCGCACCGGCTTGACGCGCTTGGCCTTGGCCGGTCTGGGCGCGGCCCGACGTGTCATGAGGGCCGCGATCACCAAATCAAGATCGGATGGCGAGAACTCGATTGTCCCATCCAGCAGTAGACGAATCACCGTTTTCGACGACGGCACGGCGGGCGCAACCGGTGCGACAGAGGCGAGGGATGGTTCGACTACATCGGAAGCAGACGGTTCAATCGCGACCGGTGGCAGATCGACCGACGCCAGAAGACGATCAACTGCTTCAGTCGTCGGCTCAACGCGCTCGAGCTCTTCGCGAGCACGCCGTGCCCTGCGCAACGCCGCGAAAGACCCTCCCGCTGTAGGCGCCCGTGCGGCGGATCGAGTCTCTCGGTCGATGATGGCGCGAAGAGCGGCGGCGTCCATCACGTCGCCATCGGCAACTTCGGCGCGCCGCTCACAGGGAACGCGCGACAACATTGAAGGCCCGCCGGCCACTCGGCGGGATCGCCACCGTGTGAGTCCACCAAGCGAAGTGGCAGACCGTGATCTATGGTCCGCGCCCCTAACTGCTTTAGGAAGTACGCGACGTTCGCCGCCTTGCACTGGTCGCGCATGCTCCTCGCCCACGCCAAATCGAACGGGCGAGCACCGGGACCACTCTCACCACCTTGGATGATCCAGTCCACGAGCACCGGGCCGATGTCATGATCCTCGCACGCTTCCCGACCGCACTCAGCGCAAGGCAAGCAGTCCGATTCGGGTCCGTCGGCTTCGAGCCATCGTCGTACATTGATCGGTCCCACCTGCGGCTCGACGCTGAGAAATCGAACCGGTGCGGGGCAGCGGAGCAGATGCGGGATGCGCTCGTCCGCCGTCGCCTGATCTTCGGTGCTCGTGCCGAGCCACACGTTGGTGAGTGGCCACGGACGCGACACACGTTCGATGTCGAGGTCGTAGTTGATCGACTCGATCGTGCAAACCTTCGCGGCGTTCGCGCCGATCGTGTGCCCCGTTCGCTCGGCCCACGCAAACCAGTATGCCATGCGCTTTGCCCGCTTCGTCAATACCTGGAAGGTGTGGTGCGTCGCCGCCGCCATCACCCCGAACACCGCGGCGATCTCCTCGTTGGTGTGCCCCTCGTAGAACAAATCGCCGAGGTCGTTCACGAAGGTACGCCCGCCGTGCGGGTTGCGCTTTCGTAGCGGCTCGTCGAGCCTGTCGACGATCAGCCGATGCTCGCCCGTGAACTGTGGACCGGCATCCTTCATGACGGCTAGCCCCTTGTAGACGGGATGCTGCGAGAGGCGCGTCGCGATCAGGCGCTCGGCGTAGCAGTTTTTGCACCCGGTGCTGCACTTTCTACAGCCAACGGCTGGATTCCAAGTCCACCCGCTCTTCTCGTCGAGCGCGTCGTTCCACGTCCATTGAATTGCGGTCTTGATCACTGCTCCTCCTCGCCTTCGTCGTGTTCGCGATCGCTCGGCCCCGGGTACGCGCTCCCATCGACACCGCCCGGGTCGCCGGCATCATGCTCGGGGTCCTCGTCCATCTCGCGGAGCTTCTCAATGCACTCCTCCTCGATTATGTCGCAGTTACTCCCACCGTCTCCGAGCTCGCCTTCGAGCAGAGCCCAATGAATCCGCTTCCACAGGGCCGCGCGCTTGCGTTGGCGCTCGACCTCCTGCGTGAGCTCGGCGATGCGGCAGTGTAGTTCGTCGAGCCTCATTCCGTTGTCACCCATCGCTCCTCCTCACGAACATGCTTTCTCACTCTCCCGGATGTCGTCGATTGTCATGAGATCGACTCCTGTCTGTCGCGATCGATGTCACAGTCGATGAGTTCCTGGTTGTCGTAGGCGAAGGCGAGCGCGTCGAGGATGCGTGCCGGGCCGAGGTCCGGGTAGCGTTTGATGAGCGTCTCGATCGACGCGCCGGCGCGGTGCCAGGCCCAGATCCGTCGCACCGGGACGCGAGGTGTGTGTAGTGCCACCCGATCCGATGGCGCAGCAATCACGTAGGGTCTGCCATCGAACACGTCGGCGTCGATACGTACGTGCGTGTGAGGGACAATGGCGCCGGGGCCTGCGTTGTCCGTGCCCGAAGTAGACTTAACGCAAGGATCGTCCATGCACCAGGAGCCGTCGACCTTGTGGCCTGGCAACCCTCCGCTTCGATTGTGCGGCACGAAGATTCGTTTGCAGCGCGGACACACGATATTCATGGTCGGGTCGTCCTTTCTTCAAGCCGAAGCCCGCATCTCATCGCCGGCCACGAGGCGACACGCCCACCCAGCCGCGAGCGAGAGCGCCGACACGTCGTTCACGGGCGGCATCGCGAACGGCAACTGCACGCCACGGACGCCGATCGAATCGGCAGCAGACCCCTCTCGAATCGTCAGCGGCTCAGGTGAGAGGCCCCGCTTTGCCGCGGCGCGCCCTTGCTTCCCGCGGTTCTTGGCAGAAAGCGGGGCCTTTTTGTGCCCGTGCGCATTACATGAATTACTTACCAGCGGGGCCGGTTTGATGTCGGCGCGAGCCTTCCGGCCACGGCCCTTGGTGTCCTGCAAGATCTTCGGCCGAGCGATGGTGCTGCCGTTTGCGCTGACGATTCGTCCGTCGACGATCTCGGGAATGCCCTCGTCGAGCTGCACAAGCTCGCCCAGGCCGAGCTCTGCCACCGTGCGCGCCGCGCGGCGGTAGCGGTTGATCATCTCGCTCGACCTGTGACCCGTGCGGTCGGCGATCCACGCCTCCGTCTTCCCGTTCGCGAGAGAGATCGTGACGAGCGTCGCGCGCAGGTCGTGGCACCGGATGGGTCGCCGGGCGGGCGTACGCTCGAACAGCACGGCGCGGTCAACGCCAGCGGCTCGTAGGTGCGCGCGAAACTTTGACGCGCGATGCGACGGCGCGCGCTCGTCGAACACGAAGATCGGATGGTCGGCCTCGGCCAGTCCTTGCTCCGCACGCAACGCCTTCCACGCACGCAGCGCCCGCACGACACCGGGCGACATTGCCCACGCGCGCGGGTCGTCGGTCTTGTTCGCGTCGAGGGTGACGGCGCCGCGCTCGAGGTCAACGTCCCTCCAGAGCAGCGCCTCAGCTTCCGATGCGCGCATGCCCTCCCTGCTGAGGAAGCCGTAGAACAGGCGCATCATGAGCGGGATGGTGACGCACGAGATGAGCTTTCGATCTTCGTCCGGGTACAAGTAAACCTTCGCCTTGTCGCACTTCGCACCAGTCGTGCGGAAAAATCCGCGAGGCACAGGTGACACCTTGATGAGCTTGAGCGGATAGACCGCGATCGCAAGGATGCGGCTCACGAGCGTGCCGACGCGGCGACGGGATGAGGCCTCGCCTTGATACGCGCGCGTCACCTTTTCCAGGTGCTCGATCGTGACATCCTGGATCGGCGTTGAACCGATCTGCGGGCTGACGTGCTTGTCGATCAGCCCCTGGCACGCGGCCGCTTTTTTTAGCGGGCGCACGTGGTCTGGGTACTCGCGCGAGAGATCGCCGGATGTCCACCGCACAGCGAGCGAGGCGACGGTGTCGCCTTTACCGCAGGCCGACTGCGTGGGCACGACCTCGCCCATGCAGAGCCGTGTCGCCATCCGCAGCACGGCCGCAAGGTCGTCGGCGCCGGCCGTTGCTGCCTCGGCTACGAAGGCGTCGGCGCGCGCGGCATGGCCGGCGCCGGTGAGCTGAGCGGCCAGCTTCGTCAGCACCGCGAGCCGCGCGCGCGCCGCGCTCTCTGTGGTGGCGTCGAGCTTGAACGCGCGCCGCTGTCCGTCGACGAGGAGGCGCGCGTACCACACGCCTCGTGACTGAAACACCGTGCCTGTTGCCTTGCGAGCCATCAGATCGTCTCCAGCGCGAGCGTCATACGAAGCCCCAACGCACGTAGCACATCCCGCGCGCCTGACACGGAGACATCGAGTGAGCACGCGTCCAGCGTCGATGGCAGCTCTCCGTCGTTGGCGATTGCCCCGAGGCGCAGCGTGTGCCCCGTGGCTCGCGCGTAGGCGGCCAGCGTCGAGAGCTTGATGTCCTCGCCTTGCCGCAACGCGTCTCCCACGGCGGCCTGCGAAACTCGCGGCGATCGAAGCCTACCGAGGTCGCGCTGCGAGAGCGGGCGTCCCGCCTCGCGACAAGCATCGAGGATGCCGGCGAGCGGGCGAGTGATGGGAATGGGGATCACGGCCCACTTTCATGTTTTCTCCGCCGGCCCTCGCGGACTCGACCAGTGACCGGCAACTTCGTATCCTGCGCGTCGCGCCAGTATCTGCGCGAGCTCCTGTTGCCAGTCACGCTCCCACTCTGTCCCATATGTCATAACCCCACCAAAGGCCTGACAGAGTACCAGGCCTTCTCCTCTCGACAAAGCAAGGAGATCCTCCTCTCTGAAGAGGCCCGGAACACGTTCGGGGGCGTACGTCCACGCGAGCCAGTAGGCTTTTTTCGTGCTCATCTCTCGCCCCTTTACGATTTTGGCGCGAACTCACGGACGATCTCAAAAATCTCATTCGTCGGGATCGCTGAGGCCTCCCCCTGTGGCGAGGCGACCAAATTGCGTGGACCACCCCACCGCGGGGTGACCTTTTCCACCACGGTCCTCAGCGACCTTCGGACGTCAGCCACGTGCCCGACGTCGACGAACGCCTCCCAGACCTGAGCGCACTCCTCCCACCCCGGGTCGCACGCGTGCTGGGCGGTGCCGCGTGGGCCGATCTGGCACGTCGCGTTCGAGATCGCGTCGTGGTGTCGGATGTGGGGCCGCACCCGTTCGTCGACGTACGCGATGAGCCGCGCCTTCATCTCAGGCGCGAGACGATGCCACTCGATCGGATCGCCGCGGTCCTTCAGGCTCACCGCCCGGGGACACAGCGCCTCCGCGCGAGCGTCGACCTCGAACACGTTCAGCCGGTCGGCGAGAGCCAGCGCCCATCCGGGGAAGTCGGCGCGGTCGCCGTACGAAGCGATCGTCCACTTCTCGGTAGTGGAGCCGTCGGGCCAGCGAAACGCTGGGTTCCTCGCGCACACGAACGGCGCGAGGCAGTAGCCGAGCCCGAGGCCGGCACGGTGAGAGGATACGACGTAGGCCATTTGCGGCGCCTCCATGAGCGTGTTCACGGCGATCTCGCCACTCTCAATGGCTGCGACGAGCCCCCAACGCTCGTCGCGCACGCGCGCCGCGGCGTCGGCGAACTGCTCCCGCAGAGCGGTCCCACCGAAGAATGCACCCCCGGTGGCCTCGAAAATCGAGACCAAAACGTCGATCTCCGCCCTCTCTGAGAGAAGGGCGTCGGTGGTCAGGGGGACGTGGACCCCCCAGAGCAGCCACGCGGCGACGATAGCGACCCGCGTGGACATCGGAATCCCGGCGTTCGCCACTATCCAGGCGATGGGCGCGAGCTCCTCCGACTCGGTGACAGGGGCGGCGCCTGCGGGCCACGGCTGCTCTCGCGTGGGCAGGGGGCGCGGAACCCAAGCACCCCCGGGGCGAAACGAGTCGGCAGAGCTGATGCGCCTGATCCTCGAGTCGGCCCCCTCGTCGAGCTCGATGCCGATCTCGCGGAGGACGAGGACACCCATTGCCCCAATCGAGTCCAGGTCGGGGCGGATCGTCGAGAGGATCGAGCCGCGAGGCGGGGGCCTTCCCTCCAGTTGCGCCATGTCGATCGCAGCGGTGCATGCGTAGGACTGCCGTTTCCACGGCGCCGCCTCAAATCCGTGCTGTGGGTCGATGTTCCCGAGGCCGCACTCTGCGGCGCGGTTGGCCACGGTGATCTCGACGCCGAGGGTACGAGCTCGGTCGATCTCGGGGATCGGCGAGCGGGGGTCGATAACGCGGAACTCGTAAATAGCTTTCGTGCTCATGGTCGTCTGCTTTCTGCGGCACTTTTGGCCGCTTATGACGCCGTAAGCCGCCTCACCTCATGGTGGGCGGCGAGCCGGCATGACCCTGGGGGTTCAATCCTCTCCGCCGCCGATGACGCGACCACCAAACCCGAACTCGCGCTCCGTCCCGCGGCTCTGCCCGTGCCCGGCGCAGTTCTCGGCGAACTCGCCACAGTCGGGGCAGCGAGCTTTCGCCACGCCGACCGACGCAGACGCCTCCAGATCCATGTCTGCGGGCGTCTCAGCACAGCCGCACCCGACGCCGCAGTACCGCTCCGTCGCCTCGCGCTCGCCGCAGTAGATGCATGTCATCGTTTTCATACCCAAACAATAAGCCGCGGCTTGACATGCGACAAGCCGATCGGTGAAAATCTTTCGCGGGGGCCCAGGCCCTCAGCTGCGTCGCGTCATCGCCCACCCTTCCGCCGTGGCTCCACCCCGACGCGCTGGGCCAGCGCCGCCTCGCGTGCCGCTTCGTCTGTCGCCTGCGTCGCGAGCGCGGCCCCCGCTCGGATCCATGCGACGAACTCCTCGCGCACCACGAAGCGCAGTCGCCCCAGCTTACTCACCTGGATCGGAAAGCCCGGCGCGCGCACCGTCTCGAGGTAGCGCTCGGGCGGCATGCCGGTGATGGCGGCGACGTTCTCCTGCGTGAGCAGCTCGGGCAACGGCGCTGCGACCGACACAGCACTGAGCGGGATCGTCAGGCGCACGTCCAAATCGGGACCTGTTTTCATTGACGCAGTGTCCACCGATCCTCCTGATCTTCTTGGCGTATTCGATTGCTGAGGCTGCTTGGCTGCTACAGCGTGATCTCGATCCCGGCGCGTACCCACCACTCGCCGGTTGCCTTTGCGCCGAAGCTCTTCGCTATCATCGGCGACACCTCACGCTCCCACATCTCGCGAGATGTCCACCCACCTTGCGCCTCAAGACCGCTCAAGCCGACCAGGTTGACGTCGAACACGGCCGGCTTGGTGAGCCAACGGTCGCCAACGCGATGACCCGCGGGCGCTACAGCGATCCAGTGTGAGCGCTGGAGCTGCGCGGCGTGCCCCATTGGGAGCGTATCCCACGACCCACGGAATTGAACGTGGGCGATGCCGCGCGATGGCCACAACGACTCTCTGAAGTCCCCAGGCACAACCCTCGCCTTATACCTCGCAAGCCCGGTGAAAGACCATCGGACCCGCAGGGCCTCGAGCGCTTCTCGCATCTGCAACATGCTCGTCCAGGTGCGGCCCACGCGTTGTCGTGGGAAGGCGAAGTGGATGTCGACGAGCGGGCGTCCGAAGAGCGCGGCGAGCGAACATGGCCCACAAGACGCCCACTGGTTTGAGTCGAGGTCGGCGTCGGTGAGAAGGTGCGCGGTCACTTCACGTACTCCCGCATCGCGAGCTCGACGACATCGCGCGGCACCTTCTGCGCAAAGCCTTGCATGCCCTTCACCCTGAACGGTCGCACCCGTCGCACGTGCGTGGTAGTCCACAGGTAGCCCGGCTTGCCCCTGTCGCCGGCCGGATCCCAGTACCACGAGCGCAGCAGGTCTGCCTCGACGAGCTCTCGACAGCCGACGATATCGACGACAGCAAGCGCAACGCCGCACGACAGCGGCAGCTCGCAGAACCTAGTCCCTTCCGCACGCATCCACTCGTTGACCCTATGCGCGGTGCTGCCGTGAACATGCGCGCGCGTAGCAGTCGAGCAAATCAGCAGTGGTGACGGATACGGGCGCGCTTTCTCGGGCCACGGGTATAGGCGAGTCTCATCCTTCAGACCGGCGGCGACGAGACCAGCGTACGGCTGGTCCAGTGAGAAGCACGTCACCATCGCCGGCAGCGGCGCGGGGCCACGGTCGAGCATGAGTTGTTCAGCCAAGAAGCACCTCCTCGACGTGCGAATATATGCGCTGCTCCACCACGTCAGGAACAGCATCGGCGTTGACCACTGCCAATCGTTTGCCGTTGGACAGCTTGTCGGGGCGCGCGTAGAGGGCATGCACACGCGCCTGAAGCTCGTTGTCGTCGAACAGTTCGGCACCACCTCCGCGAGCGGTCCTGCGCGCCGCGCAGACATCGAGCGGAGCCATCAGGACGATGGTCATGTCGGCACGAGTGATGCCGTTGGACAGCGAGCGCGCGTACGCCAAGGCCTCAAAACGAGCGAGGCGAAGAAAGCCAGCGCTGCACGCCGGGCATACAATTACAAATGCGTCCTCATCCCACGCGTTCCATCCGCATTGCCGACATTCCGTCACCGGCTGCTCGGCAGCGCGATAGACCATGTTGCTCATGTCGTATCGGTCGCACACCACGACAGCGCCGCGAGCCAGCGCGGGCCCGATGACGGTTGCCACGTGGTGTTGCCGGTCGGCGGCGTACAGCGGCGCCATTGCTGCTGGCGCAAGCTCGATCTCGCAACGCAGAGCGCGGCGGATCAGATCGCCGATCGGGCCGTCGGTGGGCTCGCGCGTGAGCATAGAGCCGTTCGGTAGGAGACCCACCAGACGAGCTTGTAGACGGCGCGCCTGCTCGGATTTGCCCACGCCGTCCGGGCCTTCGATGACGATGAATTTGCCGCGATCAACCATTGTCGACGTCCTCCTCGTCTGCTGGCATGTCTCGCTTGGTCTTGGAAGACGGCGGGTTTTCGTCGTCATCGATAGAGGCGCGGGCGTTACGCAGGTGCTCGATTAGCACGCTTAGTGACGGATGCCCTTCCGCTCGGTCGCTCTCCCACGCCAGCATCGCATCCACCGCCGCGACCAGCGAGTCAACCGTTTCCGCTGCGTGCTGTCCACGGTCAGCGGCTTCGATGAGCACGGAGGAAAGCCGAGTGACGCTGCCGAGGTAGACCTTGCCGCCGGCGGTGGGCTCTCCGCGCCCCTCTGCGAGACGCACAAGCTGGGCGATGTTGTCGCGCTCCATGCGAGCCATGTGCCGCAGCGTCGCCCAACTGTTAGGATCCGCGGTGCGCTCGGTGGCGGCAAGGCTTGCCAGTTCGCGCCGTTGTCTCAGCTCCTCGGTGAGCGCGTCGATTCTGTCAGTCGACATGCGCAGCGCCTCGCGCGCGAGGTTGACGTAGCCATCCGCGCGCTTGCGTTCCGTGGCGAGATTGTCGGTAAGCTCGTCGACCTGCTCGCGCTCGAAACGGAGCAGCCGCTCAAGCTCGACGATGCGACGGCGGGCGGCGAGGTGCAGGAATCGCCAGCGCAGGCCGGTGATGTAGAGGCAGATGAAGCTCGCTGTCGTGCCGACGGCGGCGAGCGTGGGGATGATACGGCGGGTCATGTGCCTTTCCTCTCGTAGCCCAAGTCGCGCAAGAAACACTGGCCGACGGGTGAGCCGAGCCATTGCACGACGGTCGCCGCCAATACGTGCTCCTCCCTCTCCGGCTCTGGCGGACGGCCAGCCGTCCCGGAGTGCGGATCAAGCAGGTAGGCTAGGATGTGGCCGGTCTTGTTCTCGCGCGCCCACGCCTCAGCAAGGCGTCTTTCCTCGGGATTGTCCTTCAGCCGGTACGCGTGAAGTCCGAGCACCACAACGCCATCGAGGAGAGGGTCGCCGGCGCGATACGGCCCGCGCTCGCCGGGCGCATCGTATACGCGTAGGATCGAGCCGCGCAACTCCCTGGCGAGTTTGTAGACGGCGGCCCGCACCTTGGCGTGGTCGCCGATGTAAAGCACATTCGCCCGACCGCCCGAGTAGTGCCAGTCTATGCGCTGGCCGCTCTCTTTGGCGACTTTGCACACCCATTCCTCGGCGTCTGCGCTACGCGCGTCGAGAACGCAGATCGAGTGCCCGTCTTTGAAAACTCCGCGGTCGCACCTCGAAGAATCCATCTCATTCCTCCTATGTCGTCTCTTGGCGACCCGCCCCGGTTCGATCCGGCGCTCCCGGGTATTCCGCTCGGGCGCTGCTCGTTGACGGCGAGTCTGTGTTGCCGTCTATCGCTCCGGCTGCGTTGGCGCCAAGCGCGCCGCACATGTTTGCTCGGTGTTGCTCCGCCGCGCTACCACGCGACGCCGGTCACTTCCTGCCGGCTGGCCATCGCTGCATCACCCCGCTCTCGGTTTGTGTTCATCCAACTGGCCCATGGCCGCACTGTTACATTCGCAAAGCCCACCCCAGATCAATCAATGATGTCGTGCTCTAGCGCCTCATGGCTTGCTCCTTGTTGAGGACTTCTGGCGTCCCACGGGACCGAGCCCGGAGCTCACGCTGTTGCGGAGCTGACCGGGCTGGGCTTGTAGGTGGGATGAATCAGAAGCCGGCGATGCTCCCGTCGTCTTCGACATGGTGGCCGTTGCTCGCGCGGCCATCGTTGTCGGCGTCGTCGTAGTGCGGGTCCGCCCCCGTCCCGTCCCACCCGCCCGAAGGAGCGGGCCGAGACTGGCGAGCGAGGAATGACGGCGGCGGCGCCGCGCCGGTCTTGTTCGCCGGCTTGAACTGGAGCGCAAAGCCGCGCATGCGGGCGGCGAGAGACGCCAGCCCGCGCTCGTCGAGAACCGTGTCCTCTTTGAACATGGCGCCCCCGCCGATGCAGAAGACTTTCACCTCGGTCTGCGACTTTCCCTCCCACTCGCGGTAGGAGATGGCCAACTCGACATCGACCGACCCGAGCCCGGTGTCGGCGTTCGCCTCGGTGATGTCGACTCCGGTCCACCCCGCGTCACGCAGACCGCGTACGCCGATCTCCATTCCGGTCGGGTTGTTCGACCCGAGCCCCTGATACCAGACCACGGTGCGACCCTCGAACCCCTCGTTGAGGAGCTGGAATCTCACGCCCATGCGCTCGGATCCAGGTTTGCCTCCGAACTGTGCGCGGCCCACTGCGCGCGCCGTGTATCTTCCTGCCGGGATTTCGTTGCTCATGATGATGTTTCCTCGTTATCGTCCCTTGGTTACTTCGTCTGCGCCGCGCGCATCTCATCGATCATCTTCGCCACCTTGACCGGATCGAAGTCGACGCCCTCGATCCACGCCTGCGCCTCGGTCCGCGCCTTGTCGTCGAGCTGCCAGAGTGCGTCGTTCCACTTGCCGCGGAGGTCCGCGCCAGCCTTGACGGCCGCCTCGAAAGCCGCCCACGACAGCGGGACTTGCTCGGGAAGCCAGAGGCGGTTCTTCGCGTCGTAGGCTGCCGTCATGCGCGTGAAGATGAGCCGCTTGACGCGGTTGTCGTTGCCCCTGTTGTCGATGCCCTTCAGTCGCCCGTCCACCTCGACTACGGCGCGGTCGTAGTTCATGAAGAGAACGGCTTTGGCCCATTCCTTCCAGAGTCCCGCGGCCTTGTCTTGTAGCTTGAGCTGATAGCGGTCGTAGTCGCCCTGGCTCGCGTCAGGGTTCTTGAAGCTCTTGCAGTGCGAGTGCGCGATGAGGATGACCGTCATGCGCTTGGCCTTCTGCACCTCCTCGAGCGCCGCTTGAAGCTGGCGCCATTGGCTGAGCGCTTCCGCGTAGCCGTCGCCGTAGCCGAACGCCTTCAGGCTCGGCTTGCCCGCCTTCTCGCAGACGTGCCGCCAGCACATGGGCTCCAACCAGTCGAGTGAGTCGATCGCCACGGACTGGTAGGGGTGCTGCTCGCGCACGAGCTCCCAGACAATGCTGACAAGCTCCTCCCACGAGCGGGGAGTCAGACGCCCGAAGACAGGGATCTCGCCGGTGCCCTTCTCTGCGCAGAGCATCAGGCAGCGCGGCGCATTCGCGGCGAATGTGCTTTTGCCGATGCCCTCTGTACCGTGAGCAAGGATACTCAGCGGTTCATCGAGGACAACTCCTCGTGTTGCATCCTTCAGACGTGAACCGGTTGATGGCGCCCCATGCGACGGCCCCGAAACCCCCGCGAGAACGGGGGGCGGGGCTCGACGCACCGGTGGAGCCTGGGGTGGGGTCGGAATGGGTTGTTGAGACATGACTACCTTTCTGGTTTCTGTCACTCTGCCGCGCCAGCGATGGCCGGCGCTCCTGTCGCACCAGCTGGTGCGGAAAGCTCCTCGTGGGCTCGTTCCGCCTTGCGGAAATAGCGCTCGTCGCCCAGCTCAACCTGAGCCTTGCACACGCCGAGGTACGGGCATTTCTGGCCCCAGCGCCCACACGCATCCGGGTTCTGGGGGAACAGCCCAAGTCGCTCCGCGTGACGAATCATCAGCCCCAGCTCCCAATCGTTGGCTGCGGAACGCCTCTCCTCGTCGCCGATCCGCACGACCATCATTCTAGCATACCAGTCCTCGACGTGCTCGCCGATGTCGGTGCAGATGCGCTGATAGAACTCGTCGGGCGTCTCGTCGACAAGCCGCTGCCCAGCGTACGGGCGCGCGCCGGTCTCGATCCAGCCTGTGCCGCTGCAATACTGGCAGCCGAAGCCTTTGCACACACACTTCTTGCGCTTCGCCTTCGTCCACTTCACGGCGCTCTCGGGCACAGCCTTGGCGGGCCGCTGCTCTGGTCTGCGCAGCACGTCGTAGATGCATCCCGCCGGCTCGTATCCAAGCGCGCGACAGCCGACCATGTAGTGCGATATCTGCGGGTCGAGCACGAGCTTGTCGCGGTACGGAGAGCCGGCGCTGAAGTCCTCGGAAGTCGACTTGTGCTCAAGTATCCACACCCGCCCCGTCGAGCGTCCGCGCACGATGCAGTCGATCTTGCCGCCACGGTCCCACGTCAGGCTCGCGTGGCCAGTCGATGGGTTGACCAGCGGCGCACGGAACTCGGCCTCGACGTCGACCACTTCGAGTGGCTCGCCATCCCACGTCATGTCCTGCCAGCGCAGGTGGTAGCCGAGCAGCAACGCGGACGCGCGGGCTCGTCGCCACGGGTCATCAATGGTCGCTTGCCATATGACCTCTGCGGCGATCGAGAGCCAAGCGTCGGCGTTCGTCGGCTGCGCATTCACAGCTCTCCACCATGCCTCCAGCGCTGCGTGCATCAGCGTCCCGAACTGCATCGCGTCGCTTTCGTGACGCGGGCGCACGAGGTCAACGTATCTGTAGCGGAACAGCCTTGCACATGCTCGCCACGTGCGCATCGCCGAGCCGGTGAGCAACGGCAGCGAGCGGCGCGGCGCGGGGTCAGGCAGGAGGGCGAGTTGCGCGGGCATGGTCAGCCGATGGTGAATCGTTTTTAGTCGGGGTTGCGAAGGTATTCTTCATGGTCGGCGGTCGAGACAGCGTCGAGGTAGTCTCCGAGCTCGTCAGGCGTATAGATCCCGTAGGACGCCCTACGTGCAGGGTCGTTGACCAGGTTCAAGCCTTTGGCCAGAATATGCTCCGTGAGTCGACGACCAGCCTCTCGCCGTAGCATCTTGCGCTTCGACCTGCTCATGTCATCCTCAGCGGATCCGTTCCGCGACGTCGCGCGCCAGATCCTCGATCTTCTCGGCGACGTTGACCCACGCCGCCTGTCCACGCAGCGACGCGAACCCGGCCGATAGCGCAACGATCTGAGCAAGCGCAGGATCGTCCGGGTGCTCTTCGGCAAGAGCCATCGCCTCGTTCCGCACCCTTGCCGGCTCGCTGCCGTTGCCAGACCGGTGCACACAAACATAGAGGAGAATTCGGGCGGCTTCGTGGAGCGCTTTTGCTTTCATGCTGTTGTACCTCATGCTACAGTTTGATGGCCCGGGTCGTTGGCGTCACTCAGTGACGCGCGGGTGCGCACGGCGCTGGTCCGGAGGCGAGAAACACGGAGGCCGAAGGCTCGGAGCGATCCGAGTCTTTTGCTTTCATGGCTACCAGCCTTGCTCCGGCACCTCGGCGCCGATCAATATTTTCGATCCTCGTGTTGTCGCCTCGAAGAACGCGCGATCCTTCCCGCGCATGCGGTCAACGACGTCAGCGGGCGCGTCCCCTTCGTACGTGAAGCGCTGTCGCTGGTCGTACACGAGCACCTGCCGTGTACCGGCGGTGGTGTGTAGCGAGAGCTGTACCTTAACGATCATGGTCGCACTCTATCTCCTTTGCACTGACCCTACGTCGTCGGCAGCCCGGCGAGCCACGCCAACTCGTCGGCGGCCTGCTCCAGCGTGGTCGCCCTGGCGTCAAGCTCACGAGCAAGCATATGCTCGACGGCAGCCGCGTCGTCACCGAAGCTTGCCTCCGCCGGCTTGGCACGGTGCTCGTCCGACATGTCGCGGAGCATGCGCATCTCGGCCGGCACACGCTCAAGCAGTCGTGCCGCGCGCACGCGCAGTCCCGGCAACGATGCCCGATCGACGGCTCGTGTACTTGAAGCAGGGGCTGGCGGCGTGAGCCTGTTCGTAGCTGCCTTCATGCTGCCGCCTTTCGCTCGCCGCGAGACAGCGCCGAGCACGAGTTGCATCCTCGCGTCTTGACCAGCTTGTACGCGCGAACGACCTGCGTCTCGTCGCACTCACACAGCACCTCCCAGAGGATGTTTCCGTGGGTATCGCGACCGACACGGCGCAGAACCTTGCGTGCGCCGAATACCTGTCCCGGTGTAAACCAGTGCGCGCCGTTGGGTGCGTTCTGTCGTTTAGTCATGCCACGCTCCGCTCTGCGGAGCGTGCCGCGTCGACGACCTTGGCGATCTTCTTCCACCGCGGATCATCGTGGCTCAAGTTCGCGATCGCGTCGTCGAGCGCTGCCCAACACTCCACGTCATCGAACGTCGGTGCGCAATTGCCAGTTAGAGCGATGATTTCCTCGTTGGCGGCGTAATCTGTGAGGTGACCTGAGAGCTTGGCGTCACACGTACGGCAGCGGGGCGGCGAGTCGTGGTCGATATCAAACCCACCGTCGATGGCAGCGCTATAACGCTCCTCGACCTTCTCGCACCCACCGTACAGTTCCACGAAGCGCTTTGGGTCATCAGCCCATTTCTCGTCAACCAGCTTCCGAGCACAGTCGATGCAGAAGTCGGCGCCAGCGTCGCAGAAATCGCCGGCGAACCAGTAACAGGAGAGTCTCTCGATCGCATCGCTCGCTCGCTCGGCGATGTACTCTCTGAGCTCGTCGACCACGGCGCGGGTCAGTGTTGCTGGTCCTACAAGCTTGACGAAGTAGCCGTTGTGCACGAGTGCACGATCCGTGGCCAACGTGTGCCCACTGTAGTGTGGATCTGCCCACCTGATGGCCTTACGTTGCTCGGGCAGCCACACGTATCCGTCCTCCGTCGCTTGCTTCTCGGGCGCCTTGCGCCCCCAGCAAAGATACTTGCCTCGGTTCGCGCCACGACCCTTGATGACGTGGCGATTCATGCTGCCCTCCGTTGCATCCACAACGCCTGCCGCGCGCGGAAGAATGTCTTGATGCTCTCGACCGTCGGCTCCTCGCGAGCGCGCAGCGATGTCGCCACGTACGGCCATCGCTCACCGTCGAACTCCTCGCATCCGAGCAGGTCGAGTAGCCGGCGCTCCTCACGGTCGTGCGGCCAGCCACGGCATGCGCGAAACGTGATGGTCTCACACAGCTTGTCGATGGCTGCGCGCATAGCCCGGCGCGTGTCACCGAGGCGCTCGATCTGGCGCTCGGTGGTGGCGAGCAGTGCCGCGGTCTCGGGCAGTTCGACGGCGCGTCGGCGCGCCGCACGTAGCACGTCGCGAAGCCTGTCCGCGTGGTGCTCAGCGTCGTGCATGTCGAGCTCGATGTCGGTAAGCGAGATCATGCCCAGCTCCACAAATTTGCTGCGGCGCAGAGGTAGGCTCGCACCTTTTCAAGGTCGAGCTCGTCGCGGTCGTTCCGTAATCGGCCCTCCGCGTCGATGCTCAACGGCCCGATGTCGCGCGCGTGGCATCTCTTGCAGATCCATCCGTTTTCGAGCTTGGCAACTGGGATCTCTTCCTCGATCTGCCCGCCGACATCTGGCTCGTTGCGGCATCGATCGCACATGCCGTACTCGACTTCGTGCCAAGCAAGCAACTCGCTGAACGCGGGGAGGGTCTCGGCGCAAAGCCCGCCGGCGAACCCGATTCCGATGTTCGGGTTCCGCGCGCGCATCGACTCGACCATCTCCCGTGCACGCGTCGGATCAATGGGCACACGCTCGCCCGCGCTGACGTCGATCAGGACGTCAGTTATGAGCCCGTGGTACTCCCGGTCGATGACCTCGGCGACCAACGTGTGGTGGTAGTAGGAGAGCATCTTCGGGCCGACCTGTAGCACGACGCGCTCGTAGTCCCCAAAGTCGCGAAACACCTTGATCTGTTCGGGTGGAGGCCAAGGCACGTTGATTTGGGCACCGTGACACATCATGCCAGCGAGCGCCGTCGCATTTAGGAGCTGGTTACCGAGGGTGAGTGGATCCTTGGTGAAGTAGTGGACGAGACCGAGCACCCGAGGATCCTCCTGGAAGATGCGCGCGAAGTTTTTGGGCGCCGGGCTCCTCGCGTTGCGTTCGCCGCCGCCCATAACCTTCTGCGACGTGAGGACGCCAAGCATCAAGCTTTGCGGCGGCGCCGTCGCGGGCCACATGTCGAGGAGGGCGCGCGCCTGCTCGGGCGTTGTGATGCCAGAAACTCCGACGTATGGATGGGGTCGCTCGAGCCTCATGATGCTCTCCTTCGTTTGCTTATTCGTGGCAGCGTAACCGCCCGGTATATCAAGCGGGCTGGTGCTCGTCTTCCACGGGCACTTCGCGCACTGACGCCTGGGATTGCTCACTCCACACCTCCATCTTGTCGCGAAATCCAAGGCTCGACGCCTCTGTTCTCGAGCGCGCGAAGCAACCTGCTCCTCACCTTCACGTCGACGAGCACTGGTACAAGCTCCGCGAGCGCGGCGGTGAGCATGCGATGCACACCGTGTATGTCGATCTCGTCGAGCGCGGCCTTGCACGCGGCGATCTGCTCGGCGCGGATTGCCTCTGGAGTGAGGAGCGCGCCGCCGATCTTGCTCGACCGATGCCCACGCCTCGGAGCTTGTGCCGCTCGACGAAGTGCGCCGATGACGTCGCCACGGCGTGTGGCAGTGGCAAAGGATGATTGGAGGTCATCGTTGCCTTGGCGAGCGAGCCCACCGTCGAGCACCACGAATCGGCGCGCGGCGGTCACGGTTCACCCCGGAACCCGATGCTGGAGCGCGCGATGTCGGACGGCCACATGACAGGGAGCCCGCCACTTGTTGTTCCACCGATGCAGGCGAGGATCTGTTGCTCGGTGAAGCCTGCCTCAAGCTCAAGCTCGATTCGCTCAGCCCAGGAGTTGTGGATCGGGAGGCTCTGCGCGATTCGTAGCGCTGTCGCCCGTCTCTCCTCCGCGATGGCCTTCAGCACGAGCTCTTCGGGCACGTCGAAGAAACCGAATCTGCCACTGAGCGGGATGAACGGCAACGGCTCGACGTCGCCGAGCACGAGCGCGAAGCCCCCTGTGTACCAGGGGGCGCACGCCGCGGACCACCCCCGCGGGACGCTGCCTCGCTCAATCTCGCCGCACAGCACCACGTCGACGATGCGCGCCCGACCCACGATGCCTCCGAAGGGAAGCCCTGGCGCCGGACGCCAGCGAGGGACATTTCGGGCCGTGCTCCACACTGCGAGTTCTTCGGGAGGCGCTGGGTTGATCCCGCCAAGTTTGCCGCGGATCCGGCCAAGGATGCCGCGAATCTTAATCAAGTCATCGTCGAAGTCGCGGAGCACGAGCGTATTTGCGGCGTGCAAGAGCACCGGCCCGCGGTAGGCGCAGCTCCACCAGTCGCGAGTCACGACGCGCTTGCCGAGGCGCACGATCGCGTGCGCCCATGGCTGCCTGACCGATAGCGCCTTCACTTGGCCACCTCATCCAGCGCATCGAGGTAGATGTCCGTGTTCTGATGATACCCGCCCGAACACGTGTGCTCGACACGAACGACGGTGTACCGAAAACCCCCATGCACCACGATGTGATTCAGCCCCGGCACTAACGCATCTAGGGCATCCCACGCGACGCGACTCCGCTCTCCTACGAGACCATGCACAACGAAATTCATCGCGGCGCCTCCGAGCATTCTGTCGCGCCGCCCGAAGCGCGCTCGTGCGTAGCGAGCTCCACGGCAAAGGCGATGCTTAGCGCCACCGGCTTTCCGTCGATGGAGATATGCACGTTCTCGCGTCGGTCGCGCGGGATCAGAATCAGCGTGTACCCAGGATGCCCACCGCGCTCGTGCTCGCAGATCGCGTCCTCCAGGTGGAGGAGCCCTGCCCTGATGTTGTCGTCGGACGACACGATCTGTGCCTTCGTCTTCACGGCTTCTCCTCTGCGCCAGTGGCCGAGCGCAACAAGCAAAGCATGGATGAGCCTAGGATCATGTCGAGGAAACGGGCGACATCGCTCGACGTCATCGTCCACGGTCCGTCCGGCAGGCTCTTGATGGCCGTCTCCGCGAACGACTTTTCCAGCGCTACACAATCGGTCACGTATCTGATCCGCTGTCCATCGGCGAAGCGCGAGAGCGCGTGGTCACCGAGGATAATCCGCGGCATGTCTTCGCGTGCGCAGGCGTCTCCGTGAATGCGGATCCCGTTCGTGTCGCGCTCGTAGATCCGCTCATGCGGCGAGATGGCGGGCTCGATGCCGCGCGTTCGCCAGTGCGCCTCGCCGCGCGCGTCGTCGACGAGTTTGGCCGCAAGGATGAGCGCAGCCTCAGCGGCTTGGCCGATCACCTGCGCTTCGGGCAACGCGCGCGCATGCTCCTCCTTCGGACGCAGGCCGGTCTTGCCGTCGTCGGGGCCGACCATGTAGCCCACGCAAATCGGAAACCCGTCGTCAGGCCGAAACGGCACCTCGGTGATGCAGGTTCGCCACCGCTCGATGCGCATCGCTGCGTGGCCGAGCGCGAACGCGGCCTCCCGCGCATCGCTGCACGGCGGAAATATCCACATCCATCGCCACGTGCGGATGGGCAGCGCGAGCATTGCCGACGCTACCGGATCGAACGGCACGCGCTGCGATATACCGGCGAGCGAGACGACGAGCTCGAACCACGCATCGAGCATGGCCGTCCACGTGCGCGGCGCGGTCGCTTTGCTGATCTCGTGGGCGGTCACGGCGCACCTCGTCGCGCCCGCTTCGGGCCCAGCATGAACTCCGGCATCGTCAGCCTCAGTTTGCGGCTTGCGGGTAGGACCGTGACACTGCGATCGGCGCGCGCTGCTTGCGCGCGCACCTTCACCTCGCTCAGCGCTGAGCGAGGTGAAAGGACATGAAGCAAGTGTCCTCGTGCTGCGCGGTTCACGACACCACCCCGATCGCCGGCACCGTGAAGCCCGCCGGATAGGTAACCGTCACCATGCGCTGCCCGGCAGCGAACCCACGCGGCGTGCGCGTGTTCTGCTCCACGTACGGAGCGAGCGGACCGCTCCGCAGCTCACGCAGGCGGGCCTCGACCAGCGTCCCTTCGATCCACACCTCGGCGATGCGACCGAGCGACTTGTGCGGCGCCTTGAGCAGCCGACCACGGGCACGCGCGGGCGTCTCGACGATGGCGACCTGTGCCGCAAACGCGAGCGCTCGGGCGGCGTCCTGAGCCTCCCACGTCTGCCCAGCGACCTCGTAGCCGAGCAGCGACGAGCGGCGAACGGCGTGGGCACCGAGGCGCCCGGTCTCGTTGACGCAGAGCGTGGCGACGGTGGTCATGGCAGCGACAACGAGAGCGGCGATGCGATCGAGCACGGAGCCTCCTCTGCCGGCCGTGGTCGGGGCGGCACTGAGGAGACTCTACGGCGTGGTCACATCGATGTCAAGACATATCGACACGATTCTCTCTGGCGAGCGCTTTAGCTAGCGGCCCGGCGTCCTCGGCCGCGCACGGCAAAGACGCGCGAAGCAGAAGGACGCGCGCCAAGCCACGCCACACGGAGCGGGCCCGCTGTCCCTTGTCTTCGACCCACGCGTAGCGAAACCGAGCACTCGCGACGTCGCGGATCAGCGTTGCGGCGTCCTCGCCAGCGCAGGGCACGGCCAGAACGCCCAGCGCCAGGGCGATGACCGTCGGGCATGTCCCGCGCGGTCGACTCGCGGCCATGATGGCGGACGCAGCAAGCCGCTCAATCTGCGTTCGGCTAGGCTTCGCTTCGCGAGCGACAAGGGGACGGTTCGCCATGTTGGCCCCGGATTATGCGGGGCTCATTTCGTTTCTGCAACGCCCGAAACGGAAGAAAACTTTCAGGAGTTGGCGGGCTTGGGATCACGCGCCGCGATGTCAGCCAGTGCCGCTGCGTCAATTTCAGCCGCTGGCGCCCAGCTAAGCCAAAAGCCCGCCAAGGCGCGCACGAACTCGACGCTAACGCGATCGGGACGGAGTAGCACCGGTCGTTTCGACACGGCGGCGACGGCGTACACCGGGACGCCCTTCACCTGCGCGGCAGCGTCCGTCCACCCCCCGAGCTGTCCGTATGTCTCGGCACCCTCCGGCGCCACACCGAGCTCCATTGGACCCTGGTCTGTGGCGAGCCACTCCAGCCTGACCCGCAAGGTCTTTGCGAGCAGGATCACGCTGTCGAGGCGCGGGCTGCTCGTCCTGCCGATGACTTGTGAGGTGAAGCCGATCGCCTTTCCCATCAGGCGATCCAGCTCGTTGAAGCCGGCTCCGCGAGACGTTCCAATTCCAAGGCGACGCATCGCCACGAGAACGCGGTCGCGGAACGATGATCTCACGCGCGGAGTATCAACTTTTTTCACCGTGATTCCAGGTGCTTGGGCATTGTTTGTCCAGAGGTAGGTTGACATCGATTGGTTTTCACATCATGATCCGGCTATGCAGGTTCCCATGCCCGGATCCAGGGCCGCGCAGCTTCTTATTTCCAAGATGATCGAGCGAGGGGTCACGCTGAAGGCCTACGAACGCAAACGCAAACTAACGGGCGGGCGGCTGTCTCGTGCCGTCGCGCAGAAGCCTGGCGAGAAGGTGCGAGGGGCAAACGCTCCGCTTGATATCGCGATCGTCGTACAGCAGGACTGGGACATCCCGGTCGAGCTCTGGCGAGAGAAGCCGGTCAAGGGCGCTCTGCCCAACGAGTCGAGCGGGGCTGCGTCCTGAAGTTTTCCCACCAAGGAGACGTGGTGATGATCAAGTCACGCAGCCCCTTAGTCGCGGCGCTTGCCGCTGCTCGTTCTGTCGGGTTCAGCCGCCCATCGTTGCCGACCGATCCAGCCTTCTCGGCGACCGACGGCGCTGTAGCCGAGTTCCGCGCGCTCGCAAGCGCGTGTCGTAAGCGCTGCCACTGGCGCATCGCTGCGGGGATCGACCTTCTGGTCGACTCGATCGCCATGACCGTCGCCGCGCTCGCTGAGCCACCAGGCACACAGCGTCGCGCGACGTTGATGATCAGGCGCGACTGGCTTTCCGGCGCGGCCATGCGGCTGCTCAGCAGAGATGTTTGATAATGGGCCCGCGTGTCGGGCGAGGAGACTCCGTGAGTGAAGATTCCAATGCCCCCACCGAACTGAAATTCTACTCCATCGCACACCGCTGGACGCGCGAAGAAATATTCCGCGGCCAATTCTCGTCGTTTAAGGCCTGCGTCGAGGCAGCTGTCACGGCGCGCGCCGACCTCACGGACGCCGACCTCGCGGGCGCCAACCTCACGGGCGCCAACCTCACGGACGCCAACCTCGCGGGCGCCAAGTCGGATTTCCGCTCCATCCTTGACCTGACCCCGAACGAGGTGCCTGCCTTGCGGGCGGCTATCGTAGCCGGAAATATCGACGGCTCCGTTTATGAGGGGCCGTGCGCCTGCCTGG
>Ga0137458_1000009_pt1 | contig 23578 bp, 31 predicted proteins | sample EasRivERMGT642_2_FD_102311 | JGI IMG/M metagenome (GOLD analysis project Ga0137458, IMG submission 102311) | Soil microbial communities from meander-bound floodplain in the East River, Colorado, USA - East River MetaG ERMGT642_2 | ecosystem: Environmental > Terrestrial > Soil > Floodplain ... | reverse complement strand
TCCAGTTATCAATGATAACGTCACAGAACCTTGAAGAGGCCGCCCCGTCAACGGCTTCCTCCACTGTAACAGTATACGTCCCGCCACTCTCGGTAAGATTGGAAACTTTGACCAAGACTCCAGAACCAGCACCAGCAATGACTTCAACCTCAAGCTCGTCCCCGTTATCAAAGGCCGTTTTTGCATCGGCAAAGTTAGCTGTAGTGGTAAAAACAGTAGAACTTGTCCAGGCACACTGATTGACAGTCGCACTGCGGGCTTGGGGAGTGGAGACAGGAAGACCCAGAATATCCTTGATCTTTGACTTAATTATGATCTTGTCGTTGGTTTTCAGGGTACGATACTTCACATATAGTTTCTGAACGTTATCCTCGACTTCCTCCGAAAGTACCTTTGCTGTCACAAAGTAACCCCGATTATCAAAATCTGATATGGTCAGATTGACGTGATTGCTATTTCCCGTTCCATTGTAGTCATTAAGTTCAGAGCCAGAAATAATGTGATCGTGAATTGAAAGGGTCTTTCCTAAAAGAGCTACCGCCCCAGACAAATTGGCGTAACTCTGTCCGTAATCATAGACCTCCAAACCCATGAAGTAATTGTTGGCCGCCCCTGTACTAGTTAAGTCTATCTTTGTTCCCGCCTCCGCCAGAGCTTTAGTGGTTGCCAGACTAAAGGTAGTTGCACTCAACTTAATCACATAATATATCTTTGGGGCAGTCAATCCACCGATCTGGTTAGTTTTATCCGAAACATACTTAATTGGGCTACCTGTACTCGGAATAGTTCCCGCAGTTTTCGTCATTATGTTCGTAGACGTATCCACGTTACCACTGGTCACTGTTAAGAGACTGGCAGGAGAAATGGAGGGGGAGTACCTGGCGTAAACCCCTACTTTAGGATCATAACAAAGTATTGCCCCCAGGTTGTTAGATAAAACCTGTTCGTAGTTCTGTCCGTACGGATTGAAGAGACCATTGAAATTGATGAGAATAGTGTCTCCATCAACGACCATTGCATCACCGAGAACCTGACGGGAAAATGACTGACCCCACAGTACTTCTCTGTAATAGAAAGGCAAGGAGGCTGTATCTTGCCATCCAGAACCCGTAAAGAATTTCAGTTGTCCCGAACGGGTCAAGATCATCCAGGAACCCTTGTAAGGAACGACAGCGATAGCTCTGTCTGAACCGATCGGTACACCACTGGCGGCTTCCGAGCTATTTCCTTGCCAGACAAAGAAATAGGCATCCTGGTTCTGACCCCAAGAGCTAGAAAGCATGGCGATTACTCCCATCTGGTAGTTGGAGTAGGAAAGACCGATAGTTTCAAAATCCTCTGGCAAAGTCAGCGTGTAGACCAAAGTGTAGGTTCCTGCACTTTCGGTATACATATTTACAGTATTTCCATTTGTACAACATAAGGCGTTCTTGTTTCTAAAGACCTCTAGGAAGTGAACCCTGCCAGAAGTTAGGTCCACTGGAGTCCCGTCAGTAATCTCTGTGTATGTTGCTACGTCAGTCACATCGTCCAACCTGAAAAGGTCATTATCGTCCGTGATGTGCCACATATTTTTGTACCAAGTCCCATGTGAATCTTCTGTAAGAGTCGCAACCCCCGTACCTATATGGATGTTGGCAGTTATTGTCGTCTCCGCCAGAGTAAGCCAGAAAGCATTAGTCCTGTTTTGTACCATTACGAAGTCAGTGGAGGTTGAGAAGATACTTTTCCTTCCGAAGGCTGTTGCCAATCCAATGTTTGATGTGTCAGCCTGATTTGCAATGGATACCATACGAGAGGAGAGTTTTGCATATCCCTCTTCATCGAAGTTAATATTCTTTGTGTAGTGTAAAGTCCCGAATAAGTCAGAATTATTCGGTATGGAATGACGTTTGCTAGTTGGAGGTATTTTTATCATGTATAAGCTGGAATATAGTAAGTTACTCCGTTGACTGTGACCTCAAGGAAAACATCTGGAAAAAGCTGAACCAAAGTACCTGCGGCGGTGTTGACGGGAATACTCTCGGTCTGGTTGCCTTTGGCGGAGACTGTAGGGGCATTGGCAATCCTTAGCCTGTCCCTAAAGGCGTTCTCGACTTCAAAAGGGATCGTAGAAGTCGTCCTAAGTGCTTTCACTTCGGCTTTCAACTCTTCAAATTCTTGATGTTCTTCTGGTGTCATATTAGGTAATTAAGACTAGAATAACTACGTTAGCAAGTGTGCCTACATCAGTAGTGACCGTAATGTCCTGCGTTGCCGCTCCAGGAGTTTCCGTATAATGAAGTGCAAAAGCTCGTCTAGTTGTTACGTTTTCACTATAAGGCACTACTACATCTTTAGCTACGGTATTGTATTTAAGACTAACCGTGGCAGTCTGTGCGCCTGCCGCCGTAATAGATAAATCCCCTTTAACCCAGACCATAACCTTTTGTCCAGCCGTTGTCGTAAGAGAATGGGTAACTCCTGTAGTAGTTTGTATCGTAATGGAAAGATCCCCACCTGGAACAGCCCAGTTACCTGCGCCATTCATAAATTCCGTAGCCGTATTGGACAGCTTTTTAATAAATCCGTGTTTACTTGTTGAAGAGTTGTTAGTGGTTACGTCCGTTAGGGCTAGAGCGTCTTCATCAAGCTGACCTCCTCCTGCCGCCGCCTCATGATTGTGTGTAGCGTTGGCAAAAGAACCAATCGTCGGAGTAGTGAGGGTCTTGTTGGTCAGAGTTTGAGTTGCAGACTTTCCCAAAGCCTTATCCGAGCCAGTAATCTCTCCTAATTTGTAATCATGTGAAGTCGTTACAGCCGAAGAATCAACTCCGACTTTTGCTTCAATAGCTTCAATAGCATCATTGGCATTCGCATGTTGAGCGGCGTGGTCAGGACTCGTAACTGGGTCTGTACCAGCAGGATTAGTGAGAGTATCAATACTTGTTGGATAGGACGTTGACATGGTTAGTTTTTAGTTTGATTGGCATAAGTCGTAACTGTTCCAATTCCGTTGTAATAAACAACCGAACCGCTATCAGGGTCGGTAGGACTGTTATATAGAAGATTCGGCTCGTTATACTGCCATCCACCCCCAGCCTTCTCCACGGGGTCATAGGTAGAAGAGTTCTTGCTCTGATTTACATACGTTGAGGAAGTTTTGTTGTCATTAGTGAATGTAGCCATATTATCTAAATGATTGTTTAGCTCCCATTACGGTCAGACGAATCTTCTCGTCCTTGTCCCTGTGAGAATAGTGGTCTTTTAATTTGTCTTCCCAAATATCTATCTCCGTACGAAGGTTCTCTAAAACCGTATTGCTATTGATAAGAGCATAATCATAAGCACACCACATTGGAATAAGGTTATGGAAGATAGAGGCAAATCCAGGTTCTTTAGTTGTATCGGATACCGTGTAGTAGCTCGGCCCACGCTCGTGAAAGACTTTAAGGGAGGCCGCCTGTGAATAGTCAGGCTTCGGATAAAGCAAAACAGAACTTCCCACCTTATCGTAGTACACAGGGTCGCCTGCGGTTGAGAGAAAATCGGTAATTGACTGGTCAAAGAGGTCAGCTTGGTCAATCGGCTTCATCTTGTTCCATACTCCAGCTTCATTCTTTACTTCTACACGTTCGATTTTCAGATGAGAAGTAGCAACACTGTAGTCCTGTTGGTTGGCGACTAAGGCAGTAGTGCCAAAAGGAAAATCAGTCTGGTTTGTATCATCCCACTGCCAGCGTCCTTCTGAATCACGAATAATAGTAACGACCCTATCAAGGGCTTTGTTGGCAGAAACCGTTATATCGGCTGTTGTATAGCTAGTAGAGTTAGCTTTCACGAGTCGGCGAGCTTCGGCGAGGATTTGGGTGAAGGTCATAGTGCAATAATAAAAGAAACCCCGACTTCACGGGGATTTCCTGTTACTAATTCCCTCTAGATGGCCTCCCTAAGCCAACTTTAGAACATCATCTATGACCTTCGTCATGTCCGATTCATCGTACTGCCAGGTCTTTTTTACATGCTCGTAGGCATTCTCTCCGAGTTCGATACGTTTCTTTTGATTCAAAATCAAATCTTCCAGAGCGTCTGACCATTCAGAAGGTTTTATAAGAAGCCCAGTCTTTCCATGTTCTACAACTTTCTTACCACCAATATCCATGAAGTACGGATAAACTCTTGAAGCAATACAGGGCATCTTCACCATCGCATATTCCATGAATTTGATGTGTGACTTACAGCGAGTGAAAGCATTGTCCACCAATGGGGCGACCCCGATGTCCCACTTCATATCGGCTAGGGTCTGGGGATAGTCCTTGAACGTCCAAGAGGCAGGCATCAAGTCGCATCGGTTCATCACTTCCATCGGGAAGTCTTTGAACATGTGGAGCATGTCTTTACTGATTGAGCCGATACTCTCGAAATATACATTCGGATACTTCTTCATAATGTGGAGGAGGTGTGGAAAGAGCATAGCTAAGTCATCCTGATGGGAATTTGAACCAGCGTAGCCTATGACTATTCGGTCTTCATGCTTCGGGGCAGGAGTTACATTCCAGTCTCGTACATCGTTCATGTTAGGGATGACCACAATCTTCTTCTCGAAGTTATGTACATCCTTGAAATGCTTACGAAAGCGTTGTTTCAGAGGTTCTGTTGAACATGTAATTACATCAGCAAAAGAAAGAATTGTCGTCATAAACGCTTTGTCTCGCTTACCTGCCTTGAGTTTGTCATAGAGAGGGTGGCTTTCAAGCACATCGAGGAAGTTGTCGTCAACGTCAATAACAACCTTCTTACCAGACTTGTCTCGTTGATAGAAAAGAGCGGCGGCTTCCTTTGGGTCACTGAAGTAGCTGGCCCAATAGACATCAAATTTCTTGAAGATTCTGGCCCAGCGCTGATCTGGCGTTTCCCCTTTGCCTGTCAGCGTAGCCTTCTTGGTTAACTCCTTTCCCCAGACTGTGACTTCATGACCTTTGGCGGCCTGCTGTGAAGGCTTGATGATGCGGTAATAGCCAACACCTCCGTAGGTGTTCTGCTCCTGTCTAATGACATTCGCACCGTGGTCACTAAAGTAAAATAGGATTTTCATTTGCAAAATACTCTCATCTGCTTAATCGCCTCGGCAGGAATGTACACCTGTTCAGGGTCTTTTTTGTAAAGGGTCACGAATGTTCCAATCGAAGGTCGGTCTACACATTCGTGTTTAATGGACTTGTCGTCTCGATACTCAATTTCAACGTAGATTCTCATTTGATTAGTTCTTTTACTTTCGTAATAAAATCGGTAGGGAAATCCAAACCTGATTCGGGTACTGTTGCGACATCTTGCATTTCCTTTGGAATAACAACTAGATTGGGAAACTTCTCCTTAAAAATTGTCAGCAATTCAGAAAGAGGGACAGCTCCACTTTTCCCAAAGTCATACACTCCAGGGGATAAACCTGCACGATGATTTACCCCATCACAGATTAGACATGAAAGAATCCCATCTATGATATCCCCGACGTAGGTATAGTTTCTTCTAAAATCACCATGATATTCAATTGGCAGACCAGCCTTTGCTCTCTCTAACCACTTCCAGATTACTTGATCGGGACGACCATTCTCACCGTAGACATTGAAAGGACGAATAACGTAGAGATAGGGAATTGAATATCTTTTAAGCATCAATTCCATCGTGTATTTAGTTATTCCATAAACGTTCTGGCAAGTTTTAGCCGAAGATGAGGAAAAAGCCAGCAATCTTTTGATTCCATGTTTCTCGCAGAGTTTAACAATGTTCTCTGTTCCGATTACATTCGTGTCAAAATATTCCTGGGGGTAGTTTTCACCTCTTCTTGCTCCCGTAAGGGCCGCTAAATGAATAACAATACTAACTGGGTTAGAATCAAAAACCTTTTCAAGAGCTAATTTGTCTCGAATGTCCTGGCCATCAGCCAAGTCAAAGCCCCACCATTTTATACTCAGTCTATCCAAAGCCTTCGTAAGATGCGAACCTATAAATCCTTTGTGTCCTGTTACGAGTATCATTTTTGTTCATTAAAATTCCCTTCAAAATGAGCGTGGTGGTACATCTTCACAACTTCTGCCATCGAAGCGAACCCTTTTTCTTGAACCCATGTCTCTGGAATGACGTTTAGATTCACCCCAGACCTTTCGATTGCAGGCATTAAAGATAACTGGTCACGACGGGAGAACCTACAATAGTCAGCCCACCAAAACTCGTTGAGGTCACGGGTCTTCTGATTATTCCTACGCATGATAAAGTACCCAGCGCATAGACCTTTGTGCTTGCCGTACTCGTTATCTTCATAATACTTAGCCTGTTCAATGATGACTTCGGGGTCATCTAATCCGAGCTGTGCGCAGACTAGGGCTTCATCGTAGATACAGTCCCTTCCTCCATGTTGAAACATGGCCATATCGTATCCATCGAGATACTTCGCTACCAACTCTTCAGGCGAAATAACCAATTGAGTATTACCGTCATGCCAAATGGTTACATCGGCATCCGAATACTTATGAATCATCAACTTATGAATCCGAGAGTTCCTGCGAGGGTCTTTGAAACGACTGTAGGCAGGCTTTATCTTCCATCCTGTTGGAGTAGGAATAACCACGTCAGAAAAGACTGTGAACTTGGCCTCGCTTTTAACGATGATATCCCGCAGGATATCCTTGCCCCCAGTTATGGCTGTGACTATTTCAATAGACTGCATATATATTTGATGTCTTCTTTACTAAGTTGTAGATACAGGGGTAAGTATAGACCATGTTTTGACCACTTGTAAGCATTCAGGTGTTCGTAGGAATCCAAATATGTTGGTTGCATACTCATGGGTTTGAAGAAGTATCTGGAATCAACCCCGTTAGCGTACAACATTCTCTTGGTTTCCTCCTGATTCTCGACTTTGATGTCATAGACCCAGGGAACTTGACGCTTAGGCATCTGATATTTCTCTGGAAGGTACTGGTCATACCAACGAACGACCTGTCTCCGTAGAGAAAGAATCTCGCCTATTCGCTCTACTTGACCGAGACCAATAGCGGCTTGGAGGTTAGTCATGCGGAAGTTGTGGCCCATCTTCGGATGTAACATCTTTCGTTCTTTGTCAAAATACATGTTAGCCAAGAGTCGCATCTCATCGGCCCAGTTCTTGTTATCAGTAAGACACATTCCCCCTTCGCCCGTAGTAAGTATCTTGTTACCGTAAAACGAGTAGCAAGCGATGTCACCCTTCGGCATAATCCCATGTGCTTCAGCCATGTCCTCGACAATGAACATGCCATTGTCACGAGCAAAGTTGTAGGCTTCTTGGCACACTGGTCTACCGTAGATCGGAACCATGATAACGGCTTTGGTATTGTTTAATACGGCCTCCTTGAGCCTTATCGGGTCAACGGTTAGGTCGTCTAGGCAGTCAGCAAAGATGGGGATAGCCCCCGTGTAGGATACTGCCCAAGCTGTTGCTATCATAGTGAACTCTGGAACCAGAACAAAGTCGCCTTTTCCTATCCCCAGCGCTTTGAGAGCCAGATAGATCGCATTCGTACCAGAGTTACAGGCAACACCGTAACTACGCTTGTTGTACTTAGCCCATGCCTCTTCAAAGCGGCCAACATATTCACCCATTCCAATATCGCTCTTGTTCATTGCGTCACGAAGGTAAATATCCTCGTTAGCCCCTATGTCTGGTTTGGAAACTTGTATCATAAAAGGTTATAGCGGAGCTTGAACGTATCTTTAGAATAGTCTTCACCAATTCGAGTCCCGTAGCAAATGGAAAGGATTTCAGAATCTTCTCTAGCTTCGTAAGCGTGCCAGACGCTTGGTTGGTGAGTGGCAGACATGCCAGGTACAAGGAAGTCCCTCGTTCCCCAGCTTCCTTTCTTGGAAACACAGAGCAAACGACCTTTAATCACAATGTCATGTTGAACAGTCTTCTTGTGATAGTGGTTGCCCCTAACAGCACCCTTTTTGAAGGTGATATGGGTTACGGAGAACTTGTCTCCCACCATCAAGTCTTGAATTTTGCCTCGTTCGTCTTCGTGCATATTATGGATATTCAGATGTCGGGTTGATCGTTACCAAAGTTGGAAGGGGAATGAGCCAAGTACCCTCAAAATCAGGGTTGTTCCTCATAATCTCTTCAGCAAAGTTCCAGGCCAGAATGATAGCCACGTCTGGTTGTCTTTCAAGTAGTTCATCATCGCCATAAATCTTGATCTTAGTACCAGGAGTATATCTACCTATCTTCAAAAGAGACTTCTCGGTCACAAATGAGATGAACTGACCTACGCCAGTAGCATTGAGTAGGGTCATGCCCTTCGCTGGAGCAGACACGCAGGCGATTGTCTTACCACTGTTGTAGAGATCAGCCACCGCTTTAGCGAATTTAGCTCTGTGTAAAGTAACTTCGTTCTCAAATGACCAAAGGTCTTGTTCGTCATGGGCGCTCTCTGCTTCAAGTAACTTAACAAGAGCTTGGTGATTGATTTCACGTTCACCTTTCCTACAGATATACACTCTGAAACCACCACCATGCAATCCTGTGCGCTTGGCGTCAAACACTTCCAATCCGAACTTACGGACAAATGACATCACTGGCTTTAGTGACAAGTACGAAAGGTGTTGGTGGTAGACGGTATCGTACTCTAGTCCTTCCAGGAAGGAGAGTAGGTAAGGTGATTCAAAGACAAATACGCCCTTCTCTCCGAGGTTCTTAACGATTCCCTCCATGAAAGCATCCAGGTCATCAACGTGAGCAAAGACATTTGTTCCTGTAATGAGGTTAAACTTATCCTGAATCTTCTCCGAAGGGTAGAAGTCAGTAATAGTTGGAACTTTGTGACGGTTCCTGGCAATTTCCCCCACCTCAAAACAAGGGTCTACACCTAGAACATCGAAGCTTCGGAACTTGAATTTCATTAAAAGTGAACCGTCATTTGAACCGATGTCGAGAACCTTGCCTTTCTTTATACCCGTAACTGCTATCACGTCTTCCGCAAAGTCGAACCAGTGCATTGAAGCAGTCTGGGTGATAGAGGCTTCGTAGAGGTAGTCCTTTTGGTACAAATCATGAGCGTCAACGACATGGGCAAGTTGGGCTAGGTTGCAGTTCTTACACATCAAAACACGCAGAGGATAGTGCATCTCTGGCTCATCGTTGGTGTTTCTGAATTGGTCGGAGTGCGGATGATAGCCCAGGTCGAGAAACTGGTATAAGTCCTTCCCTTTGCACATTCTACAGTTAGTTACCTTTCGCATAGTTTTTTAGTATTTCACTAGAGCTTCTAATCTTTTCACCTCCCACACCCCAAACGGTCTTTATTCCCAGCTCATGACAGATGGCGGCCTCCTCAAGGGCATCAGGATGTTCAGCATCGCATCCACTGGCCAGAATGTCTGGCTTCACCATCTTCAATGTATCCTTGATAGTCGAGTCGGTGTCTATGGAAGCTATGACTTCATCTACTCCCTTGAGTTGCGACATGAGCATCATCCTTTCCTGAAGAGGCAGAAGCACAGGGTCACGCTTCTTTTTGGCCTGAATGTCGTTGGCCACAATCACAACGAGCCTGTCACCCATTCTTTTAGCCGCCTCTTTGAGTTGCAAGTGGCCGATATGAAGAGGATTGAAATGTCCTGCAATTGCTACTGTAACCATGATGGGTGTTGGAGTGTCCAGTTAATATATTTAGTAAGCGATTCCTCAAGGGTCAAAGGTGGCTTCCATCCGCAGTAAGCGAGCTTTGCTCCATCAAGAGCGTACCGCCTATCGTGTCCAGGTCGAGCGGCATGAAAATCCTCAAGCCTGTAGTTGAGAGGCTTACTCATAATGTCGGCAATCATTTGAGCCATCTTCAAGTTATCAATTTCCCTTTCTCCTACGATGTTGTATCGGTCAGGGCGGTCTACATCTCCACTATCCGTATAAAGTTTTGGTGGCAGATTTTTCAGGATATAAAGGAGGGCATCAGCAACATTGCGAGCGTGAATATAATAGCGAGAGCCAATATAATCTTTATTACCATGTATGGTAATTATATCATCCTTAGCAATCTTACTTATGCACTTGGCCAGAAATTTCTCGGTATCCTGTCGCTCACCAAAGACGTTCATGGTGTTGGTGATGATAATAGGCACGTTATCTGTACGCCAGTAGGCAATAACAATGGCTTCCTGTGCGGCCTTTGAAGCACTGTAAGGATTCGATGGGATAATCGGAGACCACTCGGCATGGTTCACTCCAAGAGGGGCAGAGCCATACACCTCATCAGTCGAGAATTGAATAAAGACTTGAGGTTTAACCTTTTTTGCCAACTCCAACATGGTAAGAACTAGGTTTACATTGTTCTGCACAAAAGGAACTGGGTCAGTTATCGAACGGTCAACGTGAGAGTCAGAAGCAAGGTTCAGAATGAAATCAATCTTGCCCATTCTCTTGGTGGTGTATTCGGTAAATGGAGACTCCAAGTCATGAGTGATGATGGTCACTCGGTCTTTGTGAGCTTGATAGGTCTCATCCTCAATGATACGTTCAGGTGTACCTTTATGCTTCCAAGAAGCAACGCCAACAATACGATAATCAGTGTGCTTGAGCAGGTGCGCAAGGACATGCGAACCAATGAAGCCCCCAACGCCTGTTAGGAGGACTGTTTTTTGTCTGTGTTCAACTGTTGCCATAGGCGTAGATGTTCTTTAGCGTGCCTCTCCCAAGTCCAAGTCTCAACTGGATTCTTGTTGAGACCTTTGAAAAGAGTATTCAACTCTTCTTGGGTGGAGAAATAATAATCAAGCGGCATATCCAAATGAAATCCCTGCGGTGTACCAATGGTCTTCACACCTGCATTGGCCGCATCCAAGAGTCCCATCGAACCTTCATCCTCACCAAAGTAGAGGGCATAGTCAGATGATTCAAGTATTCGCTGATGGATTTCATAATTAAAATCGTGGAAGTAATCTACCTGCAAACCTTCAGCGACCAGTGGTGGCAGGATATTCTCCCAGCCCGAACCCATGATACGAAAAGCCCACTCATCTTTGTTGAGAGTCTTGACCAGTTCGGTGAACATACCTTCTCGCTTGCATCCATCAGGATAGACATTGGTGAGAATAGCAACAATCTGATGTCGTCTCTTTATTCCATCATGAGCAGGCAAAACGTAATCTAACTTCTGTGGGTCAAGACCCTTCATCTCTAACCATTGAGGCATGTGAGAGGAGAAGCAGATGCCCAAGTCGGCTGTTTCCATTCCTTTCTTCAGAGCATCGAGCTTATACCCTTCCCAGATGTGCGTAATCTGAAGAGTGTTAATCGAGTCGGGTGAGTTCTCGTGCATGTACGGCAGATAGTTAATGTGGTGGTTCACATCTGCCTTCGGGTCAGGGGTCGGGGAAATCTTTGAATCAACACCGAGCTTCAAAAGCTCTTCATTGAGCTTTACAGCAAACTTGGTGAGGATACCATTGTTGAAGCCAGCCTCGTAATTGACGATGTTTACTTTCATATTATTCCCTTGCAAAGAAGATGTCCGCACCTTCCTTAGTCTTAATCATTTCTAATCGGTCATGCACCAACTCCAATGCTTCTCTTCGAGACCTGTGCTTGCAGACATAGCCATTCGGAAACTCAATCGTGTATCCTGGGTCTGGTTCATCAAGGATTTCTCCGCTTGGAATGGGACAGATGTCTCGACCATCGAGCTTAATATTGGCTAAGCCCTTGTGGTTTGGATTCTGCACGACAGAGAGTCGTGAGTCTATCTTCATTACCTCATCTGCGAAGTCAGGGAAAACTCTGGTGCTTTTATTGTCCATCTTTAGTTAGGTTTTTAACCGCAATCAAAGCGGCTTTGGTCTCAAGTGCGCTAGTAAACAAGACTAGGGAGGCAGAGGCAATATCCACAACGCTCTTCGATGGGACTTCGACTGCTGTTCCGTAAGGTTTACCTTCGTGGACAAAACTATAGGCAAGTTTGCCCTTATTGAACATTAGGTTTATCTCTAATCCCCCTGGTAGGGTTATTTGCGAAACGACCTTCATGAGTAAACTATAACACAAAACCCGCCGAAGCGGGTATGTGTAAGAGCTGTGGATAACTAACTGGGTTAGTTGTTACCACCTCCACCTGCAACGTAGCTGACACCACCAGTTGCGCCAGTGCGCACGTTGATGAGCCAGGTTGAGTTGAGGGTCTTGACGGCAAAAGGCATTTTCCAGCCAACAGTTGAGAACATGTTGAGTGGGTTGGACGTATCATTCGGGCCAGGATTCTTCACAATCACCATAGGAGCTGTGATAGAGCCGAGGTTGATGATACCGTAAGCATTCTTACCGAAGATAAAGTTGGAGTAGACAGCGACAACGCCTGCGGTTGTAGCAGTGACAGGAGAGCCAGAGAGACCAGCAGACACATCCTTGTGTTGATTGTTGGTTTCTACGAACTCTACGCCATGCAACTTACCGATGACTCCACGCTCGATAGCGTCTGAAGTCGTGTAGCGGTGAGCGTCAAGCCATTCGGAATCTCCGAAGAGGTCATAAGCAGTATCAGGGCCGATGATACCTCTGTAGTAACCGTTCTCAAACTTCTGCGCTTTGTTGTTCTTGAGATCACGAACAGCCTTACGAATCTCAACACCAGAGAACACGTCAGTGGTCATGATGTTAGAGATGTCGGAGCCTACAGGAGTAGTGGATTGTGCGCCAGTAGCAACACGAACTGTTGCACCTGAAGCCAATTCCTGACGAATCAAACGGTCAATTGATTCACCAGCGTTTTGACCATGAACCTCAACGTGTTCCTTCAAACCTTCATCAATTTGTGTCATTGAGAAGAGGGAACCCACGTTGGTGACTGCACCGTATTCCAAGATAGTTGCGGATACGTTGGTCGAAGTCATCGCTGTTTCTGCTGGGTTTGTAGCTTCAGACAGAGCTGAAGTTACCAGTGCAAGAGGTGAGAAGCGAGTGAATCTCACAACTTGGCCAGAGTTCAACGGAACGGAACGAAGTTGCGCTCCGAAATCATGTCGGAGTTCAATCTTCGCCCTGTCCAAGAACACTTTGTCATAATACACCTGTGAGGGTGTTATGAGGGTTGCGGCGGCGGATGCCATAGATTTGAATAATCATTAGCGCACCCACCCATACCTAGTTGTTACCTAGCGGGGGCGTGCGGAAGGATAGCTTCCAATTCCTTAACAGTCATTTTCTTGAGCTGTTCAGTCGTATACTTCCGTTCCACTTCCGAAAGCCCTGACGTATCAGTGGCTTTGTTGGCGGCATCTTCGGCACTACGCTGTTCACGAGCGGCGTTGAGACCAAGCACTAGCGGTGACTTTGGGTCAGAGAGTGCCTTCATTCCACCATTGTGCATGATGAGGTCTATTTCAGCCTCACTATAGCCAGCTCGGTAGAGCTTGAACTCGTCAGCTTTCAGAATGTCTGAAGGCTTGGTTGCCTCATCCTTTTTGTTAATAGGGTCAGGTCGGGTCTCGACAGACTTTTTAATCCATTTGCCATCTGCATCTTGGATAAAACCTTCTGCTTTCTTGGCCCGTGCATACAATTTCTTGTTCTGCTCATCCATTGCCTTGAGTTTAGCCTCGGCATCAAGATTCGGGTCAATTTCGATGATAACGTCATCAGTCGTGCCGTTTGAAGTGTCGACATTCACAATGGGTTCTGTCATATATAAGCTATATGTTAGTCCGCTTTTGAAGTGAGGCGGCATCACATGACAGGGGGTTTAGAGACCTTTTCCCTGTCTATAAGGTCAAATCACTATTTACTCTGTCCGTTAATCCAATCTATAACCTCATTCAGTCTCTCGGTAACCTGGTCACCCGTAACATTCCCTGAAGCTGGCTCAATCCGCTCAATCAAGCGAATCTTACTGGCTTCTGCAAGTTTCTCTTTCTCTGCCTCTTCTCTCTCTTTCCCTACGGCAGGAGATTCAATAAGACCAGTATCCACTTCTAACTTCTCACGACTGACTCTAGCGGCTTCAATCTCTGCCTTAACCTTTGCTACCCGATTATCACGGGCAACTCTGGATTTCTGTTCTTTCAAAGTTTCTTTTGCCATAATATTGTTTGTTATTAAGGGGTTTAATGACCTTCTCCTTTTAGGTCTAAACAATTTAATAATTACTCTGTTGACTCGTACTGGTTCTGTGCGGCAGGCGGAACATCCTGTTTTACATTCGGGTTCTTGAACTTGGCTGACAGGTTCTCACCACTGGCCGTACCATTCAGAGTCGTACCTGGGTTGGTTGTCGGCGCAGTCAAGGTTGTAGCAAGAACTGCTACACCATCCTTGTATTGAGGTGATTCAATACCAGTCCCACCTACGGGCTTTTTGGTCTTCAAATCTGGTTGTGTTGCGTAATTTGGGTTCATAGTTTTTTACTTAAACGGGCTATTCTCGACCTTTGGTCTACTGTGGCCAATAATCTTTGACTGATTAAGGAACTGCATCAGCGTTTCGTAGGACATTCTTCGAGCTATCACCTCGGCCTTCACTGCTTCGGCTGGTTGGGTCGTATCAATCGTGTTCATCTCAAGCAGAGGGTTGATGAATTTCATTATCAGTTCCTCTACCTGATACCACTCTGGGTCTTTGAAAAATCTGTCTTGGATAGTCTTGGGCATATTATTCGTATTCGTGATGATCTCCGACCTTTTGTTCACTTCCGTAAGTTCCAGTCACTCCCTCATCTCCCTCCATAACGGGGTTGCGGCCTTCCTCACATCCTTGTGGGTAGATAGTGTTCTCGGTTCTACCTTCTCCTAACGGACTTGGCGGGTTTACGACATAGTTATTCATACTGTCATTATCCGCATACTGTTCTTTTGGTCTGGTTTTCATAATGTTATTCGCTAGTTGTTAATGATTTCGCTGGTAATTGACTTGGTACTGATTCTTCTGGCGCAGGCAGACCGACCATCTCTGGGTTGGACTCCATCAGTTGAGCCGCTTGCTCATCCGCAAGTTCAATCTCACCCTGCGTCACACCCAGAGCTTCCGCATACTTGAAGTAAAGGAGCTTGAAACGTGGGTCATTCATGGCTTGAGGGTTGTAAGAACCGATAAGCTCACGGGTATTCTCAAGAATCTGTTGAGGGTTGAGCTGTTCGTTACCGATGTTGAAGTCGAACTCGAACTCGGCATCATCATAGAAAGCCTGTTTAATCTTGATAAAGCGGCTATCACCTAGAGCCTTGAAGGTCTTAACAGCCTTTTCTTTGAGCAAGTCCTGCATCTCTAGGGTCACATGCTTGCCAGCGAGAATGGCTTTCTTGATTTCATCGTTAGCATAGATTTCGGAGGCGGCCTGGTCTAGCTTCTGAAGCTCTTGAGTCGAGCCAGTAAAGCGCATGATGTGTTCAGGTGTCAGGTCTTTCATCAACTGAGGTAGTACAAGGTCATTGAAGAAGTCACGGAGCATGTTTGTGTAGTTCTCACGCTTAAAGCCAAAAGTTGAAGAGGCTTGCTGTTGAGCGTTGATGACCGCAGTAGCAGTTGTTGAAGCGGCAGACGACTCACCAGCCACAGCATCGTAAGCAAACGAGACACGTTGAGCATGAGTGAGGTAGCTAGTCTCTTCAGAATCAAAGGCCGAGAGATTTCTTTCCTCATTTACAATCGGCTCAATGCCATTCGGTGAAGTAAGAACGTCACCACTCTGAAGGTCAGTAAGGACGTTTCGGACAATCTGCTTGTCTTTGGTCTGGAAGAGGTGAATCGTGGAAATCTCCATTGAGATACGCTTCTGATTCTTGATTTCATTCAAGCGAACCTGCACATCGAATAGGGATTCGACAATACCCAGACCGAGCCATCGGCCAATAATCTTGCTGTAGTGATAGTCTTTGAACGGCCATTCCTTGTACCAGCGAGAACTGAAGAGAACAACACCTAATTCGCTTGTGACATTGCCAGTTGCATCTTTCTCGGTCTCTTCCGCACCAGCCACAATGAACAGAGCTTTGACCATCTCCATGCTCTTGCCCCCATCTATCCACCACTTCGGCACTTCGCCATAGCGTTTATAGACTTTGATGTAAGGAGTAGACTGCAACTGATTCACAGAACCGTCAAGGTCTTCATAAGCTGATTGAGCATTGGCCTTACCAAAGCGTTCAATAGCAACATCTACATTCTTCCAACCAGAAGCTCGAAGCTCGGAAGGAGTCATGTAGTGAATGGTCGTAACGAATCGGCTGTCCTTTATAAATTCGACAGTCGGGTCGAGAATGAGCTTACGCAAATCAACAACCTTCGCTCCATCCTTAGTCTTTTCAAGGACAACAGAGCCGTACTTCGGGCCTTGTTCAGCAATCTGATTAAGGACATTGGCGAGCTTGGATGTTTTGAGCCACTGCTTCAGTTCCTTCTCCAAGAGATAGGTCGAGAAGTAAGACTTGGCATTCTGCGGAAGCAATCGAATGTCCTTTGTATCAACGTCCAACATCTTGGTAGCCACCTCGCACGCAGGAACGACCACGTTGAAGAACAATTTTTCCCTATCCATGTAGTAAGCGGAATCCTCAAATTTAGAATTGAGGTAGAGGTGGGTGCGCTTGAGGGTTTGGTACTGGTTAAAAAAGTACCCAGGAACAATAGATATGTAATTATAGAAGAAGTCATTTTTTTCCTGACGTATTTGGCTAAAGATATTCTCCATATAGGACAAGAATATCAGGGACAACAAATGTATGGCTCAAACCGATGACTGCCGAGAAAAGAAACTTATGTTTTAAGCCATTATCTTTGAGTCCTTAGTTTGACTATACTTTAGGTTCTTTGTCACCTCTCTGATGACCTTCTCCTCCAAATCACCAAAGAGTTCAGAGTTGATGACTTCTGCTCCCATATCTCGTGCAGGCTTAGAGAGCGCATAGACTTCACCCAAGAATATCCAACGTCTGATGTAATTCCTCTCAATCTTTTTGCCTGCCTTGAAATGGTAGTAGTCAGTTAAATCCGCAACCGAGTAGGCCAAGAGTTTATATCTCTTCCAAATCTCCATCCACAGCTCTTCAGGCACGCCATGCTCTTTAGCGAACCGCTTGGCTGGATTCATCGAAAAGAGTTTTGAGCTTTTGACCTTCAGCAACATCTATTTGAAAGTTTTAGGAGTCATCCTGTTCTGGTAAACCTTGTGCATAGAATACAAATCTGGAGTCACACGTTCAGTTACACCCCAAACAGCAAGAGCCAGAGACATAATTCGGTCATCAGTCATACCATCAGGCACTTTGAGTTTAAGTGTCCCTCGGTCAGAGAGTTCATAGCGCATAGATTGAAGCTCGCCGATTAGTCCTTCGTCTCTCGGTATCTTAATTTTATCCTGCTCCAAGAGGATAGCGAGGTGGGATAGCAGATTCTTACGGGATGTTTCAGTAAACTTGAATCCTTCACCATCTTCACCACCAATACGAAGACCACGAGCCTTGAGGTCATCAACAATCGGGTCGCCTAGTCCCGTTGAGTCAGGCCACAAGAGAGCATCGTTGTAACGTAAGCACATAGCCTCTACCTTTGCTTTCTGTAAATTCCAGTCTAATTGATTGAAACGGTCTTGGGGGTAGACAATGAAGTGATTGAGATTGAATGGAGTAAGCACTGTCCAGTCTTGGTGTTTGGCAAAGTCCGCTCCGACTTGGAAGTCTCCTTCAAACGGCAGAGCAATCTCTGGGTCATAGCTATTCTCTCTAACTCTACGGAAGAATGCACCAGCTCCTTCAATGAACTTGCAGTAATATTCCTGCTCGAATAGGTCTTGGGGCATTTCCTTACGTTCAGATTCCAGGGCTTTATCATTTATTGCTCCAGTATCCTCAACAGTTAGAACCTGTGAGAACCAGTCTGGATTACCTATAGCCTGTTGTAATAGCCTCCAGGCGTGATTCATACCACGAGGAGTAAAGATAAAGACGGCCCAGCCTCCATTCTCTGCGAGAATAGGACGTATAAAGCTCCAGACTTCCTCTTTCATGAGCGAGAACTCGGAGAAGATTACCCCTACTGGATTAGTACCAACAATGCGGTCAATGTTCTCTGCGCCGATAATCTGAACAGCCGAGCCATTGGTTAGCTCTATACGCATCTCTGACTCGTTTGTATTAACAATGATTTCCTTTGGGATGTGTTCTACGAACTTCATTCCGTCTCCATCAATGCCATCCCAGATAACCTTCTTGCCTTGAGCGTAGGTAGGTAGAATATAAAAATAAGTCCCTACTCTCTGAAACATCTTCTTGGGAAGATTTGAGAAGGCTGTCTTGTCTTTACCTGAACGACGATGCCAGACCTGTATTAAACGCTTTACTCCGCTATCCCAGGCTTTGAGAAACGGTAACTGGTATGGTCGGGGCTGGTATCGGTGGGGCAGAGTTATTTGGCTTGTCTCCATAGTTGATTAGATTAACAGTAATCGGTTGCCCACCCGATGTTACGTCCCTCTTCTCTATGATTCGACCTCTCAATTTGTTGTACTCCTTTATCGCATTCACCTTTGCATCGAGTTTGTGGTCTTGCTTCATTACTTTTGCCAGCTCTGAATCAACCACCTCATTGGTCAGAATCTCATTAAGCAGAGCCACCACTCTATCGTTGACTTTAGGTTTTCTTAACTGCTTGTGACCCTCCACTCCACAGATGTTGTACGCCTTTTCATATTCACTCTTTTCCTCTTTCTTTGTCCCGTCAGGCAGTACCTCTACGGGTCTTTCATTTGACATATTATCCAAATCGTAGCCAAATGCCTCGGCATAAGCACGAGTGGCATTCCCAAACATCTCATCGTTCTTAACGTAGTATTGGCAAAAGAGTTCCTGTTGTGGAGTAAGCAGGGTTTCCATGCCTCAAATTATAGCACGAGTCATCCCGATGAAATATGGCTAACTTCCGTAGATGGGGGAGTGACCCCTAGAGGGGAGGGAAGTTCGCTAAGGGCTTCTCTAGCTAAGTTAGTTAATACCTCTCTTCTCCTTAGAATAGACCGCTTCTGTGTTCCGTACAATTTGGCTCGTAGGTTGCTTTTTCTGACAGTCTCTTTGTGTTCAGGTCGGTCTTTCAGTTTCGGATAATAAGCTCTCATCCTTTCTCTCCAAACCTTTCGGCGAACTTCTATTGGGGCATACCTAGAGGTCGGGGAAACATGAGTTCGGGCTTTGACCATACATTCTTTGGAACAAAATCTTGGCTTCACACTGCCCTTCGTAGTTATAAACGCATGGTCATTTTGACACCACGAGCAAGTATATTCGTACAGATAGCGTCTTGGTTGTTTCTCCAGATGCTCATGGTATTCAGGGAAGTGAATGACCACTTGTCTGACCCTCTCACGAGTAATACTAAAGAATTTTCCCGTCTCCTTCAAACTGCCCAGCTTCAGGTACACATCCAGTATCAACCGATGACGAGCCTTCCTCTCCGTCTCCGTCTCCGTCAGTCTAGGAGTTTTATGTCGGTGTCTCTTATTATAGATTTTCTTCTCTATGTGTGGAAAAAGATACTTCACAATCTTTCCCATCAAAGTCTTGGGCTTCCGAGGTTTGCCTGCTGGCCTACCGTCAATGAGCTTCGCAGGAGCATGAGACCTGTAGCGTTTGCGAACAATCTCTTGCGCTTTGTCTTTACCTACAAATGTCATTTCAATTTATCAACTATTGACCTGTAGAGATTCGCCACTATCACGTTCACTTCAAAACACTGATTACATTCTTTGCAGAGGGGTGGTGTAATCCTTAACTCTTTACCGTGTTCAGGGCATTCCCACTCACTCTCATTGCAAATCGTTTCCATCACTTCCATTATCCGTTCTCGTTCCTTCTGTTGAATTAACTCAATAAACTCTCGCCATTCGTTCTCGTGCCAATTCATCTGACCCTTCGCATGAGCTTCAGCAAAACCCCTAAAATCTAGGTTCGCTAACAATTTCTCAATGTCCTGTTTGTCCTTCATAGTGTCTGAATGAATCGGTCTAAGCGAACAGGAAGGTAATCAGTCTCTTCGATGGCCAACCTCTTGTGATACTTCGGATTGTAGTAGAGAGCCGCCTCATCAGCTCGGTGGTCATTGTTGTGCATGTGACCGTGAATGTTGATGTCTCCAATCTTCACACCGAGCGGAATATCTATCGGCCTGTGACTGAATAGAATCCTGCGGCCAAAGTAGGTATTGGCGAAGGCAGAGCATACAAAGTCCCAGCCATGAGTCAGATACCAATTGTCGCTCTTGTGGTCATGATTTCCAGTAACCAGAACTCGTTTCACGCCCTCTGGAATGTAACCCTCTAGGTCAAGATGCCAGGCCGTGTCATTACCGAGACAGATGTCTCCGAGATGAATGAGAGTATCGCCTGATTTCAGATGCTTCCTGAAGCCTTGAAGAATCAGCTCGCTGAAGAAGGGCGGTCTGCCACAAAGCTCAATCATCTTGTCATGACCGAAGTGAGTATCTGTTGACAACCATATATTCATGTTGTGTTCGGACATGTTACTTAGCTTTCAATATATCTTTCTTCTGCTTCTCGGTAAGGAAGTCCTGGCTGGTATTCGAGGAATCAGCGAAACTCCTTGTTCCAACGGACATCGCAGACATTACTGCAACCGTTCCAACGTGGGAGTGATTGAAGTTGGCAATGTTACCTTTGGCGATTCCGAAGTGGCCACCAACGGCATACGAGTCCTGATTAGCACCGAGATAAACGAACTTCCACTTCCCTGTCTTTTCCATTTTCTTGATGATGGCACGCATGTCAGTAAGTTTGTACTCCTGTGAGGCGTTTTCCTGACCATCGGTAAGAATGACTACGATAGCTTTGTCTCCTGCTTTGGCTTCCTTGACTGTCTTACAGACCGCATCATAGAGGGCAGTGTTACCGCGGGGCTGATAGGTCTTGTCGGACAAGTCCTTGACCTTCTTAATGTCCACGGACACATACGGTTGCTCAACTTCTGTATCGAAGAGAGTAAGCGAGAACTTATAATTGGCTTTCTTGTCCTTCTTCAAATCGGAAACGTATTCATTGAATCCACTGATAGTCGCATCCCGAACATGACTCATCGAACCCGACTTATCGAGGATAAAATTAACGCTTACGTTTGACGGCTTTTTTAACTTTGCCGACGACTTTGACGACTTTCTTGGTGACTGCTTTCTTTGGTTTTTCATATTTCATAGACTTAATTTGATAATTTTTAATGTAATCCACAAGCGATTCCCCTTCTTCAATTCGACCAATGAAGTCGAGGAGTCGCTCCGACCATCCACACAGATGGAACACTTTGCCTCCCTTCACATCGGACGTTCCATAGCCCTGAATATCAATCGCATAGACGAACGGGTCAGCTCCAGTTCCACGGTAGGCTTTGTAGAAGTCCTGCACCGAGTTGCCCCTCCATCCTTCTGTCCAGGACTCATTGTCAGAGAGAATAATTACACGGTCATATCGGATTTTCTTGGCGATTGCGTATTGGAAGACTAGGGAAGTCTCGGTTCCTCCACCCATCGCTTGCCTTTCGATTGATTTAGACAGGTCAATGACTGGAGTCTTGGAGTTGAAATTGGCGAGTTCTTTAACGTCCGTATCGTAGAGAATGACATCAGAGTTCTTGTTGGCCTTAGCCAGTGCCGCACCGAAGATGGATGCTTTCTTCATTGGGTCTCCAGACATTGAACCAGAAGAGTCAATCGCAATCAGAGTCTTACCTGGCAGAGTTGGGACATTGGAAAGGGCATGTTCCATTGCATCCGCAATCGCATCGGTAAGGACACGGTTGCCGTGTACGTTGTCATAAGCAGTAACAAAGCGGAAGGGAAGTTGTTTGGACTTAGCCACCTCTACTGGGTCAGACAGTTTCTTGGCTACCATGTCGAGGACTTTTTCCCCGACCCCGTACTTAATCAGATTGTTCAGGTTGCGGAGCAGTGCCATGTAACCCATCTTGTTCTCCTTAATAAGAGCTTCCCAGGCTTTCGTGCGAGCTTTGTCATCCTTCGCATTAGAGATTTCTGTCTCCCAGGTATCGAAAGAGGCCAGATTACCTTCGATCAAATCCTTCCAGGCCTTCTTCTGCTCGGCATCGGCGTGCTTGGTCTTTGGGTGAGTCAGGTTAAAGAGGTCAACCAGAGTAACACCCTTTCCTTCACCCTTGTACTTAGCGAGTTGATAACGGTCAAACTTCAGAATGGCATTGCGAACGCCACGCTTAACCTGCTTAGGCAGGGGAGTTTTGACGTAGGCAACAATTTCTGTCAGATCATCGGGACGTAGAGCGGCCTCAACAATGGCATCCTTGACCAGAGAATCACCACGGTGAACCTTCGAGAGTTCGCCCAAGAGAACGTGCGAGACCGAACGGAGATTGAACTCCTTACGGGCAACGATGGCGAGCTTTGCGACGAATTGTGGGTCATTCAGAGCGACCAGCTTCTTAATGCGGTCTACACGGTCAGACCCCTTCTCATAGAACTCGTCTTTGAGAAAGGAAGTTAAAACAGCGTGTACAAGTTCCATCTCTGGAGACATCGAAAACGCTTTACCACCAGCTACGTTTGTAGTATCTGGTTTTACACGAACATTTACGTTGAATTTAGACATAGGCTTCTTTTATGTTATTTGCTAAATACAGTCTGGAGTCCAGGGACAAGGTGAAACAGAAATGTTAGCGCTCTACCAACTGAGCTATCTCGGCGTATTGTGTCGAGAGCAGGACTCGAACCTGCGACCTCTCCAATGAAAGTGGAAGTAACTGTTTCATTACCACTGGGCTTCAGACTGCAAAGTGAGGCGATACGAAGATGTCGGAGATATTTCCCCAAGAAGTATCCGAAATCATTACAACCTCGCTTCGCAATCTGAATTGAACTGTAGGGTGAGGAGATAGGCCGCATTCGTGAGATAACAACATATTACTATGTCAGGGTCTTACCCCAAATCCTCTGATTCGCCTGCGAAGGTTCTTCAGAGGACAAAACTTGCAATCCTGGAAAAGAAGCTAACCAGTCCTACAAGCCTAATTAAACAATTGTAGTTTTGATTGAAGTAACGAAAGCGTTACAACCTCATTCTACAGTTCAATATTTGAAGGTACTGTCGTACAGTATAACATGACCTTGTACTCCCTTTGCAATCCATCAGGTGTGGATAACTTTCGGACAGGATGCTGTGGGCTATACCGTAGAAATATAGCTCCTCCGCTACAGAAATGCCCCTTACACCACCACAGCACCCTGACTATAAGTCAGAGTAGTATTTCAAGCACACGGCTGGCAATTGTTCTACAAGAAGATGTCTTCCTTCCTGGTTACAATATTCTTCATCAGTCATTTCCTTCTTGTTTTTTGCATCAACCATTGCATATAGAATAATTGATGCCGGAATACCTACTATCGCTATGATAACCAGTAACTCAATTAGGGCGAATCCTTTGGTCATGACAGATTACTTACACGCCCTGATTATCTTTAATAAACGGCGAGACATTTTGTAGCTTGCGGCTGACTCTGCGGCTAACCATGCGGCTGACCATGCGGCTGACTCTGCGGCTGACCATGCGGCTGACCGTGCGGCTG
>Ga0137458_1000007_pt1 | contig 24687 bp, 23 predicted proteins | sample EasRivERMGT642_2_FD_102311 | JGI IMG/M metagenome (GOLD analysis project Ga0137458, IMG submission 102311) | Soil microbial communities from meander-bound floodplain in the East River, Colorado, USA - East River MetaG ERMGT642_2 | ecosystem: Environmental > Terrestrial > Soil > Floodplain ... | reverse complement strand
TAGAAGACAAAGATAGCGCGTCCGAATAAGATGCGCTATTGTGCTGTCTGGTGCGACTCTCTTCCCCTCACTTCACCACTTATTACCTGTTGTGTAAGAATGAGACGTTGTTGTTGTCGCCGTCGTGGGGACCATTGTAGTTGACTCCAGTCGTCCGTAGGGTCATCTTGCCCTTTCATACCATTGTCCAATTGACTACTATCCAGTTCACCTTAGAGATGCTTTTCAAACGTAGCTTGCCTCTACATAACGGTGAAATCCAGTTGCCCTACCCTTTAAGCATAGCTGACTGAAGGGCCTGTTTCAATGACAACTTAATGACAACTGGATGACAACTGGATGACAGAACGAATATAATATGACATTACAACCTGCTTCGAGGATAGAGCCATTGAAAGTACTCCCTTATCATATACCTCTCCGGAGGCCCTTGATCACAGCCCACAGTACTCTGAGTACACGCCAAGGGGCCATTGTCGAGATCCACACGGCAGAAGGCATCACAGGCATCGGTGAAATTGCGCCTATGCCCGACTTCAGTGGTGGTAACCTCAATGAGGCACTTACCGCACTTGACCAATCGCCAATCGTGAGCAAGCTTTTGAGTATGGAGCCAGACGAAGCACTGGATTGCCTATATAGAGCTGTAGATAGCTTACCCTCCTCGACTATCTGTGGACTTGAGATTGCCCTGCTCGACACATTGGGGCAGGCTCAACAGTGCAGCATAAGCGAACTGCTAACCCAGCACTCTCCATTCCATTCAGTTCATCCACATAGAAGCGTCTTTATAGCACCACGTACCCATATCCACGTCAATGCTATCATTAGCGCATCAACCATAAATATAGCAGTAAATGACGCTCAGGCTGCAATTGCCACTGGTTTTCGTTGCCTAAAACTCAAACTTGGTATGGGGCTTAAAGCAGACATTGAGCGCGTACACGCCGTCCGTGAGGCCATTGGGCCCACCATTCATCTGCGCCTGGATGCTAACGAGGCGTGGAACTTTGATCAGGCATATACGATACTTACCACATGTGCTCCCCTCGATATCCAGTATGTTGAGCAGCCACTTAAAGCTAGCGATCTGATCGGTATGCACAATCTCAGACAAGCTGTTTCTATTCCGATTGCAGCAGATGAATCAATCTATGATTTTGCAAGCGCATGCCGTGTTATTGCTGCACAGGCCGCAGATATCCTGATTCTCAAACCACACCTCGTTGGCGGATTATATGTCAGTCGGCAAATCATTCAGGAAGCTCTAAAACATGATTTGCATTGTGTGGTTACCAGTGCCATTGAAACAGGTATTGGTGTGGTTGCTACTCTGCACTTGGTTGCAGCATCGCCGGAAGTTACGCTGGAGTGTGGACTGGCGACACTGCATATGTTGGAAGATGATCTGGTAACTGAGCCTCTGCCTATCCACAATGGAATGTTTACTGTTCCCACTGGGGCAGGTCTGGGCGTTCATTTGGATCGGCGAGCACTTGGCAGGTGGCAGTAGGAGCGATACGTTCGAATATGATACATTCGGGCATAACATCTTCGGGCTCGATAAATCGGGTTCCTACTTTTTTCGCAATTAATTGTGTTTTATGTCGCATTAATGGTTGATAAAGGCAATATTGTGAATATGTTTGATATATTTCTTCCAAACTGGCTCGCACGTTGCGCTGAGAACTTCCCGGGGCATCTCGCAATACGTTGTGGTGAGATCAGTTGGACCTTTGCCGAGCTGGATCATCAGGCAACGCGCCTCGCCAGACAACTTGCCTCGCTAGGCATACGCAAGGAAAGTCGCGTTGCACTCCTTGCGACCAATGGCCTACATTACGTCGTCACCGTTCACGCCCTAGCCCGTCTTGGAGCTATCCTTGTGCCCCTCAACACACGTCTGACCTTCGAAGAGCTTAGCTGGCAAATATGTGATATACATGCATCACATCTTGTGAGTGATCTATTTTATGAAAGTATCGCTAGCCATCTCGCACAAGCCATTCCCAAACTAATTGAGGGGATCTTACAGGTAGATTACACAAATAATAATGTTATACTCAAAAATACCGATGAAGATCTCAATGCTCCATTACGTTCGTTGATCGATCTCAGCGCAACCCAAGCGATCATGTATACCTCTGGCACAACTGGCAATCCCAAAGGGGTCATCATCACCTATGGTATGCAATGGTGGAATGCAATGGGCTCTGCCCTTAATCTGGGCCATCACCACGACGACCGCTGGCTAGCCTGTCTACCCCTTTTCCATATTGGTGGCCTATCTATTCTCTTCCGCAGTGTCATCTACGGTATTAGTGTCATTTTGCATGAAAAATTTGATGCTGCAACTGTTAATACGGCTATTTATGAACATCATGTGACAATTATTTCAGTCGTTGCAGTTATGCTTCAGCGTATGCTTGATGATAGTGAAGGTCAATGTTATCCATCGAGTCTGCGTTGTGTTCTGCTGGGTGGTGGACCAATTTCTCGCTTGCTACTTGAAAATTGTGTAAGGCGTGCTATTCCAGTTGTGCAAACCTATGGGCTTACTGAAGCTTGTTCACAGGCGGCGACACTGCCACCCGCAGATGCATGGCGCAAACTCGGTTCGGTAGGCCGCCCACTCCCACAAGTTCAGCTCCGCATCATGAACGAAGATCAACCCGTCACAGCAGGCGAAGCCGGGACGATCTATCTGAAAGGTCCGAGCATCACGCCAGGCTATGCCGACCGTCCCGAAGCTACAGCGCAAGCTATACGCGATGGCTGGCTTTCCACGGGCGATATCGGCTATTTGGATGAAGAGGGCTATCTCTACATACTGGACCGTCGCAGCGATCTGATTATTTCAGGTGGTGAGAATGTCTATCCTGCCGAGATCGAAGCCATTTTGCTCTCCCATCCAGCTGTAGCCGAGGCAGGTGTCTGCGGGCGGACAGATGCTCAATGGGGGCAGGTACCAATTGCTTTTGTATGCCTGCACGCTGGTCATGATACTAACTCTGAAGCTCTGCTTGACTACGCTACACAGCGTCTTGCTCGCTACAAGGTTCCCAGGGCGATCTATCTTGTCGATCACCTGCCACGTAACGCGTCCGGTAAACTGCTGCGCCGCGAATTGTACCATAGATGAAACTTCTTCCTCCCCAATTTCGTAGTATCTGTTTGAGGCTGGATATTTGATTGTTCAGAAACAGCTTCAAGTCTATCGTACTATATCCACAAGAAAGAGATAGGTTGAATTATGGGCTTCGATCTTGCACAAGTGAATCAACTGCTCACCCATATTCCTTACCCGATCAGCACAGGAGATCTCGTTCAATTTGCCAAACAACATGGTGCCAATGATCAAATTGTTGGCATGCTTGAGCGTCTACCAGAGAAAACCTTCAATTCGCCAGAGGAGATACAAAATATCCTTTCAGGCCTGATGAAGCTGGGAAACCTGGGGAATTTGGGGAACCTGGGAGGCTTCAAGCTGTAGCACAAAAAGAGGAGCCGTGTTATCGGTAACGATGCTCTCACAGGCACCACGACATTGACTTTTGAGAGAGATACTGTGAGATAATAAACAGAGCATAAAAACATTTGGAGGAATCAATGTTCGCTCATGCTGTTTTCCACAGGGCTCTATGGCGTCGATATCATCTGGCAGGCGTTCTTCTTGCTCTGCTAGTGCTCGTTATCTCAGCAATGGCTCTCTCCCTCGCACTGACCAAAGCGGCTACTCACAACAATCCGGTTCTCCCTGGCTATAACGCAGATCCACAGATCGCGGTATTCAACCACACCTTTTACATGTATCCTACCACCGATGGTATGGCCAGCTGGGGTGCCACGTCATTCCAGGCTTGGTCATCCACTGATATGATCCAGTGGACGAATCGCGGTGTGATCTTGAATCTAGCTAACGTCAGTTGGTGCCATAGCAACGCATGGTCGCCCAGCATCGCCCAAAAAGGCTCGACCTATTACTTCTACTTCACAGCCTGCGGCCAGATAGGTGTCGCCACTTCTTCATCGCCAACTGGCCCATTTACCGACGCCCTGGGCAAACCTCTGGTTGCTACGAAGCAATATGGTGTCTATACTATCGATCCGGCTGTATTCATCGATGACACAGGCCAGCCTTATCTGATCTTCGGAAACGGAGGAGCAAGGCTCGGTACGCTCAACGCAGATATGCTATCGTTCAATGGAACCCCGGTGGATATCACACCCCAGGGAGGATCTTACCGCGAAGCACCCTACATGTTCAAGCGGAACGGGACCTATTATCTGACCTGGTCTGTAGGCGATACGCGCGACACAACGTACCACGTGTCCTATGCCAGGGCCAGTTCAATAAAGGGGCCGTTTGTCGCTGCTAGCAACAACCCGATTTTGAGTCAGCATGCAAGCCTGGGCATTCTAGGCACGGGCAGTGCTTCCATATGGAGTACTAGCACCAACCAATATTATATCGTATATCATCGCTTTGCGATTCCGAGCGGCAATGGTACCCACCGCGAAGTAGTTATCGATCCGCTGAACTTCAACCCAGACGGCACGATCCAGCACGTTGCAGTGAGTCTGACGGGTCTGCAATCCGCTGTGTCACCCAATCCACAGTCAGACAATTAAGCTGTAGGAACATGCAGATTAGACCACTATCAGTGTATGCATACTTCGGCAATACGCGATCAAACGGCTGAACGTTGGCAGATGTTCAAGCGCAGGTACACAGCCTACGAGGATTAACTTGCACTGTGCACGTGTGAGGGCAACATTTAGACGGTTAGGGTTGGTCAGGAATGTATACCGCTGGCTCTCGATAGATGGTTCGTATGTCGTAGCAAATGAAATAATAATTACTAAGCGTTCACCACCCTGGAAACGGTCAACTGTATCAACACTAATAGGTGCCGTGGAGGACAGACCCTGCCAATCATGTGCCAGGTCTGCACTGAAGAGACAACGGCGGATATTAGCTACCTGGGCGCGATATGGTGCGATAATGCCGATATCTTGCATAGCAATGCCGCTGGCAAGCAATTTAGCGACGATATCACGAACCATCTGTGCTTCGGCATGGCTCTGCTTACCCTGGATGTGCGCTTGTGCACTGAATTCATCGCGTACATCCAGGAAGACCAGAGGATAGTGCGGTTCCAGTGCCCGGTTAATCGCTTGATCTACCTTACTTGCGCTACCTAGCCGCTGCTGAGTGCATCCCTTTTCCTGCTTATAGAGCAAGCGGCGATTGGCAATGGATTCATGAGCTACCAGTTGCTTATCATAGAAGACGGTTGAGGAGAAATGAGCGATCCATTTGTTCATACGGTACTGGATGCGTGACAACACACAAGCGCTAATAGCCAGTGGATAGTCTTGCATATATTTCTCGTCCAGGCATTTAAGAGAGCTAAAAAGCGATTTAGCAAGCCCCGCATCAGCTGCCTCTTTGCTCAATACCAGTGGTGGAAGCTGTTTTTCATCGCCAACAAGGATAAAGCGCCTGGCAAGACGTAGTGCACCCAGCATCGCCGGAACGGTAATTTGTCCTGCTTCATCGATAATAGCCACATCAAATGAAAGTCCACTATTCTTCAGTAAATCAGCCTCAATCTCTGCCGATGAAGCATTATACTTGTCTGATGACCAAGTAGCCGTTGTTGATGCAACGACTGGGGTGTTATGAAGAACATCATAGACAACATCTTGATAAGCAGTCTCGCCCACGGCCCCAGGATTTATGCAGGCGGCAACCAGATCTTTTAAAAGCCGTGGGTGAATGGACTCTTGGACACTGCGTTCGTGGCCCAGGCGTAAGTAGTCATGGAAATCCTCTTTATCCAGCCGTTTGAGCATAGTATCAACGGCCTGATTGGTAAATGCTGCCAGCATGACGCGCTGGCCTTGTTGTACCAGCCGTTTAACGATCTCTGCAATAACACTTGTCTTGCCCGTACCTGGCGGCCCATGGATGAGCAAATAGTCTTGCATTTGCATAGCACGCTCAACGGCCAGATTCTGCTCTGCATTGAAATCTGGCCGAGGTGGGATAGGCTGATGGATGAAACGTGGACGAATTCTCCCGCCGACCAGATCGCGCTGGTGAGCTGTGGCCTGCTGCCAGCGCAGAAGATTTTGGAGTGTGCGAACATGGACAAGATCATTATCGTAGCGATCGAGCAGCACAGGATGCTCAATCAGTTCACGTGTCCAGACGCTAACCCGCTCAGAGCTGATCACCATAATCGTTCCGGTAACAACCTCGCCACTGATAGGGTTGCCATTACTGAGCAAAATCTCGTCGCCCTCGCGCAGTTCCGATGTATTCTTGCAGCTAAAGACAAGTTGCCAGCCGTCCTTCTCCACGATGGGCTGGCCTGCTAACTCCAAGTTGATAATAGTGGTGCCACGTTCGATACGCTCGGTGACGGGAAGTTGCCAGAGCAGGGCCTGTTGCTGCTCGCTAGCACGTTCTTCCATCTGCAAGAGTGCATAGTAGTGAGCGAAAAATTCCTGATCTTTGGTAGTACTAGAGATCGTGTCTCGGCGATTCCCTTGTGTGATATTTTCGGCTATATGCGATAATCCAGGATATGAGCGCTTGGCAAGGAGCTGGGGATCTGGCTCTGGTAGCTGCCATTTCAGCAGTGCAGAGACATGCTGGCAGCGTTCAAGCATAGCACATTTTCCGCAGCGAGAGGCACCTGGAGGATTTGAGGGTATACCTGTAACTCGGCTCAGGACAAGGATATTGCGTGTCTCATTGACGCGCTGAATCTCACGAATGTTGGCTGGGATGCCGAAGGCCTGAGCACTTCCTGGTGTGCCGCTATAGAGCAGTGTTGCCAGCGCTCTTTTCATCTGCGAATTGCGGCGTACCATCAAGAGGGCGTGGTAGCCAAGCACCTGCCAGCGATGATCACGCTTCGGTAATTGTCCGCTAGCTCCTCCGGTCTTGAGTTCCAGTAAACGCTGTCGGCCAGAGTGTTGCCAGAAGAGATCTAGCCGACCGCGTAGACCGATCTCAGGAGCGAGCAAAAATGTCTCGGCACGCACCTGATTATCGGAAGGGCATACACCCTGGTCTTTCTGTACGTCTTCTGCATTTATTGGCATATTCCACAAGGTATTACGCTCACTCTCAAACCAAAATGCCAAGCTTGCGAGATGTGGCGTTACCTCGGCACGCATAGTCTCAGACGAGACATTGGCCAGGGCCATCTCGATGTTATTGAGTTCGAGGGACTGCTCTAAGTGACGGTGGAGTGCAGCTAGCGGAGTTTCGGACTGCTCACTGTCACCGAGATTGAATTTTCCACGATCGTATGCTTTCAATAGCTCTTTAAAGCAATAGTGCACGAGATTTCCGCGCATAGTTGCTGGAGATGTTCTTGAAGGGATCAGGCGGTTGAGTAGATGCTGTCGTGAGCAATATGCAGCTTGATTGAGGTCGGTAATATTGAGGAGTATATTTGGTTCCAGGACCGCAAGGGTATAGTCATCAGTTTCATAATAGGAACGTGTTTGTCCATGAGATGTGCGGATCTTAGGAGCCTTTGGCAGGTGATAGATGCGTAATATCAGGTTATACCGTCCAAGCACATCGCCTCTGGCATTGAGTTCACTGACCAGACTGCGATAGTAGTCAGCATCGAGAAGGATCTCGATATGCGTTGTACCTGTGTCAAGCGTAACGACTGGAATTTTTTTGCCAGCGAGCTGTCCTTCATAAGCGGCGACGATGCGACCTTCAAGCTGCGTTTGGTGGCAAGGACTTGTTTGGCGGTCGAGCATACATAGGAAGCATTCCTGCTTCTTCGCATCTTGCTGGTTGACATCGTGTATCGCCATGCCTTAGATTCTCCCTGTTTCCACCGTGATACAGGGAGTGTACGCGATGAGCGAAGATTGGTCAAGCAGGGAAGCAAAGGGTACTGGCTTACTGACTCTGCTACTTGCCAAGTAGAGCAATTTCGGTTATGATGCAGAAAACAAATTTGTAGGTGTGAATGCATGGAGAAAGCAAAAGTCTACTGCTATGTTGATGAGACTGGTCAAGATACCTATGGCAAATTTTTTCTGGTGCTGGTGGTGTTGCTTGAGCAGTTGCAAAAAGAAACGCTTGAGTCGATTATTGAAGATACAGAGCAAAGGACAAAGAAGCACAAAGTAAAATGGAAGAACACGATAATTAATGTGAAAAGAGAGTTTTTGCAAGAAATTGTGAAAATAAAAGAGTTAAAACAAACATTATTTTATTCTGTTTATCGGGATACAAAAAAGTATAATTATTTGACTGCATTGACTGTATCAAAAGTTGTGAATACTGTGATAGAGGATGACTATTTTGTCTCTGTCATTATTGATGGATTATCCAAGAAAGATACAGAAAAGATGAAGGTTGATTTGAAAGGGTTGGGAATAAAGTACAAAAATATTCGTGGTATGAAGGATGAGCAAAGTGCGTTTTTACGTCTCGCTGATGCAATGGCAGGTTTTGTTCGAGACTATCTTGAAGGGGAAGCTTATACAAAAGATTTTTATCGCGACTTAAAGGTAAGAGGCTTTATCGAAGAGGTATAAAAATAGCCAAGTTGTATAGACTTGGCAACCCCGCCTTGCGGCTGGCTAGTCCTAGTTACTTTCGCAACTCCATCAATACAGCATGTTTTCGGACCACTTCTAGTATAACTTTTTGTTCCGAATTTTGTCAAGACTTGGATGATGCTAATTTGCTAATTCTGAACTATTGCCCTAGCAATTGCAGTTATGGTATAATAACTAGGTAAGAAAAATGTGTGTGACATGCTAAATAAGTCAAAGGAGCATTAAATGGATATTACTCGCTATTCCATGCTTATTCAATGGAGTGACGAAGATGAAGCATATATCGTCACAGTACCAGAACTACCAGGGTGTAAGACACATGGTGATACCTATGAGGAAGCTTTGCAGAATGGGAAAGATGTCATCGAACTCTGCATTGAAGCAGAACAAAAATTAGGGCACCCCATACCAGCACCGAACAAATATGCAGCATAAGCTTGGTGCTGTAACACAATTTCAACGGGAATACGCGTCCCCTTGATAATCGGTTTTCCTCCAACGACACCAGGGATACTGGCAATGCGGTCATGATAGTTCATCTTTATTCACCCTCTTCCCGATTGCTCACACCAGCCTCCCCAAATGTTGCCATTTCTCTGTGTGTTCGTAAAGCTGCTTCAATAATGTGCATTGCCAGAACTGCCCCCGTTCCCTCGCCTAGACGCAGTTCCAGATCGAGCAACGGAGAGAGGTCCAACTTCTCAAGAATAATCTGGTGCCCACGCTCAACTGAGACATGCCCAGCAAACAGGTAGTCGCATACAGCAGGGTTGAGGCTAAAGGCAACTAAAGCGGCTGCACCAGAAATAAAGCCATCGAGCACAACTGGAATACGCTGAGCCGCAGCCGCAATGATTACCCCAACCAGACCAGCAATCTCCAGGCCTCCCACTTTAGTGAGCACATCAATTGGATCATTCACATCAGGTTGATTGTGAGCCAGCGCACGTTCAATAACCTGCACCTTGTGAGCAAATTGTTCATCATTAATACCTGTTCCACGACCAGTAACCAGTTCTACAGGCACACCTGTCAGACTAGCTGTGATAGCACTCGCGGCAGTTGTATTGCCAATGCCCATTTCTCCAATTGCCAGTAGATCCACGTCCCGTTTGGTCAATGACTCAAGAACGTCAATGCCCACAGTCATGGCCTGAAGTGCCTCCTCACGACTCATAGCAGGACCGAGGGCCATATTCGCCGTGCCCATGCGTATTTTGCGTGAGAGCAAGCGGGGATGGGCTAGTTCAGCTGCAACGCCGATATCAACCACAATGACTTCAGCTTCGGCCTGCCTCGACAATACATTAATGGCAGCGCCTCCCTGCAGGAAATTGTAGACCATCTGCGGCGTCACGGCAGCCGGATAGGCACTCACACCCTCGTCCGTAACACCATGATCAGCAGCCATGACAACCACAGCTTTGAGAGGCACAATCGGTAGTATCTCTCCGGTGATACCAGCCATCTGGATCGCAATAGCTTCTAGTCGCCCAAGGCTACCAGTTGGTTTAGTCAATTGCAGTTGACGTGCGACAGCTTGTTCCGTTGCAACACGGTCAAGTGGAGAAATCGTTTTCGCCAACTCAAGTATACTTTTCATGATGTTTGTGACTTTCTTCTAAATTCTAATAAAAAACACAATCAACTACTATAGACTCTTGAAAGCATATAAAGTTTTTGAGATTACAGCCATATGCCTCCTTACACTCTTTACGTTGAGCTTTTTCAGTTCTTGAACAGTATACAACATCCTCTCGGAAAAAGATTTGATGGCTTGTCAGAAATTGTACAAAGTTGAGCTTATGGCCTATGCAAAAGCATATCTAGCATATATGCTATACTACAAAGTAGCTATTTCTGTGCTCACTGCGATTATTTATTGATTAGTTTGGATTGTGAATATGGACATTACCGTTGCTTATTTTCACCCCCTGTTTCATCCCGAGGCCGTCAAGCGTGATTTTGAGCAAATTCGCGCTATGGGGGCAGGGAGCATTGTATATGCCTTGCATGAACAGGAGGAGCCGCGCTGGCCACGCGATCTAGAACGCGGATTCCGTCTGGCCCAGCAAGTCGGTTTGAAGGTACATATTAGTCTTGGGCGCTTTGGCAACTTATTTGCGGGTCCTGCACTTATGCCAAGCTGGTATACCTTTCATCATCCTCAATCCCAAGTGAAGGATCGTCATGGACACTCTCATGATATGACCTGCTTTAATCATGAGAATTTTCGTTCCTGGCTCTTTAAGGAGGTAGAATATTGCCTTGCGACCTATCCCGTACATGGCATTTTAATTGATGAGCCATGTATTCCAGATATTACCTGTTTCTGCCCTGTTTGTCGTGCGCTTTGTCCGGATATTGCTGATTTGCAGCATTTTCGTCGTCGCTCAATGGTTGAGTTTTTTAATGCCTTATTTGCCTGTGTGAAGCGTATCGATTGGCGTATCAAAACGTCGATTGTGCTATTGCCACAGGATCTTGGGCTCATTGAAGAACTGGTAACCATGCCTCACCTGGACACGATTGGCTGTGATCTCTTCTGGCAAGTACTTGGTGAAAACGTGGAGATGGTTGAGCAGTGGGGGCGTCGTCTGGTAGAAACTGTCGGCCAGTCGGGCAAGCGCAGTCAACTCTGGCTCCAGAACTTCAATCTCGACGAACAGGAGGAACAATTGTTAGAGTCGTCCTTCACCGGAATATTACGTGCACAGCCAGATGAAATCGCTTGCTATTATTTCTGGCGCAACAATAGCAATCCAGAGCGGGTCTGGCGGCAAACTCAGACCCTCTTGCGGCGTATTCCGCGTCGTCAACTCCATTGGCAGTCCACTGTCCCTCGCACTCCGATTAGAAGAGACGATATGAAAGATGACACCGCAATCTAGCGAATTGTTGGCTGTCTATTTGCGAGCCGGAGAAGGCACGCTGGGACTATCTTTATCCTTATCCTCCTGGTGAACTTTCTCCAGAACTTCGCGCAACACTTTGATGTGCGTTTGCGTTGTCTCTTCAGTCTCGCTAGCCGCAAGCACAACGGCTTGGATACCAACTGTCAGAAGCGCATAGGCTTCATTTTCTGTGAGATTGCTCGTTACATGGATGAATGCGGGGAAGCGAATGGCCTCGCGCACAGCACGGTAGTTCAAAGCTTGCTCAATGGTCATCGTGCCCAATGCACTGTTCAGTCCGAAATCGAGCACCACGCCAGAGATGCCATCAAAGGCGCTCAGGTTACGAATGTACAGCGGATAGAAATCATCCTGGCGCATCGGGATAACGACAACTTTCTCGATATCCTTGGTCTCTAGAGCAAGCAGGCGAGCAGGTGCATTAAACGGTACGATGATGTACTGTATGCCCAAGTCCTTGATATGTGTGAGACTATCGCGATCGAGCTTGTCCCAGCCTGCGACAATCTCGAGTCCTATCACAACATGATGATTGACAGTTTTTGCTGCATCAATCTCTTCTTTTATGGTCTCCAGGGATACACTGCCTTTGCCACCCCATCTGAAAAGCAGTCCATCGGCACCTGCTTTGAGCGCCGCCTCGGCACTGCCTGCTGTGATCTGGGAAAAGGCCACAACGAGTGCGGCTGCGTGTGCTTTCGATGCGAGTTTATTTCTGCCTAGGAAGCCCATGCCGCTTCCACCTTGTTCTCGATGCGCCTGCGTAAACATCTCTTGCAGTTTTGCCATACTCTCTAATCTCCTTATTGTGATCTATCTAAGAGAGAAAACTCCCTTGTCCTCAACAAATATATGGTTCAATTGTGCACAGATTGGGTGGCTATTCCCGTAGACTGTCTACTGGATAGACTTTCTCCAAAACACTGCTATGTTCTCACTGTGGCATTGCAAGCCACAAGCATCTGGACTTAAGTAGGTTAGCTCACATTATAGCACGTCCGTGAACAATGGCAGAGTGGCCTTCAAACGGCGAGTAGAACAGAGTGAGCCGTTGAGATGGCTTGTTCAAAGTTCAATGTGCTTATGGAAGAGTCAGCTTAATGCTATTATCTCCCTGATTCGCATTTCCATTCTGCTGATCCTTCTGCTTCTTTTTGCTCTGACTAGCAGCATTGCTCTGATTATCATTATTACTCTGGCTAGCATTGACGACTTGGAGCTGATACCAACTCCAGTTATAGTGTATTCCCTGCCAATCAGTGAGCCCCACGATAAAATAATCGCCAGAGCTTACGGTAGAGGAAATGGTAAATTTCCAGTTTCCCTGGCCTTGCTTACAGGGTTGCACTTGAGGAGTGGTGGCATCAAAAATTAAGCCTGACTCGATTTCATTGGGTGATGGCTCGTTGAGTTGATCGACATGTTGGAGCTGATTCAGGTTACGGCTAAGCTCTCCACTGGGGTCCTGGGCCTTGGTTAGCCAGATCTTGCATGTAATGCCGTCAATTACTAGCGGCCTCTCTAGCGCAATATTTGGACATTTATTGCCTTGATTGCCTGTTTTATCTTTTGCCTGAACGGTTGCATTATAAGTTGTCTGATTATCGGCAAACATTTGAGATACATTGGCTTCTACATCAGGGCATCCCAGTGATGGCTGTAGTGGTTGTGGTGTTGGTGAGGGTGTGAGGGATACTTTCTGCACAATTACTGGTATGTCATGATTTTGTGTTGTTGGTTGCGTTGTTAGCCCTTTGGATCGCGTAAATGCGCCGAATGCAAACCCACCCATGAAGCCGGATAGTGCAAAGATAGTAATTGCGGTGATGATGATAGTTTGAGCTTGGCTAGTCCCACTCTTACTCTGCTGCATTGCTGGGCTCACTCTTCTTCGACATGGTTTTTCATAACAATTTGTCTTTATCATACCATGACGTTCGCCTTATTCTCTACGAAGTGCAAGTAAGGATAGCCCAAATTGGTATATGGTGGTACTTACGAGTGTATCTCAAAAATGAGTGTAACGGCGTAACAAGCAATACCTTCGCGCCGCCCAGCAAACCCTAGTCTGTCCGTGGTCGTGACTTTGACGCTCACTTGTCCTGGATCAAGGTGCAGATGGGTAGCTACATGCGTGCACATTGCCTGGGTGTATGGTGAGAGTCGAGGCTGCTCCGCTACAATCGTGGTGTCGACATTGCTGATCGTCCAGTTATGCTCGCATAATAGATTATATGTATAGTCTAGAAAAACTGAACTCGGCTGATCTTTCCAGCGTAGGTCGCTAGAGGGAAAGTGCATGCCGATATCGCCCAAGGCAGCTGCACCCAAAAGTGCATCCACAATGGCATGGATCACGGTATCGGCGTCTGAGTGACCCGATAAGCCGTACACATATGGAATGGTCACACCTCCTAATACCAATGGACGACCCTCGGTAAGGGCGTGCACATCATAGCCAAAACCCATCCGTGTTGTCATCGAAGAGTTCCTTTTCCTTGTTAATAGCGCTTCAGCGAAAATTAAATCTTCTGGTGTCGTAATTTTGATATTGGTAGATGAACCCTGGAAGATACTAACGGTATAACCCATATGTTCAAGCAATGTAGCATCATCAGTAGCTTTATCTTGAGTATGAGAGAGATGATGGGCCTGATGGATGAGGGGAAAAGCAAAAATCTGCGGCGTTTGGACTGTCCAGAGCTGAGAACGATCCGGTGTGGCAGATATCTTACCATCTTGCACTTGCTTGATGGTATCTTTGACTGGCACGACCGGAATAGAGGCCTGATGCTGTTGTGCAGCGCGTAATCCCTCTTCTAGGATGATTGAGGGAACGAAAGGACGTGCACCATCATGGATCATCACCCAGCGGCATGAGGGGTTGAGCCCGGCCAGCGCATCAAGGCCATTGCGTACTGAATCCTGTCTGTGCGCTCCTCCCGGTACGATGGCTGCAATCTTGTCCCATGGCTCTTGTTCACAGAGCGCATGCGTATCCGCGAGGCGTTCTGTATGTGTCACAAGGACGATGCTATCTATGACGGGTGAAGATTGAAAGATATCAATTGTGCGTGCCAGCGTAATGCGACCAGCTAGTGGCGTCCAGAGCTTATCCTGCCCTTGCATACGGCGACTGTTGCCAGCGGCGACAATTACAGCGGCTGATTTCTCTTGCATGACCATGTCGTGTTATCCTCTTGCTTGAATGCTTGATGAGGGCATGTCTTCATACTCATGATCGTGTATACCCAACATGTCAAGTGATTTTGCATTAGGCTTTTTCTGACCCTTCCACTTTCAGCAGATATCTTATCACGTCTGTGCAATTAGACTCCATATCCTCGCCGTGCTATACTAATAGAAAATCGCACCATCAATCCCTGAAATGCTGGAGTAGAGAATAAATGTTCATCTCAACGTGCTTCTAAATAAAGCTACAATAGAGTTTTTAGCCCCTGCACGTCTCTTGCCCAAACTACAAACCAGCATTTCCATAGATAAGGCACTGCAAATCCTGGCACTATCGATTTCTCATAGAGGAGATACACGCTTATGTCAGCTATCGTAACAAAACCAGTTTACCTGTATAATACACTGACCAGAAGAAAAGATCTGTTCAAGCCGCTCGATCCGCCTAGAGTTGGCATTTATAGCTGTGGTCCGACCGTCTATAAGGATATTCATATTGGCAATCTGCGCTCCTTTGTCACGACAGACTGGCTGCGTCGCATTCTGGAATACAATGGCTACAATGTCTACCTTGTTCGCAATATCACGGATGTTGGACATCTTCACGAAGGCGAGGATACCCGCAACGGAGAAGATAAGATCGAGCATGAGGCGCGTACGACCGGACGCTCAGCATATGAGATTGCAGCATTCTATACTAAGCAATACCGGCATGACGTGGCAGAAATGAATATCTTACCACCCCATCAGATGCCCAAGGCCACGGATCATATTCCAGAGATGCAGGCGATGATTGAAAAACTGATCGAGCATGGTCTGGCCTATGTTACTAACGGAAATGTCTACTATGATGTGAACCGCTTCAATGCCTATGGGGCGCTTTCGGGTAACACACTCGAAAACCTGCGCACAGGTGGACATGGGCGTGTCCAGATGGAGATAGCAGATGATAAACGGGCGGCAGAAGATTTCGCGCTCTGGAAATACGGCGATCCCACGCGGCAGATGAACTGGGCAAGCCCTTGGGGTATTGGTTTCCCAGGCTGGCATATTGAGTGCTCGGCCATGGCAACGAAGTATCTGGGCGAGCAGTTCGATATTCACACTGGTGGCATTGATCTGGTCTTTCCACACCATGAGGATGAGATTGCGCAAAGTCAGGGCACATGTGGCAAAGCTCCGGTCCAGTTCTGGGTTCACAACGAATTCCTGGACTTTGGCAGTAGCAAAATGTCTCGCTCAGTTGGGAATGTCCTGCTGTTGAGTACGCTCAAAGATCGTGGCATCGAGCCGATGGCTTATCGGTATCTCCTTTTGACTGCACACTATCATTCAAAGCTTAACTTTACCGATGATTCGATCAACGCTGCCCAAAACGGCTTGAATAACCTGCGTTCAGATCTTGCAGAACTGCCAATGAGTGAGGACACGGGAACCTGGTCAACGGAGGCTGAGCGTACACACAAGGCTTTCCATGAGGCACTGAACAACGATATGGATCTGCCCACTGCGCTGAGTATTACACGTGAGGCCGCTCGTAGCGGTAAGATCGATCCAGCAGAGCGCCGCCGCTTACTACTTGATTTCGACCGTGTGCTTGGTCTACGTCTGGATACTGTGATGCCCCGAGCACCTCGTGAGCTGAGTGATGAGGTTCATGCATTAGTGCGCCAACGAGATATGGCACGCGCTGATCGTAATTGGCAGGCATCGGATCGTATTCGCGAGGAGCTGAAGGCTTTAGGCTTTGAGGTTCGCGATACTGCGAGAGGGACGGAATTGGTCTGATAGTAGTTTGCCAAAAGAAGGGTTAAATATGACATCCTGGTGGAAAAAAACACTTCTCACAGCCACAAGTCTTTCAGGCTTCGTAGGTGGTACCTACTCTCTACTCACTCGACGGCCTGTGCCCGCTAAGCATGGTACCATCCGTCTCCATGGGCTGCACGAGGCCGTTGAGATTATCACTGATCGCTATGGTATACCTCATATCTATGCCAAGAATGAAGATGACCTGTACTTCGCGCAGGGCTATGCGCACGCTCAGGATCGCCTCTGGCAGATGGAGTTGAACCGTCGCATAGGAGCGGGACGGCTCTCCGAAATATTTGGTACTGTTGCCCTCGATACTGACCGCTTCTCCCGCCGCCTGGGCCTGCATCGAGTCGCAGCCGAGCAGGTAAAACAGCTTTCAGACCATGATCGACGCATCCTCCAAGCCTATGCTAATGGCATTAATATGTTCATTACTACTAATTCACATAAAATGCCTGCTGAATTTGTCCTATTGCACATCACACCTGCACTCTGGGAACCCACTCATACAATTCAGTGGGGCAAAGTACAGGGGTGGAGTTTGAGCGGAAATTGGCAAACGGAACTCGTCCGCGCACGCTTGATCGCTAAACTGGGTGTAGAGCGAGCTATTAAATTAGAGGCGGGCTATGATCCTGACCATCCTCTGATCATTCCCCCTGGCGTTAAATATAGCGGGGTCAATGCAGATTTGTTGAAACAATACCAGCAGATCCAGGAATTAAGTGGCTTTGGCGTACTGGGAGGCAGTAACAATTGGGTCGTCGATGGGACAATGACCGAGACAGGTGCTCCTATGCTGTGTAATGATCCACACCTAGGACAGACAGCACCATCCATCTGGTATGAATGTCACCTTGTGGCAGGAGATATCAATGTAACTGGCGTTGGCTTCCCTGGCTCCCCGGGCATTATTATTGGGCATAATCAACACATTGCTTGGGGTGTCACCAATGCAGTCTCCGATATCCAGGATCTATATATTGAGAAGTTCAATCCCGAAGATCCGAGTCAATACGAATTTAGGGGGCAGTGGGAAAATGCGCAAGTTATCCATGAAGAAATTCATGTCAAAGGCTGGGATACGCCTATTATTGAGGAGGTACGCATCACACGGCATGGCCCCATTATCACCGCTACACCGCAACCAGACACCACTGCTCAGCTTCCAACGACTGAGCATACTACCACTACTCCTGAACTTCCTATGGCACTGCGCTGGCCAGCATTCGAACAATTCAAGCTTACTTCAGCGGTTCATAAGCTCAATTGTGCAACGAATTGGGAGCAGTTTCGTGAGGCTTTACGCGACTGGGATGTTCCTCCACAAAACTTTGTCTACGCCGATTGCACGGGAAATATTGGCTACATTATGGCTGGGGCTATCCCCATACGTGCAGGTGAACAGGCCATCCTGCCCTCACCTGGCTGGACTGGTGAATATGAATGGACGGGTCTCATTCCATTTGATGAACTGCCCCAGACGTACAATCCTGAACAACACTTCATCGTGACCGCGAATAATCGGGTTGTGGACGATGCCTATCCCTACTATATTACGCATGAGTGGCTCAACGGCTATCGGGCCCAGCGCATCTGTGATCTGTTGACCAGCAAAGGCAAGCTCACTCTCTCTGATATGGTGACTATTCAGGCGGATCAGTATTCAATTCCTGCAACTGAAATTGTTCCCTATATAGTAGCGCTTGAGGCTAATACACCATTGAAGCGAGCAGTTCAGGAGATCTTGCACACCTGGGACTATATGCTGGATCCCGACAGTATTGGCGCGACGATCTATACTACGTTTTTACGTACATTAACCCATATTATCTTCGAAATAGTGCTTGGTGATGATAGTTCGCTTGCTGAGGGCTATTTAGGCATTGGGGCCAATATGCTAGCAGGCGTCAACGGTTACGCAAGCCGCAATATTCCTTTGCTCATTCGTCTGCTTAAAGAACATGATGACAATTGGTTTGCGGACTCTGTCATTCCCAATGGGCCAACCTCGTGGGATATTGCCCTGGAGCGTGCTTTTGATGCCACCATTGAGGACTGCCAACAACGCTTGGGTAACAATATCCTGCATTGGCGCTATGGCCTGATCCACAAGATGACCTTTCGTCATCCACTAGGTACAGTTAAATCTCTGGAAGGTGCCTTCAATCGAGGCCCATTTCCGATCGGCGGAGATAGCGATACAGTTAATATGGGCAACACAGTTCCTACCAACCCAGAGGAGGTCATTGCTATCGCATCCTATCGCCAGATTACCGACCTTAGCGATCTCAACAATTCGCTCTCAATCCACGTTCCTGGACAATCCGGGCACCCCGGTAGTCCTCATTATGACGACTTTATCCAATTGTGGCAGCAAACTGAGTACCATCCTCAGCTCTTCAAGCGTGATCACATCAAGAGCGCAACGGAAGGCACTCTCTACCTTTTGCCAAAACAATCCTGAGACTCGCAGGCATAAATGCACGAGGGCTCTTGGGTACTAGCCCACCGCTTCTAGTCTGCCTCGACGGAAGACGAGTTCTAGACGAACATTGACAAGACTTTCATGCAGATGTGCTCTCCTGCAGAGAATACCAAGGACGGAGGTTTGGCTGAGATTCTGTAAAAAGTATCAGAGAAGTATCAGAAAAAGTTTTACAAAAGTGTGACATTTTCTTCACATTCCCGAAGTATACTGTATTCATGTGAAGTTAGAGTGGGTCACAGGCTCTAGCTTGCATGAGAACGAGGCTTGTACATATATAAACAAGCCTCGTATTTTTTGAGAACTCTCACCAGTTGTCTTCTAGTTAGCCTCTTCAAAGTCTCGTAAAGAACTCTTTTTTGGGTTATACTTAAAGAGGGGTTAATAGAGACATATGTCACACTACTATGTTGCCCACCACCACTTTGCAGCATCTTTCATATGAATTGATGCTTTTTTATGTCATAAATGTGCAGATGAGGTGTAACAGCTTTGCACTGTTGCGCCTGAAAGCTTCAACGGTAGTCTTGTCAAGCTCATTACTATTGGCGAAATGCTTGCTAGCACAAAAGAAACCAATGGAAAGACGGCTCTCGATGCACGATTAGGTCTGTGAGGGGATCGCATTTTGTATAACCTAAGCGTGCGGAGAGTGCTCATTTATTAAAGAACTAGTTGGCTATGATTAATAGCTTTAAATGATCAATAAGGAGATATCCATATGCCGGATATAAGAAAGTCGAAGGATTCTGAAGAAGGCCCGCAAAACAAACCAGGAGAATCTGATAAGAAAAGCAAGCGGGAATCTGACAGGAGAAAAGAAAATCAGGGAGATTCTAGTAGAAAAAAGCCACTTAGTGGTTTTGAACAATTTCGCAGACTTCAGCAACACAATGCTGAGCTAAAGACACATTCGAGTCAATCAGACCTGGGAAATGCGTCAGAACAGCTCAAGCCTCATGAACCGTTAGGAGACACTACAAATAATCTGAAAACGGATAGTCAAGAGAAACCAAAAAGCGGTCTGGAAACGCAAGAAGTTAAAGAGACTATCAAACCAAATGAGAGACAGGAAAACATCGTCCCAAGGGCGGCATATAATAGAAACAATCCCCTGTCATTAGACCTTATGCATGAGATACAGTACAAGCGCCAAGAAATACCTAAGCCGCCTTCATCAGATACCCATAAGGACAAAGGACAAAACTAGCGACTACGGGGCGAGGACAATAGAATATCAATTGCAACTCCCAATTGGGCAGACAGCTTGGAAAGTGCAGACACGGCACTTGGCTACACGTTGCTTCTGTAACACAGGAGCCTGTTTGTCATCACAACGCGCCATTTCACCGAGGAGGCGAATAACTTTTTTACGTAGGCTAGGAGTATAATCGATTGTAAATTCACAATCAGCATAGCGTAGAATACCATGCGTTGGAGGACATTCAGAATAATCCTCAAGAATCAGGCAGTAGGCACCTAGCTGAATGACATGATTACTATAGGGCGTTGTAACATTCTGAGCCGAAAGTTTGAGTTCGATCGGGACCAGCCGCCTATCATCTAGCCTGACCACGTAATCAGGCTTGCCTACCAGTGGATAGTGATCGGAGAAGAGTAGTGCGCCCTGCCCATCTGCGTCTTCATAGACCAGCTCACCTGCTGGCAGACCTAGGGCACGGTGCCGCTCTGTAATCATCCTTCGCCGCTGATAGAGACGCTCGTTGCGAAGCAGGATGAGGATGGCAAGAGCAAATAGCAACAAGCCAAGCCCAACTGGAAATAAGATGTTCCCAATCATCGCCATGATCTATTCATCCTCTAGCTAAACTTTCTCTATTTTATTACTTTATTCACTCTTTATCTAGTGTATTACACTTATAGATAATTTATTCTGATTGGTTGAGAAAAGAATTTATTTTATGCGATTTTTACATAAGTTAGCTATCATTCTTCTATAGAGAACAATTAATGCAATGCAAATAGCCAAGATACGATCATTAACAGCAGAGCTAGTGCAACAATAGCAATGACCGCCTGCCTAATGGTCCAGCAGAGTTGATCACTTACAGCCGGTGCTGAAGTATATTCCTCAGCAATCTCTGCTACAGCCTGAGCATGCTCACGATGCTGTTGCTCTCCCTGTTCAAATGTACCACGTCGTAGTAGGAGTTGCTCGATCATCTGATATTCGGGTAGTGTTGTAGCTTGTGGACCATGAGCATGCTCTAATGCTACGGTGTGAGCAAACAACTCTTCGGTGTCAGCAGTAACAAAGGACTCGTATTGTTCATACCACCAGGTAAGTGGGCAATACTCATATTCTGCAACCTCACTTGCCGTAAAGATGCGTTGTGACTGGGATAGCTTGTGTTGTTGTCGTGATTGTCGCTGGTGCTGCATGATAGAGCCTGGATGCTATCCCTTCTAATCCCACAGATGCGTAGCTATTTGCCACTTGTGGCTTATTATAGCATAGGATTTAGCTGGGGGGGTGCCTCAAAGTCTTGCTTACAGCCTTTTGCGTGATTTTATATTTTTGGTGGCGATTACACAAGATACACAAGATTGTGCATTAACATTGTAATAAATTGATCTAGAGGTTACTATACAGATAATAGTGCTAATTCTATCTGACACTTGACATAGTAGATCGACCATGGTATATTCTAAATACAGTCGGGTGCAACTATATTCCGAGCTGGGTTATCCCTACTCATACATGCAATAGCAAACGGAAAGTGAGACACGAACATGATAACAGAGCAACTAAAGGCAGCACTCAACAATGCAGAAAAGCTTTCCCTCAAAAATCAGGATATGCTGGCAAAACAGATTTTAGAGTCAATTGAAGAGATGGAATGGGATGAAAAGTGGGATGAGACACTTGCAACTCCTGAGTCTGACGCATACTTGGATAAGCTTGAGGAGGAAGCAAAATCTGATTTTGCGGCAGGCCGTGTAATTGAATATATTCCAGGGAAAAGTCTTGAAGAATTATTTCACCGATAAGTTTGATAGCTTCTACCAGCAGCTTCCTCCCTATGCAAAAAAGCAAGCGAGTAGAGCTTTTGAACACTTTGCATACAACTCACTTTATCCAAGTTTGGAATTAAAATGTGTCAACCAACGATTAGCACGGTATGCTATCCGTATCAACAAAAAAGGTTATCGCGCATTAGGGTACATGCAAGAGCAAGGTGAGAGTATGCTATGGTACTGGATAGGTCCTCATGACGAATATATGCGTAGGATAAGGGAATAATAACAAGGATAGGAATCTATGTCGCCACTGATGATGAGCAAGGTCTCACGAATATTCGCGAGATTGTGCACCTTGTAGCAGAAGAGCTAGCAATATCTTTTGCTAGGGATGGTGAAAAATCCCCAAAGAGCCCCTTGACAAATTTTGGCATTAAGATTATACTACTAGCAAGCTTAAAGCTCTTCACTACAAAAATATGACGAGTAGATGTAAAGTAATTGCAGCATTTTATGCAACAAACACCATAAATCGTTGGATATATATAGTGTAAATTTGAGGGAAACACGTGCAAAAACAGTTTAAGTATCGCATCTACCCAACCAAAAAGCAGACACGGCTACTCAACCAAACTCTTGAAGAGTGCCGCTGGCTCTATAACCACCTACTTGAACAGCGGAGGGAGGCTTATACGCATGAGAGCAAGATGATCTCGTGCTTTGAGCAGCAAAGAACATATGCAGCGCTCAAAGAGCAACACCCCTCGCTGAACATTGCACATTCCCAAGTCTTGCAGAACGTGGCTATCCGCATCGATCTGACCTTCAAAGCCTTTATCCGGCGGTGTAAGCACGGCGAAAATCCTGGCTTCCCCAGGTTCAAAGGGCCCGGACGCTATGATAGCATCACCTATCCCCAAGTTCCAAATGGCTGCCAGATCAAGCATGACAAGCTTTTCCTCTCTAAGATTGGTCATGTCAAGATTGAACTGCATCGACCAGTGCGTGGCACTCCCAAGGCTTGTACAATCTCTTGCAGCTCCACGGGCAAATGGTATGCTTGCTTCTCCACTGATTGTGAGCCCGAACGCTTGCCCGCTATTCCCGAGCAGGTCGGCGTGAATATCGGTCTCAAGACTTTCGCAACGCTCTCCAATGAGCAGGAGATTGAGAATCCTCGCTTCTTCCATACAGAGACGCAAAGTCTTGCTAAAGCTCTACGTCGCCTCTCCAAAGCTGCAAAGAATACCAAAAAGCATCACAAGAGGCGTAAGGTGGTGGCACGTGTTCATGAGCGTACCACTTGGAGGCGCGAGAACTTTACCCATCAGCATTCTCGCTCTATTGTGAACCACTTCGGTATCATCTGTGTAGAAAATTTGCACGCCAATCAGATAATTCATCAGCATTGTTCAACAAAAAGTATCGCAGACACGGCTTGGTCGGCATTCTTTGATCAACTGGCAGCCAAAGCGGTAGAAGCTGGGCGGCAGTTCATCAAAGTCAATCCGGCCTATATTTCACAGACGTGCAGCAAATGTGGACATCGGCAGAAAAAACCTCCTTCCGCACATTTTCTCGATTGCCCTTGCTGCCATCTGCATACCGACCGCGATCTCAATGCCGCCCTAATGATTCTGGCTCTGGGGCTACAGAGCCTGGGTAACCATTCCCTAGAAGCTCCTGCATCTGCAGGGGAGTAGTCACACTCTTCATAGATTAGTGCGTAATACAACTATTGGGATCATTGAGACAACTCTGGATTCCATGACGACTCTAGCGGACAAGTCTGAGACTCTCTCGACGAACTCCTACGGTGACATTGGCGGCTTTTCATCTGGTACGACCTCATAGAGGTCACAGACGTTTATACTCAGTGCTCTCGCCAATCTGTCAAGCGTACTTAAGACTGCATCGTGATAGGGGTTGTGATACATGGCTTGGATTGTGTTCAGCGATACGTCAGCCATGCGCGAGAGCTTGGATTGGCTGATCTTTTTCTCTTGGAGGACTTCTTTGAGCTTCAAGCGGATCATAGGTTCTCGCTTTCAAGATTACTTCTTAAACTATGCATACTATACAGGCAACGTTTGTATTGACACAATAGTTTCTTAATGTTAATATTAAAATATTAATATGGTAATATCAATATCAATATGCAGATGGGAGGAACTAGTAACCATGCAACAGGAACAGAACAACTCTAAGCATAACCAACAATGGCTTGTCAAGCTATCGGTCAACGATCTCACGGCCATTGGCCATGCACTATTTCCTTATGCTCAATTTGTCCATCGCATCATTCCCCCTTCGCCCGAAAGAGGCCGTATCCTCATGACTATTGAGCAATTACGCAGAAAAATTGCCGATCTTCAGTCTTCATACTCTGATGGCAGAGAGGTGCCATTTCCCATTATTGAGGAGGAGTTGAGGGTAATTGATGCAGCTCTTGCTACTTTCCTCGATGGTATTCATCGCTTTATCCCTCAGTCCATACAACGCCATGAAATAACTCAGGCCTGCTCTAAGTTACGTCAGTATCTGGTAACAGCGTCATCTGCTGGATACAGCGAATAATACATCTACAGTATCTATCTATACTGCCGCACACTTTATGCTTTCTTTCGCCTAGTTTTTTATACCTTTACAATTTAAACTTGCTTTACCGTTTAGTGGGTCTTTTAT
>Ga0137458_1000006_pt1 | contig 24812 bp, 30 predicted proteins | sample EasRivERMGT642_2_FD_102311 | JGI IMG/M metagenome (GOLD analysis project Ga0137458, IMG submission 102311) | Soil microbial communities from meander-bound floodplain in the East River, Colorado, USA - East River MetaG ERMGT642_2 | ecosystem: Environmental > Terrestrial > Soil > Floodplain ... | reverse complement strand
CGGGAAGCCCAAGGGGACAAGTACGTGCCGCAGCCATCGGTGTTCGTCGGGGGCAAGGGTGCCATCGTGATCCACGAGGTGGGCCATGCATAAATTCAAAGAGGAGTCCTACCTATGAAGCGACTCGCGTGACTACGGAACTCGGCGCGGGTACGGGCACGACGGGTTACGCGGTCGGTGATGGCGTCGATGCGAACCGATGGGGCGACATCGTGGGAACCATTGCCGGAACTTCCAGCGGTCAGGCCGATGCGACCGCCGATCCAACGGGATGGTTCACTGCCGCGAACAACGTCGTACTGACTGCAGCAGGGGGGAACTTCGATGGCACCGGGGTAATCCGCGTCGTCGCTTCCTGCGCCACGATGAGCGCGCCGACATCATGAGAATCCTGATCGTCCTGCTGTTCCTCCCGCTGATTGCCTTGGCGCAGCAGAAGCCCTCTGACGCCATGGTGCAGGGGTTCGTTGCCGAACTGGAGGCGCAGCGCAACGCCGCCGGAACAAGGGCCGCGAGCCTGGCCGGAGCCCTCGAAGAAGCCAAAGCAGCCCTGAAGGCCGAACAGGACCGGCACGCCGAGACGCGGAAGTTGTGCGGCAAGCCGTGCGAGAAAGAGGAAGCGAAGAAATGAGGTCTGACGGGGAGCTCGCCACTCCCGAGGATTACAAGCAGACGTTCGAGGGCTTCAAGCCGGGGACGCACGTTCTCGAAGACCTGCTGGCACGTTTTCACGACCGCCCGGTGTACGTGCGGGGCGGGATCGAAGCGCAGCGCGAAACCGAGGCGCGCGCGGCGCAGAAAGAAGTCGTGGGATTCATTCTACGCAAGCTCGGGCAAATCGAACAGGAGAAATCGGATGCTTAAAACCACCATCGCTGCGCTGCTGCTCGCGCTCTCACTCACCGCCGTGGCGCAGGAGCCGCCCCCGCCGGCCGCACCTCCGCCAGCTGCGCCACCTGCCGCGCCCCCGCCGGCCGCACCGCCCGCAGCGCCACCTGCAGCACCGCCCGCAAAAGAGCCCAACCTGATGGAACAGCTCGGCAAGGGTGAGAAGCAGCCGCCGGCCGCACCGCCGCCGCCCGCGCCGGACACGCCGGAGGCCAAAGCGCTTGACGCAGCGGAGAAGGACGACCGTCGCCCGAAGGAAGTCCCGGCGAAATACTGGGACGCTGAAAAAGGGGCGGTGAATCACGCTGCCTGGGCGAAGTCAACAACTGAGCTTGAAACCCGCATGCGCACGATCGGCCTGCCGCCGAAGGAGGCGAGCGAGTACAAGTTCGAGATCCCGAAAGCACTGAAGGACACCGGGTTCGACCTCGCCCCGGCGAAGCACAAGGGCTTTCGCGAGAAGGCGCACGCGCTCGGCCTGAACCAGAAGCAATTCGAGGGGGTGATGGGGGTGTACCTCGAAGAGATCCCGGCGCTTGCGAACCAGGTGAGCCAGTTTTCGCACGACACGGCCCGCACCGAACTGATGACGCACTACAAGACCGAGGAGGCGATGAACGGTGCGGTGCGCTCCGCCTATCAGGCGTTCATGGCGTACGCCGACGAGAAGGACCAGGGGATGATCGACTCGATCGGGAACATTCCGGCGGTGGTTCGGATCCTCGCGAAGGTGCACAAGGACATGCGCGAGGACCCGGGCGTCAATCCGGACGCGATCCTCGATGGCGGGAGCCTGGAGACGTTGATGCGTGGGGCTCCTGACAAAGAGGACTCGCCGTACTGGAATCCGACCGACGCGCGGCATGCAAAAGTGAAGGCGCAGGTGATGGCGCACCACGAGGCGACGGCGAAAGCCAGGCAGCGCAAGGCTGCATAAAAACGCAATGGCGACCCGGGGCGCTCAACCCCGGGGGTAAAACCCGTCCAGACCGTGAGCGCTGCGCGCCGAACAACCCCACAAGGGCCTGCGCGCAGCACCGGTGGAAGCGGAACAACTGGCGCGAGCCAGCCCGCCGCCCGAGCACCGCAGGGCGTTAAACAGCGGAGCGAGCAGGCGCTGGGCCCGTCGGCGCGCGAGCGCTAAATGGCGGCACAACCCGGAAAAGGTAGTGAACTTTTCAACTTTTACGGGAGCAGGCCATGAGCTTTCAAGTAACCGAAGCCTTCGTGCAGGCGTTCAGCACGAACTTCCTGCATCTGGCGCAGCAGAGCACCTCGCGCCTCGAGTCGCGGGTCCGGGTCGAATCCGGCATCGTCGGCGATTCGAAGAAGATCAACCGCATCGGCGCCACCGCCGCGCAGAAGAAGACCACGCGCCACGGCGACACGCCGCTGATCGAGACGCCGCACAGCACGCGGTGGATCGACCTCGACGACTACGAGTGGGCCGATCTGGTTGACCAGCTCGACAAGAAGAAGATGCTGGCAGACCCGACATCCGAGTACATGAAGGCCGGTGTGGCGGCGATGAACCGCTCGAAGGACGACGTGACCTACGCGGCGATGCGCGGCTCGGCGCGGACGCTGTCGGGCACGACGGCCCTCACCGCGGGCCAGAAGATCGCGGTCGCGGCCACGGGGCTGACCAAGGCGAAAATCATCGGGGCGCGCAAGCTCTTCCGTGCCAACGAGGCCGACGAGGAAAACGGCGAGAAGCTCTACCACATGTATTCGAGCGAGGCGCTCGAGGACGTGCTCGGGGACACCACGCTGACCTCGGGCGACTTCCTCAAGGTGAACATGCTGCAGTCGGGCGACCTGAAGGGCATGTGGGCGGGCTTCGAGTGGGTGCCGTTCGAGCGTGCGAGCAAGGTCGGGAACGACCGCTTCCTGTGCAGCTGGGCGAAGTCCGGTGTAGCACTCGGTATCGGGGCGGAGATCATGACCCGGTTGACGGAGCGCGCGGACAAGTCCTACGCGATGCAGCCCTACGCCTGCATGTCCATCGGCGCGGTTCGCATCGAAGAGGCGAAGGTCGTCGAAACGGCATGCGTCGAGTAACGAAGTGAAGAACCCCGGGGGCTTCGGCTCCCGGTTTTGAAGTCCGAAGTTCAATGCTGGGTATGAGGCCCACAGAGGAGATTCAAATGAAACTGAAAGCGTACTGCCAAGAAAATTTCTACCAGCTTCTGATGCTCGTCGCGCTCGTGGTGACGTTCCTGATCTCGCCGGAATACGCGGCGTCAGTGGCGCCCATCGCTGGCGTGATGCTCGCGGTCGCGCTCACGAAGAGCACGATGATCACCAACATGGACGCGGCCCCGGTGGTCGAGCATCCGGCCTATGCGCACCACGGCCGGCTGCGCGAAATGGTGGAATCGTTCGGCTCCACGAACGGCGACGACATCGCGTCGATCTACCGCGTGCTTCGCGTGTGGTCTGGCTGGCGGATCAGCGACCTGATCATCGACTCCCCGGACATGGGCACCACGGGAATCGCGGACGTTGGTCTGTACAAGACCGCAGCAGACGGCGGCGCGGTGGTGGATGCGGACTTCTTCGCATCGGCCCTGTCGCTCTCCGGCGGCGCGTTGGCGAACAGCATCATCACGCGCGAAAGCGCGGTGATCACGCCGACCAACATGGACACCAGGATCTGGGAGCAGCTCGGGCTGACCGAGGACCCGAAGATCTGGTACGACATCGCGCTGACGCTCACCGCGGCGTCGGATGCGACGGCGGTAGGAGCCTTGCGCCTTCGCTACACCGACGGGACCTGAACGGGATTGCCCGGGGAAGAAGGCGAACCGCCCGCCCCGGGCGCCTCTCGTAGGCGCTCATGGCGACCTCAGCAGTCCAGGTGTGCTCGAACGCGCTGCTGCTGCTCGGCGCGCAGACGATCAACTCGTTCGACGATGAATCCGACCGGGCACTGCTGGTCGCGAACCTGTGGCCGAACGCACTCGAAGCGATTCTCCGGTCGCACCCGTGGAATTGTGCGATCCAGCGAGTGCAGCTTGCGCCTGACGCTGCGACCCCGCCCTTCGACTACGCCTACCAGTTCGCTCTTCCAGGGGATTGCCTCCGGATCCTGAGCGTGGGGGAGAGGGGCGAGAACCCGCAGTTCGAGCTAGAGGGCCGCAAGGTCCAGTTCGATGAAGCGCTGCTGAACCTGCGCTACGTCTACCGCAACGATGACATTCCAAGCTGGGACGCGCTGCTCGTGCAAGCGGCCGAGGCCTACATGGCGATGACCTGCGCGTACCCGATCACGAAGTCCGCCTCGATGTTCGAGGCGATGGGGAACCTCTGGAAGCTGAAGCTCCAGCAGGCCCGCACCATCGACGGCCTGGAGAACCCGCCCGAGGAGTTAGGCGACTACCCGCTGCTCGCTGCCCGTCGAAGCAGGTAACCGGTGCCGAAGCTCTCGGTCATCAAGACGAACTTCACCGCCGGGGAACTCTCCGAGCGGCTGCTCGCGCGTGTCGATGTGGCGAAGTTCGCGAACGGGGCGAAGGAACTCTACAACTTCTACTCCCTGGTGCACGGTGGGGCTCGAAGCAGGTGCGGGTCGAAGTATTCGGCGGCGGCGAAGAACGCGACGAAGCAGACCCGCCTTGTGCCTTTCGTGTTCAACCGCACGCAGGCTTTTCAGATCGAGCTTGGCGAGTTGTACATGCGCTTTTTCACGCCGGCCGGGCAGATCGTGGACGGCGGCGCGGTCCCCATCGAGGTCGTCACGCCGTGGGACGACACCGAGCTGGACGACCTGAAGTACGTGCAGCGCGCGGACACGATGTTCCTCGCGCATCCGAGCCACCCGATGCGAAAGCTGGTGCGATTCTCGAACACGAGCTGGAAGCTATCGCAGGTCACCTGGGAGGTCCCTCCCTCGGAGGAGATCGGGGAACGTCCTACGACCACCGTGACGCTGTCCGCGACTTCCGGTGCGGCGGTGGTCGCAACAGCGGCTGCAGCTTCGTTCGAGGCCGGGGACGTGGGGCGCTATATCGAATCCGGCGCGGGCAGGGGGATTGTCACGATCTACACTTCTTCGACGGTGGTCACCGTGAATATCCCGGCGGCCGATGCCTTCGCCGCGGTGGGGCCGGTCGCCTCGCAAGCGTGGAAGATCACGGAAAGCCCAAAGCAGGCCCTGACCCCGAGCATTGTCGGGCCGGTGGGTGTGGCGATCACATTGACCCTTGGTGCTGCGGGCTGGAAGAACCTCGCCGCGAACGTGCATGTCGGGTCCTACGTCGAGGTCAACGATGGACTGGTGGAGATCACCGGTTACACCAGCACGACCGTCGTAACCGGCATCGTGCGCAGCGTGCTTTCTGCCGTCACGGCGGCACCGTCGGGCGCGTGGCTGCTGCGTCAGGTGGCGTGGAACGCGGTGGACGGCTACCCACGGGCTGTTGGCCTGTACCAGCAACGTCTTATAGCTGGTGGCACCACGAACTTCCCGAATTTCGTTTGGGGCACCCGGACGGCGGAGTACTTCAACTTCGCCGACGGGGTCGATGACTCAGACGGGTTCGTGTTCCCGCTCGATTCCGACCAGCTCGACGTGATCGAGCACCTCCCGGCCACGAAGCGGATCCTGCCGCTCACGCAGGGGCAGGAGTGGTCGCTATTTGGTGGGGTCGAAAAGCCGCTCGCCCCGACCAACGTGAAAGCCGACCCGGAGACCGCTTACGGCTGCTCGATCGTGCGCCCCTTACGCATTGGGAACGAGGTGATCATCGTCGATGTGAGCGGCAAGGTCATCCGGGCGCTTGGGTATCGGGTCGAAAACGACAGTTACAACGCGCCGGACATTTCGGTCCTCTCCGAGCACATCACTGGAGACGGTCTCACTGATTCGGCCTATCAGAAGTCGCCGGACAAGGTCGCATGGTTTGTGCGGGAGGACGGCTTCCTCGTCTCGCTTTCCATCGACCGGGACCAGGACGCGGTGGGCTTCGCGCGCCACGAGACCGACGGGATGTTCGAGAGCGTGTCGGTGATTCCTGATGCTGACGGACAGATCGAGCAACTCTGGGCGGTGGTGGTGCGCACCATCAATGGCTCGACCGTGCGTTACATCGAGCGCTTCGAGGAGGGTCTTGAGACCGATTGCTGCCTGACCGGAGCGGTGACCGAGAACGCGGTGACGGTGGCCACTTGGCTTGCCGGGGTGCTCACGCTGACGCGCGTCGGGCACGGCCTGAGCACCGGGGACACGATCAGGCTCTCGGGCTTCACGCCTGCTGTGATCGACGACGAGTACACCATCACGGTGACCGGCGCGGATACCTACACCGTGGTGCTTGCGGCCGACCCGGGGGCGATCACCGTGCTCGGCACCGAGGCGAAGGCGACGGTGACCTGGACGGGCTACGGGCACCTCGCGTTGAAAACGGTGGACATCGTGGCCGATGGCTACGTCGGCAAGCAGCAGGTTGTCAGCGCCGGTGGTGTGGTGACGCTGGCGAAGGCGGCCTACGTGGTAGAGATCGGCTTGCACTTTGACGCGCGCATCGTAACCCTGCCCCCGGAGGTCGGGACGGGGACCGGGACCGCGCAGGGGAACGCCCTCTCCATCCATGAAATCATCGTCCGGTTCTACAAGACCAAGGGCGGGAAGGTGAACGGGCAACCGCTGCCGACGCGCAAATTCGGGACCGGCGCGGTGCTGAACCAGCCGATTGCTGAATTCACTGGCGACAAGCGGGCCGAAAACCTCGGCTGGGGGAAAGCCGGCAGCGGGGACTCCGACGGCACGGTGACGATTCTGCGCGACCAGCCGTTGCCGATGCAGGTCTTGGGCGTCATCACGAGGCTTTCCGTCAACGATGGGTAACGTGCGCCACGCCGCCGCCGAAGATTTTCCGCGCCTGATCGACATGGCGCGCGAGATGCATGCCGAGTCGCCGGTCCTGCGCGTCTTCGAATTCGACGCCGGGAAGGTCGAGCAGACGCTCACCGGTTGCCTGAAAAGCGGGGTGGTGCTGGTGCATGTCGGTGACGATGGCGAGATCAACGGGACGTTCGTTGGTCTGGTGGGCGAGTGGTGGTTCTCTCGTCGGAGGATGTTCGCCGACCTCGGTTTCTACGTCACGCCGGCCGCGCGTTCGACGCTTGCGGCCTTTCGTCTGATCGGTGAGGTGAAGTCGTGGTGCGAGGGGATCGGCCTGGAGCCGCAGGACGTGCAGGTCGGCGTATCGACCGGGCTGCACTCGGAGGACATCGGGCGGCTGTACGAGCGGATGGGGTTCGAGCGGTTCGGTGGTCTCTACAGATTGAAGGGGTTCTGAAATGGGCGCACCAAACCTGTGGCTGATGGCCGCGTCGATGGCATTCTCGGCGGTGCAGTCGATGAACAAGGGCGACCAGGAGCAGGACTTTCACCGCTTCCAGGCCGATCAGGCAGAAGCTGACGCGACAGCCGAGCGCGAGGCGGGGGAGGTCCGGGCATCGAAGGTGCGACGCGCGGGCAAGAGCGCGCAGTCTGAAGCCGTGGCTGCGCTTGCCGCCTCCGGTGTCGAGGTCACCGCTGGCACCCCTGTGAAGATCCAGACTCAGATCGCGCGCAACGCCGAGGAAGACGCGCTGAACGAGATCCTTTACGGAGATCGAAAGGGGCGGCGGCTCGATCAGAACGCGGCGATGGAGCGCGCGGCCGGCTCGCGCGCGGCGAGCGCCGGTTACATGGGGGCGGTCAGTTCCGTGCTTGCCGGCGGGGCGAAGATGGCGGGCGATGGCTGGAAAACTGCGGCGAAGCCGATGGACTGGGGGCGGACGGGTGATTTTTCTGACGGCACCGTGAGGATCGCGTGAGAATCAAGCTCGGCGACTACGGCGGGAAGATCGCGCCGACCGTCCCTGACGGCTCGAGGACGAACCCGCGCGCGGCGTTCGTCGATCCGGATAACGACATCGGCGCGAAGGGCATGGCCATCGCCGGGCAGAGGATCGACCAGGAGAGCGCCGAGGCGAAACTCGAGGAGCGGGTGAAGGCGGCGGAAGCCAAGGCCGCGGCGCAGGAAGCGGACAAGGTCAAGTCGATGGTCGCTCGTGCCAACATCGGCGGGGGCATGGCCGATCTTTACGACCAGCTGGCGAACGGCTTGCGAGACGGCACGGTGCCGAAGGACGACATCTTCAAGCGTTGGGACGAAGACAGCCAGAAATACATCGACGAAGCGATCAGGGGCGTGGCGCCCGCGCATCAGGAACTGGTGAAGGCGGAGGTTCGGGCGACGGGCAATCGGCTGCGCAATACCCTGGGGGACGCGCTCACGAAGCGCAACCAGCAGGAGATCGGCGCCGGGCTGATCGAATTGCGCGAGTCCCTGCAACGCAACGCACTTCAGGACAGGCCAAAGGCAATAGACGATTTCACGCGCGCGATCGATTCGAAGGGGCCTATCGCGGGGATGGACCCGGCGCAGATCGCCAAGGTGAAGCAGGAGTTCAAGGAGCAGGTCACGTTCACCGACCTGGACCGGCGCATCAGCGCCTCGCAGACGAGCGCCGCAGGACTGAAGGCGGCTGCGGCTGACCTCCAGAAACCTGAATTCGCCGACCTCGCACCGGAACGACGCAATTTCCTCGAGGGCAAGATCCAGCGCAACCAGATGCACCTCGCGCAGCAGGGCGAGATCGCGGAGCGCCGAAGGCTTTCCGCGCTCGACCGTCAATCGAAGCGCCTGTCGTGGTACGTGGAAAACGGCAAGGACATCCCACCGGCGGAATTCAATGCGTTCGTGAAAGCCTCGAAGGGCACCGAATTCGCAGGGGTCGCCGACGCGCTCATCGCCGAACAAAAGGCGGTGACCGAACTGTCGGGCCTGTCGCCGTTCAAGATGAAGGAAAAAATCCGTGAGGTCGAAACGCAGTACGGTCCCACACCGTCGCGCGAGCAGCTCATTCACGTCGATAAGCTCAAGCGTTTTGCGGACCGAACGGTCAAGATGGGCACCGAATCGCCCCTCACCTTCGCGGTGGAGCGCGGCGGGGCTCAGGTCGAGCGGCTGGATATGGCGGCTCCTGCATCGTGGACGCAGAACCTCGCAGCTCGCACGGCCGTTCTGACCGAGCAGGCGAAACGCACGGGATTCGCGCCGAAGGGATTGTTCCCCGATGAATTGCAGGGCCTGTCCCAGATGCTGAAGACGGCCAAGCCGGAGGAAGCGCGGCAGATCCTCGGCATGCTCCGGCAGGGGTTCGGCGACGACAAGGTCTTCAAGGCCACGATGCAACAGATCGCGCCCGACAACCCGGTGATGGCCGCAGGAGGCCTTGCCGCAGGCCGTGGGATCGAGTCGCAGAAAGACCGGTTCCTTGCCGACGAAATCTTCAGGGGCATGCAGCTGCTCAAGCCCAACACGAAGGAAGACGGCAAGCCCGGCGCCGGTGGCATCGTGAAAATGCCGCTCGACGGAGACCTGCTGAAGGTCTATGCGACCCGCGCGCGCGATGCGTTCGCCGACAACGCGGAAGCCGGGGACCTGTTCTTTCAGACCGCGCGCGCGATCTACGCGGCGCGCACCGACCGGGCGGGGGATATGTCCGGCGTCGTCAATTCAAGCCGCTGGGAGGATTCGATCGAAGCGGCCACCGGCGGCTTCACGAAGAAAAACGGCCGCTGGGCGGTGATGCCGCACGGCTACAGCGAGGCGAGCTTCAGGGACGGACTGGCCGCGCGCGCCGAGCATGTCGTGGCAAGCGGTCGGCTGGACAATGGCTGGACGGGCAGCGTGCTCGCCGGATTGCCTTTGCAGAACGTCGGGGACGGCCGGTACATCTTCCGCATCGGAGACGGGCAGCTTGTGGACAAGGACCGGCGGCCGGTGGTGATCGACTTCAACGAGCCTGCGCCGTTCCGCCCATCCGGTGATCCGGAGGTCGATCTGCGTCCGGTGACGCGCAAGGGCAGGAGCAGCGGGCTTTGAGCTTCGATCTCGTCGATTCCGAACGCCTGCCGTCCCTGCCGGGCGTGATGCGACCCCAGCCCGGCGCATGGGACAACTTCCTTAGCGGAACGGGCACGTACACGATGAAGGGCTTTGCCGAGGCCGCCCGTCTTCCGGTGATGGCGGCTGGAGCCTTGGCCGTGGGGGCTGAAAAGCTGCGCCGGCCAGAACCGCTCAAGCCGATCGACACCACGCTTTCCGATGCGGTGTTCAAGTTCCACGAGGACACCATTCAGTCGGCGGTTGACTACTGGACCCCGAAGCCGGGGGAGACCGGAGTGGCTGCCCAGATCGCCGGAACCCTCCTTTCGACCCTGCCGCTGGTCATCGCTTCTCCCCATGCGGCTGTCGCGGCGACCCAGATGTCGATCGCGGTCGAGCTTTCGCGCAAAGGCGTGGAACCGCTGAAGGCGAACCTGGTAGGTGCGGCGCAGGGCCTGGGCCTTGGCTTGGGGATCTGGGCGCCGATCCTCGGCACGAACGGCTGGCAGCGCATGGTGGTCGGGGGGGCTGGTTTCAACGTCGCGCAGGGAGTTGCGACCCGGGGGGTGTCCGGAACGATCCTCGCCGGGACCAAAGCGGAGGAGGACTTCAAGGCCTTCGACTGGGAGGCGATGACGCTGGACGCGCTCCTGGGAGTCGCCTTCGGTGGCATCGCCCACCTGAGCCCCGCACAGCGGGCGCAAGGGGAAAATGCGTGGAAACGCATTGGAGACTGGACGCGGGGGCTTAAACCGTCCGATGTGGATGCGTTGGCGGCTTTGCGGCTCGGTGAGCACCTGAACGTCGAAACAGCACCGGGCAAATTGTCCGGTCTGGAGGACATCGACGCCAACACGGCCCGCGCGCGCACGGCGCTGGATCAGCTGGCGCAGGACAAGCCGGTGCAGGTCGAGGACCAGCCGGCGCCGAAGTTCGAGCCCGATGCCGCAAGGCAGGCCGACGCCGAACGAACGTTCGCCGACCTGCAAAAGGAAGCCGCCCGGGTAGCGAAGGCCGAGGGGATCGACCTCAGGGACACCCCCGTCGCGCCGCGCGCAGAGACGCCGAACATTCTGCCCGAGGTCGCCGGCGCCGACCCCCTTCAGGCAGAGGCCTCCCGTTTCGCAACCGAGAATCCGGACGTGCCGCTCACCGTCGGGAAGAACGCTGACGGGACGCCGATCACGAAAACGGCAAGGCAGTTCATGGAGGACGCCGAGGGGGAATTGAAGCAGGCGAACGCCGATGCGAAGCTCTTCGAAGTCGCCGCCGCCTGCATGCTGGGGGCCGCTTGAGCTACGCCCACTGCACCGCCCGCCTGATCGCCGCCGCCGGCCGCGCCCTGACCGACGACGAGGTGAGGAACATCTACGAGAGAATCCACCGCGCCGCCCTGGACATCAAAGCCGGCAGGACCACGCAGGGCTCCGCCAAGATGGGGCAACCGGTAGATAACGTCATCGCTACCGCCGCCCGTGAAGCCGCCGCCCAGCTCATTCACGAGGCCGAGGTGAAGGCGAAGCAGGCGCACCACCAGCTCGTCGCCCTCGGCGCGAGGGTCCGGAACGTGGACGACATGACGGCCGCCGGCATCCCGCACCTCGATGCGGTGGAACGGGTAATTGCCCGGGACTACACCGGACGGGTCAACGTCGAATCGATCGAGCAGCGGGTTGCGGGGCATCGGGCCGCTTTGGGGCGCGATCTCACCAAGACTTGGGAAGCGCTCGGCAATGACTTCCTCGGGTTCTTTCAGGACCGCGCGAAGCTGATCGACCTGGTGAAGGAGCTTCGGGGGGAAGACACCGGGAATCCGCTTGCCGCGCGCGGCGCGAAGGCGTTCCACGACACCGCAGAAAAAGCCCGCCAGTCCTTCAACCAGGCCGGCGGCGACATCGGGCGGCTGGACGACTGGGGTATGCCGCAGCACCACAGCCAGGAGCGCGTCGCGGCCGCGGGCAAGGACGCCTGGACGCAGGAAATCATGCCGCTGCTCGATCGCGCGCGCTACGTGGACGACGCGGGCGTGCCGTTCACGGACCAACGGGTGCGCGACTTCCTCGGCAAAGCCTGGGAGACCATCGCGACGAACGGGCACGCCAACGCCGAGCCCGGCATGCAGGGCGCTGGCAAGCGGGCGAACCGGCACGCGGAATCCCGGCAGGTCCACTTCAAGGATGCTGATGCGGTGATCGGCTACTGGGAGCGCTTTGGCGAGAAGGCCGCATTCGACATCCTGACCGGGCACATCGAGACGATGGCGAGAGACATCGCGTTCATCGAGCACTTCGGCCCGAACCCGGACGTGACCTACCAGACGCTGCGGGATCTTGCTTTGTCCAAGGCGACGAAGGCGGACCCGAAGAAAACCGAATCGCTCGAAGGCCGGGCGGTGAAGCTGGACATCCTCTACGACTACGCTGCGGGCCGGATCACGCCCAGCGCGAACATGACGCTTTCGAAGGTGGCCGATGGAATCGCGCACCTGAACACCGCCGGGAAACTCGGTGGCGCTGCCCTGGCCTCCCTCTTCGGGGACAAGCCGATGATGGAAGCGGTACGTCATTTGAACAACATGCCGGCGCTGCAATCGTGGCGCACCGAGCTTTCCCTGCTCAACCCCGCGAACAAGGCCGACCGCCGGTTGATCCAGACGCAGGGCCTGATGCTCGACTCCGTGCGCTCGGGGCTCACCCGTTTCTACGAGGGGCTCGGGCAGAACGGCTTCACCGGGAAGATGGCGAACGCGGTGATGCGCGTCACCGGCATGCAGGCGATCAACGACATCCGCAAGGCGAGCTTCGGCCTGTCGCTGATGTCCGCGATCGGCAACGAAATCAGCGGCGGCCGGGCCTTCGCCGACCTGCCGGCTTCCGACATGCGGCTCCTTCGAAACTACGGCATCAACGCCTCGGACTGGGGCGTGTGGAAACTGGCACGCCTTGAGCGCATTGCCGGGGTCGATGGCGTGCTGACCCCGGAGGGCATCAGCCGGATTTCGGACGCGGACCTGCAGCGCGCGGCGATCCTGCCCGCCGGGCCGATCGACACCGCGGCCGCGGCGAAGGTGCGGCAGGACGCGATCGTGAAGCTTCTCGGTTCGGTGAACACCGAAAGCGAATTCGCCATCGTCACCCCGGGCTGGAAAGAGCGCGCCACCTTCTACGGCAGGAAGCAGCGCGGTACGGTCTGGGGCGAGATCGGGCGTTCGGTGCTGCAGTTCAAGGCCTTCCCCTACACGATGCTGCTGCGCGGAATCGACGCGGTGGCCAACAGCGAGGGCATGACCTCGAAGGCCGGGATGACGGCTTTCCTCATTACCTCGACCACCCTTGCCGGGGCGATGTTGATGCAGACGCGCGAAATGCTCTCCGGCAAAGATCCGCTCGCGATGACCGACGAACGGGCGTGGAAGTTCTGGGGCAAGGCCTTCCTGCAAGGCGGAGCCCTGGGCATCTACGGCGACTTCCTGTACGGAACGAATCAGAATCGGTACGGCTCTGGCATCCTCGAATCTATTTCAGGGCCGACGATCGGCCCCTTGCTCGAGCTGGGCCTCACGCAGCCCATGAACGCCATCGCCAAGAAATCCGAGGGCAAGGAAACGCACTTTCTCGCGCAGACCGCGCAGGACCTGAAGGGCTTCATCCCGGGCGGGAATATCTGGTACACGAAAGCTGCTCTGGACCACATGGTGTTTCAGCAGGTGTTCGAGGCGCTGTCGCCCGGATACCTGCAGTCGATCCGCTCGCGCACGATGCGCGACTACGGGCAGGATTGGTGGTGGTCGCCGGGGGAATTCAGCCCCGACCGCGCCCCCGACCTTGGGCGAGCCGCCCCATGATCTGCATCGACTTCCACGCAAACCAGATCGTCGCGGCGAGGCAGGCGAGACCGAGCAGGTACGTGAAAAGCGGAATCTCCATGAGTTCCGGCGCAACGGTCTGGCCGAGACGGAAGAGGCCGTAGATGAGCCCCGCGAACAGAATGTTCAGCGCCACGAAGAACGCATTGACCGCGACGAAGGCGGCGAGTGATTTCACGAGCCGAGGAGTATAGGCCATGCGCCCGGAACAAGTCACCAGGCTGGCGGCGATCGAGGAAGCCCTGATCGACGTTTTCATCGCCGAAGCCGAGCCGAAAAGGATGCCTGGCATGAAGACCGCGCAGGATCGGGGGGATCGCTACTGGTTCAAGAAAAACGCTTTGGCGACCCTGAGACTGGTGGCCAATATCCAGACTGTGCTCCGCGAAATCAACGTCGGCGACCAGGGCGGCGACGCCAATCCGAAGCCTGCGGAGACCGATGGCACGAAAGAAAGAGAAGCGGAAGCAGCGGCGCTCACCAAGCAGGGGATCGCGATCCTCGATCGACATCGCAAAGCGCGGGGTGAAAAGTGAATTTCTGGCGTTCTTCCTGAAGTGGGCGGAGTACAAAAAATGGAAAGTGCCCGCGGTGCACGTTCGAATCTGCCTCTGGATCGAGGCGGTGAAGCGCATCGGCGTGCTGCTCGCGTGGCGCGGTGTCGCCAAGTCAAACATCGTCGGCTGCTGGATCGCCTTTCGCGTGTGGAAGGATCGCAACTACCACGGTCTTGTGCAGGGCGCGGACGACAAGCTCGCGCGCAAGGTGAGTCGTCACGCCAAAGACGTGATCCGCAAGCACCCATGGCTCCAGGCGGAAAACATGATCAACCCCGCTGACTGGGCGCTCGAGCGCTTCTCGGTCGTTGGCAACGAGGACCCCCGCGATCCGTCCCTTGCGGCCCACGGCATCACCTCGAACGTCACCTCCTCGCGCGCGAACGAGGTGATCAACGATGACGTCGAGGTGCCGAAGAACATTCGGACCCCGGAGGCTCGGGAGCGGGTGCGCGAGCGACTGGACGAGCAGACGCACATCCTCGTGCCCGGCGGCCGCAAGCTCTACGTCGGGACGCCGCACACCCATAACTCGCTTTACGAGCAGCTCGCCGATGAAGGGGCTGAGTTGCTAAAGCTCGCGCTCTTCGAGCATCACGTGCGCTACGAGGACAAGGCGACGAAGAAACAGCGCCGGTTCCTTTTCCCGTTCGAGCCTGACGACGCCGAGGACCTGTACGTCTTTCGCGGGATGAAGCTGCTCACCGAAGGTCGGGACTACAAGGTCGTGAAGAAGGCCGTGGTCTTCGAGCGCTCGCCCGGCATGCTGGTTGACATCTACGCGGGCAACAACTGGCCGGAGAGGTTCGACCGCGCGGAGATCAAGTTCAGGCGCGAGGAGTGCCGGACGATAAATGCATGGGACTCGCAGTACCAGCTCGAGGCCAAGCCGGTGCATCAGATCCGGCTGGACCCGAACCGGCTGATCCCCTACGACATGGACCCGGCGATCACCATCGCGAACGGCGAAGTGCGCATGCTGCTCGCGAATGTCCGACTTGTCGGTGCTGTCCTGTATTGGGACCCGGCGCTGGGCAAGAAGGGCACGCACGTTTCGGCGACCTCACTCGTATTCACCGACGAGCGCGGCAATCTCTACTGGCACCGAACGAACGCCTTGTCGGGTGACATCTTCGACGAGGACGCGAAGGAAGCGAGCCAGTGCCACCAGGTCCGAGAAATAGCGATCAAGTACCAGTTGGAGAACGTGCACCTGGAGACGAACGGGCCGGGGACCTTCATCCCACCGCTTCTCAGGAAGGCGCTCGCCGGGACCGGCTGTGGCGTGATCGAGGTCGTGAGGACGAGCGAGCAGCAGAAGCATAAGTACATCCTCGATGCCCTCGAACCCCCGCTCTCCGGGCAGTACCTGTGGGCGCACGTCTCGATGTGGGACGGCCCGCTGATCGACCAGATGAACGACTGGATTCCTGGGGTCCTAAACCAGGCCGACGATTACATCGACTCCGGTGCTGGGGCTGTGAAGCAAACGCCGATCAGGATCGGTAAGGTGATCGGCAACGTGAAAGAGCTGAAGAAGCACACCTGGCGGCCGTCCGGTGGGCCGATCGAAGTCGGTGTCGATCTGCATTGAGGAGCTGAACCATGCCCGTCGCAGCCTATCCCGGACCAAATAGCCACGTCGGCAACGGCGTAACGACGGTCTTCGCTTACAGCTACCGGATCATCGACGAGTCCGACCTGCTGGTCACCGTTGATGGCGTGCTGCAGACGTTGACGACTCACTACACCGTGGCTGGTGAAGGGGATGCAGGCGGCGGAAGCATCACGTTCGTCGCCGCGCCTGCGAACCTTTCGGCGGTCATCATCCAGCGGCTGCGGCCCTACACGCGGGCCACCGACTACCAGCGCAACGGATCGTTCGACGAGGAGACCGTCGATCGGGACTTCGATTCCGAGGAAATGCAGATTCAGCAGGTCGCCGCGGCTGTTGCGCGCGCGTTCAAAGCCCCCGTAGAGGTGGTGGCCGATCAGGTGCTGACATCAGCGGAATGGACAGCGCGCGCCTCCAAGTTCCTGGGCTTCAACGCCGCCGCGGTGTTCGGGCTCTACGCTCTGGCGTCCGCGGGGAATCTTGCCGTGTCGGCTTTCATCGAGACGCTGCTTGATGATGCCGATGCGGCGGCAGCAAGAGCAACGCTTGGTGCTGCCGCTTCTGGCTCAGCTTTCACAACTGGTGACGTGAAACTTACGATTAAGACCGTGGCTGATGCTGGCTGGGTCCTGATGGACGATACAACTATCGGTAACGCCGCCAGCGGCGCAACGGGCCGGGCGAACGCCGACACAGTGGACTTATTCACACTACTTTGGGCGAATACCGCTGACGCGCAATGCGCAGTATCAACAGGGCGCGGCGCGAGCGCCGCAGCTGATTATGCCGTCAACAAGACCATTGCCTTGCCGAAGGCATTGGGGCGGGCGCTGGCGACATACGGTGCAGGTTCCGGCCTGACGGCCCGCGTATTGGCACTAACCTTTGGCGTGGAAACCCATGCACTGACCGAGAATGAACTGACACCACACACCCACTCGTGGGCCGCGAATCAGAATAGTGTCGCCGGCGCAACCCCCAATCTTTGGTCCGGTGATGGCTCTGGCCCCGCGCCCAGTATCGTCACAACATCAAAAGGCAACGGCGTCGCACACCCGAACATGCAGCCGACGCTGTTCCTCAATACGATGATAAAACTATGATCGACTGGACAGTCATCATCAGTGCTTTCCTTGGGACAATTCCGCTCACCATTACAGCAGTCGCCAGCCTGCTCAAAGTGATTAAGGTGGAGAAGAACACGAACTCGATGAAGGATGCGCTTGTCGCCGCAACAAGGGCCGAGGCACTGCAAGCCGGGCGCGCAGAAGGCAAAGCGTCAGAGAAGCTGGCCGCAGTGAACCGTGAGGGCAGCGCGGCGGCGATTGCGGCAGGAGTGGCGGAAGTAAACCAGCGCGTCGCCGAGCATGACGCCTGGGAGCGCGAGCGAGACGCAGCCGAACAAAAGAACAGGTAATAGCTGCCTGGGGTGCCATGTCGGGGAGATCTACTGAAGAGGAAGAAGATCATGGACGAGATCCCGATGAGCGTCGCCGCTCGACCTGGCTTTCCAAAGATCAGATTAATGAAATTGCCCAACGAGCGGCGGCACACGCCCTGCGGCTCGTCTACGAAGAGGTCGGGCGCAACGTGGTTCGGGCGGCTTTGTGGATCATTGGGGCGGGCTGCCTTGCGCTGCTTGCTTACCTCGGGCTCTCAGGGAAGGTCCCGCTGAAGTGAGCTACCAGCCGCGCACCGTTGATATTTTGTCCTTCGTCTACACGGTGGGCTATTTCGCCGCGCTTTGCATTGCGTTCTTCGTGCCGTTCCCGGAGGAGAACAAGGACACCCTCGTCCTGCTGCTCGGCATTCTGAGCACCATCATGGCGAAGATCGTCGAGGCGTACTTCAGCAAGGACAGCGCGAACTCGGCGACCGCGACCGCGATTCGAGCGATGGGCGTCACGCCTGCGCCAGACGCGCCCCGCGCCGAGGACAAGACGCCGTGAGTTTCACCGCCTTCGGCCCGATCTACAAGGCCGCCGCCGCGCTACTTCCCGCCAACATGGACGTTCCGGCGGCGAAGGCGATGCTGATGGCGATCGCGATGCAGGAGTCGCGTTGGGACGAACGCCGACAGATCCGGGGGCCAGCGCGCGGCTTCTGGCAGTTCGAGCTTGGGGGCATCAAGGGCGTGCTCATTCACCACGCCAGCCGGCCGATCATCGAGGCGGTGCTCGCGCGGCTCGACTACAACAACGACCCGTTCGTCAGCTATACGGCCATCGAGCACAACGACGTGCTGGCCTTCGCTTACGCCCGCTGTCTTTTGTGGACGCTGTCGCCGGCACTTCCTGCCCGTGGTGACGCTGCCACCGGGTGGGCGCAGTACATCGACGCCTGGCGCCCGGGCAAGCCTTGGCGGCAGACCTGGGACGGTTTCTTCAAAGCCGCCTGGCAGATGGTCGAGGCCAACCCGTGAAGGTCGAATTTCCGACCACGCTTCGGCAGGTGCCGGTCGCGCTTGCGTGGGCGATTCATTGGGGAATTATATACATGATTCCATTGGGACTTATATACTTAACTCCACTAACCGATTCAACGGCTTGGCTAGTGGGCTTCATCACGCGAACATCCGGGCTTGTTTCTGCGCGTTTTCAGCGTTCTCGGCAGCAGAGCCTTTCATGTTGGCGTCGTACTCGCTGAACGGGACAGCCCGATAGAGGCCGGTGATTACCCACCTCTGGAACTTGGTCAAATCCTTTCGGCTGCGGTCGAACACCATCGGGTAAGGCTCAATGCCGCGCTCGACCATCCGGTTGAAGCGGTGCCATAGGCGCTCCCAAGTTTCGTTTTTGTCGAAGCCGATCAGCATGTATGCCCGCAGTTGCTTCGGCGGGATGCCAGCACGTTCCAGAATGTCCACGCCCTTGAAGAACACGCCTTCGTCTTTCAGGTTGTCCCAGGCCGTGTATAGGCGTCGTTCCTTGAACTTGGTGTCTCGGTACTGGACGGTCGCCAGCGCGGCGGCAGCGGCCTCGTCAATGAGCCTGACGTTGATCCCTTGCTGAAGGCAGATTCGGAACTTGCCTTCAATGATCTCGGCTATCCGCAGTCGCCAGTCCGGTTGACCGAAAAAGTCGTTATCAAGAATGTTCAGGTTGCGCGGGTAGGGATCGCCGCGCCAGATTGCCGATACGGGATTAAGTCCGCGATTCTTGCCCTCTTTCGTCGGCACCACGCAGAACTTGCACTTGAGGCGGCACCCGCGCTGCGTGAAGCCTAGCGAGTCTTTGAAGTCTGGGTAGCCGCTGTAATCGTAGAACTCATGCTCAGGCTTGCCGATCACGTCCTCGACGGTGTGAACGTATGGCGTGCCAGTCCCGCCCACGATGGCGGTCGGCCATTGCCGCTGGAATCTCATCAGGCGGTCTTGCGAGAATTTGAAGATAGCGGAGCCGTACACCTTGTCATAGGTCGGATCGTCAAGCTGCGGCTCGATGTGGCGCGTCACGGTCACGGTGTCGCCCTGCGCTTTATGCCAGTGCGCGAGTTTCATCAGCGCCAGATTCGGTAACGCGCCGTCAATTTGAGTCAATCTAACGTTCATAACCCGCTGATTCGCTTGGTGGAGTCAAGTATATAATTCCCATTCATTGAAAGCGGAGCTGGGGTTCGGCAGGATGCGGGGTCGCGTGCGACTGGTCAAGGACGGCGGTCCGGAGCACCTTCGGCCAGCCGTCGGCGTCCAGCACGTAGGGAATCTGCCGGGCATCGAGCCACCGGACGACCGCCGAGCGGCGGGTCCGGCCGGCCATTTCCTGCAATTCCTCGCGGGTGAAGCAGAGGCTCATCCCTTGGCGCTCCGGCTGTCTATCGGTGCGCCGAGCGTGTACGTTACCTTCCTGTAGGCGCGCTTATTGGATTCTGGCGTCTCTTTCTTGATTCGCTCCTCGTTTCGGACAAAATCAACGAATCGATTTATGTCCTCGAACTCTGAGCGCATACATTCGTTCCGTTCACTGACCCAATATAGAAGGCCAGCATCCCCGTATCTGCACAGCAATACGATAACCTCCATTATCTGATCGTCTGGAACATCCTCGCCCCACGCTGTCGCCCATCCCCATACGTCATTCATGTTTAGAACAAGCCCCGGAGTCTCGTCGTCAGGCGGGTAGCAAACACCAGCGAGTTTGAGAAATTTCTTAGCCTCATCAATATTCATGCTTCCACCTTTCCGTCTGAAACAGCGCCCGCAGCCCCGGTGCGCGAGAGGGCGGAGGCGGCATCTAGCACAACTTTCATGTCCCTAACGCCAATTATCGAATCTTCGTCACGCCCCATGCGCCGATAGAGTTCGTGCAATCTCTCCACTAACTCGCTGTGGTCTGGCTGCTCCGTCTGCTGCGGTGCGCTGAGTTTCGCCCGCGCCTCCGGAGCCGCTGCCGCAGGTGTTGGCCCGCCTTTGGGGAGGCTATGAACCATCCGAGACTCGGGCACTTCCTGCGGAGCGGCATTTGGTGCAACCTTCGCTCCGCTGTCGGCCTTCAGCGCCTTCAGCGTCTTGTAGACCTCCTCCATTGCCGCCAGCTCGTAGTCCGCTTTCTCCTGCGTGAGCTTCTTCGAGGCGACGAAGCGCGGATACACGGCCTTGCGCAGGCCGGTCTCGCGGCCGACGCATTTGATCTGTTCGTCCAGCGTCATTTGGTCCTCCGAGTCATGGTTGAATTTGGTAGTAACTGCCGTCACCACGTCGGCAGAGAAGATTCCCAGCCTTCCATTGCGTGTGCCCTTGAGCGAGAATCACCACGCACTTGTGGCCGCTCCCGGCAGTCAGCCAGTCCGGGCTATGCCTCATCCCGGCTACGTGGTCATCCTCATGTCGGGCGGTAAGTTCGATGTTGGCGCCGCCGCCGATGAAATTGACATAACCGAAATAGGAACAACCCTCCCAAGCCGCACCTTTCGACAGCGCATTCGGACATTCCAAGCCACGGACTTGCAGGACGGGCACCATGTTCCCGTCAACCCCTTGGCGGGAGGCCATGCGAATCTCGACCTGGGCATGGGCCGGTGTGCAACTGAAAACAAGAAACGCAGCCGCTCCAATCAGGAAGGCCGTCAGTCCGAGCCCGGCCAGCACGAAGCCGATGGCTGGTCTGAGCGTGTCGCGCACGAACCGGCGAAGGTTCATTTCACGCCGCCCTCCGGTGCGCCAGGCACTCCAGCAGCCAGATCAGCAGGCCGAATTCCGAATCTCCCGGCGGCCGGTACAGCCGGCTGAAAGCCTTCGGGCCCATGCCGTGAAGTCCTGCGGGCCCGCGGTGATGCCCTTCGCAAAGCGGGACGAGCGCCCATTCGTTGCGAACTCCGGAGCCCTCGGCAACGTGGTGGAGTTCGGTCGCGCCCTCGCAGCCGCCCACGCCACGCCGGCCAAGCAAGCAGCCGAGGGCGGCGACGGTCATGCGGTGGCGGGCGAGCGCGTTCACGCAGTTTCGAGGCATTCGTCGATCACCTTCACCACGCCGGCGTACTCCGGCATGTGTCCGTAGCGGTTCCGCCAGATTTCGAGGGACGTGCGGGAGTCGGCCTTCTCCAGCACCAGGCGCTGACGCTCGCGCGCCTCGGCATCCTTCCGGTCCTGCTCGGCCTTCGCCTTCGCCTCGGCTTCCGCGCGCGTCTTGCGCTCCGCTTCTTCCTTGGCGTCGCGCTCCGCCTTGGCCTTGGCTTCCGCCTCGGCTTCGGCCTTGCGGCGCGATTCGTCGGCGACCCGCTGGCGCTCCAGTTCCGCATCGCGCAGGGCCTTGGCATCGCGCTCGGCCTGTTCCACCACCGCGCGCGCTGCCCGTTCCTGTTCCTCGATGCGGGCACGCGAGGCGCGCTCTTCTTCCTCGACCTTGGCGCGGCGCTCGCGCTCTTCCGCTTCGACCTTCGCGCGCGCTGCCGCCTGCTCGGCCTCGAACTTGGCCTTCTCGTCGGCCAGCCGCTTCGCTTCGGCCTCGTTCTTCGCCCGCTCGTCGGCCAGGCGCTTCTCCTCGGCTTCCCGACGGGCGTTCTCTTCCTGCGCGAGGCGCAGCTTCTCGGCCTCAACCGCGGCTTCGCGTTCGCGCTGCTCGCGCTTCGTTTCAGTCTCGATCTGTGCCTTGATCGGGTCCTCGAGCTCGGCCAGCTGCTCGGCGATCTTCTGCGCTTCGGAGTCAACGTACTTCCCGTAGGCGAGGGCTTCGGCCTTCGTGGTGACGCGCGCTTTCTCCAGCGTGATGCGGTGCGCGGCCAGTTCCTTGTGCGCGGCCTTGGCGTCCTGCATGCCCTTCGGCGTGGTGACGTCGAACACCAGGCCCTTGAAGCGGGTCGTCAGGTCGGCGAGTGCCGCCTTCGTCGGGGAATACGCAACGATCTCTTCGCCGGGTTTCATGCTTTGCGCTCCATGAGTTTCGCGACCAGGGCATCGACTTCCTTCAGGAATACGGTCACCTCGGCCGCGAGGTTGAGGATGTATTTCTCGTCGCGCTCGACGCGGTGCACGTAGCAGCGCAGGTTCGCCGGCATGTCGGGAGAAAACGAGCAAAAATCCCAATACTTCCGACCGGAGATCCACAGCGAGCCCTGCACCTGGGCCTGATGCTCGGACGGATAGCCGCCATCGAGGATCGTCGTCAGCTGCACGGTTGGGATGACGCTCTTGATTTCCGCGCCGCCCTCAGTGCCGATCAGTCCATCTGGCGAGCAGCCAGCCATCAGGTCCCGATGCTTGAGGAAGCCGACCTCCTCGACCGGGTTGCCGGTGAGGGCCTCGTAAGCCATGCGGGCGTGCGGTTCCTGCTCCTGGCCGCGCTCAAGATTCTTCGCCCATGCTCCGTGGCTGTAGTTTTCCGATGGCTTGCCGGTCAGGCGCTCAGCCACCACGCGCCGAAGGTAGGAGGCGCGCATCTTGCCCTGACCCTTCGCGAGGATCGAGGAAAACTCTGACGCGGTGGCGTGACCGCAGCGGGCCTGCAGCCACTCCGGGGAGCCTTGGATGAGAATGCTGGCGGAGAGGTCCATCACGCCGCTTTGTTCGCTTTGGCGATGAACGCGCGGTGATCGCGCAGGACGATGCGCAGCGCCTTCGCGCTGTCGCTGTCCTTCAACTTCTCGCACTCGGCGAGCCCTTCGCGCCAGGCCTTCAGTGCTTTTTCTTCGGTCGTGCAGTCCGTGATCTTCTTCACGAACGCCTGGTACTGGTACTCGGGCAGCTTGTTGTCCTTGCCACCCTTGCCGTCGTTGTCCGCGTCCTGCGCGGCGAGGCCCAGGATCGCGGTGGCGGTGTAGCGCTCGAGGTAGCTTTTCGCGCTGCCGCGCGCCTGGATGGCGTTGCGGCCGGGGCCGGTGTCCGGTGCCCCGCCCATCGAAACCGATTCCGAGTGACCTCCGACGTGGCGCAGCGTGCACGTCACTTCCATCCATGCCGGATCGTCCTTGGTCAGCTTCCACGAAATGGTGAGGCCGTGCTTCGACAGGGGCGGCGTGGTGGCGTCTACCACGTCGAACAGGTTCGCGTGAAACTTCCCCTTCAGCGGGCCGTCCTTGACCTCGGTGCGCTTGATGATCTTCACCGCCTCGGACTTGAAATCGGCGAAGGCGCCGTTGAAGGCCTTGCGCGCTTCGTTCGCGTCCCAGCGCTCCTGCAGCGCCATCAGGTCTTTGATGGTGGCAACGTCCATGCCGTTTCGTACCGCGACCGACAGCATGTGCATCGGTGTCTGGTCCTGAACTGGCGTGGGCACGGGCGCGGCCTCGCGCTTCGAGTACGGCGTATCGGCGACGACGACGGTCGAGCCGGGCTTCGTGTCCTTCTCAAGAACTGCGCTCATTTTTTCCTCGCTTTCAGTGAAATGGTTTTGCTGCTGGCCTCGGCAGCGTTGGCGGCGTTCTGCGCGGCTTGGACGCGCGCCTGTTCGGCTTCCCGCGCGGCCTTCGCTTTCAGTTCGGCGCGCATCTTGGCGAACCGCTTCTTCAGGTCCGTTTCGTGCGACGGCACGTACTTGAACGACTTGTCGAGGATGCGGCTCATAGGAACCTCCAGAGAATGTCGGCGACGGCGAACAGGCCAGCAGCGGCAACAACGAACGACACGGCAACGTCGCCGGTCATTCGGCTTCCACCACTTCGAACTGCGCCGCGAAGGTGCCGCGCTCGGTCTGCCTTGTGCCCATCCAGATCAATTTGATGCGGCGCTCTTCGAAATCGTCCTCACCTTCGAGGGCGTTGAATCCGGCCCACCGGGCGATCTGCTCGTCGTCGTGTTCGCAGGTGAAGGTGAGCGCGTCAGGTGCCCACGTCACCAGCGCCTTCAATCCCTGGGAATACGCGCGGGTGGTGGCGCACAGGCCGAGGGCGATCACGCCCTGGTCGCGGAGCGTTAGTTCCTCGCGCGCGTCGGCAAGGTTCAGCCCGGCGCGGCGCTCGGCGCGGTCGTTGTCTTCCCGCAAGCCGACCGCTGCGGCGTTTACCGCTTCACCTGCCGTCTGAAGAAACTGAATGTCCCGGTCCATTACGCGGCCTCTTTTTTCTCGGCCTTCGCCGGCCGCACGACGAGCGAGGCAAGCTCAATCGCGGCGCGGTACTGCTTCGCGTATTCGTTGTCGCCGTGAGTTTTGCTGATCGCCTCTTTCAATTGCAATTCGGTGCCGGAAAAACATCCGGTCGTAAAGCGAACGCCGAGCTTCAGGTCGGCATGGATACAAAGGGGGTCACCGCGCGAACCGAGAGGCCCTATCAGCAGGAAGTCCGCGTCACCGTACACCCGCGCGTCGCCGTACACCCGCGCGTCGCCGTACACCCGCGCGTTGTCGGACACCTGCGCGTCGCCGTACACCCGCGCGTTGCCGGACACCCGCGCGTTGTCGGACACCCACGCGTTGCCGTACACCCACGCGTTGCCGGACACCTGCAGGTTTGCCTCGGCCTCGATCCATCCGCCGATTTCGCCCTGAACGACCGTGCCGAAGGAAACGATG
>Ga0137458_1000005_pt1 | contig 28049 bp, 42 predicted proteins | sample EasRivERMGT642_2_FD_102311 | JGI IMG/M metagenome (GOLD analysis project Ga0137458, IMG submission 102311) | Soil microbial communities from meander-bound floodplain in the East River, Colorado, USA - East River MetaG ERMGT642_2 | ecosystem: Environmental > Terrestrial > Soil > Floodplain ... | reverse complement strand
CATCAACGGCGCCACGACGCTGACCTACGGCGCGGCGCTCGGGGTCGTCGAGCTCGTCCTCTCGCCCGATGGCTGGTGGGCCTTTAGCGGCGCCCTGAGCGCGCCCCTGACCCTGCTCGACGGGGCGCTGCCGGTAGCCGGGGCAGGCGCCGTCACGAGCGTGGACATGCGCGACGGGGCCAGCACCGAGGCCGTGGTGACCAGCCCTGCAGGGGGTCAGGTCGAAATTGCCATAAACTACGTTGGCACCACCAGCAACATCGATCTCAGCGTGACCGGCGCTCAGGGGGTGATTGACATCAGCGCGCTACAATGCGGGGGGCTCGTGTCGTTCTCGGCCACCGGCCCGTTCAGCGTGGACGGCTGGAGCGCCAAGCCGGACGGTTTCTGGTTCGATGTGCTGCACCGGAACAACAGCGCGTTTCAGCTCGGCACGCTCAACCACGCCACGGGCGCCTCGGCGACCAGTATGCGGCTGGCCGGGCTCGCGGCGAAAACATTCGACATTGGCGACATGTTCCGGCTCAGGTACTACAGCAGCCGGTGGCGGTGCACGCTGCTCTAGCTGACGGAGCACTCAGCTCCGCGATCGTAATCTCCAAATCCGCAATTCGCTCCTCCAGTTGCCCAACCCGGCCCTTGGCTGTGGAGAGTTCCACCCGTTTGTCAAACTCCGCGGCCCGCCATGCGTCCGCCAGTTCGCCTTCACTAGGCCACTCCGTGGACCAAGTGCTGAGCCTGTACAGCTCGGCGTTGTCGGCCGCGGTGCTGCCGTCCCGCCTGCTGCGCCCCGTGAGCAAACGGAGGCTCAACATGGATCGATCCCGGGATCCCTGCGGAGCCCTGTACCCAGCCCGTAAGAGGCGCCGTTCCAGCGTGTACATGCGCCGCACCATCGCCGGGCCCGAGCGGTAGACCCACCAGCGCCACGCGACCACGACCAGGACCAGAAACGCGATAAACAGTGTCATTGATTGCCTCACCCATCTGTACGGTTTCTCCCGCACAGACATGAGGCGCTCCTGCTCGATTCCCGAAAGGGTACGGTTTCGCTGGCGCTGAACGGCGGGCCAGTGTAGGCTAGCGGGCCAATCATGCGCGCTCGGTATGTGGTCGCTTTCGGAACAGGGCTCGCCCTGTCCGGATTCGGGTCGTCCGCGGCCTGCGGGACGAATGCCAACGCGGCCGCGTCATTGGTCGCGTGCAAGCTCCGGGCGCTCGACTCGCTGCCCGAGGACCCGATGCGCGCAACGCCCTACGACGCGGTGCAGGTCATCCACATGGTCAAGGCGTGCGTCGTCAACGCTGCCAACGCCTCCGATGCGGGGCCCGGGTGAGCGAGGCGCCGCCATTCGAGCCCGGTCGAGCCATCGGCGCCTCCGCGTCGCTGCTCCAGTACCCCGTCACGATCGGTAACGTCAGCATGCAAATCGCGACCCTGGCGCAGCAGGTGTCCCATGTGTCGGCGCGGCAAAATGACGTTTTCGAACGGCTCGACACTTTGCGCGTCCAGCTCGCCGCGATCCTCCAGGACGGGCGGGGCGACCCGGCGGAACGGATCACGCCCACGCCCACGCCTGCGCCCAAGAGCATGACCGAGCACCTCCGGGGACTGGCAGTCTATGGCCTGCCCGTGGCCACCGTGGTGAGCGTACTGTTTCAAGTGCTCACGTCGCGGTTTCCCGAGATGGGCACGTTCATGCGGCGGATTTTCGACGCAGCTCAGTGAGGCGCTCATGCTCGGGGTAGCCAGCAATCGCGAGCTCGACACGTGCCATCCCAAGCTCCAGCGCCTGATCCGGGAGGTAGACCGGCGCCTCAGCGCGCGCGCTGTCCTCGACCTCGTGGTGATGTGCGGGCACCGGGGCGAGCTCGAGCAGAACGCGGCATATGCGTCCGAGCGCTCGACCAAGCAATGGCCGTACTCGCTCCACAATCGGCTGCCCTCGCCGGCGGTGGACGTGGCGCCGCATCCGATCGACTGGAGAGACAAGGCTCGGTTTGCTCGCCTCGCGGGGTATATCGAGGCCGTGGCGGAGGACATGGGCATCCAGATCCGCTGGGGAGGTGACTGGAACCAGAATGGCCGGACCGTGGATGAGCGCCTGGTCGACATGCCGCACCTGGAGCTGACCGAGCTGGAGCGCAACCGCCCGTGACTTTCTTCTGGGTCGCGGACGCTGTCCTCGCTATCCTCCTCGCTGCCGACAAGATCGCGGCGGCCGCGGGCAAGCTCATCGATCGCGCGCACAAGCCCGCTCGCCCGCCATCTGATCAGCCATCAGCTCAACCCACGATGAAAAGCGAGATGCATAAGCAAGCGCAGATCGCGAGCGCGGCTCGCGCGTTCCCCCCTCCCGCTCAGACTCCCCATCAAAGGTAACCGTGGCGCGCACGCAAACGCGGGATTTCCCTTTCGTGGAAGGGCAGCACGAGGAGGCTGATCTAAAAGTCCTCCCCGACGGGTATCTCACCAGGGTTCGGAACATGCGCCTGCGCGCCGACTCGCGGTGGGGCGTGCGGTACGACTATGACGCGCTACCGGACAACACTGCATCCAGCGCAGACTTCGAGGACCTGATCTCGTTCGATGGGCGGCTCCTCGCGCGGGGCTTTCTGCCATCGGTCGGAGGCGTCGTCACTACTGCCGCGACGGACATCTACGAGCACGTAGATGGTAATCTGCTGACTTGGGTCGCGAGCAATGCTGGCCTCGGCGAGGTGCGCCTGCCGGGCAATGTACAGCTGCGCGACATGGGACGCCCGGCGTTGCAGGACACTGGCATCTCATTGCGCATGGACGTGGCCGCCGGGGGCGGGCTCGTGTGCCTCGTGTGGGAGACATCGACCAGCTCGAGCGCCGTGCATGTTTTCGATCCAGCCACCGATAGCACCGTGCTCATGGGCGGAGTTGCCGGGCCCAAGCCGCGAGTCATCGCTGTCGGGTCAGTCTTCTGGATCACCTGCATCAACGCCGCAGGGACGGCCGTGCTTCTGAGCAGCTTCGATCCGAACGCCGATCAGATATTGCAATTCGAAACCGACGTCTCCGCGGCGGGCGCAGCGATCGTTGCGTACGATGCGCGGGTCAACGTCGCCGGTGATGGTTTCTGGGTCGCCCTGCATCGCTCGACGCCGAGTACGCAACTGATACCCGTTAGCAGCTCCGGGGTAGCGGGCACGCCGATCACGGGCCCGGTCACGGCGTTCTCGCATGTCTCGGTCTGCGACACGTCGGCGCGCGTGCACCTGGTGGGCGTCGCCGCGCTCGGCGTCGCGAGCCTGTACAGCTACACGCTTGCGGGCGCGCTCAGCACGGGCCCCACGGTGATTTTCAATTCGAACGCCTTTGTTCGACAGCCGGGCATCATTGCTGACTCCGTGCTCGGTGTCGATCACGTTTTTATTGTGGGCGAGGTATACGACACGCCGGGTCGGAACATGATTTACCACGAGGTGCGGGTAGCGTCGTCCCATGTCCTGGTCGCCGTTGGCCAGTGGCGCGACTCGTCGCTCGGCACCAAAGGATTTCGCTCACCCACGATTGCCGGACTGCATGGGTTCGGTGGCGCCCAGACGGACATGGACCCGGACGTCTCCGGGGATGCCTACACGAATTTTCTGGGCACGGACGCGCAATTGATCGAGGCATCCAAGGACAAATTCTCGGCGCTCCAGCCCTCCTTTGATCACACACCAAATACCGGGTACGACGCCTCCACGGGCAGGAGCTATTGGCCGAACGTCGCAAACGACGGTGACGGCCACGCGCAACCGGTCGCGACCGAGTTCGCCTTCACGGTGCCCGCGCGCCGGCAGACGGCGGAGATCGGCGGCATGCTGTACCTGGCCGGCGGCCAGATCTACCTCTACGACGGACGGACGGTTTTCGACGCCGGGTTTGCCGACACCCCCACGGTGCTGAGCGCCGTCGCGAGCAACGGCGCGGGCGCCCTCCCGAGCTCGACCAGTCTGCTGATTGCGGTCACGTGGGAGTGGCGCGACGCGAGAGGCAATTTCCATACGAGCCGCCCGAGCCCGGTCACGACCGTGGTGATGGGAGCCGCGGACGATACCATCACGGTGATAGCGAGCGGCCCGCACTCGTCTAGAAAAAACGAGTCGAGCGACGCAGACGGAGCCGTGACGGTCGTCGTGTGGCGATCCATCGCTGGCATTGCGCAGCTCCGCCGCGCGGCCACGGCGCCCCTGTCGGGATTCGGCGAAACCACGACGTTCGTGCTCCTGCTGGACGACGCGGCCGTGCGAGCCCAGGGCGTCATCTACACGCAAGCGGGCCGCGGGATCCTCGGCGCGATCGAGCCCCACGAGGCGCCGTTGCCCGCCGAGTTCATCTGCCGATTCGGTCGGCGGCTGCTCAGCGCGGGCGGACCCAACCGCTATCAGGCGCAGGTCAGCAAGGAACTCTTCCCGGGCGAGCCCGTCAACTGGAGCAACTCGGTCGGGTTCTTCGTTCAGGGCCCGGACTCCGCGATCAACGGCGTCGCCGCGCTCGGTAACCGCGGGCTACTCTTCACCGCGCAGAAGATCTACCAGTTCAGTGGCGATGGCCCGAACGACAACGGGGAAAGCAAGTACACGGACGCTTCCGAGCTCGACGGCTCGATCGGTCTCATGGACTGGCGCAGTCTCGTCAACATGCCGCTCGGCGTGATGTTTCAGGGCTCCGACGGGCAGCTGTGGCTCCTCCCCACCGATGGCTCGCCGCCGGTGTCGTTCCGGCAGGTGCAGGAAACCATGATCCTGTTTCCGGTCGTGACGAGCGCGTGCCTCGCTACCGATGAGCAGCTGGTCAGTTTCACGTGCAACAATACGGCGCTCACCGACGCCGTGATCGTCAGCTTTGATATCCAAGCCAAGGCGTGGATCGTGGACGATTTCGCGACGCCGACACCCATCCAAGCCGCCGTCTCGCACCAAGGCCGCATGGTCTATCTGAGTGGCGGAGTAGCGTACCGGGAGCGATCGGCGCATCCGCCCGCAACGTTCATTCCGCATGGCATCACGACCGGGGATTTCAAGCTGGCGGGCATGAGCGGCTGGAAACAGTTCGTCTCGTCGCAACTGCTCGGCGAGATCCGGGGGGATTGCGATCTCCGGCTCCGCATCAGCTACGACTCGGGCGTGACGTGGACAAACGCGTTCACGCACGAGCTCCGCACGGCGACCTTGCCCGCCGGCAGTATCGTGCGGCGCAGTTGGGGGCCCGCGATCCAAAAATGCGAGCGCATGCGGCTCGACTTTCAGGCCAATACGGCGGGCACTGCCACCGAAGGGCTCGCGTTCAATTCGCACTCCGTCGAGTTCGTTCCCGCCACTGGCACTGCCCGGCTCGGTGCCGGCAAGAGAGGATGATCGAATGCCGCTCCCGCTTCCCATGCAGAACTACACGGGCATGGCGCCCCGTGCGTCGGCGGCGCCGTCGCCTGCCATGCCTCAGTCGCTCACGACTCAGCGCCCGCTCGGTATGCCGGGCGCTCGGGCTCCCGCGTTCAGTCCGGCGGGGCCAACCGGGATTGCCACGCGAGCGCCCGCCGTGCGGTCTCCCGCCATGCCTCAACCGATCGCGACTCAACGCCCGCTTGCCAGGCCGGGTGCCGGCGGGCCTCCTCTGCAGAACTACACCGGCATGAGTCCACGGGCGCCCGCCACGCGTTCCCCCGCCATGCCTCAGCCGATGACGACTGCGCAGCCCTACGCCATGCCTCGGCTCGGCGCCGGCAGGAGAGGCTGAGCCAATGCCGGCTGTGCAGAATTACACCGGCATGACGCCTCGCGCCCCGAACTTCGCGTCCGGGTATGCCGCGGCATCCACGCCCGAGGCCCCGGACCCCAATGACCCGTACGGGGGTCGCGACCCGTTCGGCGACGGGTGGCAGGCCATGGCCCCGGGCGGCGACATAGACCCGTACGACCCGATCGGCACTGGATGGCAAGCCATGGCCACGGGCGGCGACATAGACCCGTACGGCCTGCCGCAAGAAATCGCTGGGCGGGGCAGCCTCGAGCGGGCCGACGAAGTGTTCGACAGGCCGCACCAGGCGCCAAAGAAGGACGGCCTGTTCACGCCAATCGAGGTGCCTAGCCACCCGTACATTCCGCCAGCACAGCCCACGCTACCGGACGGGACGCCGGATCCACGGTACACCTATGATGGGCAATCCGGCACATGGATAATCGCAGTCCCCCCAGACGGTGACTATGGCCCGGGCGCCGCGCCCGTGGACATCGGCGGCTCCCTCGCAGGGGCCAGCGCATCGGCGGCAGAGGCCAAGGCGCTCGGGCGCGGGGTCCTCGGCGGCGAGATCGCCCCGGGCGGGGCGGGCGCTGGAGCTCAGGGCGACGCGCTCGATCGCGCCATGGCATTCGCCAGCGGACCGCGTGCCAATCAGGGCGCGGCGGCGGACAACGCGGCCTTCCTCGGTGGCCCACGCGCATCCGACGCGGCCGCGGGGAACGTTGCCGGGTATGCGACTGGCCCGCGCGCTCAAGAGGGCACCATCGGGCAACTGGACGCGTTCCTCGGGCAGCCGGAGGGACCGAGCCAGGCTCAGCTCCAGCTCGACCAGGCGAGTCAGGGCGCCATGGCTGACGTGCTCTCCGCCTCGAGGAGCGGCCGATCCCGGGACGCGGGTAGCCAGGCGAGGCAAGCTGCCGTGGCGCAGGGCGAGATCGCCGGCATGGGAGTCGACAACGCCCGGAACGCCGGGCTCCTCCGTGCTCAGGAGGCGGACAACTTCCGGAAGCAGCAACTTGCCGGGCTCGGGCAGAAAGGCACGCTCGCGCAAGGCGTCGATGCCGGCACGCTGGAAGCGCTCGGGCTCGGGTCGACCCTGGCCGCGGGGCGCGACCGGGACACTCTCGGGGCGCTCGGGCTGGGCGGCGATCTGGCGATGGCCACGGACCGGGACACGCTCGGCGGGCTCACCCTTGGCGGCGATCTGGCCACGTCGGCACGCAGCGCCGGGGTAGACGAGCGAGGGCAAACGCTCGATTTCGCCAAGGGCCTGGAAGGGCTCGGTACCGGTCTCGAGGGAGACATCCTCGCATCGATCCCGAAGATCCAGGACGCGAACACCAACGTGGGCAGGCTCGCGTTCGATAAAACTCAGGGGATGACGTACAGGCAGAAATTGAAGCTGGCCAGCGTCGGGGCGGCCGGTGACCTGCTTGGTGAGATAATCCCGTGGTGAGGAAGGTGCACTGATGGCCAGCGCGGCATTTTACGATGACGAGGAAGAAGACCTTCCGGTCGCCTTCGAGCAAGACGAGGACAGCGACGATTTCGGGGATGGTATATTTATCAAGGCGGACGGCTCCCGCATCTACGGCTCCGACCCGGAGCTAGCGGGCGAGCTCGAGCAGGCGGGCAAGGCGACGCTCCCCGAGCCGCCCGATGAGCGCACGGCCGCGATCGACGAGGCCACGGGGGAGACTCGCTCGGACACGCCGGCGTACCTCACCGATGACCCGGCCATGCCCGACCAGTTCCCGGACATGGCCGAGCCCGAGCCTGAACCAGAGCCAGCGGCGGCAGCCCCCTTGCCGCCCGCCACGCCCGAGCCTCCGCGAGCTCAGTTGCCTGCGCTGCCACCGGGCGGACGCTTGCCCGTCGCTGGGATGACCCGGTCAGGGACCGCCGAATCGAGCTCGAGCGAGTCGAGTGGGTCGACCAGGAACCGCTCGGCCATGCCGCAAGACGTCTACGACACCCAGCGGCAACGGCTCGGCGAAACGACGGCCGCGTCCGTGCGGACCCAACAGGAAAGCGACGCTGAGACGCAAAGGTATTACGCGGACGTGATGCGGCAGAACGCTGTTGCGGGCGCTGCCGAGGAAGCACGGGTCGCGGCCGCTCAGGCGCAGAACGCGAAACGGCAACAGGCCGTGCTCGCCAAGCAAAAAGAAATCTCCGAGCGCAAGGAAGACCCTTTCAAGGACTCGGGCATCGGCGGGCGGCTCATGGCGGGCTTCGCCGTGTTCCTCGGAGGCATCTCGTCCGGCATGCTCGGCGGACCCAACCAGGCTCTGCAGGCTGTCCAGGACAACCGGCGCGAAGCGATCGAGGCGCAGCGCGGCCAAAAAAACAGCGAGCTTCACGCCCTCGAACGCGAGCTCGGGAGTCTCGAGGCCGCCGTGCCGGCGCTGGAGGCGAGGATGACACGCAAACACGCCAGGGACGCAGAGGCGGCGCTGGCCGGGGAGCGCAGCATGCAGGCTCGGCAGAAGGGCGCGCAGTACATCGCCGCCCTGAACGCGGAGGCCGCCGCGAAAGAATCCGAGATGGCCAAGGCGTACTACGGCACGATTGCCGAGCAGCAGGCGCAGCAGGCCAGCTCGAGCATGGGCAGCGCGGTCGGCGAGACGGCCGCGCGCCCGGTGGCGGTGGGTGCCGGAGCGGGCGGCGCGGGCGGCGCTGCGGCAGCCCCCACGGCTGCCGCCGTCGTGAAGGAAATGCTGGCCACGCGCGATCTGGCGCAACTTCAGCGGAGCAATCTCACCGAAGACGAGTACGCCAAGCAGGCCACGGCGCACACGGAAAAGGCTCAGAAGGCATCCGACTACAAGGATTCGGCGCTTGCCCTAGCACGCGAGATGGGCATCACCGTCACCGAGCAAGGCGGCAAGCCCGTCGCTGATTCGAAGGCGAAACCGGATTCGGGATTTGGCCTGTGGGGCACCGATTCGGGCACGCTGGCGAGCGACAAGCGCAACGCGGTTACCCGGCGCTATTCTCGCCTGACCCGAGCCGACACCATGGGCATGCTGCGCGAGCCTGCGGCTAAGCTGCAACAGGAGTTTGCGGAGGCGTCCAAGCGGCCATTCCTCGACTCTGACGCGCTGCCCCAAGTCCAGTTCTTCCTCGATCTCGCGCAACAGGCCGAGCACGACGCCGCGAGCGGCTTCAACCCGATCGTCGTCAAGGACTACCGGGCAACCACGGGGCGGGCCTCGGGCACGGGCACGCCATCGCTCAAGCGCAACGCCGGGCCCTGAACATGCCGATCGTCTACCTCAAGAACGCTAAAGGCGAGGTCTACCAGGTCGAGCAGGCGGAGGCGGAGGACGCCAAGCGCCTGAACGGCATGGTCGACGCCACGCCCGAAGAGGTAGACGCCGACAATCAGCAGATCACGCGCCAGAAGGAGCTCGACGCGGAAACCTTCGGCGAAACGCTGTCGCGCCGCGGGCAAACCGTCAAAGAGGGTCTCACCCGGGCCCCCTACGCGCTCGGTGCCGCGGCGGGGCTCTTGCCCAAGCCAGTCTCGGCCGCGGCTCAGGCGGAGCTCACGGGCGAGGAGTACCCGGGGCAAAGCCAGGCGCTCGACCCATTCTCGGCTGCGGCTCGGGAGCGCAAAGCCAAGGCGCCCTTTATCGCGGCCGCGTCCGAATCAGCGCCGGCCATTGTCGCGGGGGCCGCGCTCGCCGGGTCAGGCGTAGGGCTCGGTGCGTTTGCGCTGGCTCAAACGGCCGAGAGCACGATCGCCGGGCTGTCCCAGGAGGCGATCGACGCCGTCACCGAAAAGCGCGACGTGTCCGCGTGGAATGTGCTGACCAATGGCCTAGTGGACGCGGCCTTCGGCACGATCACGTTCGGCGCGTTCAAGGGCGCCGGCAAGCTTCTGGGCAAGGCTGCCGGCAAGGCCACCGGAACCGCCGACAACGCGGCGGCCGCCGTGACCAAGCCGCGCATGAAGCGTAATTGGATCAGTGAGCAGGACCCGGGCGAGGTGCCAATGATGGGGCGCGGCGGAACCGGGGCCATGACGCGCGGCGGGCGGCCCGCGAGGAGCGTAGGAGCGGCGGCTGCCGTGGATGATGATGTCATTCCCCAAAACACGATCCTGGACGTATCCGTCAACGACGCCGAGCTCGTGGATGAGGCGCGCAGCGTCATGGGCGGCAACTGGAAAACGACCGAGAAAGGCGCCGCTCAGGACGGTTTCGACGCTTTCCGGGTCGTGTCCAACAACAAGATCAAACACGAGGACTTCGTCGCGGCGGCTCCCACCGATCCAGCGGTCCGCGCGGCCCTCGATACCGAGCGCGCGGCGCTTGCCGACGAGATTGCGTCCGTCGGCAACGTGCTCGGAGAGCACGGCTCCAAGAGCCGCAAGGTGGCGCTGGGCCTGCTCTCGCAAGAACTGGAGGACGCGCCGCTCGAGCATGTCGCGTCGATCATGGATCGGAGCAAGCAGCTACTCGATAAGATCTACATGATCACCAATGCCGACAAGACCAATCCCATCCGCTCGGAGGAAATCAAGCACGCGCTCAAGCCCGTCGTGGAGCGCGCACGCAAAACGCTGGAGAACCCTGCCATGGTCGGCGCCCGCATCGCCGAGATTCAATCGGGCCGTAACCTCGCCTGGTCGGATCCGGTGAACGGGTTCATCCGAAATATTCAGGTCGCGGAAACGCTCGGCGTCAAGCTCTTCAAAAAGATCGACGTCGACTATGAAACGGGCCAGCTCGTGATGCAGTACGACCCGTCGGCGTTCAAGCAGCTCCTCGATCTCGATATCCACGAGGCCAAGCCCGTGCTCGAGGGGTGGGCCGCCGTCCTCGATTCGATGGATCGCATCGGGCAGAACGTGGTCGAGTCAGGCGCGGACAGCGCGGCCCGTGCGCCACTCGCCCAGATGACAGAGAACGTCGCCAAAATGCGCAAGGTCTTTGAGTTCATTGCTACTCGCCTGGAGGTCAATCGCATGACGTCGACCGGCGCGGCGGGCATGGTCGAAGGCGCGGGCAAGGTAGCCGAAGGCTTACCCGTGCTCGGGGATTTCATCAAAACCATGCGTAAGGGCGGTATCGTGAATCGCGCGGAAGGCGCAGCGAAAGCCGCGCTCGCCAAGCCACTCGCCACCGGATCACAAGCCAAGTCGCTATCGCGGCTCGAGCGCGCACTTGGCCACGCTCCCGCCAATGACACCGGGGCGCGGATCGATCGGGCCCTCAGCCAGCCGCCCGCCAATGACGGCGGGGCAGTGCCGCACGGGCCGCGCCGTGGGCTTCCCCCCGGGGCAGCGGGCGCGGCCGCCGGCATTGGCGCCGTGGGCGCAGCGGGGGCCATCCTCGCCCCGGGTGAGGCCGGCGCTGCCGAGCCGCCGCTCCTCCCCGCCGAGCAAGCGTCCCGGCAAGCGCTCGCCCAGCATCTGGCCACGCTGCCGCCCGAGAAGCACGCCGCTCTGGCGCGCACGGCGCAGTCATTGGCCCGCATCGGCAAGCAGACCGAAACCAAGGTGCGCGGAGCCGTCGCGGACCTGTTCCTGCTCGCCCGGGACCCGAACGCCAAGCCGCGTTATCGCTCCCCCAAGGCCCGCGAGATCGACCGGCGCGCAGCCGAATTGGACGTGCCCCGGGCCGTGGCGCGATTCATGGGCAGGAAGACCGATGACCCCGTCGAGGCGTGGCAACAAAAGTCCAGCATGCTGGCCCGCGTCGTGGCGGACCCCTCCGAGCTCGCGCGCAACATGGCCGATAACTTGGGCGATCTCTCAGAGGTGCAGCCTGAGATCTTCACCAAGGTCGTGGCGCAGACCATGCGCACGGTCGAGTATCTCCACAGCAAGCTGCCTCAGGCCTCCGGCAAGAGCGCCTTCTCGCCCGATGGGTACCCGCCCATGAATGAGGAGATTACCGAGTTTGCGGGGCACTGGGTCGGCGCGCTGCATGCCCTCGACACCCTCGACGATCTGGCCGCCAATGATCTCATGCCCGAGCAAATGGACGCCGTGCGCACGCTATGGCCGGAAGCCTACGCCATGTTCCAGACGACCGCGCTCGACTCGATTGCAGACGTGCGGCGGAGGGGCGGGATCATCCCGATGGACGCCATCGAACAGATCGATAGCGCGCTCAGCCTGAACGGCGCTGGCGAGCCGCTCCTCACGGCAGAGTTTGCGGCCATGCTGCGCGCTGCCGAGCAGCAAGTCGCGGCCTCTGGCCAGCAACCCGCGCCCGCGCCGTCGCAATCGCAACCGACCTCAGCCGAGAGGCTCGTATCGTCCAGCCTCGCGTCATTCACCACAGGAGCCGAGCAATAGCATGCAGCAAAATATGGCAATCAACATCGGCAACTCGCGCTCGGCGGAGGGGCTGATCGTGGCCGCCCTGTCGGGAGCCATGACGGTCGTGGCGGCCGGCGGCGACGTGTTCGCCTTGCGCAACGTTGGCCCGCGCCCGCTCGCGATCAGCGCCGTCCGCCTCCGGTGGGTCACGTCCACGGGATTCGCCGCGGCTCAGGGGCTCGCGTTCAGCGTGAGCAAGGTCTATGGCTTCACGGCGATCCACGACACTGGCGGCACGGCCGTGCAAGCGCACCACAAGTTCCAGGGCGGGATCCAGAATACGGCGACCGGCGACCGAGTGCCGCTCACCGAGATTTCAGCGTACATGGCCGCGACCGGGGCCATCACGGGCGCGACGTACACGGCGGAAGACACGGACGAGCCCGAGATTTTCGCCGTCGGGGCGGGCACCGTGCTTCCCGGCGTGTATGAGGACTGGGAGCCGTTCGACGGGCTGCCGCTCGTGCTCACGGCCGATACGGGCTTAGTCGTCAACAATCACACGCTAATGGGAGCCACGGGCGTGGGCTCGCTGTACGTGGCGATCGAAGGCTACCGGCTCGGCTGATGGCGCGCTCGAGCAAGCGTCATCGGTGGGTCATGGCCGGCGGAGGTGCGGGCGGAGATTTCGATCCGGTCGATGTCACCGGCGGCGCCGTTGGGGCGTGGTATCGCGTCCCCCTCGCCACGGTCACGGGCTCGGGCGCGTCCAGCGTGCCGGACGTGCTCACGCCGGGATCGCCCCTGGTGCAGGCCACGGATCTGCGCAGGCCGCCGGTGGTCGTGACAGCGAACGGGCTTCAGGTTTTGAACTGCGCCGATGATTTCATGACCGTGGCGGCCCACGCGGGCAATAACCAGACCGTTACGTGGGGATGGGCAACATGGGTCAGGCCCGACGTGGTGGTTGGCATCCAACAGTGCACGATCCGCCATGGCGTGACCAACAACGTCTCAGTGGTCCTGCCCACCGAGTCTCACCGGATCGTCATACAGGCCGGTGCGGTGCAGCTGCGCGCCAATATCGACGCTACCGGGGGCAACGTTCGCACGGGCTCGGCCAACGGCACGCTACTCACGGCTGGCGCGTGGGCATTTGTCACCGTCGAGTATGACGGCGCCGCAGCAACGGAAGCTCTGCAATGCACGATCACGATCAACGGCGTGGTGCAGACGGTGACCTTCACCGGTGCCGGGGCCATGCCTGCGGCACTCCAGGGGCAGCCGGCGGGTAACGACATCATCCACTTTAACCAGTACACTGGCGCCGTCTCGAACAACTTGGACGGGCAAGAGGGCCCGAACCCCTACATCCTCCGGGCCAAGCAGGCAGGCGCGACGCAAGGCCTGCTCACGACAGCCGGGCGAGCTGGGCTCCAGGCCTTCGAGGCACCACTGTAATGGCTACCCGACGCAGAACCCGCCCACTCGCGCCGCAGGGCGACACGGCAACGTACAGCGCGTTTATGAGGGACTTGCTGGCGGGCAAAATCAGGCCAACGAAACTGCTCGAGACGACGGTCCCGGGCAGAACACTGGAGATCGATGTGGTGGTGGATGATGAGCAGGGCGGATCGAGCATTGTGCACATGGTGATTCCCACGCGCAGGCTGACCGGGATCGACTTCGACGAACCGGATTGATGCCGGGTTCATCTCTGGCGGCGGGCGTGTCGCTCGGTCAGTTGCGCGATTGCGTCCGCGATGCCAGTCACGACCAGCACCGGGAACCGGCTCCACATGAGGTGCCATGCTCGCTGGTCCAGTGTCAGCTTGCGCCCCGATGGCGGCTTGGCCCCGTCCTTGACCTCGACCATCACCAGATCGTTCCACGGCGTACCGACGAGCAGGTCCGGGAATCCGCCTCCCACCCTGCTCGTGTCCTGCACGACGTAGCCGCACAGGCGGAGCGAGTAAACCAGCGCCGTGTGGTTCCCGTCTACCCGTGCCGCGCGTCTCATATGATGAGCCTGCGTTCCGGATACAACTGATCCAGTCGACGGTCCTCGTGCGCCCACCCTCGGGCACTCAGCACACGTCGCCGCTCGCGCAGTGGGCGCCGGGTCATGGCCACCATCCACGATCCCTGCCTTCGTTCATCCATCTCTCTGCGTCCGCCAACTCGCGACTGATTTCACGTATCTCGTCCAGCAGAGCCTTGCGCTCGTCCAGGTCGTCCTCCGCATCCAAGACAATTGTGTATAGCTCCCACGGCCACCAGGGACCGCGTTTGCTTACTTGGTATCTCAGTGCGCCGCAGTCTAGGCACCTCTCGTGCCCAGCCGTGGTTGACGGAAAAAAGCCCATACGGGCGGTCTTTGGATGAGAGCAGGTCATGATAGTTTCCCCTCGCGCCTGGCCAGCTCGGCCCATACAACCGCCCGCTCCTCCGCCTCGGAGACGAATCCGTCGGGGACCAGGTCCGCCAGCGCCATCGTATCTAATACCGCCTTCTCCGCGGCGCTGACGACGTGCAGGCCCTGGGCAGCGAGCGCCAGCCGCAACTCTGCCAACGTATAGACCCGGTCGACCAACACGATCGCGCTCTCGTCAACCACGGAGCGCCTCCAGTATCTGCCCCGCCAAGGCGCCGCGCTCGGCGAGGCCGGTGGCCTTTTCGATGCGCGTGGCCAGATCGGCGTGCTCGGCCCACGAAGCTTCGAGCTTTTTCTCCAGCTCCGCAATCCGCGCCTCTGCCGCGACCAACTCCCCCTGCATTTCCTTCCAACATTCATACGGGTCAGAGCAACAATCCGCGTGAGGGTCCCGCTCCCGCTCAGCAACAGCTATTACGTCGGCTAGCCTAGCCTCCAGCTCAGCAATCCGCGCCGTGGCTGCGGCCTCCTCGCGTTCGGCATTCTCCGCCCGCTCGAGCAACTGACGCCCAGACTCGTTTAGCCCCCATAATTGACCCTCCAGCTCCGCAACCCTGGTCACTTGGCCCCCTCCCGCTCGTAGGCTAGATCAGCATGCTCCGCCAGGATGCCTTTAATCTGCGCCTCCAGCTCCGCAATCCGCGCGTTGGCGCGCCGCAGCCCATGCGCGTCGATTGCCCAATCTCGCCGAACGCACCGTAACTCTTCTGCCATGGTTTCGGCGATTACCTTTGCATCGCGCCGCTCCGTCCCGGACGTGATGAAGCAATTGAAGCACGCGGCCCGCCAGGACAGGGCACGTATAGCATCCACCGGGTCGCTCCCCTCCTCCACATCTTGCGCGACTCCAGCGGCGCTAAGTAGCTCCGCAATCCGCGCCTCTGCCGCGACCAGCTCCCCGCGCAGCCACATCGCCTCGTCGCATGAGCACGGATCAGGCTCGGGAGTGGCCAGACCCGTCACGGGCTCGGGCGCGGAACTGCGCTCAGCCGCAAGGCGCTTCCCGTCGCATCTGCCGCACTCGGTTGCCCAATGGCTGTTCATCTGGTCGCACCACGGGCACTTCCAAGGGTCGTCAGTCATGCAGCGCCTCGATCTCCTCGCCCTCGAGGACCGCCATGGCCTCGAGCGCAGCCAAAACATCCGCCGGAAAGCTCTTGATCAAGGCCGCGCGTTTCTCCGCCCATACGCACTCGTGGTGCTCGGCGCTTTGCCGACGGCGACGCTCGAGCGCGAGCAGCTTGGTTTCCGCCTTCACGAGCTCGGCGCTGATGCGGCGGAGGGGCGGGCGCGGGACGGGCGCAGGGGCGAACGTGGCCCGGAAATCGTGGAAGCCCAGGGCCTCGTCGGAGGCCACGGCCTTGGCTTTTCTGGTCATGCTGCAGCCTCGTCTTCCCATTCCAGTTCGTTGTCGTCGTCGACCCAGTCCACGTCGTTCTCGACGTACCCGGGATAATGCCCGGTCCGCTCGCAGATCAAGAGCTGCTCGAACCAGAGCCGGCATTGTCGCTCGCCTCGGCGCCGCATCGAATCGTCCACGCGGAAGACCGTGACCGGATAGGGCGCCGTCGACTCGACCGCGACGATGTACTGCTCGACGACCGGGCCCGGGGCGTAGGCCATCGATAGCTCTAGTCCTTGCGCGTACCAACTCAATTGACTCGCGTAGTGCATCTTACGCGCTTGCCACAGAAACAGCTCAGGCTTGGAGCTAACTCCAGACTTGAGCTCGACAATACGCTTGCGCCCAGTGGCCCTGTCCACATGCACGACGTCGGGTGTACCAGCGCATGAGCGGCCACCGATCTCCCAACTGACCCGCTCTTCGCGAATGCCGTCGAGCAGGCCCAACGCGCGTGGGTGGCTGTCGAGGCTCCGGCGCATGCCTGAGACATCCTTCATCTCTCGCGGACTGAGAATGTCACAGTCCGGGTTTCCTTCCAGGAACTCCTGGAAGGCCTTCGAGCGCTTGTCCCTTTTGCCTGAGTAGACCTTGACCCGATCGCCGTCGCCGATCATGAAGCTATGGATCGCGGTGCCCTTGCGCATGGCGCCGGTCTCTTCCGAGTATCCGGCGGCGTAGTGGGCTGCTGATTTCGAAAATAGTTTTAGCCTTGAAAATCTCACGGGTTCCAGATCATTCATCGCGCCACCCAATGTTCGTCCACAGTTTTCCGGTAACAATTGCGCCCACAAGGCTCTTGCTGACGCCGTATCTGCGCGCAAGCTCCGGTTGCGACACCCGGCACAGGGCGTAGTTGGCCCTGATGTCTCTTACCTGTTGTCGGCCTAGCTTAGCTCGGCCATTGCATTCGTGTCGCGCTGTCCTGTGAGGCTTCGTGTGTCTGCCGCTCTTGTCTCCGGCAGCTACTCCGCGGCGTCCCTTGCGCGTCATGTCGGCCATGTTTTCCGTGTGAGTGCCCTCAAACAAGTGAGCCGGGTTGCAACAGGGCGGGTTATCGCAACGGTGTAAACAGCACGGATCTGGCCAGCGGCCATTGGCAAAGAAGAAGGCCACGCGGTGCGCCAGGTGTTGTTTTCCTAGGTAATGCTGCGTTCCATAGCCGTGCGCCGCTATCCTTCCAGACCACGGCCAACACTTGCCGCTGTCGCCGCGTCGCACGCGAGACCAGAACTTGTCTTCGGTTATTGGCACCATCACTGCACCGTGTCCGTCTCCAGCTCCCCGATCGGTGGCTCGTCCAGGTCGGCGCCGGGCTCGTAGATGTCATCGACTGGCGGCGGCTCGTGGGCGGCTGGCTTGCTGCCCTTGCTCGCGCGCTTGACCTTGCTCGGGTCCTGGTTCTTGATCCGGATGCAGTCCTTTTCCGCGCCTCCAACGCTGGTCGTGGTCGGGTAAAGGGTGATCAGTTTGCCTGCCCACTGCGCAGTGTTGGTGCCGTACAGCTGGGCTATCGTGGCAGCGTTCGTTTTGTTCAGTAGGAGCGGGAGCGGCACCAGCACGCCCTTGCTGTTCTCCAGGATCAGCTTCGGTTGCTTCTTGATCTCGCGCTTGCCGCCGGATGCCATCTCGCTCGTGAACCGGCTCACTTTCACTATTTTGTACGTGCGATCCTTGCCCGCCAAATGCCAGACCCGAAGGCACATGCTGTCGAAATAAGCCCTGTAGTCGCTCGCCCCGATGTCCTCGTCCGTTGCCTCGAATTTGTCCATGCCTGTCTCCTTGTGTGATTGATGTTTACGCGAGTGCCCGCTGCCGCGCGGCTTCCTCGCCGACTTGGCGGGCGAGCTCGCCGAATAGATCCGTGAGCTGCCAGGTGACGTCCCAGGCGTCATCGTGGGACTCTTGCCAGTCCCAGAGGGCAGCATCCGGCGTGGCGCCGAAGCCGCGAACGTGCGCCGTCTCGCCTGCGTCTTCGGTGCCGTCGTAGCAATTGTAGCAGATTGCCTGCCACCCGCCCGATGTAAGGCTGATGCTCACGGGCGATCCGCAGCCGCATTTCGTGGCCGTGTCGATCGCGGTCACGACAGAGACCTCACGAGATGCAGGTTCCCACGAAGCGCAACCTGCTTCTTTGCGGTGGCGAGCTGATCGCGATAGTCGGCCGTGACGAAGCTTCCGCCCGTTTGCTCGACGAGCAGCTCCAGCAGTCGGACGAGCACATCCAGATGCCGGCGGGGCGAGTGCATCGCCAGCTCGAGCTGGAGCCGCTGCATGTAGTTCTCAAAGTCCTTGCGCGCGCGCTCCTCGGCGCGGACCGTGATCTGCCGGCTGCTCATTGTGGCTCCCCGTTCAGCTGCTCGAGGGTGTGACAGATCGCCATGTAGCGATCCGTCTGGTCCTCGTCGATGCCCATGGTCGCCCAGCGCTCGAGCTTGGTCTTCTCGGCGGCGAGCTCGGCGACGCTCATCAGCATCACGTCCGGAAACACGGTCCGTCGGGCGCGGGCTCGGTAGGTCACGCCGCCTCGATTTTCTTCACGGGCACGACCTTGACCGGCGCGGCATTGACCCGAGCGAGCGCTGCCCGTTCGACGGCCTGTAGCTCCTCACCCCGGCGGGGGCAGCCCGCATTGACCCATGCGTCGAGCGCATCGAGCGCGTCGAGGTTCTCCGCCTCGAGCTCGCCGTAGCTGTCCTCGGGTGAGGTGACCTCGACGATGCGGTAGGCGTAGCAGCCGTCCCCGTCCATGGCGAGGCTATCGGCCGCGTCCGACACGCTCGCGTAACTCGTGTAATCGACGCCCATCTGCGGCTCATACGTGGCCCAGTCCGGCTCGGCGTCGCCCGCCTCGCGCAAAGCCTGCGCTGTGACGGTCTGGATCTGGTAGACGGTGGTTGGTCTGTAGGTCATTGGGTTCCTTCCTCGGCTTTTTCGAGCGCCAGCACTTCCTCGATTTCGGCCTGCACGCGCAGAAGCTCCGCGTAGCAGTGGTCGCGCCGGCCGCGCGTGTACTCGTTGTCCTCGCCCTCGTCGTTGATGGCGGAGCACCAGGCGGCGTGTTGCTCCTCGAGGTCATCCCGGCGCGCGAGCAGGTCGTCAAAGGCGATTGGCATTACTTGCTCGCGGGGCGCATCGTGGGGGTGAGGCCCGGTCGCACGTAGCGGCGCGCGGAGGCGAGCCGCCAGGCGCGGAGCTCGTAGAACGGGTCGATTCGGGCCCGCGTCGCGTCGAGCGAGGCAAGGGCCTGGGCGAGATTGAGCAAGTTCAGCGTCTTCGTGGGTTTCATATGTTACAGTGTAATGGCTAAACGTTACAGTGCAAGGGCGGGGCGATGATACTCGGGCGATTCTCGCGCAAACGTTCAGCGGCGCGTTATGGAACATCACGGGGCCATCCTGTCATTGCCGGAAACGTGGGCGCTGGCGCTGGCGCGCAGCGGCGACAAGCGTCCCGCTTGCTATCCCACTCGGCCCGCGTGGCGAGCGCTTGGCACTGCCGGCACTGGCGAAGGGCCCCGCGGCCTCGGCTCTCGCTCGGATGGGGGAAGCCCAGGCCGTCGGTGTAGTACTGCTCGGTGCAGCGATCGCAAATGTCACCCGGGCCGTGCAGCACGCAAGCGCCGGGGCCAGCGGCGAAGAGAGCGAGTTGGTCACTCATCGCTCAGCGTTTCCCATCGACATGTCCGCGCCAGGGCAGTCCGTCGAATGTCCGCACGTCATCCCAGATGGGGAACCGCCCGAGCATCCCGTCCCGCTGCCGGGCGAGCAGCACGCTGCGGCAGTAGGCATCAAGTTCGACAGCGCAGACGGTGCGCCAACCAAGGAGGAGCCCTCCCAAGATGCCTCCGCCTGCTCCGGCGAATAGGGCAAGTTCGCGTAATGCCAGCTCACGCACGCCCCTCCGCCGGCTCGCGTGACCCGACCGGTTGGCGCTCGATCTCGAGCAAGCACGCCAGGTCATAAAGAGCCCGGTGACCCGGGTAGCTGCCCTCCGTGGTGTTCGCCCAGAGCTGGACGATGCGCCGCGTTTCCGCTTGTTGCTCGGGCGTCATGCGAACATCGACCTTTGCCGCGGTCCCTCGGCGGGCACACACGCTGGCGAGAACCAGATCGCCTCCTTGTCTGTCGTGTCCGATCCGCTGTAAGTGAGCCGCGCGCGCGCCCACTGCACGACGTCCCAACCGACCAGCGTGGGGTAGTCTCCCCGATGGCCGCAGAGCGCCACGCGCAGCTGAGCGTTTTCGCGGGCCCATGTCTCGACGGCGTCCGCGCACGGCTCCGTGCCGTACAGCCCATCATACGCGCGATAGGGCGGGTCGAGGAAAACGGCCGTGGCCGTGTCGCCATAGTGGTTATTCAGGCAGCGCTCCCAGGAGCCGTGCACGAGCCGCACCCGCTCGAGCCGGGCCGCCAGCTCATGCAGCCAGCGCCACGCGGTGCGCCCGCCCGACGTGAGCAATTCGCCCCTGCCCGCGTTGCCCGCATGCGGGATTTTGCCGATGGCCTGCACGCCCATGCCCGCGTCACTCGCATGCGGGATTTTGCCGATGGCCTGCACGCCCCTGCCCGCGTTGCCCGCATGCGGGATTTGGCCGCTCCAGTCGCACCAGCCCGAGCCGATCCACGAGCACTGCCCCCAGAGCCACCAGCCGGCGGCCTGGGCATCCCCGGGCCACTCCGGGTCCTGGAGCGCGGAGCCGATGCGGTCGCGTTGATCCATGAGCCAGCCGTGCCGAGCGCCCAGATCGATATGGCTCACGGGGTAGTCCGCTGCGTCCGCTACCGCGGCGGGCTGGCATTTCGTGGCACGCCAAAAGTTGGCAATGAACCCGTTGATGTCGTTCACGACCTCGAGGCTGGCGGGCTTGCGGGCACCGAGCAGCATGGCCGCGGAGCCGCAGAAGGGTTCGATGTATTGCTTGACCACGCCGAGCCGCGACCAGACGAGATCGACCACATCTCGCTTGCCGCCAAAATACGGGAATGGCGCTTTCACGCGGCCCCCTTCGGAAGCTGCTCGGGCATTGGGAACAGCCTTCGCGTCTCGACGACCTGCCCGATCTCGCGGGCGTGAGCGATGCCGCGCTGCATGCCCGGGGTGACCCCGAAGTCCTCATACACGACGGTCTTCTCGGCAGCCGAGCGCCAGCCAAAGCCCGCCAGGATGCCCATCTCCCGCTCGCTCGGCACCACGTCGTCGAGCACCCCGGGCAGCGCGTAGAGGCCGTGGCTCGCGAACGGGCTCTCGCCCCGGAGCAGCGAGTCGCGCAGGCACGCCCGGAGGCAGCGGATGTTACGCTCGGCGATGCGCGCGGTCGCGCCCGCAAAGGGCGATTCCACGATCACGCGGATCACGTTCCCGTCAATCATTGGCCCACCCTTTCAAACTCGATACGGGTCACGAGTCGTAGCGGCCCGCACTTCATGTGCTCGCAGAAAAACAGCACGAACTGAGCGCCCGTCATCTCGGGGAACCCCTCGCGGGCCGCTTCCCCGGGCGCCACTGCCCAGTCCAATGACTCGCGCCTAACGCTCTTGACGCGAATGGTCCCGAGCGCGTGTTGTTTTTCACCCTTTTTGAGGCCCATGCATTTGCGCACGGCCAAAAGCTTGTCGCCGGGCGCGAGGAAGGCCCAACCGAGCCGACGTGTGACGGTCTTCGTGCCGTCGAGCAGCTGGCGCTCTGTGAGAGCGAAGGACATGCGTCTCACGCGGCCCCCTTCGGGTTGCACTCGTCGCAATCGGGCCGCGTGCATCGGGCGTCATCGTCCTGGCTGTCGTTCCACCATACGTCCCTGTTGTCGTCCACGCTGACGATGCCGGGCATGCCGCAGCTCATGCACGGGCCCTCGGTGCCGTCGGTGAAATACCCGTCCGCGTCGCTCTCGATCGCCACGTCGCCGCAGTGGGCGCACTCGAGAAAGTCGGGTGCTTCGGTCACGCTCGCGTCAATCATTGTCGTACCCCTTGGTTGGCTTTTGGATGGCCGCCGCACCGAAGCGCGTCTCGAATGCCGCACGCAGTTCGTTCCGATCGCCCTCGAACGAGTTCGGCAGCTTGAGCGCGCCCGACAGGAGCCGCAGGCCGCCCTCCCGATCGAGTCGCGGCTCCGTTTTCATGTTGCTCAGCATGAGCCGCCAGGATCGCCTCGCGTCGCTCTCGCGTGCATCGGATCGGGCTCTCGAAGCCGTGCGGCTCAGGCTCGCTCGGCGACACGGCTCGCAATGCAGGCTCGGGTAGCTGGCCCCGCCGTACCCGCATGCCCAGCAGATCAGCTCGCCGTTCGCGCAGACGAGATTGTGCTGCCGCGCGAGCGAGTGCGAGCACGCCATCACGTCACCGAGCGGGGCAGCGACGGGCTCAGGCTCGGTCTGCGCCGGGGCTCTCGAATCGATGGCGGCTTGCATGGCGCAGTTCCTTCGCTTTGCGTGTTTCTTTTTCGAGCTTTGCCCAGCCGAGCTCACGCATGAAGTGCGTGTCCTCGCGCCGGAAGCCCTGCTTGTGGACCTTCAGTCGGCAGTCCTCCGCGCGCTCGAGAATCTCGTCATCGGTCAGCCCGAGCTCGAGCCCACGCGCTCGGTGCTTGGATTTTGGTTTCCAGTCCGGATCGAACTCGTACTTGAGCACGGGTTGCCCTCGCGGCTCGGCTGCGGCCTGGTCGCGCTCGGATGGCTTCAGGGCCCCGTGATCGATCCCACTCGGGGGCGGAGTGTGGGTGTCCGCGTCCGCGCGCGCTTCCGTTCCCTTCCCTTCCTGTTCCCTTCCGTTCCCTTCCCTTCCACCCGGGCGTGCCGCTACATCATCCACGGTGCCGCGCTCGTCTGCCCGGGCGCGCCCGGGCGGTTCCTGGGCGCGCCCGGGCGGAGCGGGTAGCTCGCTCTGCGGCTCACGATGATCGAATCGCTGGTGGCGGCTCAAGTTGGGTACGAGCCCGTACACCCGGCCATCTACCTCGTAGCGCTGGACGAAGCCGCCGGCTGCGAGCTCGACCAGGCATCGATCGAAGTCGCCATCCCAGTAAGGGAGGATGTCGGACTTCAGCGCGCGCGGCCGCCACTCGAATCGACCCTCCCGATCGGCGAAGCACCATAGCCCTTGGAAGGCGCGGTACAGCGGCAGACCACTCTTGGCCTCGAGGTCCCATAGCTCCTCGTCCTTGAGCGCTTCCGGCTTGACGGTGCGGATGCGGCCCCTCATGGCGAGCGCTTGGCCTCCGGCTGCGATTCCAGAATCGCCTCGATCCCGCGCAGGGTCAGCTCGTGAAGCGGCATGTCGGCAAGGTACTTCGCCAGCACCTCGCGCCCGACGCCGAGCGTTTCGCTGACCACGGCGTGACTGCCCTCGTCGAGCAGCTCGCGCAATTTGGCTTGCAACTTCCTATTCGGTTTACTCTTGGCTCGCACGATCCCTCCGTTTTTTTCTGGGCTAATTGCCCGAAGATTCTGTTGCTCGAGATAGTCGAGGCCCTCGGCAGTGAGCACCAGGCCCCGCGAGATCATCGGGGCCTTGCGCAGCATGCCCTTGTGAACGAGCGCAACGATGTGATCGGACGCGCCGTTGGTGCTCCCCATGCCCATGCTGTTGCTGACCTCTCGGAGCGTCGGCGGATAGCCCTTGCCGAGCGTGTGCGCGTCGATGAACGCGAGCGCCTGGGCTTGGCGCGGAGTCAGGCCGATCACTTGCCCTCCAGTGCCGCTGGCCCGAACAGCACTTCCTGGCTCAGGCGCTTGGCCGCGATCTCCGCGTAGCGCTCCTCGATCTCGATACCGACCGCGCGTCGACCTAAGTCTTTGGCTGCGCGTAGCGTCGTGCCAGATCCCATGAAGGGGTCGATCGCTAACCCGTCAACTGGGCACAAAGTCTCGACCAGATAAGCGATCATTGGCGCCCATTTCTGGGTAGGGTGCTCTGTTTTCTCGAAATCGCGAATGCCGTGGCGATAGCCGTCTGCCGTGTAAGTGTTGTTCCGGGTGCCGCTTTTGTCGCCAAAGAAGGCGCCCGGTTTGTAGCCGTACATGGCTAGTTCAAATGCGTTCGGCCACCAGTTGCCGGGCATAGGCGGTGGCGCGCACCGCTTGATCCGCGCCCACGGCTTTGGCGTGAACCCGGCGGCGGACGCCAGAACAGATATCGCGCCGAATTGCTCGCACCCGCAGAAGAGGTGGAATGATGAGCAGAACGAAAACGCTATCTTCAGCGCCGGCAGCACGCACTCGGCTGTCACGCCCGGAACGTCAAACGCGAATTGCATGCGCCGCGACCCATAGATGTCCGACGCACCGAACTGCCCAGGGATCTCGTAAGGTGGATCGGTGATGAGTTGCCCGCTGATTAGCCCGAGCGTCGGCAGCACCTCACGGCAGTCGCCCAAAAATATCGTGATGCCCGCGTGCGAGTAGTAGGGCGTCATTTAGCCCTCGCGTGGAAGTGCGGGACACTCTCGACCATCACCTCGAAGCGTTGCGGGTACCCGCCCACGACCTTGACGAGGAGGTCATCGCCGCCCGCGAAGGTCGAGTAGCACTCGCAGTCGCGACTGCAGAGCTGCTCGGCGTACGAGGTGGCCGCGTGCTCGGCGTCCACCGCATCGACTCCGATCCAGCACTCCGGGTCGTGGTTGGGATAGCAGACGAGGTATTTCACTTGCCCTCCCGGTCATCGCGTCGCTTGCGGGCAGCATCCAGGCTCGAGACCCCGGCGCCCGTTCGGGTTACGGCGAGCGCCCGCAACTCAGCCGAGAGCGCCTCCGTGAGGTCCCAACGCTTGGCTTTGGCGGCGAGCCCGAGCAGGTCAGCGAGCGCGGTTTCCGATAGGCCCGTCTGGCCCACCCCACCAAAACCCGCTGGGCCAGACGCCGTGTCCGGGCCAGTCGGCAGCGCGGCCGCAGCCAAATTTGGCTCCTGGACAGTCCCGGGAGTGCCGGGCCCATTCCATGACGGAATCGGCGAAACGGCCTTTTTGTCGGCATTTATTGCCGTCTGGCCCACCCTCTGGCCCACCCCCTGGGCCAGGCCGACGAGCCCAAGCGCCTCGTCGAGTGGGCAGAGCCAGCCGAGCCGCTCCAGATCAATGGCCCGCGCCACGCGCCGGTACCGGTTCAATTGACTGCTCGTCGTGTGCCCGGTCCGATCCATGACCCACGTCTCGGTGCGCCCCGTCGCGAGCGCGAGGGTGGCGAACGTGGCGCGCAAATCGTGGAAGCGAAGCGCCCGGCGTTCTTTGGTCGTCGCGTAGAGCTCGCGGCGATCGACGCCCGCCTGGGCCAGGTGCGCGCGGAACCGCTCCGCCGCGTGCCGCACGATGAACGTCGGGAACACCAGGTCATCAGCGTCCGCTGACCCGCGGTAGGCAGCGAGCGCACGCACGACGTCTGGAGCGAGGGACCATGATCTCGGGTTGCTCGTCTTGTTTTTGTCGAGCGACAAATGGCCCCGGACCAAGTCTATATCGCGCCACACGAGACGAGCCGCCTCGGAGACCCTGAGCCCGTTGCGATCCACGAAGCCGTAGAAAATGCGATCGTCGTAGGGGATGACCGCGCACCCGAGCAGCTGGCGATCCTCGTCGGGGTAGAGAAAGCCGAAGGCCCGCGCCTTGCCCTCGCTTGGCACGAACTTGCGCGGGACGGGGCTCGTGGGGATGAGCTTGAGCGGGTAGACAGCGAGATCGAGCACCCGGCGGATCAAGAGCGCATACCGGCGACGGGTGCCGCCCCGGCGACCCGCCGGGATGGCGAGCTTGGCGCGCTCTGCATCGGCCAAGGTAAAGCTCGTGACGAGAATGCTCCCCACCTCCCGGTGGATGCGCGCGAGGGTGCCGCGGTCCTGATCCACGGAGTCGGAGCTCTTGGCTGGCACGTCATCGGGGTAGGTACGGTGCAGCTCGCCGCTCAGCCATAGATCGGCGACGTCGCGGAACGTGCGTGGTCCCGGCGCAGCGCCCGCCACGCGTGGCGCCTCCGCGCAGAGCTCGAGCGCGGCTCGCTCGACGCCCGCAAACTGCCTCTCGGTTTCCGCGGCGGCTCCGCGCTCGAGCACGACGACCGCCTCCGCGTGTTTGCCTGCCCGGGCAAGGGCCGTCGCCAGGCGCTGGAGCCGCGCCCCGCGCTCGGTGGCCACGGCTTCCCGCATGCGTGGCAGCGTAAACCGCCGACGCTGCCCGGCGCCGTAGCGCAGCCGGACCGTCCAGCCTCCGCCCGGGACTGGCTCAGGCGTCGTCACGGAGCCCCCGGATATCGGCCCACGTCTCGGCATAGGCGCGATCCTCCTCGTCGGCTGCCGCTGGCGGCTTGGCCTTCAGGGGCGGCCTCGGCAGAAGCCCGAGCCCCCGCCGCTCCTCGTTGTAGGCTTCGCGGGTCAGGAGGTAGAGCCTTTGGTCCCGGAAGGCGCCGGGCAGCCCCCGGGCGAGGCGCTCGCGCACGATGCGGCAATGCCTGCGGTTGCCGAGCTGTGAGCCCACCTGAGAGACGAGGTCATCGACCGGGGCGGGCGCGGGCACGAGCGCGTCCACGAGCTCGGAGAGGGCCCGCACGAGGCGCTCGCGCTTGCTGGCGGTGCCGCTCACGAGCCACCCCGGCTCAGGCTCCGCCCCGCTCGCGGCGTCCCTTGCTGGTCGTGGGCAGCGGCGGAGATTTTTTCAGCTCGCGCCATTTCTCCCGCGCTAGGAACCGCACGGCGTTGGTGACGTCGAGCCCGAGCAGCTCGGCCACCCCCCGGAGTGTGGCAAGGTCGGTGGGCGAGCAGCGAATTTTGATCCAATGGTCTGCCATGTGGGTCATAGTATGCCACATGGGGGACCAGTCGCGCCCGGGCAGTGTTAATTATCTGTTTGGGGGGGGGGGTCGGTTTGTGGCACCCTCCCCCACAAACGCCGCGCACGCCCCAAATTGCCGTCGGTCCCATGCTGAGTGCCATGCCGCTCGACTCCCTCTCACGTCGGGACGGGCGTCCCATGCCCGGCCACTCACCCTCACCGCTGCCCGCCTCGTCGCCCTCACTCGCCTGCCGGTATCCCGGACGCTGGCGAGTCACCAGCCATGCGCCGATTTTCGAAAACGCGCTAGCCCGAAACGGCACATGCGACACTTTTTGGTGGCAGGACGGCGACGCGTCTGCCCCAATGTGCGACACCCTCGAGGGCATCGGCTGCGCAGTGGGGCGCCGTGACGGACCAGCCCGTCTGGGTCATCTACCGGAGCCCGCGCGGCTACCCGGGTAAATGGGTCGCCCGCAGCCGGGGCATTGACTACGTGTGCGAGTCAATCGAGGAGGCCCGGGCCGTCATCCCGCGCCGCCTGCACCCTACGCCTCGCCACCCCGATGACGTGCCGGAGATTGTGGAAACGTGGATGTAGGCGTGTAGGCGCGCCAGTACACTTGACGGCGCGACCGGTACAGTGCAAAGTTAACGCATGAATCGACCGGAGCACCGATCGCTGGCGAGCCAGATGCGTAAGCAGGCGGAGGCGTGGCCATTGCACCTGGTCGAGATACCCGAGAGCGAGTGGCCGCCGCGGAGCTCACAAAGGCCGGAGCGTCCGAAGGCCGTGTGGCGGAGCAGGCGCTATCTCGCTGTGGTGTACGCGGCTCCGCCAGTCAACGCGGTCGAACTGCGGCGACTGTCCGTCAATCGCACGACGATCGGCAATGATGGCCATTGGGGCCAAGACATCCCGTGGGAGGACCTTCAGCGCTGCAAACGCGAGACCGGCCACGGCGACTGGTACGGCGTGGAGATCTACCCACGCGAGCGTGACATGGTGAATGTGGCCAACATGCGGCATATTTGGCTGCTCGCGGAGCCGCTCGGCATTGGTTGGTTCGGGCCATGAAACGAGTGCAGAACGACCTCCCCACGTCCCGCCAGCTCGACGCGCTGCAGGCCGTCGTCCGTTTGACCACCGAGCTCGGGCGCCCGCCGTCCTACGCCGAGATGGGCGCGGCCCTGAAATTGTCCCGCACGGCTGCCCGGGACCTGCTTCTGTCCTGCGAAGGGAAGGGACTGGCGGAAAACCGCGAGGTCGTCGACCTGTCCGGCTGGCGAGTCACGGCGGCTGGGAAAAAGTGGCTATGACCCATCCTGTTGCGCGGGCCGGGCGCCCATGCGACACTTTGGTAGCCAAAGTACCCAAGGTGGCCACCATGGACGACCGACCTGGCATACTCGAGCCGACCCTG
>Ga0137458_1000004_pt1 | contig 28286 bp, 50 predicted proteins | sample EasRivERMGT642_2_FD_102311 | JGI IMG/M metagenome (GOLD analysis project Ga0137458, IMG submission 102311) | Soil microbial communities from meander-bound floodplain in the East River, Colorado, USA - East River MetaG ERMGT642_2 | ecosystem: Environmental > Terrestrial > Soil > Floodplain ... | reverse complement strand
GTACCCCATCGAGAGCTGTACGTTCGCTCCCGTCCCTGGCGCCTGCGTTGCTCCCGTCTTCGCCCGTACGCGCTCGATCGGCATCAAGAGGTCGAAGTCTCCGCCACCAGGGGCGATCGTCCCTAGCGTGTGCACATCGGAATCATCATCAACGAGATGCGAGCCCTCAATCGTGATCGCCTCGTTGTACGACCCCCACGCGTGAAACCTCTTCGCCAAGTCGGCCCCTCGGCTCACCACTCGGATGTTGAACCAAGGCCCCGTCGTCCCGGCCCCCGCATTGCTCAACAGTGTCGTCGCCATCTTCGTCCTTTCTCATCAAGATAGAGGTGGGCCAGTTTGGATGTCGCCTCACCACACGCCATCCCAGACCCGTCAGCAAGCCAGGTGTCGGTAGCCCTAGCCTACCATCCTCGCTAGCCCACCTCAGCCAGAACACCATCCTGCGCCTTAAGCGGGATTCGCGCCGATGATGCCAAGGTAGTCCGAGAAGCCCGTTGCGCAGGCGAAGAACGCCTGCGCGTAGTTGATGCGTCGCTTCTCGTCCTCACGCTCGGAGGTGTGGAAGGCCTCCCTCGTGAACGACTTCACCTTGTGCCGACCCTTGTCGCAGGTGACGAAGTAGCGCTTCGCGCTCGTGAGATACGGGTACATCACAGGCGTGAGCACGTTGTTGAGGACGTTCGTCGCTCGGTTGGCCGTGTCGGGCCGCTCCGAGCTCTTCAAGATCTCCTTGACGTTCCACTCTTCCTCGGGTGGATGGATCAAGTTGACCGGGACAACGTTGATACGACGGACGCCGGTGTGGTCGAACTGCCGACGGAACTGGATGAGAATCTGCCGAATCGCCGGGACCGAGATCGTGGCCGCCGGGGTCATAACGTTGCTCTGTGCACCACCACCTCGCCAGAATGGGTGGTCCGTAGCGCAGAGGGCCTTGGCATCGGGCCCCGCGTACGGGGCCGTCGCTGAGAAGGCGTTGTTCCAGGTATCCGCGTGGATGACCTCCATCGTTTGCCGGGCGCTGAATCCCATGTCCGACACTCGATCATTCCACAGCGGTACCTTTCCATCCTTGATCATCCGCCAGGAGAAGCCGATCTCCTTCGCGTACTCGATGAACTGGTAACGCTTCGGCAGCCCGGGCAGGAAGTCATCCTCAGGCACCTCTCCGTTCTCTTCGAGGACGCTAAAGAGGGTCGTACCGACCCACCCCATATCCTCTACGAACGCCCCGTCCATCGTCTTCATGTTGAAGATACCCGGGTAGCTGAGCGGTATCTCCGCAAACGCGTTGTGTAGAACTTCCTCGATTCCAGGGAAGAGGAATCGCTGGAAGTACGCTCTCATCACAGACATCGCGATCCTCCTTCCTTACGCTTGCCGCACGATGATCTTCGCGAGCAAGCCTGCCTGGTTATCGGCTCGCAGCGGGATCTCCGTCACGGTGAATTGGGTCCCTGCGGTGGCCACGGTCTGCCGGCTCTGCCGGAAGAGCTGAGAGCCATCTGCATCAACGAGCCCGACAGCCGTCCCCGGCGCCTCGCCCGTCGAATCGTCGATCTGCACCATGTACTCCGCATCCTTGTCCTCGATACCGATGATCTCGCCAGCGTCCGCCGCGGGGATGTAGTCCTGCGACACCGGACCCTGCGGCGAGGCCGCGATCGGGTTCACCTTGATGCCCTCGACGATGCCGAGGATCGTGTCGTTGTTCGCGGTCGCCCGCACAACGGTCCCGTCCCCTGCATCCTTATAGGCATCCCCTACCATCAGATCCTTCGCCCGTCCTGCCGAAGCTGTACGATTCTGCCGGTGCACACCCACCTTCGAAGAGCGATACAGCTTAAAGCCGAACGGAGTATCCTGATTCGCTAGAGGCATTGTCTCTCTCCTTCTCCGTTCCTATCGACGTCTCCCGCGGGGGCGCTCCTCCGCAGTTGACAACACTGTTTCCTCCGTCTCTTCGACTGTGCCTCGGGCACCGCCGCGCTGTTGCCTACTCTGTTGCTTCGCTACGTCCTGCATAGCGAGTCTCGCCTCGTTGTTCTGCTGCCGCTGCCTCAGCTCGAAGACGTGCTTCGGCATCTTGATCATAATGGCGCCTTCGTACTCGACGTACGAGCCGACGGGAGTCCCGTACTCATCATCCAGCGCATGAGGCTTCTCGCCGTTGAATTCCTGTCTCGTCACCCGCACGCACCCAATGGCGCTGTACTCGGTCCACTGGTTCTCTCGTATCCACTGGTACTCGAACCGCGGGTCCCGCCGATCCTCCGGCATCGCGAGCGGGTTAGGGATCGTCCGGTCGCTGAGGTCGTCGCAGTTGTCGACGGGGACAGCCCACCTCTTTCCCGTGAACTCGTCAATGATCTCCCCTGCGACCTCGATCTCTTGCGCAGAGACAGTTGATTCACTCATGCGGGCCTCCCAAACGACCGATCCTTCTTCCTATTCGCCGCGAAGCGAGCCATGTACTGCTCTTTCGAGATACCGTACTGTTTGCAGGTCTTCTCGATCGCGGCCATCTCGTGGGGCTTGAACTCTCCCTCAGGGCGCGTTTCGTCACCAGCCGGTGGGTTGGCCGAGCGCGTCATCGGATTGACCAGCTCTCTACGTCCGTTCGTCCTCACAGGCACCTTCCCGACCCGCTTGGCCGCTGCGGCTGAGACAGCCGCGTACATATCCCCTGGGAGCGTCTGGCCCCCTCGCAGACGCTGAATCTTCGAGAACTCAGCCGATGCCTCAGCTTGGAAGTCCGAATCGGTCATGATCGCCGGGTACTCGCGCAGCACGGTATCGCGGTCCTCTTGCAGCAGATCACGAGCCTTCGTTCTCCCATCGAACTCTCGGAGCGTCTCCTCTCGTACCTTACGAGCCGTGCGCTCAGTCGCCTTGTTGACGATCTCGAGGATCGTCTCAACTGGCGCCGTCTCCAGCTTCTTGCGAAGGCCTACGACGTCGATCTCGGGCTCTTCCTCCGTCGCCGCAGGAGCCGTCGTTGGCCGAGTAGCAAAATCCCGCAGGATCGAGATCTCCGCGCTCTGACCCGCGAGCTTGCTCTCGAGATCATGTAGGCGCGTCTTGAGCTCCTCCGCGGTCTCTTCCTTCGGCTCCTCTTGCGCAGGGGGTGTCTCCTCCGCTGGCGCCGGTGGCGTCTCGGCCTCTGGGTCCCCTCCCAACTCCGCTAGGAGTCGGTCTACCTCACTCTGCCCAGACTCAGGCAGCGTGGCTGACGTTTGCTCACTCATCCTCGGTACTCCCTTCCTCGTTGTTCAAGATCTCCTCTGGGATCGCGAGGGCGCGACGTAGGCCATCACGCATCCCACGGTAGTACTCCTTCCGCTCCATCGAGGGCGCATCGGCGGCGAAGTCGTTACTGTCCTGTGCCTCTCGCACGATTCGACCGATCACGAGCTGGTACTCAGGCAAGGCCTCCAGGCGCATTCTATCAACGCGACTCACTGCAACGCCTGCCCTTCCGCTGGTGCGCCCTCAACGCCCTCTTCAGCTGACCCGCCCTCAGCCTGGCCACCCACTTGTTGCGAGCCCGCCTTACCAGGACGAACGCCCTGCTCCTCCATCGAGAGGCGCATCTGCGCGGCCATCGCTGCGCGCTGCTGGTTCATCATCTGGACAACTTCCTGGAGTTGCATCGTCTTCTGAACGTGGGCCATGAGGAGCTGTCGGCCAATCGGCGTCCATTGCTCGAGGGTCGGGTCTGCGAGTTGGCGCATATGGTGGGCTAGGTGCAGCTGCATATTTTCGGTTGGGGACGGCTCTACCTGCTCCTCCCGATACATCAAGGCTTCCTCACTCGCAGGCGGGAGTGAATCGGGCGGCAAGTCTGGCATATGGATAGGGACGCCTTTGTAGTCGAACGCCCGTACTACCTTCTCCACCGCTTTGTAGATCGTATCTCCCTTTGTAACGCCGATCTGGAGCAAGAGAGGATTGAGCAAGACCGAGAGCATATTCATCGCCACGTCTCGCTCGATCTGAGCGCTGATCTTGCGCACGTCCCCTGTAAGATGCAGAGCAACCTTCGAATTGAGCAGCCGGCGCTCGAGCACTTGCATCACACGGGTCCCATCAATCCCTGAGACTTCATAAACGCGCTTGTCAGGTAAGTGACGCTGATAGAGCGCAAAGATTCGCCGAATGAGGGACGTTAAAGATAAAAGAGTTCGACGGACAAGTCGCTCCGTCCTTAGGTTAGTCGCCTCCGCCGCGCCGATGACTTCGCTCGCCGTCATGCGCTTCGAGGCCAACGAACCGAGGCTCGTATCGTCGTACCCAGCCTGGTCCATTGCGTTGCGTCGGGCTAGCTCCTCTTCTTGGAAGGACCAGATCGGGCTCCAGTTGACTTTGGGGAAGAGGACCTTTGATACGTCCTTAACGGGGTAGCCCTTACCCGGCTCGGTCTGGATGACCGTCTTGTCGAGACCGGCACCAGCCTCGTAGAAGAAGAACGGCGAGTTAGCGAAGATACCAGCGTCTAGGCGCTGATTGTGGATGCCGTCCATCTCCGCCTGTACATGTCGGAGCCACTCAGCCATCCCGATTGAGTAGAACCTACCCTTCACAGGGATACAGTCAATCTTGGTCGGGGTCCGACAGCCATCCGGGCTCAGGTCCGCGAGATACTGAATGCTCAGAATCTTCTGAGACATTGCCGCGTACCAGACCACGACATCCTGCACCCGGCCATCTACCTCCCACCGGCCCTCCCACCGATAAACCTCTACCCACTTCCTATCGAACCGATAGAGACTCGCTCCTGTCGTCTCCGTCCCCTCAGCCTTGTCCAGCTCATCCGACCACTTCCTCTGAACGACGTTGCCCCTCTTGTTGACCCCGTGCGCCTTAACGGTCTCGATGTCTGCCTTCGAGAGCTTCCTAAAATAGCGCCCGTCGCAGAGGTCTTCGAAGCCGAGCACATCGTACCAGAGCTGAAGGCCGAAGAAAGGAAGCTCGTCGACGGTCGGCCCCGTATTAACGATAACAACGCGCTCCAGCGGGAGCGAATCGACACAGACCCCATCGAAGACAATGTCCTCGAGCAGTACATCAGCAACAAGCCTCGTCGACTCGATCGAGAACCGCACCACGGCGTTAAGCTTCTCTCCATCCTTCTCCAAGTCTACGTCAAAGACGCCAGCCTGCGGCTGCTTCACGGCCCCGATCTCGAAGTCCCGGAACATATCCTCGAGCATCGTGTTCATCTGCACCGTGAGACGCTGATTGTCCTCGATCTGGACCTCGTAGTGCTGATTGACGTAGCCCGTCTTCCTCTCGTAGAGAGCCACGAGGAGGTCGAAGCCATCTAGGCACACAGACTGGAACGAAGTGTCGAGCACCGTCTCTAGCTTAACAACCTCCGAGAGCTCGTAGTGAAACCACTTATTGAGCGCGTCAAGCTCCTCAGGCCGGACCCGCTCGTCGAGGGCTGAGAAGCGTGCGTAGAGATCGTCTCCGAGGATGGCCTTTACGAGGCGCGCTGCGGTCTGCTCTACGAGGAAAGAAGTAAGAGGGACCTTGATGTTGGAGGCGTTGGGGTAGGGAAAGTCCTTCGGCTCTGGCGTAGCCCGCCAGTTCTTCATCAACTGGACGTGGAGGTTCTGAAATTCGATGTTGTCCCCAACCCCGCTGTTGAAGTCGTTCAGTACGCGTTGAGAGATCAGAGACTCCTCTTCGGAAGAGAGACGAATCTGCCTCTTCTCATACGCGCGAGAGACGAGCGTCCCTAGAAGGTCCGCCTCATCCTGGGAGAAGACGCTCTCGCCTTCTCCCTCAACGGCCTCTTCTGGGAGGTATGTATCGTCTACGCTCACTAGCTTACCAACTCGCTATCGTCGCCACGACCCCATCCGGGCACCGGACCCGCAGGTGCTTCGTCCCTGCCGCGTAGACGATGTACATGACACACCGACACGTATCCGGCATCTTCGGGTCGTAACTCTCCGCGATGCACTGATCCGCATGGTCTGGGAGGTTGGAGTTGGTATCGAGCATCGTCAACTCAAGCGCATGCACGTGGGAGGCCTTCTCCGGAGCGCCCGTTGCCGTCTTGGTCGGCGTAACAGTGGGCGTGTGGGTCTGCGTCGGCGTATGCGTCTTAGTCGCAGTGTGCGTGATCGTTGGCGTCTGCGTCGCCGTCTGCGTCGCGGTAGGCGTATGCGAAGCCGTCGGAGTCGCGGTCTCCTGCGCTTGCGCACACTGCGGAATGAACAGCAACCCGACCAGACCCGCCGCTAATCCCGCGAGGCCCAACCATTTCCATCTTTCGCTCATCTTAGCTCCTCTGGTAATCCGTTCAGTTAATGAACAGTTCACTAAATGTACGCTCGCAACTCCCTATCTCGCACTCCCTCAGGGAGCGTGCTCACGACCGGGAGACCGAAGAACAACTCATCGTATTTGATGTTGGACTTGACGAGGTAGCGGATAATATCAGGGAAGTCCTTGTAGAGGTCCTTCGGGACCTCCCTCGGTGTCCTAGCAAACCGCATCGTCTTCGAGGCCCAGTCCTCCCAACCGTAGCGAAGCATTTGCCAGATTGGCCCGCCTCGACCACGACAATTCTCGCTAAAGAGGAGCTTGCCCTCGACGAGCGCGTGCGTCACCGCCGTATGCCCATCGTGGATGTTGTCATCCCCCATCGTGACGTCGTAGCCGAAGTCCTCGAACGTCTCTGCCCACGAAGAGCCGCCGAGCTGCTTCGCTCTCCCGCGGTTTGGGTCCATAACGCAGATGCGAGGCTTCGTGAGGTGCATTAGCTCCCTCTGCTCGAGTTGCGTCTTGATCTGCGCTAGGCTGTTGTGCCCTGAGGAGTGGATGAGTGCGTAGTCGAAGACTACGAGTTGATCTCTCTCAGTGACGTAGGCCCAGATCGCGAAGATGGGCTTGCGCTCGTGAGGGTCGATCCCGACGACGGTGGGGCAGTTGGTCGGGTTTGGGAGCTCGTCAGGGGGGAGGATGTAGGGGCGGTCGTCTTTCAAGCACTTGTAGATGAGGCCAGTGAGCGTCGTGGGTCGGCCCGTCTCCCGTACGATGCGCTCTTCGTCAGTGAGCGAGCCAAGGAAGTCAGCCTTCGCTGCGTCTTGGAGCCAAATGTTGTCGTTGATAGAGCCGCTGAAGATCTTAAACGAGGGGCGCTCTGCCTCGTCCCAGAGCCACGCCTCTTTGAGCAACGTCGCCGTGATGTCAAGCTGACCATCGTGGGCAACCAGACCGCGATAGATCGCTGTGTAGATGTCGCGAGGCGGAGGCTCATCACACCAGACATGGTCCCAATCCTTGCCCTCCGCCTTGTCCGACCCTTGGTCGTAGGTGCGAAAGTGGACAATAGAGCCATTGGCCGCTACCATCTCGACAATGTGCCCTGCTGGGTTCCGATTGGTCTTCTTGAGAAAGCCCTTCGGAGCCCAGCTCATAATGGTGGGGATGGTAGTCTCTTTGTGAGAGTCAAAGTCCTCTGCGAAGACGCAGCAACGAGAGGGAATCTTGGCCTCGTAGTGGCGATTGTCGCGGTCCCAGAGCGGGGCACCGTTCAAGCGCTCTAGAAGACGGACGCCCCCGATCGTGGACTTGCCACTCTTGTTGCCGGCGAAGTAGCCGCGCACGCGGACCGTGGGGTCGTCGCAAGTAGCGAAAGCGAGCTGCCCTCCGGGCGTGGGCCGGAAGAAGCGGATCGGGTCCCGCTCAACCAGACCGCGAAGGCCCTTCTCCTCCTCGTCTAAGAGCGCGAGCTTATCGAGAGGCATAGAGCGAATTGCCTCCCTCGTCGGGAGCAGCGACGCAACCACCCTATCCACAAACGACCTCGGTATCTTGCTTACCACCGACCCAACCTCGATGCTATCGCTATTGCCAAGACCCAGGTTACCTGTCCCTGCCTGCGGCAGGGTTGCCTCAGAGGGACAGAGGAGAAGCGGCCGAGGGGCGGCCCGAACCGCTTAATCTCCACCAGCGACGCTTGCACGCGTAGGAGGGATGCAAATGCCCCTCGTGCCAGGTTGACGAGACCCAGCATCGGCTTGCTAGTGGAGGGTCGAACTTTACGCATTTTCCTTACCCCAGTCAAAGGGCGCGTGGGACCAACTGTCTTTGATAAAGAGCGTATTTATCACCCCTGGAGAGAGCCGCCTTCGCGTAGGGAGCCAATCAACGACGACTCCGAACCCACGCCTGTACCACATTGGCCCCCTTACCATCGCTGAATTTACTACCTTGCTCTTTCTAAGAGGGACGAAAAAGCCAAACCCAACCCAACTACAAAAGAACAAACAGGAGGTTAGGTCCATCGCCTCTTGGTAAACACGAAACAAACGAAAACGAGGAAGGGGCCTAATGAAGGGTCGAGCTTTCGGGTGCATCGCTTGGTTCCTCTACGTAGCCGAGCCTCTTCAGGATCTCGGCCCGCATCTCGACCTCGCTCTTGCCCTTGAAACGCTCGTCGACAGGGTCGGGTCGCTCGATCGACACCCTCCGGACCGGAGCATGCCCAGCCATAGCCAAGATGTCCGTACACGCCGTCTTCTTAACCCGCTCATCCCGGCTCGAGAATGCCAGCTTAACCAGCTCCTCTAGAGCCCCGGGGGCGTAGGCTTGTGCGACGGTCTGTACATCTAGCGCCGTATCTAACGTGCGGCGCGCCAACTCCTCCAATACCGCCTGACCCGACTCGCTCGTAACGACGTTAGACACCGTCTGCGTCGTGACACCAACCTCAAGGGCTATCTCCCCGTGGGGAAGCCCGCGCCAGTGGAGCGTTAGGATGCGGTAGTGCGAGGGGTTGAGCTTTCTTGGTTCCCAGGCTGCCATGCGTCTCTCTGCGTTAGGGACCGAACTGTTCAAGGGTGAACACAACTAGCTCGGGTCCGGTCCCACTCTACCTCACATTGTCCTCTCGCCTACGACGAATAGCAAGGCCCATATACCGGGAAATTCCCTGTCAGTAGTCCAGAATCGTTCACCCACCCCGACCCACCCCGCTTGCCCCCTCACAATCGCGTCGCAGACGCGCCTCCCAATGCCTCGCGTCGTTTCGACGTAGGCAGAAGGAATGAGAGAGAGTTTTAGAGAGTGGGGGGTCTAGGTGATAGCTCTGCCCCCGCTAGGGGGCGCGGTTGGGGCCGGCCCCCCTGGGCGCTGCGGTGCCCTAGGGCGCGTGCGAGCGCAAGGCAAGGCCCACGGTCGGGTCTGCCTTCGATCGCGCCGCTGGCGCGGCCCTGTGCATCGACAAGGGCATGGGCGCAAGCTGGCATGGGGGCGCATGTCGAGCGCCTCAGGCCGACCCGCCGGTCACTAAACGAGTAACGTGTCAAGTATCGGTGTCAAGTGACCTGCCTCGTAGGCCGGTCGGAAGGTCGGTCGGAAGGTGAGACAGAGAAGGCGAGGGAAGCAGGTAAGCAGCCCGGAGCGTTTCGCCTTAGAGACTGGCGAGAGTGCTAACTCGGGTACGCACCCCCTCTGCTAACCAAAGTTAGCAGCTAACTAAGGTTAGCACCCCAAGGACACAAAAAGGGCGCCCCTATGGGCGCCCCTCTTGCTGCTTCGTCGGTTCCTATTCGACGAAGTTTTCAGCGCGTCCGGCGCTTGCCTTCTTCTCTCCCCGTCCCTTGTGGAACTGCGCAAGCGCAGCTTGCATCTCCGGCGTGTGGTCCAGGCTCAGACCACGCCAGAGGGCCGCGAGAAAGCGCTCCGGCGTTGCAGGGGATGTGTTCCCGAATGAAGCATAGTCGACATCCGCCGGTTCGACCTTCCCGTTAGTCTCTTTCCGTCCCTTCTTCGACTGGTCAAACTTCGCCCAGGCGTCGTAGAGCGCGCCGAGTCCCTTCTGCAAGTCTTCCTTCGTTTCGGTCCCCTCGCCACGGATGAAAGGTACAAACCGCGCCAGTCTGTGTTCCTTCCCATCGGTCGCCTTCTCTGCCGTCAACAGACTCCCGACGCGCTTGAATCCGAGTTTGTATGCCATGGTATGAGTTTCCTCTACATGCCTTGTCTCGCACGTTGCCGATGTTCGCCTTGTCTCAGGTTGCTAAGTAGCCGCGTTCCTTGCCTTCAGACCGGACGCCTTAGGCGCGAATCCGTTCACTCCTCTCTTTCTCCCTCGATAGTCAACCGAGGGGCACTACATATAGCAAGCGCGCTCTCACGTGTCAAGAGGCACGCGCTACGCGGCGATAGGGAGCCAAGCGCCGCAGAGGTAGCGCTCTACGAGGCGTGTCCCATCGGCGTACGTGGTAAAGCGCAACGGCCCCGTTGTCGTCTGTGTCTCAATTCGCCTCATAGCTTGTGCTCCCTTCTCCATACTGCGGATTGTACAGCCCGCGCCCCTACAGTGTCAAGCATATTCGCTCTCTCGCAGGTGAATTGCGTTCATCCCGGCATTAGCAGGGTGCGACGCTATCTAATGTCGCAGGGCCGCGACGCGCTCCCTAGGCGCACCCTCGCTTATGCTCAATGGTCTAGGCTCCGTCCTAGGCTCCTTCGCTCCCTCGGAAGTGTTCAAGACCCACGCGCAAAGCGCACAAAGAGCGAAAACGGCCCCTCCTATGCCTGCCCGTAGGGGCATTTTCTCAAGCTTGCGTGCAAGCGCACGGTTTCGGCTCGATGTGCTCCCCTCTCTCCCCTACTGTCTCTCTCTCTTTCTAAAAACAAAAAAAAAAAAGAAGAGATAGAGAGGGAGAGACAGAGGAACACATCATTCAAAAACCGCAGAGGTACGGGCACACTTGAATATTCGCCCCCACATGTGGGGAATTTTAGAAAGCTTTCGCCTTTCTTTCGTCTTGTGTCGCTCCCTGTAAGAGAGGACAATGTGCTCACTCGGCGTTCCGACCGCCCCCTCAATAAAACTGTTCATAGGTGAACACATGCCTATTAAAGCGGGTCAAATAAAGTGGCACAGAGAGAACCCAGGAAAGGTCCGTGCTCACTACCTACTCTGTCGTGAACGTTGGCTCTGGCAAGCTGCTAAGCTCCACGCGAGGCGAGCGAAGCTCCCTTTCTCTATCTCGATAGGAGACGTAATTATCCCTCGCATCTGCCCTTACCTTCATATCCCTCTCACCCACGACTTAGAACACGAACTACCAACTAACTCAACATTGAGTCAGATCGACCCCTCCCTCGGCTATACCAAAGGCAACGTGCAAGTCGTCTCCGACCTCGCTAACCGAATGAAACAAAACGCTACGACAGCGCAGCTTCTCCTCTTCGCTGCGTCTGTCCTAGCCCTACACGGAAAGGAGTCTCTATGACCCCCACCAACGAGTTCCTCTTCTCTCTCCTCGCTCGCTTGCGAGCGCTAGCCCTCTTCTACGAAGAGGCACATTGGCTCGCCTCCCCGAACTACGCCGATCACTTGCTCCTGGGGCGGCTCTACGATACGACCGAAGCGGACATCGACCCCCTCGCGGAGCGCCTGGTAGGTCTCGGCGGCTCTCTCGCCGGTCAGGTTGCTATGGTAGCCAGCCTCTTTCCTAACCAGACCGACACGCCATTCCCCACCGCCCTCCGCCAGGAGGCTGCTATCCTCCGTCTTATCCAAGACAACCAGACCGCCTGTTCCCCTGGGACGCAGAACCTAGTCCAAGGCATCGCGGACCGGCATGAGGGAGCTGTCTATCTCCTCCGCCAGCGCCTAGCTACACAGCAACCGGCCCCTCGCGCCCCTATCCTCAACTCAATGGTGGAAGATGACTTCTAGCCCCCTTCAACAGCTCCTAGACTTCGGCATCCCTGATTTGGTCCTTGTCTCTGCCCCACGGCTCTTTGCCCTCCGCAAGGCTGTGAACGAGGACCTCTCTCGAAAGGACCTCCTCGTGATTCCCTACTATCTCAAACAGGGTCCGAATCTCCAACCTGACCTACCCCAGCTTCTCGTTGTCGTCTACAAAGACGGGACAGCCTCCATAGCTCTCGACGTCGAGGAGCCTCAGCCGTGAGGGAGCGCAAGCGCATAGACACCTACCTCCCCCTCGGGGACGCTGCCCGTCTCTCCCGCCGTGCGGCCGACTCGGGCGTCTCTGTCTCCGCTCTCGTAGCTCGCCTTATCTACGTCTATCTCGACTCAGCCGATCGGACGCCTGCTTCGGTCGCAGGCTCGGAGGCTGGGCCCCCCGCCCTATTCGAGGCTGAGGAGTGGGAGTCGATTGAGTCTCTCTCCGAGTCGCGCTCTGAGACCAATGCAGATGTTCAACCCTTGAACAAATAGGACCCGATGCCCACCCAACGACGCACCAAGAGACCCCGAACCCGTGCGCAGCACGGGCCAGGTGTTCGTGATAGATACGACTCAGCCATCTTCGACGCGGCCCTAGCCGCGGTTGATGGTAGGGCTGAGGTCTACGGCCCCCCTGAAATCAACATCGTAGCTATCGCGCGCCTCTGGTCCGTCGTCCTCGGGCATCGGGTGTCCCCGAGGCAAGTTTGCCTTTGTCAGATCGCTACGAAGCTCGCAAGGGAGGCCACTGGCCATGGACACGAGGACAATCTCGTTGATATCGTTGGCTACGTCCGCTGTATCGAACGCCTTGATAGAGCGCCCAGCGCGGCCCGACCCGGAGGCCCCCGACGCAGAGTGGGATGAGTATTGGGCGCTGGTGGACGATGCGAGAGAGCGGACCTGACCCGGCATTTAATTGGCGTTTAGGCGGCCTAATGCCCCAGGTCCAAAGAGTGAACGCTTTTCACTTCCCTTTTTTCCCCAGATATGGGACAATCCGCCAATTGAACACTACCGCGCCCTGACCGGCTCGGTAGCAGCCCTAGGTAGCACAGCCAAGTGTACCAGTGGCGAGAGGAGCCCCAATATGACCAACGCGCAGTACGGAGAGACCAACGCGGTCTTTCGTCGAGCGTGTGAACTTGCCTCTCAGCAGCAGAAGGAGGCCACCGATGCTCAAAGCTGACGTACAGATAGGGAGTATCTACATCGCTCGGATCAGCGGCGTCCTAGTCCCTGTCCGTCTCGACCGACCTAGCCCCTACGGTGGCTGGCTCGCGACCAACATGCACTCTGGACGTTCCATCCGGATCAAGAGCGCCGCGAAGCTCCGCCGGGAGTCAACGACGAGCCCGACCTTTGGCATCATCCCCGCCGCGGCAGAGCGCCGCGTCGTCGAGGGGGACGGCGTTGAGACCTTTATCTCCGAGGACGAGGAGAATCGCTTCGAGTTCGATGATGAAGGAGGCCTCGTATGACCACTCAGATCCTCAGCGTCCGCTTAGTCAGCGGCACCATCTTCCACACGCACCGACCCGAGACCGTTGCTCGCCTCCGCTCCCGGCGGCTACGCGCTGTCTCCAGCGTCGAACTCATCTCCCGATGCAACCCCACAATCTGCGAAACCTGCAAGACCCACGATCAACAACAGCGACTCAACTCTCCCTTTACCGTCGTAGCCGACATAGCCTCGATCGCCCTCGCGGTCGGCGCTCGCCTCATCGAGGTCGGCCCCTCTGGCCTTCTCGCCATTCGAAAGGGGACCGTACAATGAACGCACGCGGCACAAAGAGAGTCAAAACGGAACTAGAGAAACTCTATGACAAGATTCTTTTCGAGTGGGCTCCGGCGGTTGAAGAGTATAAAAAAGAGTTTATCGAGGACCTCGATAAGCTTATACTCTTAGCCAAGAAGGAGCCAAGCGATGTCTAACCCCTGTCGCAACTGCCCCCTCCCCTCCCAGATCGACGGCCTCTGTCTCGACTGCCACTGGCTCCTTGAGATCTCCCCTCGTCTCGCTCTCCGACAGGCTCTTCTAGAAGAGCAGAGCGCGAACGAGTCCGCCCTGGCCCGACTCGTCTCGAGCCACCGGCTCGAAGGCCGCCGTCTCTCCGTCTACCGCTCCGTCCTCCACCGCTGCTCTTGCGGCCTGGCCACGGCCACTTGGCTCGAACTCCACCTCCACCTCCAAGCCTCTCAAGGGGGAGGGCATCGCTATATCATCAAAGGGGAGCCCGCTCCCCCTCGACCCACTCGACAGCAAAAGGAGCCGGAGGCGCGAGAGCTGGTGGATGAGGTGGCGATATGAAGCCCTTCACCTTCGAACTCCGCTGTCTCGAATGCGACGCGGTCGTCGCCTCCGACGCTGCCTTCTCCCCCGACCGGCCTCCCCCACCCTGCTCCAACCCCAGCTCCCCAGCCTACGGAGACCCAGGGGAGGCCGGCTGCGTTGACAACTTTCCCGACGCTTGCCCTAGCTGCGGCACCCCCGTCGACCAGGAGTACGCCTATTCCATAGGCCAAGAGACCTACCAAGCCTGGGAAGAAGCGCTCTACGATGACGAGGCAGAACGCCGGTGGCAGGATAGATACGAACGCTAACCGTTCAGCCTTTGAACAGAAAGGAGCCACCACGAACCCCTTCAACCCCACGCTCACCGACCGCCTCGCGCCCTACCCAGACTTCACCGCCCTCCGGGTCCGGGCCTGCGCCTTCGGTATCTCCGAGACGGACCCACCCCGTCTCGAACTAACCTTCTACCAAGATGACTACACAGCCTGCTCCTTCACTCTCGCCCTGGAGATCGGACCCGTCCTCGAGGCCCACGGCCCCCCTCTGGTCCGCTCAACGCTGAGGGGCTCGCAGACGTTCGACCGTCGAGAGGCAACGAGAGGGGAGCTAATAGACGAAGAGGAGATTTTGATATGAATCGAGGCATAATCGCAATAGAGCTAGCATCCATCGACGAAACAATCGACAGATTGCTCGTGGCAAAACGCGCCTTCGTACACCTCACAGGCGAACTCACAGACGAGGACCTCACCCTCCTCGCCGGGGCATCTTGCTACAGCTCCTCTCTCGACTTCTTCTTCGACAAGCAAGCCCCGTCGGAAGCCGCTCGTGCGCTCGTTCTCAAGTTCACGAGGCTCCTCGCCTGCAAAGGCGACAAAGAGCAGAGCAACGGACGGCTCTACGTCTGCTGGCCTTCCTCTCGCAGCAACCTCAACATCGACATCTACCTCCATTCCTACCTACCCCCCACTTGTTGCGTTGTCAAGCAGACCCGCACCATCCCCGCACAGCCGGAGCGAGTCGAAGAGTATGAGTCTGTTGTCTGTACCGACGAAGAAGGAGAAGAGGACAATGCCCCGACTAACTAGCCAACAAGGCTCCCCCTCCGCCATCCTCCGTCTCATCGACAAGCCTATCGTAGAGATGACCGACGCCGAGCTGGAGGAGAAGCTCACCCTCCTCCGCGGTGCGCGCCTGGCGCCCGGCGTCAAAGCGAAGAAGCGAGCACCCGTCGGCAACGCCTCCGTCTCCACCAAGAGGGACGACTTCATCGACGGGGAGGACATCCTATGATCCCTCAATGGCTCCGCGGCTGGGGACGTTGCCGCTTCTGCCTGCGCTGGTCTCGCTCCCGTCTCAACGGCACTTGCCAGCCCTGCGTGGAGGAGACGCTCGAATGGCTCGACGAGCAGGGTTGTGTCGTAACGTGGCCTCTGGAGTCAACGGCATGAGAGCGCTCGCCGTCCTTGCGGGGCTCCTGGTTTGGCTCTCATTGGGCCTCGCTCTCGTCTACTTAACCAGCGGACAAGAAGAGGAAGAGCAATTCGAGATGGACGCTGGCTATCCGATGAAGACGGGCACGCCGAAGTACGTAAACTGCGGCCCTGCTCCGATGCCTACTTGCTGCCCCATTCTTCCTCAAATGAACGAATGTTGCGACGCAGAGCCCTATAATGACCTTCAAGTGCCCTAACTGCCCTATCTCCCACCGCGTCCGTCTCCTCCCTAGCGGGAAGATAGAGCCCGAAGGGCCGACGGAGATCGAGTGGCCAGACTGCTACAATTGCGGAGCCCCTCTCTTGGCGACCGCGCAACGACTACAAAGAGGAGAATCGAGATGAAGACGATCTCAATCTACACACAACAAGGCACACTGCTCCAGCAGTACCAAGACGTCTCTGACTTCGAGTTCGACGTGAACCCACTCACCGTCTCCTTCCGGACCGAGAGCGGCCTTTGGGTCACCATTGGGGACCTGCCCTTTATCATCGAAGGGCCGGTCGGGTCGGAGGGAGAAGGAGAGGACGAATGACCCGTCGTATCCGCACTCTCAAAGGCCGCGTCCTCATCAAGCACCGACCGCCCCCCTCCCAGACCAAGGGCGGCCTCTACCTCCCCCCGAGCGCACAAGAGCGCCCTCAACTAGGGGAGCTAGTAGCTAAGTCCCTAGGCTCGGACCTAGCCGAGGGCTCTCTCGTCATGTTCCCGAAGTTCTCAGACCGGCGCATTCAGCTAGAGGGGGAGACCTATGAACTGACCCACGAGCGAGAGCTACTTCTCGAACTAACCAACGAAGAGGAGACCGAATGAACAACCAAAAAATCTTCTCTAAGGCCAACGAACTCTACGAACTAGTCCGCCACGACCCGACCATCAACCCTCACGAGGCGATAGAGGCTCTTGGCCTCGCGATCTACATGATCGTCCGAAGCCAACTAGAAGCCACAGGCGACGCTGCACAGTGGCCCATCGCCTTCGCCGGGATTGTCAATTGGCTCGCTGAGAACGAGAGCAGCTTCGCTCTCACAAAGGTCGATCTACAATGACCACCCCTCGCGAACTACTAGAGAGGCTAGAGTGGTACGACAACCACCGTCTCGAACTAATCCTTAGCTGCCCCCGGAAGGCTTTCTATTACCTCTTCTACCGCGGTGGCCTCGATAACGCCGTGGGACCAGGGGCGCACTTTGGCTCCTGTGTCCACGAAGGGCTCGCGGTCTACTACAAACTGACCCAACAAGGCGCCGAGGACTCCAAGCGCCGTCTCGCGGCGATGCGCGCCTTCGCTCGCAAGTACACAGAGCTCTTCCCCTCTGGTTGCATCGAGAAGGGCAAACCTTGCTCTAAGCATACAGAGGACAACGGCCTCACCATCCTCGACGACTACTTCGACCGCTTCCAGGAGCTCGACCGCTACTACCGCGTGATAGAGCCAGAGCTCGGGGCCATCGTGAAGATAGAGCCCCGCGATGGAGACCCACCTCACTTCCAAGAGCCCTTCCACTACGTCGTCCGTATGGATATCGTCCTAGAGCACGTACGGACGGGAGAGTGGTTCGTCCTCGAGACAAAGACGACGGGCTCCGGCGTCGACCGGCGTCTCAAACAACTCCGCACAGAGAGGCAAGGCACTGGCTACTGCTACACTCTCCAGGAGCTAGCCCCCCAGAGACACGTCGCCGGCGTCATTGGCAACGTCCTTCTCGTCGCACCCGATAAGCGAGAAGCGCAGAGAGACACCTTCCACAAGAGCCGGCAGGACCTAGATCAGTGGAGGAGGCAGACGATCGAGATCGTCCAGGGCTGGCGCGAGCGGGTCGGGCGTATGCTGACCTGTTCACTCACTGAACAATTAGGCACCTTCTACCAGCGCACGAGCGCCTGCACTGACTACGGCCTCTGCTCTTTCTACGACCTCTGTTGGGTCGGCCCGACCTACCAGCTCGACCGTTACCAACCGCGGACCTGGATACCGCTAGAATAAGGAGACAAGCAAATGAAACTCTCGATCGAACTCGATAATGAACTCGAAGACGCCGTTCAGCAACACTTGAACGGAGGTGTTTCAGTCCAAGGATATGTTCGTGCTGCTCTACGTTTCTTTAAAGTCTGTAGAGAAAAAGAGGCGCAAGGAAATTCGATCGGCTCTGGCGAGGCTACTCGTATGGAGTACAATAAAATCATTGCAACCAACGACTATCTAGCTAACGAGAACTAAGAGGAGACACAGATGGCAAGTAGACTAGACAGAGACCCCTACAAAGACTGCCCCTCGAACTGCGAAGTTGTCCTACCTGGGCCGAGACAGCTATTTCTCGACTTAGACGATGGCGCTCAAATCAATGACAACGTATTAGCCAGCTTAGTCAAGAATGGCTATGACATCCGCTATCGAATGACAACGACGTCTCGCAACGGAGGAGAGCATGTCTACTTCGAGGTAGAAGGCGAAGACCTAACTCCAATCGAGCGCGTGCTCCTCCAGGCCTGCCTAGGCTCCGACCCGGTCCGGGAGGTCTTGTCCTTCCTCCGAATCAAGAGGAACCATCCAACGCCAACGACATTCTTCGAGCTAAAAGAGGAGGACTAAATGCAACGCACCCTAGCCCCTGAACTAATCTCAGACTCCCCTTCCTCCATCTTCATAATGGGTCCTCCCCTCACAGGGAAGACGCGCTCTCTCATCACGCTGATGAGGTGGCTCCAGACCCAACCAACGAAGGCTGGTCGCCCTATCTGGTACCTTGACCTATCCTCTGCTAGTGCCTCCTTTCTCAAGCTGGCCCTCCTCGAAGGCTACAGGCACATAGAGGTCTTCACCTACGACCGCACTAAGGGCGACCGTATCCAGGTCGGGCATAAAACGGGCCACAATCAAGAGCCCTTCGAGGAACTCATGAGAGACATCAACCGTCTCTACGATATGCTCGGACCCGACGGCAAGCCTACCTCGCCCACCGACTTCCCCAGCACGATCATCATCGACGACCTCACCAACCTAAGCGAGATGGTAATGGAGTTCGTCGTCGCCATGTCCGGCTCAGCCGGTGGGATGCTCGGTGAGAGCCAGGCGCACTACGGCTTCTACGCTGGGAAGATGACAGAGATCCGTAAGTCGCTAGATGGCCTCCCCATCCTCACCGTCATGCTCGGCCACGACAACATCATCAAGGACGACCTCTCCGGTGGCACGCAGATCGTGCCCTATCTCAAAGGGAAGGTCCTGCCCCCGGTCTGGACGAAGGACTTCACCGTCGTTCTCTACACAGGAGTGGAGACAAAAGATGGCAAACCGTGGTACTACTGGCAAACCAGGCCCGATTCGCGTCTCCGTAGCGCCGGAACTCGATTCCGAGAGAATCTCCCAGCCAAGGTTGATCAAGACTTCAGCCTTGTCCTCTAACAGAGGGGCGCCAGAGTGGGACACTCGGTACGAGATGGACCGGCTCGTCGACACCAACGCCTTCGAGGCAATCTTCCTCTCCTACCGGCCCTTTACGCCAGAGCAGCGCCTCCTCGACGCCATCCTCCGCGACGCCGCTAACTGTCTCATCTCCGACGGCAGCGGCCGCCACGGGCAATCGAAGAAGCGAGAGGCCCTTCAGTGGTTTATGGAGGAGTACCAAGACGACGACTCCTACTTTAGTTTCCCTTACGTGTGCGAATATCTCAAACTATCCCACACCGCAGTGCGTCGCGCTCTGTTCGAGGGAGCCTACTCGAAGACACGCTATCGTCAACCAGGCGTGACAGAAAGGAGAGTCCAATATGGGACCGTGAAGCAGCACGAGTACCGTAAGCTCGTAGCCAACCAACAGACAGACAGAGAGAAGGAGACAACAGATGCCACGCATAAGCAGTAGCTTAGCCACAGTCGAAGACCGCGAGCCCCTCCCCAAGGCCACCTACCGTTGCAGGCCCACGAAGCTCGAACTGAGGGAGAGCAAAGAGGCACACAACCCGATGATCGGGACCGAGTTAGAGGTCGTCGAGGGCGAGTACAAGGGGCGCAAGACCTTCACAAACATCATGATCGGAGGCACGCAGAAGGACGGTCAGCCGATGAATACCTTCATGCTCATGCAATTCATCGACGCCTTCCACTTCCCTTGGTCCTGCACCCGATGCAACAACCCAGAGCAACCTCGCCTCTTCCTCCGTGGGACGAAGGAGAACGGCCTCGAGAAGGGGAAGTACTTCTGCCCCGACTGCAAGGCCCCAGCCTCGATCACCTACGACACCGACATCTGGCTCTCGATGAACAAGTTCGCAGATGTCGCCGTTGATGTTGAGCCCTCCAACGTCCCGGACCAGGAGCGCAACGTCGTTAAGGGATTCTCGGCTATCGCCTAGGGCCACCTGTGCCCCAACCACCCCCAGGGAGGCCCGCGCTCCCTGGGGCTTCCATAGTAAGTAAAGGAGGGCTAAGGATGATAACTACTACCTACACCTGTGATCGGTGCAGCGCGGCGGTTGTGCCACGGGCACTGCACCGCGTGACCATCCGCATCGACGATATGACCAGCTATACGACCTCAACTGACTGGTGCGACGAGTGCGTGCGGCTCACAGGCTTGTGGCCGATCCACGACAAGATGCGCAAGGAACGCGAGGCGCAGGGCAAGGCCATCCCAGAACCGCTGACGTTCGAGCAACTCGTGCGCGAAATCATCCGCGAAGAAGTACAATCCGCAGACAGTCGCGGCTGAGTAGGAGACCCAATGCCCGAGAGACAACACGGTATCAACTGCCCCGCCTGCGGCTCTTTCGACTCCCGCGTTGTCGACGCAGGCTACCTCACTAAGGAGCTGAAGGGCCTCCCTATCCGACGACGTATCCGAGAGTGTAAGTCCTGTAAGGACCGATACCCAACAATCGAGCTGAACGAGGACCTCTTCGTTAAGCTAAGATGGCCCGGCTCGCTCCTTCGCAATAAGCTACGGGGGACTAAATGATCTGGTTCGAGACGCTCGATCTCCAACACAAGTACATCTCCCTCGAACAAGTCATCGAGGGCACGCGCTTTCGCACAGACTACGGAGAGCTAGGGGACCTGGTTGACTCGATCCTCCGCTTTGGCTTGATCCAGCCGATCGTCATAGACCAGGACAACAACCTAGTGGCCGGCGGCCGGAGGTACCGAGCCTCGAAGATCGCGGGCCTGGTCTATGTCCCCTACCACCGATTCGCCGATTGCGACGAACTAGCCCTACGGGAGATCGAACTCGAAGAGAACATCCGTCGCAAGGACATGACTTGGCACGAGCAGTCCCGCCTCGTAGCTGAGATCCACCGCTTGAAGCAGGAGAAGTACGGAGCGCAGATTGGCAGACCCGCTGAGGGGGAAGAGAAGGGTTGGGGCATGCGGGACACCGCGAGCGCTGCTAACCTCTCCCTTGCGATGACCTCCTACGTCATCAACGGTGCCCGCCTCCTAGAGGCCATGCCAGAGCTAGCTGAGGAGCCCTCGCTGAAGAACGCCATTGCGACAGTCGACCGTATCATCTACGAGATCGAGAGGGAGCTTGCGAAGAGGCACTCTGCTGCGACCGATGCAGAGACTGTCTGGCTCGGAGACGCGCGGGAACTCTTAAAGCAAGTCGAGAGCGAGAGTGTCGACTGCGTTATCATAGACCCGCCCTGGGGAACCGACCTTAACGTACGAGGCGAACTTCACTTCGATGACTCTCCAGAGTATGCACTCAAATTCCTCTCCGAAATCGTCCCAGAGATCAAGCGCGTCATGCGACCCAACGCCCACTTCTACTGCGTCTTCGCCCTGCGGCACTATGTCGAATTCCGAGACCTCCTCCGCGGCGTCGACCTGGCACCAGACCCGATCCCCCTCATCTGGTCCAAGCCCAACAGCGTGGGCACGGTCGATTGGACCCGACGCTATGCTCCGAGCTACGAGCCGATCTTCTTCTACAGCAGTGGGGAGAGACAGCTCAAATCGCAGAGGAGCAACGTCTTCAACTTCGACCCACCGACCGACCGCGGCAATATCGCAGAGAAGCCCTCGCTCTTAATTCGAGCGCTGCTAGAGCAGTCGACAAGAGAGGGCGAAGTCGTCCTCGACTGCTGCTGCGGGTCCGGCGTCGTCCCCACGACAGCCAAGGCCATGCGGAGGAAGTACATAGCCTGCGAACTGGACCCAGAGCAGTACGAACGTACCCTAGAAAAGCTACGCAACGTAGACATCGACCCCGAGGAAGAGGAGCCTCTCGCCCCAGCGCCGAGGCTTGACTTCGTCGAGGACGAGGAGGAGATGACGATATGAGGAAATATCTAGGCCCCTTGCTCCTGCTCGCGACCACAGCGGGAGCCCAGACCCTTCTAGTCCCCAACCAGCAACTACGCACTGGCCAATCGCGCACGATCCCCATCATCTTCGAGCAGCCCACAACGCTACAGGGCGCGGACTTCGAGGTTCGATATAGCCCCGAGGCCCTGAAGATAGACAAAGCAACGCTCCCCGAGAGCTTCGATAATTGCCTCGTAGCGAAGCTATTCAACGAAGGCTCTATCAAGTTCTCCATCGCCTGTATGGAGCCCCATCTCGTCAAGGGGGAGCTCCTGCGTCTACAGACCCGAGCGCTCGCCCGCGGTCGCTCTCTCATAACCGTCTTCAACTGCGACATGAGCCTCCTTGAAGAAGGGCACGAGCGCGCACAGAAGTGCGTTGGGCTCGGAGGGAAGGTGACGGTGACGAAATGAGCCTCGGCCAGATAGGCAATCACATTACTACGTGTACTCGCTGCCGAGTAGCAATTGAGTGCACGCGCCCGCTCTGTAATGAGACAGCGCATCTATGTACCAGATGCCGACGACGAGAGGAGGACAGAGATGAGTAGCATCACCCCCGAGCAGCGGGCGGCGGATCGGAAGCTCGCCTTCGGTAAGTTTGACGCCAACGATCAATGGGCTGCGTGGAGACGGCTGCCTATTTACATCGACGCCTTAGACGCCGCCGAGCAGCGCATCACGGAGTTGGAGCAGGAGCGCGGTTCGCCATGGTGCCGACATCACGAAGTACCAACGATGACCAGGCCAAAGGTCGTGTGCTTGTGCGGCTCCACGCGCTTTTGGGAAACCTTCCGCGACGTGGGCCTTGAGCTGACTTTGGCGGGAGTGATCGTCTTGTCCATCGGCATCTGTGCGCCAGATTCGATGGTGTTAGCCAACCCGGAGTCAGAAGAAGGGAAGGCCCAAAGGCGCCGCCTGGACGAACTGCACAAACGCAAGATCGACCTCGCTGACGAAGTGCTCGTGCTCGACGTTGATGGGTATATTGGACAGAGCACGCGCGGAGAAATCGAGTACGCCGACCGACACGGGAAGCCGGTTCGATGGCTGTCTAAGACGGGCGTGTTTGTACGGGAGGAGGAGCGGCGCGATGGCTGAGCAGCAAGACTGGCGTACGCAATGCTATGAGCGGGCTGATGAATTAGCGCGGGTGCGGGCGGCGCTTCGTAAGGTGTATCCCGCTTCAGCTAGGTTCACAGACTGCCTCGCGCAAGCGGCAGCCGAGGAGCTAGCCGACCTCCGCGCCCAGCTCGCCGCCCGCGACGCCGAGTGCGCGGCGCTGCGGCATGCTGCACGGCTCGCGCACGCCGCCTTTGCACCCGGCGAACTTTCTCCGACCGGCGCTACCGGCCTATCTGTCGCACAGGAGCGCGCCTTGATTGCGCTAGCTGACGTGCTGAGCCATCCCACCCGCGCCGTCGAGCGGCTGCGGCTGTTGGAAGCGCACGCCAAGGCGAGTCGCGTCTATTGGGACAGTCCAAACGAGGATGCGTGTGACGATGTACTACGCACACTAGCAAATCTCGATGAGGCCGTCGCCGCCCTCGACGCGGAGTCCTTAGCACCCAAATCGTTCAAAGACTGAACGCATGCCCCGCCTCTACGCTGACCTCTCCTACGCTAAGACCTGCGCTAAGTGCGGAGCTACGCCTACTCATCGGCATCACAAGGGATGCGATGGCCTTCTCGGTGTCTATAACCGCACCATCCGCGACGAGTACGCCCTGTTCAAGGACTGCGTCAATCTCTGCTTCGAATGCCATATGGTAATCCACTACATCTACGACATCCACTACCTCTTCGGCTGGGACCCATCCTCGAGGGCCGCTTTGGTCCTTCGCCCCCTCTTGATAAGACTATGCGAGCGGTGGCTCAACGGGGAGGTCCCCACGCCGCGGGTCCCTAAGGCCCGTAGACAGAAGTTCGAAAGGAGCAGCGCGAAGTGGAAAAAGGCAAGTACCAATACTACATCGGACCCGAAGGACCCAAAGGGGCCTCGCTAGCAATCGTCGCGGAGCAGCCCGGCCCTGACGAACTCGACAACCTAATCCAGACCGGGATCGGTCGCCCGCTCATCGGTACAACGGGCCGGGCCGTCGATCGCCACCTGCTCAACATCGGTACCGCTCGCTCCGAGGTCTACCTAACCAACGCGCAGAGACACTTCAACGCCTGGCGTGGGCCGGATGGACGCTGGGTCATCCCCACGCCGAGCCGAGAAGCCCTCGTAGAGCAACAGGTCGAGCTCCTCCGAGAGCTATCCAACCTCCCCAACCTCAACTGTGTCATCGCTATGGGCGCTAAGGCTCTTGCCTCTCTCTCCAACTTCCACATGGACGAGATAGGCAACTGGCGAGGATCGATCCTCCAAACCTGCTTCGGGAAGAAGATGGTCCCCACGTACCACCCCTCTTTCTACTTCCACGGAGAGTGGCGCTATCGCACGATCGTAGAGTTCGACCTGGCCCGGGCGCTGGAGGAGTCGCGCACTCCCGATCTGGTCCTCCCTGCGAGAGACTTCTATCTCGAACCCACCTATAACGAACTCTGCGACTGGCACGCCGAGCTGATGGCCGCTCCCGTGTGCTCTTACGACATCGAGCTATTCAGGGGAGGCCATGTTAGTTGCATCGCTTTCTCCGACCGACCCGATCGGGCCTTCTGCTACCCCATCATGCGAGGCAATCGCCAGCCCTACTGGCCCGTCCACGAAGAGGCCTCGGTCTGGAGGAAGATAGACGCCCTCTTAAATCGACAAGGGGTGATGTACGTAAGCCAGAATGGCCCGTTCGACAGCTGGCACCTCTGGCGCCACGGCGTGCGCACGACCCCTGGGCTCAACCACGTCGACCTAATGCACATGCACCGTGTACTCGCGCCCGACCTCCCACACGCGCTCCAATTTACCGTCTCTATCTACACACGAGAGCCCTACTACAAAGACGAGAGTGGGGATTGGCGATCGGAGATTCGAGTGCCAGACAGACAGTTTTGGACGTACAACTGCAAGGACGCAGCCTGCACACTAGAAGCGGCCTATGCGATGATAGAGGACATGAGGGAGCTATGATCGAAGTAAGGGACCAAGAAACAGGAATGCTACATGTTTTGAAACTTTACCTCGAACAGCGAAAGGACATGAACGAGTATGAGAAAACTGTCTTACTAAAGGCAATAGAGCTATTCGGCTCACCCATGTTCGAATATCAACCAGGAAAGATAATACCAGTAGATAGGTTACCTGGATGAACCTCTACGATTACTACCGAGAGGAGATGCTCCCTCAGTGGGACATCTTCATGGATATGCGGCAGAGGGGCATTCATGTAGACCGTTCGCGACTAGAGGCGATGCGCTCCCGACTGACAGAAGAGGTCGCGGTTGTTGAGAAGTCGATCGAAGGCGCGGTAGGGTGGATACCCAACACCCGCAGTTGGAAGGACATGGGCCGTCTCTTCACCGAGCTCGGCGTTAAGCTAACCAAGGCAGACTACACGCCCACAGGCAGGCCCAAGGCAGACGAAGATAAGATCATCCTCTACGCCAGCCGATTCCCTCGCGCACGGGATGTGCTGATGAACTGCCTCGAAATCCAAAGCAGGCGGACCCGACTCAGTGGCTTCCTCGGGATGGCCTTGGACAAGGACGACTACTACCACCCTAGCTACGACCCAGGGAAGACGAAGACGGGCCGGTGCTCCTCAGAGGGCGCTGATGAAGGGGGCCCTCAGCTACAAAACATCCCATCCAGCCTACGAGCGATCTTCATCCCCGACGACGAGGAGTGCGAATTCAGCCAAGCGGACCAGAGTCAGGCAGAGGCGAGGGTCGTAGCCTGGGACGCACAGGACCCTCTCCTCATCGAGGCCTTCGAGACGAAGCGTGATGTGCACCGAATCCGCGGGTGTATGATCTATCACAACTGGAGCGCGCGGTCTGGTATCCCACCCGACGACCTCCTTGCCTCTGTCAGCGTCGTCTGCCCCCGTTGCGCTAGCCTAGGGGAGCACAAGTGCAACCACAGCGAGCGGCAAGTAGCCAAGACGTGCGGACACGCGTTCGCCTACAAGATGGGTATCAAGAAGCTAATCAAGCTCCTGCGGAAGATTGGCGTCTTCATCGACGAACGCGAAGGCGAGCGAATCAAAGGGTGCGTTGTCTCGAACCACCTCGTCAACTGGCAGAATAGCTTTTGGCGTCGCTTGCAGAAGAGCCCGTGGCTCGAGACCCCGCTTGGTCGTAAGCGAGAGTTCTACGGCCTCCTCGACGAGGAGATGGTCCGGGAGGCACTGAGCTGGTTCGCGCAGGCGACCGTCGCTCAGGTCACAAGCAAAGCCCTCATCCACATCTGGACCCACCGAGCCAGCCTACCGCCCAAGGCCCGCATCATAACCCAGACCCATGACAGCGTCCTTATCAACCACCGCAAGCAAGACCGCGACCAGATCTACAGCCTACTCCAGACCGCCTTCAACACGCCGATGACGATAAGAGGCAACCCGCTCTTGATCCCGATCGACATCGGGTCGGGGCCGAGTTGGGGAGAGGTGCACTGATGCGAGGGGAGGTCGATAGTGAGCTGGCTTGGAGACTATCTTGAGTATACAAGTGAGCAAGAGAGCCCAGAGGAGTTCCATTTCTGGACCGGCCTCACGCTCATCGCCGCCGCGCTGGGACGCAAGGTGTGGCTCGAGCGCCGTTCGGGAGGCGTTACCCACTACAAGATCTACCCAGGGGGCCTAGCCGTCGTCCTAGTCGCTGGCTCAGGTTGGTCCCGTAAGACCACCGCTAGCGATTTCGGCATGCGTCTCCTTCGCCAAGTCAAGCAAGAGATCAACCTTGATCTCGTCGCTGGCTCTATCTCCCCCGAGAAGCTAATGAAGAGGCTCTCCCTTCGCAATGAGCAGCCCTCGTTCATAGGGACCCGAGTAGAGCCACGCGACGCGCACATCTTCCTCAACGGGGACGAGCTAGCGATCCTTCTAAACAAGCGCTCCTACAACGAGACGATGACGACCCTTCTCTTGAAGCTCCTAGGGGCCCCAGAGTACCACGAACACGACACCATCGGCGGCTCCAAAGTCGAGGCCCGCAACATCTGCATCACCTTCCACGGGACGACGACACCTGTCGGCCTTAGCGAATCGGTCCACACTAACGTCCAATCGACAGGCTTCACCAGACGGATGATCTTCGTCTGGTCCGACCGCCGGAGGAAGGCGAATCCGCTTGTGGACGTGGACGACGAGGAAGTAGACAAGGCGCGGCTTGCGAGGGTGCTCTCGCTCGAAGAATCGCTCGCGAAGCGCCTCATCGAGTATAGCCGCCTCGAAGGGAAGATTCGCTATACGCCAGGGGGGAAGGAGTGGTTCCGAGAGTGGTACAGTACCTACTCTAGCAACCCCCTAAACCAGACCGAGGGCTGGCCCACTTCCCGACCCGACCACCTCCTGAAGATCGCCACCCTCATACGCGTGAGCGAGTTCGGGGACCTGCTCCTAGACGCCGGCACGCTCGCTGCCGCGGACGCAACCCTAAGCAATGTCGAGGCGGACTTTGACCGCGTCTTCCAGATGGTAGGGCAGCAGCAGGTCGCCCGGATCATCGACCGGATCGAGCGCCTGCTGCGTAAGACAGGAGGGCGAGCGCCTTCTCGTACTATCTACAACCAGATGTATCGCTACTTCACGGACATTGAGGAGCTGAAGAAGGCTCTGGTCACAATGCGAGAGGCTGGGAAGCTAGAGCGGCTGGAGCTAGGGAACGTGGAGTACTTCGCTTTGATCGAAGAGGAACACTAGTCGAGGAGGCGGTCTGGGGGACATGCATGTACGTCCTCCTCCACTGTCTCTTTCTGATACCGCTCCCCACAGAGAGGGCACGTTACATAGAGCGTGTTCTCAATCGTCTCGTTCATCTCGGGTCCTTTCTTACTCCTCCCCTAGCGACAGGCGCGCGAAGAGGGTCGGGTCGTGTATGCGATGCATGTGCGTCTCTAAGACCAGGATCGCATCACGAGCGTAGCGTTTCTTATCCTCAAATCGGATCGCGTCGTTGAGGCCGATCTGCTTAATAATCTCGAGACAGCCCCAAATGAAGTCTCGTTCCTCGTCTGGAAGCGCGTCTACGAGCAGGTTCAAGAGCGCGATCATCGCTCGGGAGACGTAGGGGAGGAGCTGGACCAACAACGGGGTAATCAAGAGCTCGAGATTCATCTACGTCCTCAGCCTCGCGAGTAGCCTCTCAAGCCTCGGCAGCAAGTCGACGACCATCTCCGCGCTATTAGCTGCCATCTGCTCCACGTCCAACGGACCCGGCAGCCGCGGCTCTGGCTCCGACGGGAGCATCAAGACAGCCTCGATCTCTCGCACTGTCGTAAGCGACGCAACGAGCCCACTGTGTACCAGTGCGAGATTGCGACTAAGTTGCTTCATCTCGCCTTCTCTGCCAAGC
>Ga0137458_1000003_pt1 | contig 35736 bp, 30 predicted proteins | sample EasRivERMGT642_2_FD_102311 | JGI IMG/M metagenome (GOLD analysis project Ga0137458, IMG submission 102311) | Soil microbial communities from meander-bound floodplain in the East River, Colorado, USA - East River MetaG ERMGT642_2 | ecosystem: Environmental > Terrestrial > Soil > Floodplain ... | reverse complement strand
TGGAGCTAGTCTTCACTGGTGATGCCCTGGACGCTGCGGCAGAAGGCGCGATCAAGCAAAAAACAGGAGCCCGAGGACTGCGCACCATTATCGAAAATGTGCTCCTCGACGTGATGTATGAGGTCCCATCACGCGCCGATATCAAGAAAGTGATTATTAACGGAGATGTGATCAAATCGCAACACAAGCCTATGCTTGTTATGCGAGGTAGTAGCAATATCTATTCTGAAGATGAGTCTGCATAGTGCAGACTCATCTGTTTTTATGGCAGAGTTTTCTGAATCGTGTAACTGATTTAGTCTGGAGGGATTAGGTGGAAGCCCGATGACTGAACAAAAACGCCCAGATGCCTTAGAGATGACTGGTGCCAATGAATACCCTCTCGTGGCGTTAAAAACCATCGTTGCGTTTCCTCACAATCGTCAAACACTGGTGATTGCCAGTGAGAAGACGGTACGAGCAATTGAAGATGCGATGCTGCGGCCTGATCGTAAGTTAGTTGCGTCGACTCGCCGTAGTGTTGATATTGACGATCCCCAGCCCAAAGATATTTTCTCGGTTGGTACGCTTGCAGAAGTGAAGACCATGCATCGACAGCAGGATGGAGGCCTTAAAGTACTGATCAGCGGTCTCAGCCGGGTAAAGATAGAGGAGTATGTCGAGACTGATCCTTTCTTCCGTGTTCGAATAACGCTTCAACCGGACCTCCAATCTCAGGGGCCACAGGCCGATGCGCTCGTCCGCCATGCCACTAGTCTATTTGAGCGTTATGCCCAACTCAATCGGCACTTCTCAGTCGAAGATATCGACTCGATCGTTGCTCTTAAAACGCCTTCTCGACTCGCGGATACGCTCGGTGCACATCTTGTCAGCAAGATGGAGCAGCAACAGGATTTGCTAGAAACGTTTGATCCTATGGAGCGTCTAGAGAAAATCTGTGTGATCATTGGTAACGAGATCGAGATTCTTGAGCTTGAAACCACCATTCGCAGCCGTGTCCGTTCCCAGGTAGACCGTTCCCAGAAAGAGTATTACCTGCGTGAACAATTGCGTGCTATCCAGGAAGAACTAGGCATCGAGGCTTTATCGGAAGCTGACGAGTTGCATGCCAAGCTAAAAGAAAAAAATTTGCCGTCTGAAGTGGCTACCAAGGTCTACAAAGAGATTGATCGCCTGGAACGCACGCCACAGCAATCTGCCGAACTTACGGTAATTCGCTCTTATATTGACTGGGTATTGGCTTTACCATGGGCCGAGTGCACCGAAGATCGCTTTGATCTGCTAGAAGCACGCCGTATTCTCAATGAAGACCACTATGGTTTGGAGGGTATCAAAGAGCGTATTATCGATTTTCTTGCCGTACGCCAGTTGCGTCTGCAAGTTGCACAACGTGATGGTCAGATGAAAAGCGAGAGTCAAGGACAGATTCTCTGCCTTATCGGCCCGCCAGGTGTAGGAAAAACTTCGCTAGCAGAATCTATCGCTCGCGCCTTGGGACGCAAATTGGCCCGTATTGCATTAGGTGGCGTTCATGACGAAGCTGAGATCCGCGGACATCGTCGCACCTATGTTGGTGCGCTACCAGGACGTATTATCCAAAGTATGAAGACTGTTGGCGTACGTAACCCTGTTTTCCTGCTAGATGAGATAGATAAGCTCTCATCGGAGCATCGTGGTGATCCTTCCGCAGCTCTGCTAGAAGTTCTTGACCCCGAACAGAACAGTTTGTTTGCCGATCACTATCTGGAATTGCCTTTTGATCTCTCAGAAGTCTTTTTTATCTGTACTGGCAATGTCAAATATCAAATTCCGCGCCCACTAGCTGATCGCATGGATATCATTGATCTGCCTGGTTATATGTTGGATGAGAAGGTCAATATTGGGCAACGCCATCTCTGGCCCAAAGTACTGCATAGAAACGGTCAGAGTGCTGAGCAGGTAAAGATTACGCAACCAATCATGCAACGCATTGTTATCGATTATACCCGCGAGGCAGGCATACGTAACTTGGAACGGCAGCTGGCAACAATCTGTCGCAAGGCAGCTCGCAAAATACTGGAAAAGCCTAATGTACCAGTACGTATTACAGCCCACAATCTAGAACAATACCTGGGGCCTCCACGCTATAGTAATGTGCCACTAATACCAAGAACCCAGATTGGTACTGCCATGGGACTAGCTGTAACGGAAATGGGTGGTATCCTCCTCCCAGTGGAAGTAGTCACCATGCTTGGCAAAGGCGAGTGGTTTATCACAGGGCAGCTTGGAGATGTTATGCGTGAGTCAGTAATAGCTGCACTCTCCTATATCCGCTCACGAGCAAGTGAACTCAATATTGATCCAGCCTTTCAAGAGAGTATTGATCTGCATATCCATTTGCCGGAGAATGCTATTCCCAAAGATGGTCCCTCAGCAGGTATCACTATTGCAACTGCTTTGGTGTCAGTGCTCTCTAAGCGACCTGTACGTAACAATCTGGCCATGACGGGAGAAGTGACCTTGCTGGGAAGTGTGCTCGGGATCGGCGGCCTGAGGGATAAAGTTCTGGCTGCTCAGCAGGCTAATATCCAGACAGTGATTATTCCAATGGCTAATAAAAAGGATCTGATCGATATTCCAGCGAAAGTTCGTCAGCAGATCAACATTATCGTGGTTGAAAATATGGATCAGGTAATTGAAAGCGCATTGTTGCCAGCTCAGACTAGATCGGAAGAGCCTTTATCGCTGGAGCAGCGAGAACCGCTTTCCTTTCAGCAAGAGCAGCATCATCGTGGCGAGCAATCTTCTCATCACGTGAACGAAGCTGACGGCGATTTAGATCATACGCCTCCTCTTGTGATACCACCCGAGCAGGCAAACCATGACCATTATCCGCCAGCAAGAGCAAAGAAAAAGGAACGCAGTTGAGGATAAACATTCCTAAAGATATTGTTCTGCTCCCCTTGACAGCCATGATATTATGTTCCTGGGTCGGCGTAACTCAGTTGGCAGAGTACCGCACTTTTAATGCGAGAGTCGGGGGTTCGAATCCCCCCGCCGACACTTTTCCGTGCACTCTGCCCACCTTCTCCATTGAGAGGATTGTGATCTTCTTTGATCAGATCAGGAACTCCATAGCTCTGTGAACAGGAGGCAGTGCCCCCGGCAGAAGTGCCGTGATAGTGGCACTGGTGAGATGTGACAAAACGTATACTTGTCGTTGACGACAGAAACGAGCTACTTCACCTGATGCGTCGTGTACTGGAAGACGAGCAATATCAGGTTTCTATCTTGCAAGAAGGTAAAGATACCTTCGCACGTGTGAAAAGCTTTCCACCTGATCTACTTATTCTCGATCTCAAGCTGGGTGATATATCTGGACAAGATATTCTCAAACAACTCAGAGAGGATACGGCTACTGCTGACATTCCAGTAATTATTTATACGGCAGCCGTTCTTGAAGCTGATCAGGTTAGTAGTTTGATTGAGAGCGATCCTCAGTTTTATAATGGTGTCTGCTTGTTGCGCAAGCCTTTCGAACTTACCGTTCTGCTGGATAAGGTAGAAGAGTTGCTTGATAAATCTGAACGCTAACTTGACTGGAGCACTATCCGGTCATTTTTGTAGTGTGTAGAGCAGAATGATTCAACGCATGCTATAGAGAGAGCAAGAAAGGGACCATGTTATGAAGTTCTTAACTGGACTGCTGCTGGGGCTTGGATTCGGGATCATTATTGGATTACTGGTGGCACCACAGTCAGGAGAGGCTACACGTGCACAATTGGGTGAGCGAGGTGTCCAGCTTCGTCCAGAAGTTTTTAGCGAAGAGATTCGTGCACGTGCTCAGGAGGCTCTGGTACAGGGAAGCAAGCTATACAGCCGCACAAAGACTGAATTGACCGACCGTTACGCTCGCGCAAAATCTGGTGACTTATAGGTAATGATACATAATGCCGTTAATAGAAAATGACACAACTGATGAACCCGCCTACGATCTCACAACCTCAGTCACAATTGCAGATATCTGGCGAGCATATAAGTTTCTCAAGCCGATTATTCATCATACACCACTGAGTCCATCGCACACTCTGAGTCAGATGACTGGTGCTGATGTTTATCTCAAATGTGAGCACATGCAGCGCTCCGGTGCTTTTAAGGTGCGTGGCGCAGGTTACAAGATTTCACGTCTCTCACCTGAACAAGCACGTGTTGGGGTAATTGCTGCTTCTGCTGGTAACCATGCGCAAGGGCTAGCCATTGCAGCTTCACAGAACAATATTCCCTGTACAATTGTGATGCCTGAGAATGCACCGCTAGCCAAGGTGACTGCTACTCAGGGCTATGGTGCAAAAGTGGTCTTGTATGGTGCAACATATGATGATGCCTATCAACATTGTTGTCAGTTACAGCGAGCATCCGGTGCAACTTTCGTTCATGCTTTTGATGATCCAGAAGTGATTACTGGTCAGGGGACGCTGGGATTGGAGATGCTGACGGATCTCCCTGATGCGGATGCCATGATTGTTCCTATTGGGGGTGGTGGCCTCATCTCTGGTATTGCAATTGCGGCTCGTGCACTCAAGCCTGATATTACCATCATTGGTGTCCAAGCTGCTGGTGCAGCCAGTTGTCGTGCCTCCTTGGATTCTGGCATGTTGCAGACTCTACCTGCAATTGCGACGATTGCCGATGGTATCGCGGTGAAATGTCCCGGTGCTTTGACCTTCTCAATTATTCAAAACTTGGTTGATGATGTCGTCTTGGTCGAGGATGAAGCGATTATTAATGCTGTCTTGCTACTGATGGAGCGCTGTAAGATGGTAGTTGAGGGAGCGGGTGCCACGGGTCTTGCCGCACTGCTAAGCGGTGCAGTCAGCCTCGCGGGCAAAAAGGTCCTTATTCCGCTAACTGGTGGCAACATCGACATGAATCTTGTGGGACGTTTTATTGAACATGGTTTAGCTGCTACTGGTCGCTACTTTGTGATTCATACCCGTCTGGCTGATCGTCCTGGTGAGCTGATGCGTATGCTTGCTATTATCGCTGATATGCGTATTAATGTAATTGATGTTCGCCACCAACGTCTTTCTAATCGTTTGCCAATTATGCAGCGTGAAGAGACAATTACATTAGAGGCACGTGATCGTGGGCAATGTGATGAGTTATTGCATTGTTTAGCTGCTGCTGGGTTTATGGTGGAAGAGGCACAGTCGTTTGATTAGAGCCTCTTCCCTTTAATCGTAGCTATATTGGCTCAATGCGCAACAACACATCGTCCTTTTGCACAACTGTTCCATTCGTGCTAGTAGTTGCAACAACGCGCCCCGTAACTTCAGCAGTAATTTCGTTAAAGACTTTCATAGCTTCAATGAGTGCAATTACCTGTCCCACATGGATAATATCGCCGACTGAGACGAACGGGGGCGTTGTTGGTGATGCAGCAGTATAATACACACCTGTTAAAGGCGCAACAATGGGGATACTTTTATCCACTTTTATTGCATGCTGAGCATCAACTATTCCATTTTGATTGGCAAGTATGGTATTACTGGTCATTAATACCACCCTAGGACTGCGCCGAATAATGATCTCGACCTCTCCCTCGGTCAGTTCGATTTCTCCGACTGTACTCCCTTCGAGGACGTGAATGATATCTTCGAGGCGCTCTAACCACGAAGAAGCTGGTTTTTTCTGCATATTCATGTAGATACTACTTCTCATAACGCTTGAATATCAAGCAGGTATTATGTCCACCAAAGCCCATTGAGTTTGACATAGCAACGTTGACCGTGGCATGGCGAGCTTCGTTAGGCACATAGTCAAGGTCGCATTCAGGATCAGGATGGTGCAGGTTGATGGTTGGCGGAATAATGCCTGTGAGAATCGTCTGAATGCATACTGCAGCCTCAATAGCTCCTGCAGCTCCTAAAGTATGCCCTGTCATTGATTTTGTAGAGCTGATGGCGATATGGTAGGCATGATCGCCAAGACAGGTTTTGATAGCTTGGGTTTCGATACTATCATTATACTTGGTGCTAGTACCATGCGCATTGATATACTCAACTTGGTCGGGGCGCAAGCTTGCTTTTTGCAGAGCACGACGTATGGCACGCACCAGTCCGGCACCTCCTGGCGCTGGCTCAGTCACGTGGTGAGCATCTCCAGTGCTACCGTAACCGACCATCTCGGCAAGAATTCTCGCCCCGCGTGCTTTGGCGAATTCCAGATCTTCGAGGATAAGTGTGGCGGCACCTTCACCCATCACAAAGCCGTCACGCGTGGCATCGAAGGGACGGCTGGCCCCTTGTGGATCATCATTGCGGCGTGAGAGGGCGTGCATATTATCAAAGGCTGCCATACCAATCGGTGTGATAGCCATTTCTGCTCCACCAGCGATCATGGCTTTGGCATCGCCTCGACGGATTGTCTCCCACGCCTCACCAACTGTGTTTCCACTTGTGGCGCAAGCAGACACTGCAGCCCAGTTTGGCCCACGTGCTCCAGTCATGATTGAGACAATGCCAGGTGCGCCATCAATAATCATCATATTGATGAAGAATGGGCTAATGCGCTCCGGCCCTTTTTCATAGAGAACTCTAAATTGATCATGCTGTGTGCGTAGTCCGCCAATGCCGCTCCCGATATAAACACCAACATCATCAGCGATCTCATCGGTAATCTGCAAATTTGCATGTGCAAGAGCTTGCTTGCTAGCAACAATAGCTAGTTGTTCATAGGGATCGTTGCGGCGTGCTTCCTTACGATCCATAGAGAGAGTGGGATCAAAATCCTTAATCTCACCACCGAAATGAACACGGTGTCGACTTGTATCGTATCCGGTAATTTCGCTGATGCCGGATTTGCCCTGGCTGAGCGCTTCCCATGAGGATGCCAGATCATTTCCCAACGAGCTAACCAGTCCCAATCCGGTTACAACTACGCGAGACATAAAGTCACCTCCATCTGTTTCTTGTGACATCGGCAAATGATGTGTTGGTTAGTCGTTTCTTCTGCTATGCTAGCTCTGTGAGTATACAGAAGCGCGAAAATTGTGTAATCCAAGACAATTTTCGTCATCTTTTTAGATACCAAGTGTCGCAGCTTCTTCCTGAATAAAGCGTGTATAGGTATCTCCACGTATAAAGTCCTCATGTTTAAGCAAGCGCTGATGAAATGGGATCGTTGTAGTGACCCCTTTGATAACAAACTCTTCAAGGGCGCGTTGCATGCGTGCAATTGCGCCATCACGTGTAGAATCCCAGACAATGAGCTTAACAAGCAGCGAATCATAATGCGGCGGCACTTCATAGCCAGTGTAGAGGTGGCTATCGACACGCACCCCTGGCCCGCCTGAAGGTAAGTACTGCTCAATAATGCCCGTCTGTGGACGAAAATCCGCGCTGGCGTCTTCCGCTGTAATACGGCACTCGATAGCATGGCCTTGCAATTGGATATCTTGCTGTTGAAGTCGCAAGGGTATCCCTGCTGCAATGCGTATCTGCTCCTTTACAATATCCAGGCTAGTCACCATTTCTGTAACTGGATGCTCGACCTGCAAACGCGTGTTCATTTCCATAAAATAGTAGCGGTTTTGCGTGTCTACCAGGAATTCAAGAGTACCTGCGTTGCGGTAACCGACTCGCTGCACAGCTCGAACCGCTTTGACGCCCATCTCTTCACAGAGTTCGCGCGACAAGATCGGGCTAGGCGACTCTTCCAGAACTTTCTGATTACGCCGCTGGCATGAGCAGTTGCGTTCACCAAGATGGACACCATTTCCGTAGTTGTCGATCAGCACCTGGATCTCGATATGGCGAGCGCGTGCCAGATATCGTTCAAGATAGATGCCGTCGTCATGAAATGCTTCGCGGACCTCATTCTGTGCTACAGTAAAGACGCGCTCAAATTCATCGGCGCTTATGATCAGACGAATGCCACGACCTCCACCACCAGCAACCGCTTTGAGCATAAGGGGAAAGCCGATCTCCCTGGCTGCATCGTGCGCCTCGGAGAGAGTGTGTAGCACGGGTGTGCCTGGCAGTGTTGGCAAACCTGCTTCAGCCATCGCCTGACGTGCAGAGACCTTATCTCCCATAATCGACATTACTTCTGCCGATGGTCCAATAAAGGTTAGGCTGACATCTTTACAGATTTGGGCAAAACTGGTATTTTCCGCGAGAAATCCGTAGCCTGGATGGATTGCTTCTGCATTTGAAATAAAAGCGGCGCTAATGATATTAGGAATATTTAAATAGCTTTTCCCACTGGTCCCGGGTCCGATACAGATGCGTTCATCAGCTATTTGTACTGGTAGCGAGTCCCGGTCGGCTTCTGAGTGGGCGATAACGCTAAGTATACCCATTTCGCGGCAAGCACGAATGATGCGTAAGGCTATTTCGCCTCGATTAGCAATAAGAATCTTTCGAAACATACTTTATATTTTAAACAAGCACTTTCCGTGCACTTGCTTCTATCCTCCTCTCGCCACAAGCCCTCGTGAAGGGTGTTTATCGCACAATTATATCACAAGGTTGAGAGCTGAGAAAGACAAATTTAGGCTAGTCCTTTTTTTCTTCAAAATGTCCCCCTTTTCCCCTAGAGAAAGAACTGCTCTATTAAGTATAGTTTAGAAAAGAGCACAGAGAGGTAAAGACAGTATGAGGCAAATGACGACATTTCAAATTAAGCTTATTGCAATCACGTCCATGGTTATTGACCATATTGGACTCGTCTTTTTTCCTCACATACTTTTGCTGCGTATAATTGGGAGACTTGCATTTCCTCTCTTCGCCTGGCTTATAGCCAATGGTGCATATTATTCATATAATACAAAGATGTATCTTACACGACTTTTTCTTTTTGCATTATTAGTACAAATACCATTTATAGTCGTTAATAGACTCATTAATCCGTCTTTCTGGGCACTCAATGTGCTCTTTACACTCTTTTTTGGCCTTGCCGCAATTGTATTGATGAAAAAAGCGAAAAATAGATATATTGCTGTTTCGGTAGTTATAGTTAGTGCTATGCTAGCGCAAGTTTTAAGTGCAGATTATGGAATGCTAGGGGTATTCGCAATAATTCTATTCTATGTCTTCTTTGAAGATATAAAAAAGATGATTATTGTACAAATTTGTCTCTTCACACTGTTAAGTATCATTCCAATAGTAGTATTTATCGCTTTTACTGGAACATTTATTCCGGTTGCTTCTATAACGTCTGTAAATCTATGTCCGCCAACCTGGATAAGTGTGTGCTTGAAGGTCTCGGCTGCCATACCTCCCAATTTTGTCATCCTCAATTTAATCGAGCCACTGGGGCTTATCTCTCTCTGTTTTATAGCTTTATATGATGGCCAAGAGGGTAGAAAAATGAAATATTTTTTTTACTGGTTTTATCCAGCACATTTGCTTATTATCTATTTTCTTAAACTATTCGTTTAACTTACAGCTCTTCGAGAACAGTATAAGGGGGCAACCAATTGCCATTGATAGTCCTGAGAGCATACAATAGCTCTAGAATATTCTAAAGAAAAAGTCTAGCTTCATTTTAGCAATCAGGGGAATAGTCACTCCAAGTCTGTGAGTTGCATGCGACAGAGTGAGGATCTTGGCGCTTCTGATTGCTAGGGCTGTAGCGAGGTGAAATTGAAAGGATACATCAATGCGAAGTAAAATCACAGTAATTGGTGCTGGCTTTGTTGGCAGCACCCTCGTTCAGCGTCTGGCCGAGCGAGATTATGCTGATATTGTGATGTTTGATATTGTGCCTAATATGCCGCAAGGCAAGGCGCTTGATATGCTTCAAGCTGGCCCTGTGCTTGGTTATGACTCTCTGATTACTGGTACCAACGAGTATGCTGATACTGTGAACTCGGACATTGTGGTGATCACATCCGGCCTCCCCCGCAAACCCGGTATGAGCCGTGATGATCTGGTGAAGAAGAACCAGGAAATTATCGCACAGGTCACTGAGCAGGTGGTGAAATATTCCCCCAACTGCATCATTATTATGGTAACGAACCCACTTGATGCGATGGCGCAGCTTGCACTCTCTGTTAGTGGTTTCCCACGTGACCGTATAATAGGCATGGCTGGTGTGTTGGATACAGCGCGTTTCCGCACCTTTATTGCCCAGGAATTGAACGTCTCTGTGCGTGATGTCCAGGCATATGTATTGGGAGGTCATGGTGACACAATGCTACCGCTCTCCCGCATGTGTACAGTGGCAGGTGTCCCAATTGTGCAGTTGATCCCAGCTGAACGTATTGAGCAAATTGTGCAGCGAACGCGCGATGGTGGGGCTGAGATTGTGAAATTGCTGGGTACCGGAAGTGCTTATTTTGCGCCGTCCGTTTCCGTTCTCCAGATGGTCGATTCGATTCTGCTTGATAAGAAGATGATTATGCCTTGCACCGTCTATTTACAGGGCGAGTACGGCATCAATAATCTATTTATAGGTGTACCTGCCAAACTTGGTGCCAAGGGTCTGGAACAGATCATTGAAATCGAATTGAGTGAGCATGAGCGTACGCTTTTGCAAAAATCGGCTGATGCTGTACGGGAGTTGGTCAAGGTGATGGGCATCTAGCTTTGATAGATAGCAGATGGAAGAAGACGCTATTAAGCGTGCAAAGGAGTTAGAGTAGGTGGAAGATCTTTATTATCCATTAGAAGAGGTATTACAGCCCCGCTCCGTTGCTATCATTGGTGCGTCGCGTGCTCCCCAGAAATGGGGACACGTGGCAGCGAAGCAACTTATCGCGGGAGGTTTCCCCGGCGATATTTTTTTTATCAATCCTTCCGTTCCTGAGATCTTGGGCCGTCCTGTCTATCGTAATATTTGCGATATACCTAATCGTGTCGATCTCGCAGTAATCGCAACATCCTTTAGTCAGGTTCCGCAGGCTGTTAACGACTGTATTGCCCATGGCGTCAAAGGGATCGTGATGATTACGGCAGGCTTTAGCGAAACGGGATCTGCTGGTCGCGAACTTGAACGGCAACTTGTAGCTCGTTGCCGTGAACATGGCATTCGTATAATTGGCAGTAACTGCATGGGCCTCTATGTTCATCGTGCTCGCCTTAATGTCTTAGGCATGATCTTTCCACTCCCAGTGGGACCGATCGGCATGGTCTCACAGAGTGGCAACCTGGGGATGTACTGGTATGCTCAGGCTCAGCTGGACGGTTTAGGCTTGAATACTTTCTTGAGCATTGGTAATGCTGTTGACGTAACCTTTGCCGAATGTGTGCAATATCTAGCACATGATTCAGAAACTACTGTTATTACAGGCTATGTCGAAGCCATTCAAGAGGAAATGCTGCGGCAGATGATCCGTCAGATGTATAAAGAAGGCTGCTACAAACCTGTTGTGATGCTGCTCAGTGGGGCCACTGAGGTTGGTGTGCGTGCCGCCCTTGCCCATACCGGTACTCAGGCTTCATTACGCCCAGATCATGATACGAGCTTGCTGGGTAGTGGAATCATTCGCGTCTTGCGCTCAGATGAACTTTTTCCGGTTGCTCAAGCATTGGCTGTGCAACCGTCGACGCCACGGGGTGGACGCCGTATTGCTATTATTGCTGATGGTGGAGGAAGTGCCGTTGTTGCTGGTGATGCCACCATTCGTGCAGGTCTGGAAGTTCCCATCCTCTGTCAGCAGACCCAGGAAGCTTTACGCCAACTCATGCCGGATCGTGCCACTTCCACCAACCCCGTCGATGTCGCTGGCGCTGCTGATGAAGACCCGCTATCCCTGGCAAAACTTGCTGAAGTCTGCCTCAAAGATCCTGACGTTGATGGCATTATTATTACTGGGCTCTTTGGTGGCTACCGTATGTTGCTCTCAGAAGCCTTTGGGCCTCGTGAGGAGGAAGCTGCCCGTGAATTTGGTCTGCTCATTCGCCAATATTGCAAGCCTATACTCATTCAAACTGTCTATGCCCGCTATGATATTCAGGCTCTCCATACCTTACGTGAAGAAGGTATTCCCTACTACGAATCAGTAGAAATTACCTGCCGTGCTATGGCTGCACTCTCCGAAGTAGGACAATTCCTGAATAGCATGCAAGCATGATGAATGGAGCAGAAGTCGGTCATCAATGGAAAATCTGCTTCCTAGCACGTTTCGTAGGGGGGATGCCAGGGCGCTACCCCTACGAAACAGCTAAACCTTTGGTTTGCTTGTTTGATGGCCTAACACCCTGACTATCTACTATTCAGCAGCTATGGATGGAGGATGATGTTGAAAGCTGCTATTACTCCATTATTATTTGGTCCTATTACTGTGATAAGTGTGTTAGGCTTGAGTACGGTAGCGGGTACAATAGCATTCTGGGTAAGCGTTGTGGTCTTCGTCAACGTGATGGTATACGTCTTGGCCTGCCTGTCTTTGACGGTGAGAATGGTGCCATTGAGCTGTTGAATAGTACCTACTATACAGGTGGTACTCTGGTTATTGTCTTGTCCACTAGGAGTACCAATGCTAGGCCCTCGTCCCAGGCCGCCTAGAAAACAACCTCTATTGGGCAGCTGACGGCCACCTGCTGGTGGACTAGACAAGCGACTCGGGCCGCCATCTGGAAAACAATCAATATTGGGCGGTTGATCACCTTGCATCAGGATAATCGCTGTGGCAGTATAGGTACTATTTGCGCTTTGTGTTGCTTGGATGAAAACATTTGCTCCTTGTTTTAACGCAGCAGTGGTTACTGATGTCTCCTGTATAACGCGAGTAGTACTTGAATAGGTTGCGTTAATACTCGGGGGAGTATTTTTTGGGTTGACGATATGTAACGTCTGTCCACTTATACTCTGGAGAGTGCCCGTCACATTCTGGATAAGCCCCCTGCTCGCGGGCGGACTAGGCCTAACACAGGCAGTGGCCACAGCGGGTACAAATCCCTTTGCTATAGATGTATTAGACGCAATAAATGTAGAAAATCCAACGATACTGGCACTCATGGATAAACAGGTCAAAGCAAAGATGCCCATGAGAGACCGTGATAAGCGAAAAGTAGTCATAAGAGTTCACCCCTTGTTCTGACAATTTCCATTTTCTCATCAAATGGAATGGTTGGTTATTCATGGAGGTGGGGAGAACGAAGCTTTCCGGTTGCCCAATCTAAAACTTCTGGAGTACTAATTGTAGCATAGATTTATCAAGAAAGCATCAATGGATTGTGAGGGAATGCAAGTTGTCGAGAAGATGTTGATAGCTTGGCATTGCAAGCTGAAATAAATGTGTAAGCCTTTTACCAACATGTATCCTAATCTGATGCTCTGGCTCCCTCAATCACAACAATAAATTCGCCTTTCAATTTTGTCTGCTCAACTGATGCTAGCAGGCTCGATAACGTTCCCCGCTCTACCTTCTCGAACAATTTGGTCAGATCATTAGCAATCGCCGCTTGTCGATCTCCAAAAACGCCTAGTGCATCGCGTAAGCAACCATCGAGGCGATAAGGACTCTCGTAATAGATGAGAGTATGGGGCGAGTATTTATCGACTTCCAGGAACTTGCATCGGCCAACCGTCTTGCGGGGTGGGAAGCCGCGAAAGGTGAAACTATGGATAGGAAGGCCCGAGAGCACGAGCGCCATCACAAAGGCAGTAGGACCCGGAATCATAGTGAACTCGATCTGTGCATGAATGGCTCTGCGGACCAGAGTAAAGCCAGGATCAGAGATCCCAGGTGTCCCTGCATCGCTGACCACAGCCACAGATTTTCCCTGCTTTAGCAAGTCCTCAATACGTTCTCCCACGCGCTGCTCATTATGTTCGTGGAAAGACATTTGTGGCTTCTGAATATCAAAATGCTTGAGCAGCATACCTGTTTTACGTGTATCCTCACTTGCAATAATATCAACCTCGCGCAAAATCTCCAGAGCACGCAGAGTGATATCATTTAAGTTGCCAATGGGTGTTGCTACTAAATAGAGCATATTGAAGTATCCTTCTCTAGGAGTGCTGAAGAATAAGTTGTAATATCCTGCAGTCTATCATAACTGTTAAAATACCAAATTGAATAAAACTTATCCCTATGACTGCCTAGTCTGTCTTTTGATTGAGACATGCAATACAGACACAACTCATTGCCATCGGTAGAGCTGTAATCCATTGTGTCCGCCGCTCTCTAAAATAGTTTAATGATAGTGTATTCTATCGGTAGGGATTGCAATGCATGGTATCCGCAGCTGCTCAAGAATAGTTTAATGATAGTGTATTATAATGGAACTCAACATTTTTTGCTAGATCTTGCCAAAGGCGGCCTTGATACTATATGAATGCAAAGTCTGCTCGTTTTTTATTCAAACAATATTCGATATGTCCATGATGTACAAGAGCCAGAGATTATATAATAAAGCGAAGAAAAAAGTACAATGTGGATTGACTAGAATCACAGTCTATGGTAGACTTTGCAATATAAAGTATTATCTAGTAATGTTCCTCTTTGTAACATCTGTAGCACGCTATAAACCTTTATATATGGGATCGTTACATAAATGTTACGGCTGCAACTATCTATGTAAGATACTGCCGAGGGATATACTAGCTGAGCCTCCATCGAGTGTGTTGAACTTTTGAAGCAATGATGATCAAATCGCTTCTTTATGAAAGGACTTGTTCCTATGCCTTCAGTTGAAACTACCAATGTTGGTAAAGCAGTTGCTGCCAGAGTCGGTACCAATATTCGCGAAGTTCGTACCAAGCTTGGGATGACTCAAGCCCAACTAGCTGCCCCCGAATTTTCTATCTCGTATATTTCGGCAATCGAGCGTGGAAAGATCCGCCCTTCGCTGAAAGCTCTCTCAATTCTTGCACGTCGTCTGGATGTGCCGCTGACATTCCTACTGGAAGGTTCCCCTGCTGGAGCGGCTGAGGCGCGTGCCATCGGCTATTCTCCCGCTGACTCTGGACCTGACCAGCGTATCGACGTTGATCTCCTACAGGCGAATGTGTTGATACACCAGGGCTTGTATAAGGAAGCCGCTCAGTTGCTCAGTCCCATTCAACCTGAACGCATTACAACCGATCAAGTATGTCGTCTCTATCTCCTCCGTGGTGAAATTCATCTGGGCTCTAGAGAATACCAGGAAGCGGTTGTCGATCTGCGTGCAGCACTCTCGCAAGGTGAAGCACTCAGCGATAGTGAGTACACCGAGCGTGCTCGTAACTTGCTAGGAAAAGCCTATTTTTTACTTTATAACTATACTCTTGCAGTAGAAAATCACCTCCGGTGTTATGCGACAATTGAAAGTGGGCAGATTAGTGATCCCATTTTCTCGCTCGAGGTGTTGAGCAATCTGGCCAATGACTATTTTCGTCTTGGTGATCTGGAGAAGGCTATTCTATTCTACCACCGTGCTCTGGAAACTCTTGAGGCTATGGAGCGCGATAGTCGGAGTTTTGCTCTCAAGTATATGGAGATTAGCCAGCATTATAAATCAATTGGCAAATTAGCGATGGCACGTGAATATGCAGTACAAAGTCTAGCTGTCTATGAAATGCGCGATGAGCAGCGCCTCGTGGGTTTAACTCACCTGCGCCTAGGTAAAGCTCTTGAGAAACAGAACGATCTTGATGGTGCAGAGAAGGAATATCGCCAAGCTATTGTGATCGAGCGCGAATTGAATGATGAGGTTTCTGCCGCAATGTGTCATGCTGGCTTAGCTGAATTGCTGCTCAAACGTGGACAGCTTCAAGAGGCTGAGCAGGAAGCTCAGGAGGCATTGAACTTTGCTCGTGCCAGTGCTGATGCCCAGGTCCAAGGACAGGCACTGATTGCCCTAGCGCTGATTCGCCATCAAGCTGGCGATTTTGCCTCTGCCGATGAATACTTTAATCAAGCGCTTGAATTGCTCGATGCCTCGAATGCACATGAAATTGCGGCCAGTTCATACTTCCGCTTTGCCAATCTGCTAGAAGAGCGCGGAGAGGTCCAGCGTAGTTTATCAGCAATTAAAAAGGCCTATGAACATCAACGTCTTGGCAAGCGTGGTGATCTAGATTGATATTCTTGTCAAGCCTTATATGGCCTGATGCATATATGCCGCCATGATGTTTTAACAATTCTTAAAGTGTGTGCTAGCAACTAAGACGGTTGAAAACTGACTGTCCCGCTCTTGCCTCCGCTCTTCTGAGCAACATATGCCTGCTCAAGGGTAATCGTGGGATCGACACCTTTGCACATATCATAAATGCTCAGAGCTGCGACTGTGACGGCTGTAAGGGCCTCAACATCTACTCCTGTTTTATAATGAGTGCGGGTGTGTCCTTCGATATGAATCAGTCCTTCTCTACTATCTAGAGAAAACTGGATATCGATGTGTGTCATGGGCAGTGGATGGCAGAGAGGGATAATCTGTGGTGTCTGTTTGGCGGCCAGAATGCCAGCAATCTTTGCAACTTCTAAGACGCTTCCTTTGGTGATCTGGTTTGTTGCAATGAGATGCACTGTTGCTGGAGCCATGCGAATGCGTCCGCGTGCAATGGCTTCTCGTGTTGTCTCAGGTCGCTCGGTTATATCCACCATATGGATATGTCCATGCTCATCCAGGTGTGTCAAGTGGTGCATTGGTATTAGCTCCAGTTGCTCTGTTGTTGGAGCTAGCTCTCGATAATTGAATTCTTCTGTCATCGTTGTTAAATCCTTTCACATCTTACATAAACTATTATATTCCCAACTTCTGTCTACTCTCGAATGCGTGCCGGAAGTATATAAAAGCTTCATGCTCCTTGCCAATTTTCTCCAGTAGTTGTGCGTAGCGTACAGATGCATCGGCCAGTTCTTCGTAGCTTTGCAAACGTTCGAGTATGCCTAGTCCGGCAATGAGCTGCTGACTTCCTTCTTCATAGCGACCTTGGGCGTATTCGATGTGTCCAAGCATGATAAGTGCTTCTGCATCGACGATAGTATCGCCGCATGTCTGTACTAACTCATGGGCCTGTCGGGCATTGAACTCTGCTTCATCAAGTTCGTGTTGTGTGAGATGCCACTCAGCTTTGCGTGTGATAAGGCTAGCCTGCGCCTGACGATACTTGAGTATGTCCGGCTTTTGCAAGGTGGCAGCAATATAATCCTGTGCCGCCTGTGGGTCTTTTCGCATAAGGGCATGACCAAGATAGTGATGAAGTTTCATTTTGAGCTGCTTCATCATATGCTGATAATGAGCTTGTATACTCTTATAAGCATACAAAATTGCAAGCTGGTCATCTTTTACTGTTATATAGTATTGACATAGGTGAGCATAGACAGCTTGTACATAGTATGAGGCAGAGTGTTCACCTGCAATGAGCAATGCTTTATTGAATGCTGCAAGTGCTTGATCGAAGCTTTCGAGAAACATGTAGTGCTGGCCTGCAGCAGTATAGACTTGTATGCTACAAAATGGATCAACTTTTTCATTGCCTTCTATCAGTGTTATGCAACGCTGGTATACCTGTGATGCTTGTGCATAGTTACGCATAGCGGCATAGGTCATGGCCAGATGATTGAGGATGTGGAGGAGAAAGTAGTTGGCATGCAAGTCTGTGGCGATTTGGGCGGCTTCTGAAAGTGTGTATTCACTCTGCTCAAGCTGGTCAGTTGTAAAATAGATCAGACCTTGTAAGTAGCACTGCTGAAGTCGGAGCGGAAGTTTCAAGGCCTTGGTAGCTAGTGTATCGAACTTTGCAATAGCTTCTGCAAGATTATCGTGCATAATGAGGAGGTAAGCTTGCAGCAGAGTCAATTCTATCTCATCTTCATCTTGTCTTGCCAAGTTAGCTGGAGATCGCAGGTGTTCTTCTTGCTGGGGGTGGCTAGGGAACAATTCTGTGGGTGTTAATCCGAGGCGACTGGCGAGAATTTCTAGGGCACGCAGGGAAGGATGAATCTGCCCTCTTTCTATAGCTGAGATGTAGCTCACTGAGAAATCGGGTGCAGCGAGTTGGCTTTGTGTATAGTGTTGTGCTATACGTGCAGCACGTAGCTTTTCCCCCACCGATTTCCCAATCTTGGCCGGTGATTGTTCAGGGGACATTCAAACCTCCTCCTAATGTATGTATAAGGAATGACTAGCCTCAGCACTCTCAAACCTTCTCGAGTTGTTCATGTACATCAGACAATGAAGAGGATAGCATAGATGTTTGAACGTGTCAATATCTTAATGCAATACCTGTTTAAATGCTACCTATACAGCTGGTCTTGTGTCACGAGTAACATTCTGGTTCGATTATCTGTAATTTCCAGGTGGTCCGAATAGTGGGTAGTCTTCTTGCTCGAGTGTTGGTGGCAGAAACAATACTCTCCAGAAGCCAAGTTATTCGTAGCACTAGAGAGCTTACCAACACTCTACTGGGAGACTACCTGAATAGTGCTCTAGTATTTATACTGTTGGGCATGTCGTAGGGGAGAAGTTGGCTCTGCTATCTTGCAGCACCGTGAAGGTACGAGTGACACCTGCATTGCGTGGTACGAGGGATGGCACACACTGAGCGGGGTCAACCGGACCATGGAACGTAGGCGTCCAGCCGACATCGCCAGCAAGAGGTGCGGTACTATGAGCTGCGTTGTAGGCTGCTAACAGATCAGTCGGCTTTTTATCGACGATGTCGCCCTCAGTGTGGATCGCAGTACCCTTATAGGCTTTGATGATTTTAGCTGCAGTGATGCTTGGGGGAAGCAGATAGTAGTTGTTCTGCGCAAAAATCTTGGACGATATCCCAACGCCTAAGACATGCTGCAGAGAGGGATTGTTCGCCTCGTTATAGTAGTTGTTATAGATGTGGACTTGGCCATAGCGTACACGTGGCATCCTCTGGATACTGTTCTCAAAGGCGTTGTGGTGCACCGTGACCCGTAGCTTGCCGACGTCAAAGGTCGGCTTGTCCGTCGACCCAATCAGCATTATCTTGTCGTGGTTGGAGAATCGGTTCCACGAGACAGTGATAAAGTCGGCCCCCTTGATTATGTCGAGTTCACCGTCATGTTGCCCATACCCCTGACCGAAGTGCGTTATCGGCTGGCTATTGGGTTTGTCCCCGTCGGTGAATGAATTGTGGTCGATCCACACGTGCTTCGAGCTGAGGATTGTCACATTGTCGTACTCGGGGTTCCAGACACTATTGATCGAGTCCCAGTGCAGGAAACAGTCGAAGATATTCTCGAACTGGATGTTGCGGATGATGACGTTCTCGGCATCTTGGAGCACAAAGTTGGCACCGATCACACGGGCACCAGCCTGATCACCGATGATCGTCGTATTCGACGGAATGCGGATCTGAACGCGTGCGGCCTGCTTGAGAGCAGAGGCAAGCCGAGCATCCTCCACTGGGCCACTTGTTGCCTTCGTGTTGCCAAACACAGCTGGATCGTAGGTCTTGAGGTAAGACTCGAGCGTATAGCCATTTGTAGCATAATCTGTACAGGTCAGAGGCTTGCCCGTGTCGTCCTCGCTGCCATTGATGATACCCTTGATAAAGATGATCTTCGGAGTGGCATCGGCCCCAGTGTTGTTGCTACCCAGAGCTTGCACGAGTTGCTTGCGGTTGGTGACAGTGGAGATACGGGCAGGGGTGGCTTTTGCACCACCTGTTGTACCACCTTCGGCTGCTGCCCAGCCATCGTTCTGTGCTAGGACCTGACGGCCAAAGTCCTGCCAGTTCCCACTGTCAGCGGCCATTGCCTGAGGAAAATCTGCTCTTGTGAGAACAAAACTCATGCTTAGAATGAGCACAGCAAGAATCACTACACGTTTTTTGGAGATAGAGTGCATCTATTGGCTCCTTCCATGATTCTCCTATACTGTTGGGCATGACGAGGGAGAGAAGTTGGCTCTGCTATCTTGCAACACCGTGAAGGTACGAGTGACACCAGCATTGCGCGGTACGAGGGATGGCACACACTGAGTGGGATCAACCGGGCCATGGAACGTCGGCGTCCAGCCGACATCGCCAGCAAGAGGTGTGGTATCATGAGCTGCGTTGTAGGCCGCCAACAGATCAGTCGGCTTTTTATCGACGATGTCGCCCTCAGTGTGGATTACAGTACCCTTATAGGCTTTGATGATGACTTTGCCTACGGCCTTGCTTGTAGGAAGTGTGTAGTAGTTGTTCTGCGCAAAGATCTTGGACAATATCCCAACGCCTAAGACATACTGCAGAGAGGGATTGTCCGTCTCGTTATTGTAGTTGTTGTAGATATGGACTTGGCCATAGCGTACACGTGGTGTCCTCTGGATACTGTTCTCAAAGGTGTTGTGGTGTACCGTGACCCGTAGCTTGTCGACGTCAAAGGTCGGCTTGTCCGTCGATCCAATCAGCATTATCTTGTTGTGGTTGGAGAACCGGTTCCACGAGACGGTGATGAGATCAGCCCCCTTAGTTATATCGAGTTCACCATCATGTTGTTCATACTCCCGACCGAAGTGTGTCGGTTGCTGGCTGTCGGGTTTGTCTCCGTCGGTGAATGAATTGTGGTCGATCCACACATGATTCGAGCCACTGATGATTGACATGTTGTCATACCAGGAGTTCCAGTTGCCATTAGCACCGTCGGTCGCGTCCCACTGCGGGAAGCAGTCAAAGGCATTCTCGAACTGGATATTGCGGATAATGACGTTTTTGACAGGCGCGTATTTGAAGACGATATCTTCGACCGGAGGGTTATTGATACCGATAAGATGGGCAACCACGAAGTTGGTACCAATCACACGGGCACCAGCCTGATCACCGATGATCGTTGTATTCGACGGAATGTGGATCTGAATGCGTGCGGCCTGCTTGAGAAAAGAGGCAAATCGAGCATCCTCCAGCGGGCCACTTGGTACTTTCGTGCGGCCAAACACAGCTGGATCGTAGGTCTTGAGGTAAGACTCAAGCGTATAGCCATTTGTAGCATAATCTTGACAGGTCAGAGGCTTGCCCGTGTCGTCCTCGTTGCCATTAATGATACCCTTGATAAAGATGATCTTCGGTGTAGCGTCGGCCCCAGTGTTGTTGCTACCCAGAGCTTGCACGAGTTGCTTGCGATTGGTGACAGTGGAAATGCGGGCAGGGGTGGCTTTCGCACCACCCGTTGTACCACCTTCGGCTGCTGCCCAGCCATCGTTCTGTGCTAGGACCTGACGGCCAAGGTCCTGCCAGTTCCCACCGTCAGCGGCCATCGCCTGAGGAAAATCTGCTCTTGTGAGAACAAAACTCATGCTTAGAATGAGCACAGCAAGAATCATTAAACTTTTTTTGGAGATAGAGTGCATCTATTGGCTCCTTCCATGATTTTTTTGGGAGAGTGGCCCATATGAGAAAGCTAACCCGCTCTCTCGTATAGCTGGAGTAGGAAACGGCTGCCAACAACCTCCCATACCAGATCTTTCTCTTTGTTGATAAATCGTTACCCCTACTGAGAAGTATAGCAGCAGAGGGCTGGCCCTGTAAGGAGGAAAGAGGGACAGTGTAAGTGAATTTGGCGTAGCGTACGTGTGGTAGCCTCTGAATGGCGTTCTCGAAGTTATTGTGGTGCACCGTGACTCGTAGCTTGTCGATATCGAAGGTTGGTTTGTCCGTCCCTCCAATCAGCATTATTTTGTCGTGGTTGGAGAACCAATTCCACTTTGCTCACCCATCAATTTCACGATGCTAGAGCAATAGATTGTAATTGGACTCATGGATGTTAGAGTGGTATAGTAAGCGATACAATACTATGATAGGTAGGAGGTTGAAACCATGTTTCGTTTCCTGACAGCAGGAGAGTCCCATGGCCCATGTTTGACAATGATTGTCGAGGGTTTGCCCGCAGGATTAGCACTTGAGAAGTCGATTATTGATGCAGATTTACGTCGTCGCCAGGGTGGCTATGGGCGTGGTGGTCGCATGAAAATTGAGAAAGATGCCGTTCGCTTTCTCTCCGGAGTGCGTCATGGCCGAACGCTAGGTTCTCCAATTACCATGCAGGTCGAAAATTTGGACTGGGTTAACTGGGAAGAGCGTATGAATCCAGCACCGGTAGATGCCTCCATTGAGACGGTCACTCGTATACGTCCCGGTCATGCTGACTTTACCGGGGCGATCAAATATGGTCATAGTGATGTGCGAAATGTAATTGAACGCTCAAGTTCACGTGAAACTGCTTCACGTGTTGCTGTTGGTGGCTTATGCCGTCAATTTCTTGCACAGTTTGGTATAATAATCCACAGTCATGTACTCTCGGTTGTCGATGTTGGTTATGAGACGCTGCATTCTCTCAATCGAGAAGCCTACCCTGATGCCATGTGGGAGGCAGTGGAGGCTTCACCAATGCGTTGTGCAGATGCTACACTGACAGAGAAGATGATTGCGCGTATCCTGGAGGCTAAGGGCAATGGTGATACGTGTGGGGGTGTCTTTGAGGTGGTCGCTTTTGGGGTCCCAATTGGCCTGGGCAGTTTCAGCCAGTGGGATCGACGGCTGAGTGCACGTCTGGGTATAGCGATGATGAGTATTCCTTCGGTGAAGGCTATGGAAATTGGTGCGGGTTTTGAGACTACGCGTACGACGGGATCACATGTCCATGATGTCTTGCGGCACGCTGAGGATGGGAGTTGGTTTCATCTTTCCAATAACGCTGGTGGGATCGAAGGTGGGATCTCCAACGGCGAGCTAATTGTGGTACGCGTCGGCGTCAAACCTATCCCTACGCTAGCACATCCACTCCCTTCAGTAGATCTAGCAACTGGTGAAAATATTGATCAGAGCCGCTATGAGCGCAGTGATGTCTGTGTTGTCCCGGCAGCTGGTGTTGTTGGTGAGGCCATGATGGCGATTGTTCTGGCTGAAGCTGTAATTGAGAAGTTCGGAGGTGATAGCATGGAGGAGGTGATGCGCCATTATCGTACTGGCCAGAACGGGCTAGGATAACTGGATAGCCTCTATGCTATCTCTCTTGCCTGCAATACATAAAAATGATACAGTTCATTAGGAAGAGCATGTCAAGATGCCCTAAATAGGTATCACAGGTATTGGTGCAAAGGGTAAGCATTTTATGAATATTGGTACAAGCATACGTAAATTGATGAAGCTATTCATCATTCTCTTTGTGGCCCTCAGTGGCGGGCTAGTCTACTGGCAAGTGATTGTGGCCCAGCAAGTTGCGGGCAACACGCACAACAGTCGTCGCTGCCAGCTCGAAAATTCGCCGCTACGGGGAACTATCTATGATCGCAATGGGGTATGGCTTGCAAGATCAATTCCCGATACAGCGGCGCATGCATGCGGCTATCTGCGCCAATATGCTGATCCTGCTCTAGCGGGCTTGATTGGTTACTATGCTGGCCCCAACTATCCTGCGACCGGAATTGAAAAGCAATTTGATGATGTGCTCAGTGGGCGCACTGGTCTAACCATGTTAAATAATACGTTTAACCAGTTGCTCCATAATGCTCCTGTTGGAGATGATATTTATCTCACAATCGATGATCGGATTCAGCAAATTGTGGATCAGCGTTTTAGTGACCCATACTTCAATGGGTATAATGCTGGCGATGGAGAATATGTCTATCCTTCTGATGCAGGTGCGGTGATTGTATCCAATCCACACACCGGGGAAATTCTGGGGATGTTGAGTCGTCCTAGCTATGATCCGAACAAGTTGGTGCAGACTCTGCAGCATAATGATCTATCCTATTACAATCAACTAGACCAGGATCCAGAGGAGCCCTTACTTGAGCGCCCGCTGCGGGGCAATTATATACCCGGATCAGTTTTCAAGACGGTCACGCTGATGGCTGCACTTGATTCGGGCAAGACATCACTGTCACAGCAATTTAGTAAGCAACAAGCGCTTGGTCCAATCAATTATAGTGGACAGAATATAGGACCTTCAGGTAATAATATAGAAGGATATACATTTCGCTTCCCAGTGACTACCGAGTATGCCTATACCCATTCAGATAACGTTATTTTTGCACAGCTTGGGGTCAACACGGGTTTTGATACCTGGATGAATTATGTCCGCAGTTTCTACCTTGAAAATCAGATTCCCTTTGATCTGCCAGTAGTAACAAGTCATGTTCTACCTAAAGGAAAATCACAAATGGCAGATAATGAACTGGCGGCAGATGCTTTTGGTCAGGGGACAGACACCGTGACCCCGCTACAGATGACGCTTATTAATGATATTGTAGCGAATAATGGTCAATTAATGCGTCCCACCTTAATTTACAAGATTACGGGGCATAAGGCTTCTGATCAAGACAATCCTGTTGCTAGTCAAACCTTTAGTCCTCAACCTCTGAGTATGCCCATCACAAAGGATACGGCCATCGCGGTACGTCAGGCCATGTATGGCGTGATCCAATGTGGTCCTGGCCCACTGCCTCCGGTGCATATGAATACCTCCCCCTGGAGTATTATCGGCAAGACGGGTACGGCTCAGTTATCTAGTGTCACGGATACGGGTCAGTTAGCGGTTGCGAACCGTGCTGAAGGGTGGATGATGACGCAGGCTCCCTATTCGATTCAGAATCCTGATCAACTGCCAGCGCTCACTATAGTGGCTATGAGGGAGCATGGTGGTGATGGTGGTGCATCTGTGGGGCCGATGATTGCGAATATCTATAATGATGTCTTTAGTAAGGGCTATGTGCAGGCCAGTAAGTTGCCTGTTCCTGGGCTCAGTTATTGTTATAAAACGGGATTGCTCCAACGGTAAGGTGCGTTTGCTGCTAATAGGGTAGTAGTGAAGAGCAAAGCTTGATCTTTTTATTCAGCTTATTGGGCATCCAGTGATGATATTGGTGGGAGAGGTGCAGGCCTCAGAAGGTTTTAATTTAAGTATTCTTGTTAATTCCCTTTCGAGGTCTGTTAGAGCCATTTGTGGCGTGTAACATGCTGGATTGGCCAGTGCTGTATGGATACACTGTCGGATAGCAACACTAACACATGTCTGATAGTGGGGACTCATTGGCCGAAACTGTGCGTCTTCAATAATCTTTTCTAATGAAGAATAGAAAGGCATTTGCTCTTGTACATACTTGTTACGATATATACTTTTTAGTGTAACAGGGAAAGACTCCTTCATGGCTAGATATTGTTGAGCATCTTCTTGCAACATCCAATGAATAAATTTCCAAGCCGCATCTTTGTTTGGAGAGAAATTGTTGATGGCTAAGTTCCAACCGCCAAGGCATGATCGTGAGTGAGATGGTAGAGCGACGATCTGAAAATTTTCGGCAGTTGCCTTATAATTCGCGTTACGACTTGCGGTAATATTCGTCGGCCAGTTACGCATAAACACTGCATTGCCTTGAAGCCATAGATTCATGGAGTTTGCACCTTCATCGGAAAGAACACTCTTAGACGAAATCTTATCTATGTTGATCCAAACGATCATCTGTTGTAGAGCTGCAAGCGCTTTGGGGCTGTTAATCCTAACGCGCTTTGGCTGAACAGCATCATCAAAAATCTGGCCCCCATAGCCATTTAACACCTCTACGAAATTACATACCAATCCCTCAAAGTTGTTGCCTTGCCAAGCAAATGTTCCAGGCTGTCCACCCGCATTTGCTTCCTTGCACATCATCTTAATATCATCCCAGGTCCACTGTTTTGCTTGCTCTGGATGGATGATGTTTGGCATGTCCGTACGGTAATACAAAATGCCTGCATCTGTATGATGTGGAGCGCCCCATATATGCTCTGGTTGATTCTCCGCAATTCTGAAGCGAACAGTTTGCAGTGGCTTCTGGAGATAGTCATCGGTCTTGAGTGCATCAGTCCAATACTGATCTAGCGGCTGTATCCAGCCACGGGTAGCGAATTCTTTCATCCATACCACATCAAGTGACAAAATATCAGGTTGGGGTTTTTGTCCTTTCAACTGAGTAGTGGAGTACACATATTGTTGATCTTCTCGGCTAATATCCTTATATGTATCTTCTGAGAGCCGTGTAACGTGAATATTGTCCTGATTCGTTGTGTTGAAACATTCTATAAGAAAATCAAATGATTGATTTGGAGCAGATGAACTAATCCATTGAAGTTCGATCGGAGCAGATGAGCATCCTCCCAGAAATATGCTGGAGAGGGCATAGCCAGCAAAGCTTGCTCCGAAGGCATTATATAGGAAAAAGCGGCGTGACAATTTATTAGTTGCTAAACTATGATTGAAAGTATCTGATAGATCAATACATTCTTGAGGCATAAGCTTTATTCCTCCAAAGATGGTAGTCAAATGTATCGTTAATAACGGCCAGAGAAGTCCTGCGGATTACCATTCTTTTCCTGATCAATAGTCAGGAAAAATAGATATTTGTTGTTTGGAGCACTACTTCCTGATATAAATGAAATTTGTCCGCTAACGCCTTTGAAAGGTTTGAACTTAACATAGTGTTGTAAAGTTTCCTCCCATATACTAGTGTCACACAAAATAGTACAAGTAGTGTTTTTTTGTGCATTTATAAGGAGAGAAAGAGCATCATAAGCTAGAATGGCATCGCTACTTGCCCAGTGATAGGTATAAATGTTTCCAGAGCGTTTGTCACCCGGATCAAACGTATTGTTAAAATCATGTAGCATATTAGTAAAAGTATCTTGGGAGTGAGGATCGATAGGCAAGTGAGTTGGATCGGGATAAGCAAAAGCAACAAAATGTACATTATCGAATGCTAATCTCTTATCAGGCTTAAAATATTTATATACCCATTGATATAAATTATCTCCTGCAAGAACTGTGTGCGGTTCTTGGGCCTTTTCCTTCTTGCGCAGTTGAATTAGAAAGTTAGCAGTATCTTCAGGAGGGCCGATGAAGATGACAACATCAGAATCAGAGGCTGCCACTTGGTTAGCCAAGGAGGTAATATTTTCGCTATAAGGAAGAATCGGGTTAATAGTACACGAATGTTTGGACTGGTCTCGAAATAACCCAGTGAAGGTACGGCTATAATCATCAGTCTGATCATAGTAATATTGAATATTTGGAAACTTAGAGCAGAAATTCACCACCTTATTTACTTCATCATCCAGGGATGGTGCGACGCTGAAGAGATAGGGTTTACTATTCGATGACACTAGTGGTGCGGTAGATACCATAGGAATCTGGGCATTATTCAGTTCGTCGGCAAGAGTATTTGTGCCAAATGGTAGCCCGACAACGCCGACGATTATGTGATCCTGGTCTCTTTGTTGGATTTGGAGAATCTGGGCAGCCACTTCCTGTTGAGTTAGTTCTGGTCCCTGTTCCTGTAAGGTATCAGGACTTACATTAGCAATGAAAAGATACATTTTAGGGCCATTTGAATGACTTCTATTCCATTTCTTTTGTTGTAAATATGCTCCCTGTAGAATACTACGGCTCATACCATTAATGTAGTCAGCATTTGGGTTATGCTGATCAATGAACTGAACGACAACCACAAAACTTATACATGGACATTGTATCTCGGTGCAGCGATTTTCGTAATCAATCTTTGCTTCGGCATCAGTAGTATCTTCTGCTTGCGATCTAGCATCATTCAGCACTGGGTTAGTTGTCTCCGGGCCTGTGATCGCCCCGAGAGCGGCCCAGCGAAGATATTGGCAGGCAAATGTATCCTGCTTCTGCTGGAAATAATCTGCTGCTTTTTGCTTGAGTTTCCCAGTTGGCCTATCTCTATCAAAGATACAGGAGCCATCACAAACGCCGATATGTCGTGGGTCATCAGGAGAGAGCAGCCCTACTCCTGTATTTATAGTGCTATAACGCCAGAAAGATAGAGGTATACATATTACGATTAGGCAAATGACTATGATAGCCCGATATGCTAGGGCCTTTCGATACCAATCTTCTAATGCTTCCATTTCTTTAGCTGCAAAATTTCCCAAATAGTGCAATCTTTGTCTTGCTTGCTGCCATAAGATTTCAATAATCCTGAGTTCTGATGGTGTTGGTCTTTGTATGATAAACCATCTGGGTAGCTCTTTGATATTCAGTTTCATCGTCGCTGACAGTCCACTTAACTGTGCTTCTATTTCATGCAACATATTATGCAACATATTATGTATGCTTTTTAGTTCTTCCACCTTTCTCTGATAACAACGAAATTTCTCCCTTCCTGCTTCGGTAATCCCACCTGGCGGGCTCTGTTCTTGCTGTTCGATAATCTGATGACGAATGAGAGTAAGTTGTTCATCTTTTGGATAATCAACTAATGCTCTGTCAATAAGATTGAGTTCTTGATGTTGTAACTTAGCTTCTCTCCAGATGTTTGACCAGCATATCTCCATCGGGTATGAAAAGGAGATTCTTGCTAATTGCAAACCTATATCTTCGGCAACAAGTTTTGCCCGGTCAGGTCCATCATATAATTTTGCAAGTACTCTCCTAATTTCAGGTGTATCTATGTTATGCATTGTTTACATCCATCCTTGGACAAGATTAAGAATTTGCTCTTCTTCTTCGCAACTCATCCACAACTTTGTGAATCTGTTTCGCAATATCCGCAAATGCTAAATCTCTATTTTTCCACGTTGTGACGGGTTGTGCATTCTGTGGAAGTGCCTGAAGCATGGAAAATGGAGCGTCTCGCCAGTCAACTGGCCGTAGCAAAATAGGGATAACACAAGCTTCTCCTATCTTGTGTCTCTCTAAAGCACGCTTCATCTCAATACTATAGCAGTAGTGTGATGCGAGGAAATCCGCGCTAATCAATAATAAGATAATATGAGCTGTATTGAGATGATTGTTGATCTGGCTAGCCCATTCTGTCCCTGCACTAATATCACGATCATACCACTGAGCTATAAAACCTTGATTACGAAGCAAGCTGAGATGTTTCTCAAGTTCCTTCCGCAATGATTCGTCATTATGCGCATAAGAATAGAAAAGAGTAATTTGGTCATCAAACAGCTTACTCTGTTGCTCTGCTTTATCTGGTTGACTTGTCCATGTGCCTATCTCACCTGACGGATTCTGCTCTTGCTGTTGGCTAATCTGATGACGAATGTGAGCAAGCTTTTCATCGCTTGGATAATCTAATAGCACTCTATCAATAAGATTAAGTTCTTGATGTTGTAACTTAGCTTCTCTCCAGATATTTGACCAGCATATCTCCATCGGGCATGAAAGGGAGATTCTTGCTAATTGCAAACCTATATCTCCGGCAACAAGTTTTGCCTGATCAAGGCTATCATAGAGGTTCGCAAGTTTTCTCCTAATTTCAAGTTCACTAATGTTATGCATGTGATTTACCTAATCTCTATCCCGAAGAATTGGAAAAATGCAGTGTAACTGGAAAAATACTCTTTTCTTCTATCTCCTCAAGGGGCCAGGCTAGCTTTTCAATCCCCTACCGTGCAAGAAGCAAGAAATGAGAAATGAAAGTATAACATCAATTATATTGAAGAAAGTCAATGGATGGCAAGTGAAAGGAAGAATCTCGAAGAATCATAGGAGAAAAGGCCTATAGCTCTTCTGCTGTGTGCAATTGTCCTGCTTGCTGCATGGTCTGCCAGCATTGTGAGCAATAGCCTAATAAGAGTAGGCAAGGCAGAGGTGTGTATCATCATGATTGATCGTCGTCATCCCGGTAAGATTGCTCTACGCGTCCTCAACCGTTTCCACTGGCGACCGAGACATAATAATCCTTTTTCGCTAGGCTGCTTGCGCTACTCAGACAGTTTCTTCAGTCTAACTGGGGAAATGTTTACCCGATGGTGACGGAGTAAGAACGCGTGTCCAGTTGTCCGTTTCCGATGAATACCTCTGTTCCCGCTTCAACACTAGTAAGATACTTCGAGTTACTGAGCCATCCTCTGGAGGTCAGGTTATTATAGAAATCTTTCAGGTTCAGGTTCGACGAGGTCGTGTTTGATGTGCGCACAAACGAAAACACGTTCCAACTGGAGTCAATTTTGCCCTTGTAGAGATCCCAGGAGGTTCCATCAACACTGACGGTTGCTTGGCGGGTTCCGAGCGGACCCGCTCCGCCAGCGCGATAGAGCCAGACCATCACTTCATCGGAAGGATTGTCCGCATATGTTGGATGCGGGATCGTATGGAGCCAGAGGTCATAAGAGACATTGAGTGTATTTGTATTACGCTGTGTAACGCCAAAGTTCCATTTGGTCTTGACGTTCTTATTATCCGAGAGCTGTATCGGCAGACCCGTATTTGATAACTTCCAGCCCCAGTGCCATCCTAACACTGCACTAGCATATGTTTTGACCGAGTTGGATTTACCCGTCCAATCCCAACTAGTGCCCCAGTTAATAGTAGAACCAGAGATGGAATTGTTCCAGATACATTGCCATCCTGATCCGCTGTTATTGCCCCATTGGTTATTATTCAACCAGTATTTACCCATTGCTAGCGAGCTATAGGCTTTACAAGCATCTGATTGCGCTGCCTGTGAAGGCATTATTTTGGAGGACAAGATGAATAGTGTCGTGATGAGTGCTAAAATGAGCAACATGCTGCCAACTAAAAAGAAACGTGGGAAGTGACGCAAAAAAGGGAACGACATAAGTAAAACTCCTAAGCGGATAATTTCCTGAAGTAAAAAGGTCAGGATTACCTCTACAATAGTAGTTGCACAAAAATGGCAAAAGGATACGAGGATTACCCATTCTTCCTATCACTCTTCTGTTGTGTACGTTTCCTGGCTTTCTTGCTGTATGGATTGCCAGCATTGTGAGCAATAGCCTACAGCCATCAGATCAAGTGTCAGATTGTGAAAGTGGTACTGCTCTTGCAGCTTTTCATGCAGATCTCCCAGTAGCGTTTCATTGAGGTGGATAGTTGTGTGGCATTGGCGACATACTAAGTGGTGATGGGCATTGCCTTCTGCGGTCTCATAATATGGAGGTTCCCCTGGTAGATGGCTCTCGCGGATCAGCCCCAGCGTTTTCAAAAGTTCGAGTGTGCGATAGACTGTTGAGAGGCTGACATGGGGATTGTATTGTTGTACCCGCTGAGTAATTTGCTCAACGCTTAAGTGTTCATGCGCATCCTGTATCACACTCAGGATCATATGCCGTTGAGGTGTCAAGCGATATCCGCGTTTCCGTAGCAGTTCATTACTGGCTTCTAGAAAAGAATGCATGATCTAACCTCTCACTGGCGAACAATGATGCGTGAAGATGTGTATATCCTAGCATTGTACTACTGGAGAGTCAATCGAAAAGGGACATGAGAGCACTGCTGCGTTTCTCTTGACAATGTTCTCACTCGATGATATGCTTGCTGTGCACGAAGGATGCATTTCACCAGCATCAGTATCTTTTCTACTTGTAGACTGCTTCGTTGCTAGAAAATAGAGACGCGCTATATGATATACAACAATTTTGAAGTAACGTCAAAGGGGTAGAACCCCACTAACTGGTAGAAGTCTCGTAATATTGAAATCAATGTTCTATGATTTCTTGAATCAACAACCAATCAATGTGGCTCTATACGCTAACGACTCACGAGTTCTCTAGGGCTCACATGTACTTCTTTAATAACTCCCTGTACACGAGCCTTAATGAGAATGTGGTCTGGCTCTTGGCGAATGACAACACCTGGTACAGGAATATATTTGTTCTCATAAGACTCATGCCAAGTCACCAAATCTTCTGGCTGAAACTCGTCTGTATACTCATGCATGTTCATTGTCTAGACACTCCCTCTCTATAAAACTAGAGGTGAATTGTACTTTCTCTCATCATGAATCGAAGAGGGGAAAAGCAGCGTTCCCACTCTCATTTGAGCTATAGCTGTTCTTTCAAGAGATTGAGTCCACATGTATTAGCTCTGCCAAGGTCAGTATAGGGCAGATTTGCATGGGTCTCCAGGGGGAAACAGGGACAATTTGTAAATACTCAGAGATCGATGCAATTGATTGCACCCACGAGGCAATTCACACCTAAAGGTACATGGTTGCCTGTATTGTAGAGTTCCGATGTATCGCACCCGCCATTACTCTTGCTGCCTTAATAACTCAACGCTTTAGCAAACTGCTTGGTAGGGGAAAGAAGCCCCGAGCCGTATAGCTCCAGAGGCTTCCTACATTCATCATCGGTACAATTTGGTTTCTTGGTCTTGTGGTATGAGAGCCTCTTCTACCATTTGTAAGAGTCTATCCAGGTCAAAAGGTTTTCGGAGGTATCTAAGGTGGTCTCTGGTGATATTCTCTCGGGATAAACTCGCACTCATGAGCACTACTGGTGTCTGCTCATAGCCTTTGATCCTTCGAATGCGGTCAAGCAGTTCGAGGCCATTGGTATCAGGGAGCCTATAGTCCAGGAGAAATAGATCAGGTGTAGCAGTTTGAAGCATCTTGAGACAACTCTCGCCATCTTGAGCGAGAAATATCTGATGAATAGTCTCTTCTTGCAGGATCTCTCCAAGGGTATCTCTAATTCCTGCATCATCCTCGACAACGAGAATGCTCTTAGCTGTAGAAGCATCGAACTCTTTTTGTTGTAGTATCCACGCATCGCCCATCTGATCTAGGATGGATGTTCTTTCAAGGAGTGTCTGTGGCATAAAGGCCTCTTCCTAGCTTCTCTTGCACTGCTTCGCGCTTGGTTCTTCTCTCTCTAAGGCTTCTAGTACTTTGCTTTTGTCAAGGATATCGTCATGCCTATGTGATAGCTCTGGAATTAGGTATTGCCAGGCATCTTCTATGACTAGTATAAGTATAGAAATATGTGTTGGTAATATCATCGCACCAGAGGGTTATTCTTCCGAAGGGGATATCCATACCACTTTGGGGGTAGCTATCCTACCAAGGTAGTAGGCATTGTTGATAGCCTGCTCTAGATTGAGGCGCTCACCCCAGCCTTAGACCCATCTCAGTTGAAGGGTGGAAGGGTGAAAGGTGGATTGCCATCCTGGAAATTTGGTATTGTTGGCAATACAATAGTTGGCTGAGACGGTGTAGGATTTGGCGGTGCAGGAATAAGTGTAAAATAGGCAGCAGGCTGAGGCTGATTATCGATATTGCAGATCTTACCATTCGGGCCCGTGAATGAGACGACAACCAGATTATTTCTATTGACGATGTTTGGTCGGTTGGGTATCGTGAAATAGAAGACTGCTAGCCCATCGTCTCCAGTTGTTGCAACCAGAGTGTCGCTAGTGCCATCAGCCCATTCAACTGTTGCCTGGGCATTGGCTCCACTAATACCAACAGGATTGCCGTTCACATTGTGAATGAAGTGGGCATAGATAGGGATCGTACGCCCCGGATTGAAGGCGGGTGTGGTGTTGGTGGTCCAAGCCCCGCACAGATAGGGGGCAATAGTCGGTGTGGGGGACATGTTATTATTAAAGTGGAAAGTGACAGTGACTTGCGGAGATCCCAGGTCACTAGTACTCGTAGTGTTACTTGCACCACAAGCCATGAGCAGAACACTGAGCAACAAAAGCAGAATAGCACTCCATTTGAGATAGAGAAGCGGCAAGCAAGACCCCGTTACTCGTTGTTGTTCTGTTTCGATCATCAAAAAACCTTTCTGGAGACCTATCCCGTTGAGGGAATAGGAGGAAAGAAAGGCGTCCACAGACGCAATTTGTTCAAGAGAAATCCCCTTGTGGGGGAAGAGCCAGAAATGTGGTCTGACTCTCGAATGGCTTCAAAAAAGATGAAGCCCTTCTCCACACAGAAGTAAGGTGCTCTTCGCCAATGTTCAGAAAGCTTGTTCGGTCTGTAACACCGCTCCTACCCATTGGAGCTTTTAATTACAGACGACAGAGCCTCAAACTAGAGCAGGCATTCAAGGGTGTCGTGACTTTCTGAACCGAGTTTGCACTTAGGCTAGTCAGCGAGAGCTTTATGCAAGCTCATCTCCTTGAGGGGATTGGGTCACTGACCCTATGTAATTACCCTTACCGACTTTGTGATAGCACCATCCAGTATAGCATAACCATCCACCATTTATGTCATTGCTAGACAAATTGGCCATAGCATGCTTTTGACACAAAAGCACTCTCTGCAAGCTGCTGTGGATATGTCCCAGGCGGATTTATTCAAACGTGTTGCCGCCAGTAAACTTCTCACCTATAATGACAGCAAGTAGCAGACCTTACTATTTCACTATTCAACTTACACATTGCAAAGGGTACAATCGATGAACATCGAAGGAACATACACGCTACAAGCGCCATCCACAGAAGTATGGCACTCTTTACTGGATACACAGCTCCTACAGCAAACCATTCCAGGTATAAAGAGCCTTGAACAAGTTAGTGAGAATACCTATGCCATTGTCCTTACTATCAAGCATGCTCCCCTCAAAGGAACCTATCAAGGGCAAATCACCCTCAGCGAGCAACACTATCCCTATCATTATCGCCTCACCTTTGAAGGCGAAGGAGAAGATGGAACGATCAGCGGAACTGGGAGCATTCACTTAAATGAACATAACACGACTACGGTCATCACCTATAAAGGGACACTGACATATAGCAAGCGGGAAACACTGTTACCCCCGAAGTTGGTCAAAGGAGCAGCCAAGCTCCTCATTCAGCAGTTCTTCACTACTCTGGCTACCCAGTTACCTGTGAAGGAATACAGACAAACTATCAATGGAGCACGTCTTGAGGAGAATACACAGCATAATGGACGCATCATGGGAAAGATTCTCCTTCGTTTCTCGCACACCACAGCAGAGCGTAGGATTATACCGAGCGTCTTCTCTACAGTCGTTCATCTGCTAGGGCTGGGAGCAGGAGACAACGAGCAAGAACGGCGTTGGGAACAGCTCTTGCGCGATGCCAGTATACTCTCGACGTTTCTCTTGCTGGTCTGGATCGGCACCCGTTTACCTAGCCGAAAATAAACACTAGGCATCAATAATGGAGCGCAGGCGAGATTTCCAGCCTGTATCTTCATCAGCAAATTGCTGAGTCTGCTGCTCCTTTTCCACAATCCAACTGCGTGTACCATCAGCAGCTATAATGGGTGTGGCATGTTGTACACGTGGTTCCTTCTCATTGAGAATGAGCAGCGAGGCTTGAGCTGCCTTGCGTACCTCTTGAACAGGATCATCTACTAGTAAGCTGCGCATGGCCTCTTCTGCTGACTTGACGCCAAGGCGTCCGAGGGCACGCACACTTGCTGATCGCTCATCGGCAGTTGTAGCATGCAATAGAGGCAAAATATCCACCTCTAGTTGGACCAGCGACAGATCAGCAATCAGACGAAGTAAGCGACTACGATGCATCGGATGTCGAATCTGCATGAGAGCAGCCCGACAATCCGCTGCCACCTGTGCACGATTATGAATCAGCCCACGTGCCTTGGCCTCCGCGACAGCCATGTCAGCAGAGAGCGACGCATTGCCATGCAAAAATGGCTCAATCCACTGGGCAACAGCATCTGTCATAGCAGCATTCTTATGCAATTGCAAGATAGCATGATAATGCTGGTCAAGCCAGTAGTAGAGAGCCAATGTTACTTCCGCATCACGTGCAGCATATGCAATCATCGCCGGAGGCAGTGGACGCCGCGTCCAGTCGGTGCGTTGCAAGCTTTTATCCAGGTGAATAGCAAAGGCACGCCGCAACATAGCCGCTAGCGACGATTCATGCTGACCGAAAATTGAACGGCTTGTTGCCTCTAGATCATAGTAATGCGCCACGTGCAGCCCACGTTCAGCCATCACGCGCATATCTCCACCCGCGCCATGCAGCAGGATTGCAATAGCAGGATTGCCGACAATTTCCATCAAAGGTGACAGATCACGCAGGCGCAACGCATCCACGACAAAGCAATAGCGATCAATTGCCAATTGCAGAAGAGCCAGACGAGGAACTGTCGAAACAACCTCTTTTTGCGT
>Ga0137458_1000002_pt1 | contig 40697 bp, 63 predicted proteins | sample EasRivERMGT642_2_FD_102311 | JGI IMG/M metagenome (GOLD analysis project Ga0137458, IMG submission 102311) | Soil microbial communities from meander-bound floodplain in the East River, Colorado, USA - East River MetaG ERMGT642_2 | ecosystem: Environmental > Terrestrial > Soil > Floodplain ... | reverse complement strand
TGTAACTGATTGTAGTAATTGGGCGATGGCAACCGGCAAGATCGTTCAGATCAATGGAATCCTTTACCACATCAAGTGTGTAGGAGAAACCAAGGTCAAAGAAATTGCCGAAGGCAAGTGGCAACCGATTAAAGATCCCTAGGAGGCGATATGAGCATCTACTTCGCCGATGGCAAAGCTTTTCTCGAAGTTGCCGAAAACTATCTCCTCTACATTGGAGATAAAAAGTTTATTCGGGATCTTGATCCTGATGAGCTTTGGGCTTTAGTCCACGCTACCGTACTGGCGATAAAGTATGGAGAGAAGCAGATGCCATGTGTGCTCCCGACTTCCAAGCTTGTACACTAAGGGGCTAGTACAGCCCCTTAGCTCTTATCATTTAATCAACCATATATGGAAATAATTCTTGGTGTAATCGTTTCTCTTGTTGCTCAAACTTCAAAAAAAGTTTTTGGCACGAGTGAATATTCCACCCTCGCAACAGTTGCAGGTCTTTCTGTGGCTTCAGCCGTAGGGTATCACTATCTAGGATCGGCCGATCTTTTAGGTGGGTTAAAGGAAATTCTTACAACAGCAGGTGCATTCTACGCATTCGTTATTGCCCGATTCCCAAAGGCATCGAACACTCCGGTATCAGAGTAATACGCTTATATAAGAAATGGCCTTGGCTCTTTCAGAGGTAAGGCTTTTTCTTTTGCTTATTTCCTTCTCTCTCAAAAAAGCTTCCAGTTCAATCAGGCAAAAAAACCTTGGATATTTGATGACCACAAAGGCCAGTGAGTGCCGGAGGTAGAAAAAATCGAAAGGTTTTACTCCCCTACTGTCATCCGGAATCTTAAAAAGAATTCCTGTGCGACTAGCGGCCGCAGAAAGGGCATCAATCTGGTGTTCCTGTACATCAGAGAATGGTAATGAATTACTTATTGTTTGTTTCAATTCAAAAGCGGCACTGATCATTGCAGTGGTCTTGAGCCAGTGTCGAAACAACCTTCCAAAATCAGCTTCTCTTTTTTTCATTTAGTCTTAACAATCATAGATTTCAAGTCGATATTTACCCTCTGGAAGTCCTTCATCAATCATGGTGTTGTTATATATAGTTTCTCATTAAAGTCCTGCTTCATGCTAATACACTTATCCACCGCTTCATCTACACCTCCCTTCACCACAAGGTTTATGTAGAGGTTCTTTTTGATGTTGTTGGCCCTCTGAATCCTGCCTATAGCCTGATCGTAATCGACAAAGCTGTAGGTACGGCTTGCAAAGACCATCACCGGGTAATCCGGAAGCTCCCACCCGGCCGAGATCTGTGCTTGGGCCACAAACACGCATTCTTTGGCCTCCTGTGCCTCTCTGATGACCTCACCACGCTCTTTTGTCGCTCCGGTGAGGGTAAGTACCTTTTTGCCGGCTTTTTCCATTGCTGTGGCAATCTGGGCGATTTGGGCCGTATATTTAGCGAAGATCACCATCCTAGGAAACTCGATAGCATACTCCAAAAGAAGGTCGATTTTTTCATTATCGAAAATCTCCGGAGCAGAGAACTCATCACCGGCAAGCACTCCATTTTCGATCTGGTTGATTTTACCCACTCTGACCAACGGATCAGGGTACTCGAGAGCCATGCTTTTTATCCTCGCTTTCTGCTCAATCGAAAGACCGACATAAACAGTCTTATAATTCTGATCCGGCACATCAAAATAATCCTCGAGCCGGCCTACATAGCCAATTTGTCTTACTAAATCAGCCAACGCTTGTTTTGTGCTTTCATCTTTTTTCGGAGCAAAAACTTGTCGTCCCGGCATGGGGAGCTGAACATAGAATCTATCCCTGAACTTATAAAATGAATTAGCTAATTCTTGCATGTCTTTTTTTATGGCAATTTACGCATAATGTCCTTCCGTTATCAATAGCAAATCTTAATTCTGGATATTCAGAAAATTTTTGAATATGATCTGCATGTAATTTATTTCCATGAGCTTTTCCGCCCCACACACAAGTCCAATTATCTCTTTTGAACACAGCCTCACGCCACAATGAATATTCTACAGATTTTCTCATAATTTCATGTTTCTCACACACTCCTCCTTTCCATAAATGACTTCTTTCGCCTTTTCTAATTTGGCTTGCCTTTTTTCTTCGTTCCGGAGTATGGGATTTACTTAAATTTAATATATGTTCCTTAGAAAATTTCATTCCTATCCTAACCTTACTCATTTTCTTTCGAGTTTCAATAGTTCTCTTTAATCTTGTGTGAGCTATAGCAGAATTCCTTATTGCTTCAGGAGAGCGTTTCTTTCCTTTTTGAGCATTACTCATTTTAAGTCGTGTTTCTAAAGATACTTTTTTCATGCCGGTATTTTTCCTAAAAGAACTGAAGCCGCCCAAACAGTCATAGGACTTCTAATGATTGTAGCTGTACAAAGATACAATCTTTTAGGTTTAGTTCGTTGAATATATTTATAAAGCTCTTCAAAAAGCTGTGAAGTCTTTGGTACGGCCTGTTTCTTCACCCATTTAACGCTTGGGGTAACACCAAGGCAGGTGTGGGCCTCATCCACGATCACTGTGTCGTAGGGCTTAAGACCAAAGGCTCTCTTTCGAAATTCTTCCTTACTGATTACTGTTAGATCGATTTTAAGCTTATTTCTTTGGGCCTCACGCTCCCAATTGCGATCTTCCTTCTGTGTCTTAGGGCAAATAACCAGAGTAGAGCCTCGAGCGAGGGATAACCCGATCAAACTTTTTCCTGCCCCAGTACCGAGGAATAAGCCGATCTTAGACTTATCTTCTCTCACAATATCCATCTGGTGTTTATAAAGTGCCGCCATTTTGTTTTAGATGAAGTTTAATGTGCTGACTTTGGGTCATTACTTGAAGATTTTTAAGATCATTATTCTTTTTATTATTATCAATATGATGAATAACTTCTCCTTTTCTCAATTTTCTACCAAGTTTTTTCTCCATAACAACTCGGTGCTGATGCCGTCCCAACTCCTTTACATAAGATTTAGTTCCTGTCCCCCTATAGCGGTCAATATTAACCTTAGCCCCGGCTTTACCGGCCTTAATCTGATGCTCCCTAGTTCGAACTACAGCTAAAACACACTTAGGAGAGCAGTACAGCCCCTTCTCATAAGGTTTCGTGGTGGCCTGATTTTCACATTTTGGGTTTTTGCACTTCATAAGGAATTCATTCTTCATCCGTTATACTATGTATCATGCTTTTCGTACTCGCCCTTTTCTTTTTGGTCGTGGCGGCTTGCTCGGTATTTTCGATTTGCATGAGAAGCATTCCTCCTTCGGGGCAAGCGGAAAGACGCAGTGAGTAGAAACAAATTGCTTTCGACCATCTGGCGTTAAAATCGTGAGAAGTTTGCATCCCGGGCATTGCGAAATGATCTCATCAAATTTTCGCTTTTTCTCTTCTCTCTGTTTCATTTGAATATTTCTTCTAAAATATCCAATCCGTTGTTGTGCACTTGCCCCTTATCGTATCTAAAATTCTTATCCTGAAAAGTAACTGTGCCAGTGGTCAGGTAGATATTGACTCGGATATTATCCCTCTCAAAAGAAATCATGTATTCGTTCTTTTGAGGCAGGATCTCTTTCCATCCATAACTTTTTATTTCTTTCAACTGTTCTGATTCTAATTTCATTTGAGTAACATGATTACTAGCAGAATAAAGAAGGCAAGCTTCGGAGCAAAAATTCCGATGAGTGCAACCACTGCGAATTCTCCGGCTGTAGGCATCATTTCTTTTTAGATTTTAGATCTTCCTTAGCAATTGCAATCATAAGATCAGCTTTTGCTTTTTCTTCTGCGGTCAAATACTCATCCATCTCTTTTTTCGCTTCTTTGATGGCAAGCTTCATAGCATCGAGAATAGCGATCCAACCATTCATATACTCGACTGATCGATTTGAGAAGATCCACTGCTTTGCCGGATAGGAAACAGGTGTGCTTTTGTCGTTCACTTCAACAAGGCTGATCTGCTCGGCTTTATAGTCTATTTTCACAGCCACTCGCACATCCCCAAGCACACAAGATTTAATCTCTAAATATTTCATTTCTTTGGAAGAATTATTGGTTTGTAATCGATCTGACCATTGGGCTTTTTAATGATCTGGAATCGCTCTTCATGAGTAGCGATTGCCGGCTTCCAACCTGTAGGCTTTGCTCCGTAGCCTCTCCCCTTTCTGTTGCGGCCTAGCTTACTCATACCTGTTCCTTAAAAAGAATTGGCTGTGCTATAACGGCTTTTTCTGTTTGCTCCAAATAGATCCTTGCAACCTCTGGCATCTCAATTTTCCATTTGTCGCACCATCCCTTTACTCTTCGCATATTGTGAATATCAAGAGCACCAAAGGCACTGAATCCGGCTTCAAGCAATCTCTGTTTCTCGAGGATGTAGCTGATGTGCTTATCCATAATTCCTTCGCCATTCTGCATGAGGACTAGGTAGCACACAAGGGCGAATGCTTCAGATGTTATTGGTTGCATAGCTATTTACACTTCTACTCGTGTGCTAATGCTGATCACATGACTAATGATTCCATCCACTTTAGAGATCGCTGATCCAATATCTTTTGCAAGTAGAGAAGAGAATTCCAATTGAGGTACTTTATCAATCCCTGTCGGAATATTGTTATTAAGAATTGGATTAATTTTTTGTTCTAAATCCATCATTATCTTAGAAAGATGTTCTACTGCATTATGAAGTCTTGTTGTTGCACGAGTTGCTTCAGATTCTTTTGGCCCTGCAACTAGAGCATTTCCGGCCGTTCTCATGCCTGTTGGCATTACTGATCCTGTTGATTGTCCTTCCATTGAATTATTTTATTTATTTTTAATGTCCCCATCTCCACTCCTATAAAGGAGCAGAGTGGAAGCACTAAGCGACTACTTCTTCCTCCGGCTTTGCTTCTTCAGCATGTGCTTCAGGAGCAACTTCTGCCTCGGGAGCAGATTCAACAGGAGCTTCAGGGGCGACAGCCGCCTCTTCAACTACCTCTTCCTTCTGAACATCATTTTCTTCAGACATATTATTATCTCGTTAGATTAATAAACGGCACTGCCGCACCCGGAATCATCTGGCTCGGCAAGATTCCATTCCACTTCTCAATCGCTTTCAGATTCACATAGTCAGTCCCTCCTTGAGAGTTAATGGCCTGTGCTTGAATGCGGATTGTCTCGGCTTCAGCCTTAGCCTTCTCGACCTGTTGCTGTGCCTCGAACTTTACCTGTGCAAGTTTATTTTCTGCGGCTAAAGCTTCTTGCTCGGCTGTTACTTTCTTCTCAATTGCTTGAGTGAATGATGCAGAAAACTTGAAGTTGGTAATGTTCACCTGCTCTACAACTGCAAACTGATTGACCAATCGTTCATTGATCTTGGAAAGCACCGATTGTGTGAACTCCGCTCGTTTTGTAACAAGCTCGGCCGCACTGAATCCTGATGCTGTTGCCTTAACAATGTCTCGAACTCCCGGCCTAACCACAGTGGCTTCATAGTTATCTACATCTTCATAATTTCTGTAGATCTCAATGACCTGCTGTGGATCAATGTGGTAGTTTACAACTGTCGCAATCGCCACATCTTGAAGATCAGAAGAGGCGGCATCAAGAGGCTCTTCACGTTCATAAATTACTGAACGTGTCCTCACATCAATTTTAGTTACTTTCTCTAAGAAGGGAAGCTTAAGATAAAAACCGGGTTGCACTGTACCTACAATGTTTCCAAGTCTTGTCTTAACTCCTCTCTCACCGGCATCAACTGTACCGAATGAACCGAGCACGAGGATTAAGAGAATTAATCCCCCGACTGCTCGCTTAACCCATTTCATGAACAATGCGAATTTTTCTTCTTCAGTCATGACTATAGATCGTTAAAGTCCTTCTCAACCTTCGCACCCTCAAGAGCCAATTTAGACTGCTCGAGATAATAAGCTTGAGTAGCTTCTGCAACATCCTTGATAAGAGATTGGCTTTCTTTTACCTGTGCCAATTCTTCAGCATTGATCGGTCGCTTGTTGGTAAAGACAATTTTTCTGAATGTGTTCGTACCAAATGTCTCTTCAGATGAGCTAAGGGTTGTAACCACTGTAGCCGGTGAAGTTCCATCTTTGAAGCCTGAAGCATACTTGCTGAAGGCCCAACCGCTTGAAATCGAAACATTCATCTGGTAGAACTCGCCATCTACGAGAACGTAGAGAACTTTATGCTCCTTCAGATCGCTCGTTTTCTTTCCCTTCTGTGTGAGAGCAGGGTATCGAGCTTGCAACTCATCCTTCGTGCCTTTCGCAACTACTCGCTTATCGAGGTAGAGAGGAATGATCTGATCATCGGTGTCGAACACCGGTGAAGAGATAAACTGCTCAAGTCCCTTGTCGAAGTATTTAAGTTGCTTTCTGTGGAATACGATGATGACATCTTTCTCTTCTCCTTCGAGAAAAGTTTTCTCAACATCCTCACCATTTCCAACCTCTGTGAAGAAAGTGCCGGAAGCCTCGATCACCTTGATGGTTTTCTTCTTCCCTGTACCAGTCTCTTCAACAATGTCTTTCGAAAGCATTCCGAATCGTGGAAGCACCAAACGATTATTGGCCTCTACAACTGGAAACGCTTCATTCAGATTCGCTAACTCCTTCTCGTCAATTTTTGATTTTGACATTTTATCTTATGTATTATCTTATTTTTATTAATAAACACCTCTATATTGTATCATACGGTAAAAATCTACCGCAAGAGAGGATGTGGGGATAACTCAATATCACTATCTATCTCATTTCCCCACACATCCCAACCTTCTATTTTTTCTCTAGCAAACAACTCTATTCGAGGAAGATCCCCAACAAGCTGTAAAATCCTCTTTCTAACTTCACTCGGCTTCTTGCTATGCCCCTCAATAGGAGTGTCTATAACTGAACTTACTGCCGCACTCATTCTTTTCGGTTTCCCCTTTGTAGCAATCATACAAAGTTCAGCATTTGCTCTTGTCCACCTCCCCATTCCCCAAAACCATGAGGGGGATTTCTTATTTCTTTTCACCCAAGTAAATGCCACAGTTTTATAAGTGAATCCCCATGCCTTTATTACTTCAAAACATTCATCGAGTTTTGGCATTGTTACCCACATGAATAATACGCAATCATCGTCCGCTACCCCCCCCACTGGTAAATCACAAATATCCTGAATAGACATAACTTTGTACTTGCATCCTGCCCCACGATTTCCGGCTAGAGCCTTATCTCTGTAGCTCCAAGGTGGATCGGCGTAGATTATTTTATATTTTTTACTCATGATTTTTAATATAAGCCTTCATCTCTTTCCTCACAGAATTAATATAAGCTCCAAAGGTGAGGAGATCCTTCATGGAGCGAGTGGTTTTAAATTGAACCGGTACAGGCGGATCATCTCTAAATTGGATCGTGAAGTCGCCTCGATCTACAGTAGGAAGCCAATCGATGTAGCAAGTCATCTCCTCCGGCTTTATCTTCTCTGAAATATAAACGAGCAAGAGATACATCGTAAGCTGACCAGTTTCATCAGCTCGGTCTTGTGTCCACGCTTTTTTACCAGTCTTGTCATCCTTCAACCGGCGGCCTTTGCGATCGAAATGATCGGCTGTGCCATTGAGCTTGATGCCGTTATACATCACCGACATTGAATGTTGCTGAATCGGGTATCGCTCAAGTGATGGAATAAAGTCCGGATCATCTTGTATTCGATCATCGACCTTCTTACCGAAGGCAAGCTCTTTATTAATCGTTTGGGGGATGCCAAGGTAGTAGGTCGAATACCATTGTTCAGGTGAATATTCCCAAGAGGATATTTGACTCCAATGAAACGGCCTCTGCTCCCAAGGTACGTCCATTTCAATTTTGTGATACGCAATAGGTTTACTTTTTGTTTTCATATTTTATGATTTTAGTATGTTTCCTACTATTACATGATTTACATAATGGTTGAATATTTTCTATATTATCACTTCCTTTTTTATTCAAGGGAATAATATGATCCCTAGAAAGCTTGATTTCTGGTTCTTTTCTTTTACAACAAAGACATATAAAACCACATATCTTTTTTAATTCACCCCATTCTTCTTCAGTATGAAATCCTCCTATCTTTAATTTTATATTTATTCTTTTTCGATGAGATGCTGAATAAATTTTAGCTAAATGTTTTTTATTCTTTGAAATACCTCCTTGCCAATTCCAATGTTTTTTACCTGATTTACTTTTATTAAGTTTAACTAAATTAGCAATAATTTCAGGAGATGGAGGATTCTTCTTCATAAATTCACTATGTTCCTTCTTCTGCTTTTCAGAAAGTTTTCTACCTTTATGAATTTTACTTATTTTATCTTTCATAGATTGAGGCATCTTTCTACCGGTGCAAATGATCCTCATTCGCTCACGATGTTCTTCTGTTCTTTTATAGGATTTATTCTTCTTCATCTTCTTTTTCCTCTTCGGCTTCTTCATTTTCTTCTACTAAAGGCACTCGATCGGCATGAGGACTATCTTCAAAATCCGGCGTAACTTCTTTATGGCCGTCATTATTTAATTCCTCTGACCTCTTTATCTCCTCATCAACCTTTCGAGCCTTAATCTCTTCAATTCTCTGTTTCAAGGTGCTTCTTCTTTCTCTCATTGTAGGCACAACTGTAAGAAGCTTTCGATCTTCTTTTTCTAAAATTAACTGCCCGTTCTCATCGATGTCTGGTAGGAGGTTCATGTTAGAATTTTTGATATTCCTCTTCTACTTTATCATCTTTTACAGTCGGCTTAACCTTCACATTCCTCCATCCACGCACACGCTTACCTCGAGTGCTGTCCGTATCGTAGATCAACCCCTCGGCCGCATACGTTACATAGAACAAAAACTTCTTACCAAACATATCCATTGTCTCTGTGGCAAGCCCTCGCTCAACACAAAAGGCAGTGTAAGCATCATACATCTCGGCCTTACTCATCTCCTTGCCGGCCTCCTGCTCGATCTGCTCGGCCGCAAAGATTGCGATTGATGAGCCGGATCGCATCATCTCCATTTTGGTTTCAACAGCATTTCTGTAATAACTGAATTGGCCCTGCTTCAGCAATCGCTCGAGGCCCACCATTGCGTAATTGAAAAGGCCAGATCGCTCTTCTTCAGTTGTGAGAGTTGCGATGAAATTCGGGATTTTCTTTTCAATTGTCTTTTCAAATCGGATGATCATCCATCGGTTGAAATACGCTTCGTCATCAAAATCGGCAACATCGGGGATGCGGTTACAAGCGAAGGTGAGCTTCGAGAAGTTTTGGAATGAGAATTGATTACCGAACTTGTATTCACCAGAAATTGATCCTCCTCCGGTTGCGATCTTGAAGTTACCAGTGTCTTTAACATCCTGTGCTGAAAGCTCATCAACTATGTTGCCGTGTTTTTTATAAAGATGGGCCGCCGCAAATTTATCACTACTCATTTTATGAAGCGACACTCCTGAAATATTATCCTTGCCAATTAAGTGAATGATTGTCTCGAGTAATGTGGTCTTGCCGGTATCGCCTTCACCCACAAAGATGATCGCCTTCTTCTGCGAATAGAGGCGATAGAAATAATAACCAAGCCACTCTTGAACGATGATGACCTGATCAGGTGATAATACTTGATTGAAAAACGCCTCTGTATTAGGACAAGTAGCTGTAGGAATATATCTGATGGGGAATTGATATGTAAATCGATACTGACTGTCGTGTGGCAAGAGTTCCTTTGTATTAAGATCAAACACTCCATTAGCAAGCGGAATGAAATTGAGTGGGGCACTTTCAAACACCGAGCGTGGATGGCTCGTCATGTCGGCAATCTTGTGGAAAACTTCACTCTTTGCACTCTTAGTAACATTCTCCTGCAATATTCTCTGCATCTCTGGATAAATGATTTCATTCTCGGCCCTTTTGTATACACCATCTTTATAAACTGAAACTTCACGTTCCTTTTCACCGACAGTAATGATGTTGTATTTCTCTGTAAGATGTTTGGCAATCCAGAATGTGCCCTTGGTCTTGTTCTTGAGGAAATCTTTCACAATACTTTCCTCTTGCATCTTTTCTTCAGTAAATTCCTCTTCTCCATCTTCTCTTCTCTCCGGTGCAGGATTATTTTTAATGTGCGTTTTCTTGATTGAGTTCCAAATTGTTTTCAGTTCCTTCTCCGGCAAGCTAGGAACATTGTGATCTTTATTCCATTGAGAAAATAACGGATAGCCTAGCGTGTCCCAAAGATCAGGCGAAATTTCATAGAGAATTTTGCCGGCAAGCTGTGTCGCACTCATATTACGAATGCCTTTCTCTTTATTTTTTGCAAGAAACTTCGTCCAGTCTGTTTGCTTCTTTTCCTCTTCTGCTTTATAGAGCCACAGGGGGGGATCGGAAATAGCATCACCTTCATTGATCCATTCATAGGTGTTACCGGAGGCGTGAAGCGATGGAGGCAATACAACATACGATGCCTCGGATCGAATATCGATGCCCGCTTTTATCCCAACCTTTGCCCCAACCAGTCTTGAATTCCACTTATAGAAGATATGTTGTCCACCGCCTCCGGTGCGTGAGCAAAGCGTAGGCGGTAACATAAGCCCTTCCGTTGTACCGCCACTACCGGGGTCTATATCGACTACGATAATTCCCGATATTTCACCACAGATAAGAGCAACATTCGCATTAGGAAATTTTTTCCACCAGTTATTTATTTCCTCCTCTGTAGGTAATCTTTTTTGATATTCAAGCCAAGAGGGGATAGCCGGCAATTTAGATCCAGATTTTATCGGTATAATACTCCATCCCTGTTCCAAATATTTTAATGCGTACTTTAAATTAGTCATATGTGTTTCCAATTTTTTCTTAACAAGATACTTGTGATTGCCCCTCGTGATACTCCGTATCTTTTAGCTATTGCTTCTTGAGAAATCTTTCCTGACAATTTACGAATTTGTAAAACTTGCTTTTTCACAAGTTTAGATGTGGTTTGGATTTCTCCTCGTGCTCCCGTCATTCGCCCTTGTCTTAGGGCGTGTTGAGTATTTTTAAGATAAGTTGTCCATTCCAAATTAACAACTTGATTGTTTGAGGGGCAATTGTCTATGTGATTAATACATGGGTATTTATTTTTATTTTTCAAAAAAGCTAAAGCAACAAGTCGATGAACTCTAATAGTCTTTACATTCCCTTTTTTAGATAAGACAACATCAATGTACCCTCGCTTCTTTTTATTTAACTTTAATATCCTTACTCCACCTCTTTTTAAACTTTTAACACGCCCTAAATTACTGATCTGATACATTCCCTCATATCCCTTAATATCTTTCCATATTTCATCACGCAAAAGCAGGTGTCCGTTGGAACAGGCCGATGAGAGCCTATGTCGAACACCTGCTTTTGACTGACGAATATTATTGAAAGATCTCATCGTTTGTTCCATACCTGTAAGATTAACATAAACCAGTCGTCATGCGTAAAGTAACTCATGCGTAAAGTGGGGATAACTTCCTATGGGGATAAAACAGGGGAGAACGGGGACAAGAAAACTACACCAATTGTATGGTGTAGTTTTCAAATCGAGAATTCATTCTGTATTACTCGGATTGCAAGTAGAGATTCAACTGCTCGTAGTTTCTCACCGGCTGACCATCGGGATAGTAGAGCACTCCTTCGATCTCCTGAACGCCCTGTATAGCATCGCCTCCGACTTTTGTGGTGTCAATTGAGCTAGATAGCACAACTGTCGCCAAAGCGAGCAAACATAGCGTGGCGAGGCCCACATAAAGCCACAGACGATGTTCTGTCTCCTCTGGCCGATCCATTATGGCCTTGGAGAGATCTGAAGGCTCTAAGAGATCATCCATAGGTGAAAATTAAAGCCGATAAAGAACCCGAGTGATCCAAAGATGATGAACCCTATGACCAAGCCCCCGATGAATGTCTTTGTAGGATCTTTCTTTTTCATACCCCTGATTTCGTCTAAGTCGAATTTGTTCATATTGATTATACCACTGGTGTTAATCTTTTAATTGCTTCCTCTTTCAGAGCTTTTACTACCTCTTCCATGTCGAGCTTGGCGTACTTTGCGATCGCATGGATCAATCGGCGTGCCTCCATGTCTTTGATAACTACTACCTCACCTTTTTCGTTTGTATATGATTCCATTGAATTATTTCTTTAAGTTTTTAATGTAGCACTGCTCACAGATTCCCTTCGTAAAGCAAACCCAATACGCACCTTCTCGATTGTAGAAACACATTTGCTTTCTACATTGTGAACATTTTTGATGCTTGCCCTTCTCATGATCCGGTGCTGTCGGCTCTGCTAATTTCTTCTTCATTATCGGAAATTAACAGGTGTCATGCGAATATCTAATTCTGCCCCGGCGACAATGACCCCACCTTTTAATGCTTCAAGTAGTTTCTTTTCATCGATCATGAGATATTCCCTAGGGATCTTCTTCTCATCTGTGATCTTGAGCACCTTATCCTCACGAAACTTCACTAGGCCGGCTTCGGTTGAAACCTGATGATCCGGCGTGTCGATCTCTTCAATCTTCTTCACTGCCGTTTCGACTTTGAGCTTACCTTTGCCTTCGCCCACACGATTTGCGATCGCTTGCTCTTCTTCACGCACACGCTTGACCTCGGCTGTTTGCCAAGAGCTTATCGTGCCTCGGAGATAATCCGTTGCCGTGTCGAGAATGCCTAGCACCGGCTTCCATCGGTTGAGTTCGGCTGTTCGAGCCTGATTGAGAGGCTTGAGCACTTTCTGCTTCTCTTCCTCGATCATGTCGGCCTTCTTATTGAGTTCGGAGAGCATTTGAGATGCTACTTCCATTGTCTTTTGATCCTTAACAACGATGGCTTTAGCCTTCGTTACGATAGGCGAGAGTTCGGTCTGTATTAGAGCGATCTGCTTATCTTCCATGTTTGTCTTTTTTATTTGTGCCATTTTATCTTTTTGTTGGATGATTAATTAATTCTCTGATCTTTGTCGTGAAATGCTTCTTGAGCAATTCATGAGTTACGATCTCCATCCGGATCTCTTCAAGCCTCCTTCCTGACTTCTTGTAAAATATCCTGCTCCATGTCTCGTCCGGAAAGACAATGGCGAGAATATCAAAGCCGGTAGGCTCGAGATCGAGCAATCCTAGCCTTTTCGTGTATGTAAGCACCTTGACCTTCTTCTCTTCATTCACAATCAGATCATAGGGAAGATTCGGATCAATAGCTGACATATCCTTCACGCTGATGCTTCGATTCCACAATCTCTTCTTCACGAAGTTTTTGTCCATCTACTTTTTATTGATTATTGCTAGTAATATCACGGCCCACACGATCGAGCCTATGATGTAGAGGATGTTTCCGATATTCCGGCCGATCCAATCCTCTATAAGCTCGGCCTTATTCTTTCTCTTACTCATGCTTAACTGGTAAATTTCTTTTGCCCTGACACTCTCCGAATTCGTTCATCAAGCCTCCACACAATGAGCAGTTATTTTCCTCATCCGGAAGCACATCGCCTCCGTAGATCCGGCATTGTGGGTTTTTTTGCTTCTGCTCGGCTCGGATCTCTTTTATAAGGTTTCGTCCTTTTAGTTCTTTTTGCATAACTATTTAATTTTAGGATTAATTGAATGATGCGGTACTTGATTCTTGTAGAATGTTGTCGTGATGATCGCTAAGCCGTCTTTGTCTCGGCATAGGGCATACTGGTGCTTTCTAGGGATCTTGAATAGATGCGTGCCCGAGCAATCGATCTTATGTTCTTTGCAGAAATTGATGGTGTCAATTAATGCAAGGTTGAATAGGACTTCTTTCATGGTTATTTTGTTAGAGCTTCTAGTAATTTTGTCGGACTTGTGATGAATTTGTGGCCGTTGATGGTTACATCTTCATAGATATACACCGGCTCGCCTGTCGAGATCTTTACCGCTTCAATGTGGGTAAAGAAATAAGGGCTTTTGAAACCGGCGTAATCTTTCTTCAATTCTTGAGCCGTTTCCTTTGTGAAGTTCGTCTGCACGCTCTTTTTTGTAGTACCAACATCGATTAAGGTACGGCCGAAATCTACTTGAGCTTTCTTTTTGAGCTTACCTGACTTTAGGTATTGGTTGCGATCGTACACTGCTATTTTGATGATCATGTTAGTTGAATAGATAAAATGACTTATAAGTACCCACATTGAGCTTATTCGTGTCATCGGTGATGTATGTCCATCCACCTGACCACTTTCTAAGAAGCATCCACCATAACCACACTGGAAGAGCCTTTATGAGACTGTTACTTTCATAGAAGAATTTACCATCGCCATCTTCATAACTGTCGCCTCTCTCGTGAGGAGCAAAAGCTATCAAATTGTGGACGAATTTCTTACAATGCCAATTTCTTGTTTTTACCTGATATTTCATGTTTTTATCTTGCTTTCGCATAACTATTAATAAATAAATAGTAGCTTAATGACTATGCGAATGCAAGTGTTTTTATGGTCAGAACACATAGAACTTTTTTTGTCAAATGCTCTTCAAAAATGCTTAAAAGAGGGCTAAGATAAGCCGTAGAATTGGGGTTTGGGAAATTCTTCATGATACAACAGATACATCTTTATAACTTTCTTGATTAGATTTTTATATATAACTATATATTTTCATTATTGGAACTGTAGGGACTTTATAAAATAAGCTGTATCAGATGTCTCGAGATTACTATTATAGTAATGATCTAAATTGGATATTGCAGTGCTTATCCACAAAGAGATCTAGGTGTTTAATCATACGCATGATATACATAGGGTATGAGCAATAAATACTCCTTGGCTAGTAAGAAGAGATGGGCTAAGATACCGAAGGAGGAGAGATCTAAACGAATGAGAAAGATAGCTTTAATCAAGCATAAGAAGATGACACCGGATGAAAAGCAACTCCATATGAAGAGGATGAATGAGGCCAAGCAAGGGCCGTGATTATAAGTTAATTAATAATGTCTATGGAAAATAAGAATGAGCCACAGTTTACACTTTCACCTTTAGGGAAGGAGGAAGGGGAATTGATGGTTGTGAAATTGAAAGCGTTTTTTGAGGAAAATTGTATTGATTTGGTCGTAACTCCAATGATTAATAAGGATGGTACGATCGGAGCAAAAGCGGAATTGTTTAAGAAATTAGAACTTGTACCGAAAGGTTCTGTGCCTTCTCCTAGCGAATTTTTACCAAATGAAGGTGGTGAAAAAACAGTGTAAATTCACTCGTCCTACCACTGCGATCAAACATAAGAAGGTATTTGACAAATTGGTAGAAAATGGGGGAAATATGAGTAAAGCCATTGTTGAAAGTGGGCTTTATTCTCCTAGTCAAGCTCTTCATCCGGAAAAGATTGTGAATTCTCTAACTTGGAATGAAGTGGTCGAAGAAAAACTCGGCGATGATTTGTTGATGGAAAAACATCAAGAATTATTAAACAGCACACGAATCGATCATTTAGTTTTTCCTTTAGGCCCGAAAAAGAATTCTGAAAAAGAAGAGTGGTTCAAAATGCTCGATGGTAAAAAGAATGTTGAAAAAGATGTTTTGAGTGATGAAGAAATTGTTGAAATGCTTGCTGAAGTAAATTGTCGATCACGCCGGATCGTACATGGCGAGACTGCTCGACACGTTTATTTTTGGTCGTCTGATAACAAAGCCAAAAAAGAAGCGTTAGACATGGCCTACAAACTCAAAGGTCGATACAAAGATGAGGATGGATCAAATAAGCAACCTTCTACCACTTACAATTTCATCTTCTCAAACTCTGTTCGTGAGCGTGTGAAAATAATTGATGCAGAAATTAAAGATCTCTTAACTCAAGATGTTCAAGAAAATAAAACGACTGATAACCCTAGCCAGTAAAGATCCGGAAGCTTTGAAGGTTTTGGAAGGTTTAACGGATGAGCAGTTAAAAGCTGTACCAGATGTATCAGAAGGTGATGGTCAAGCTGAATTCTTTGGTGAAGGAACGCCGGAAGAGCTTGAAGAGCTTAAAAAAGAAGATGAAGGGATGAAGCCTTGGTACGATCTTTTGAATAAGCTCTAGTCATGCTTGACAGAAAGCAAAGATGTATGTGTGGTAAAGTTAGCTTTGATAAGAAAACTGCACAAACAAAGCGAAACTATCTGATCAAGCTAGGTGTTGAAAGAGATCTAAGAATTTATCAGTGTCCGGCAAGTGGAGCGTGGCATCTAACAAGTAAAATGAAATGGCGTTAAAACACACAGCAAAGCCTCTAGTCGAAGAGCATTACCACATTGATGAATTAATCGATGCTCAAGAAAAGCGAGCAGAGGATCGAGAGTATCATCGACAACGTGTGAAGAATGCTGAAGAGCGATCGAAGATCATTGATGATGCAAAAATGTTAGTCTCAACAGATTTTCATTGCATCAGATGTAGGCAAGACTTTAAAGCCAATGCTGTGCTACAGGTCGAGCAAGACTGGTCAAAGCCTAGCCAGATGATCGCTTTCTACAAGTCTAAGCATCGGTTATGTGGTGCTTGGGCCATTCGAAACTTAACAGACAAACACCTCGATGGATTTTGGCAACGATCAAGAGCGATGAGGCTAGAGCAAGGCAAGTATCACAATGATCTTCTACAACCTTTCGAGACTGGTTATAATATGCTTTATGGAAAACGATAAAGATGTACTAGAACAGGTGAAAGAAAATCTCAAGAAGGAACACGAGCCTTGGATAATCTTTCATGCTTTCCCCCTCGAGATGTGGTTTTGGCGTATTGCTGTGCCGGTCGCATTAATATGTTCGATAATCGCTTTACTAAGATGAAAATATCAATTAATTATGTAGTCGTTGAAAAGTTTGAAGAGCCAGTATCAGAGGGCTTTCAAGCAGTCGAGATACAGGATAGCTTCGTGTATAAAGGAAAGATCGTAAAACTTCCAGAAACTCAACCTATGTATCTAGGTGATGATCATCTAGCCCTTGGTGATGTGATCATCTTTGCCAAATATTCTCCGGACACAGTGGAGATTGAGATCGAAGGCAAGAAGCTGAAGTTCGTGAAATTAACAGATGTTTTAGCGAAACTATAATGGAACAATCAAGAATGCAAAACACTCTAGCCAATCTCAAGCAATATGCCGAGAATGTTGATCTTGAGCTAGTACAGATAGATGGAATTCCTGAAGGATTCTCTTACAAGATCCCTGATGTAACGATCAACAATGCCAAAGGTGAGCCAGTTGAACACAAAGGAGATTATGTAGCGTTCGTGCCTAATGCTTTTGGAGAGATTCGAGCAAGTAAGGTCGAGGATTTAGTAAAAGCTTATAACGAAGGTGTGATTCTAAGAGACAAAGCAAATGGCAAATAAAGAAATTTCAATGGGTCATGATGCCCGAGTAAAAATTAAAAGAGGCGTTGATCGTGCGTGTGATGCTGTTCGCCCTACACTTGGGCCAGTCGGTATGACAGCAATGATCGAATGGCTAGGCCTTGATCCGATAGAATGTGATGACGGCGTAACAATACTTAAAAATCTTGAATTCAAAGACCATTATGAAAACATGGGACTTCAGAAACTTCGTAAAGCGGCGGTTCGAACATCCGTTGAAGGCGGTGATGGCACTGCGACTACCACTGTTCTTACTCAAGCCTTGGTACACGAAGCTTTCAAAGAAATCGCTAATGATTCGAGTAAAATCCGAGAAGTCAGAGAACGCCTCGAGAAAGGTTTATCAAAAACTCTTGAGGAATTGGTTACGCTCAAACGAGATGTAACTGATGCTGATATTGAAAGAATTGCTAACATCTCCTCGCTTGATCCAGAGGTTGCCAAAATGATTGCAGAAATCATCCGAGAAGTAGGTGTACATGGTGTCGTAACAGTGGAGAAAGGATCGGCAATTGGCTATACGAAAGAAGTGGTGAAGGGTGCACGATTTGACAAAGGTATGATTTCGCAATACTTCACCAATGATTTTGAGCAAGGTCGATGTGTGCTCGATAATCCCTACATTGTGCTAGTTGATCGGAAGATTTCTCTTGGTGATCAAGTGAAAAGCATCATGAATAGTGTCGCATCGACAGGCCATAAATCCGTGCTCTTCATTGCTGATGATATTGATGGCATTGCTCTTGCTTCACTCATCCAAGCCTCGAAAAGTGTTTCGCTCGTAGGGCCGGATGGACAGCAGAAGCAAGGAACATATGACATAGCGTGCGTAAAAAATCCCTTCACTGCTAGTGCATCCCGAGATTTCTTGCGAGACATGGCGGCCCTCACTGGTGGCACTGTTATCAGTGAAGAAGCCGGCATGAGACTTGATCTCGCAACAATTGATCAGTGTGGCCGAGCAGAAAAGGTCATCATCACAAGGGACAACACCACTATCATCGGGGGAATGTCTAAAGATACCCTTGCTCCACGAGTGGCCGAGATCGAGAAATTGATCGATGAGACTACAAGCGAATTCGTGAAGGGTCAGCTTGAGGATCGTTTAGCACAGCTTACCGGAGGTATCGGCGTGATCCGAGTGGGTGCGTACACTGATACGGAATACAACGCCAAGAAATATAAGTTTGAGAATGCAATCAACGCAACTCAAGCCGCACTCCAAGAGGGCATCTTGCCCGGTGGTGGAACAGCTCTCATGAATGCCGCCGATAAATCTGATGATGTGATTTTCAAGAGAGCATTGACTGCTCCTTTCTTCCAGATGATGCGGAATGCAGGTATTGAAACAATTGGTATGCCTCAAAACATTCAAGGTTCGATGGGCTTAAACTTCAAGACAAAAGAAGTCGTAGATATGTTCGAAGCCGGTATTATCGATCCGTTTAAGGTTGTGCGGTTGGCTCTGGAAAGTGCTGTGGCAATTACGACTTCACTTATCAATGTTGAGACTGCGATCGTAGTCGAAGATGATAAAACCGAAGAATAAACCAGATGAGATCAAACAATACTTCTCCATTCTCCAATGGATAGTTAGTGAGAACATTGTGAATGAGAAGGGCGAGATCTTTAACTTCAGAGATCGCTCTTTTCTCTTGGATATTCTCACTGATACGAACCCAAATATCGTAGTGTGTGCGTGTGCACAGGTCGGAAAATCCGTCAGCTTCTCACTCAAGATTCTCTTTGCGGTGAAGTATCAGCATTTGAATGTGATCTACACTTTTCCGACTGATGATGACGTGAAGGAGTTCGTTTCTTCGAAGATGAATAAAATCATCCAAGCGAATTACCACGAGTTTTTTGGTATGGAGACAGATAACATCGAGCGAAAAGAATTAAACAACCGCTTCATCTTCTTCAAGGGTACAGTTTCTAAAACTGCCCCGATCTCCACTACTGCCGATCTCTTGGTGCACGATGAGGTGAGCCGATCTGATCAGATGGCTATTGAGACTTACAAATCTCGTACTAAGGCCAGTCAATACAAGGGCCGATGGCTCTTCTCTAACCCGGGAGGTGAGCGTGATGAATTGGATCTCGCATGGAATAAGTCGGATCAGAAAGAATGGACGATCACTTGCCCTCATTGTGGCGACAAGCACGAATTGGTGTGGCCGCATTCGATTGATATGGAAAAAAAGTGTTACGTCTGCCGGGAATGTAAGAAGCCGATTGAGGATAACGTGAGGCGAAAAGGTATTTGGGTGGCTCAAAATCCCGGTTCAAAGATCTCTGGCTATCACATTTCTCACCTCATGTGCCCTTGGATCAGTGCGGAGGAAATCATCGATGACAGCCAAGGAGATCCGGGCTACTTCAATAACTTCGTGCTCGGGAAGCCTTATTCGCCGGGCGATCTTTCTGTGTCGAAAGCCACAATCCTCGATATTTGGACACCGAAGATCCTCGATGAAGGCGATCGGTTCATTGGTATCGATGTGGGAAATATCAAGCATTATGTCATCCGGACAGTGAAGGGGCTGATCAAGATCGGGAAATTCACTGATTGGAAAGATTTGGATGATATTTTGGCCCTTTATAAGCCGAAAGCCGGGGTAATTGATGCCATGCCAGACAATACGATGTCGAAGTATTACGTTGAAACATATCCCTTCATGATGATGTCGTTTTTCCAAGAAAATGCCAATAATCCGCAATTAATCACATGGTGGGGTGAGGGCGACAAGAAGGGAATTGTCTATTCTCACCGAGATCGGGCTTTGGATCGGCATCTTATGGATATGATCGAGGCAAAGCATTTGATTGGCGTTCAGCCGGACAAAATGTTTACTGATTTCATCAAGCATTACGAGACTTTGAGGAGGGTAAAAGTGGTGAATAATAAGGGAATTGAGCGATATGTATGGGAATCGACTACAGGGGTTGATCACTTCGTTTTTGCTGATCTTTATGCTGATCTAGCCATGCAGGGTAGCGGAGCAGGGGCGTTTTATGGAGAGGTTACAGCCGGAGATAAAATTCCGGTCATCGATTCTGATAATGCGTATGATATTAGCCGTGCTTTTAGTGAAAACAACTATGGAATTGAATAAAATACCATTGAAAGTAGAGATCCCGGTCTTTATACCAGATGAAGAGGTGGAAAAATTCATCCTTTTCCAGAAATTCTATCAACCTTTCATGCTTATGATTGAGAAAGGGGTGTTCGATCAAAAGAATGCCACGATCTCACTTGATTTCGATAAATTTGGAGTGCTTCGATCGATTCGAAGATCTGATTTTCTCTTCACGAATCGTAAGTAGTTATCCACATCTCATTGCTTTTTGTATTGAATTCGTAATATACTCATGGTGTTAGCTAGGTAATACGCTCAACGCTTCACACAAGCCGAGCATTCCGAAAGGAGTGTTCGGCTTCGTGCTTTAAATAAAAATTTAATGAATCATGTCCAAACTCGATATTGAAAAATTAGATGATGTAGCAAAGGCTCAACTTGTCGAAGCCCGATGGCTATCTTCATCTGAACTTTGGGACACAGTAAAAAGCGTATATAAAACCAACACCGATGTTTATGGAAATAATGCCGACTGGTTGCAGTATGTTCCAGAAAGACGAAGAAAATTTCGAGTACAGGCCAATCGTGTTTTCGTAAACCAAGAGGCGGTGATCAACTCTTTGATTGCCAACCCACCGGGAATAAATATTCTTCCATCACGAGATGGAGAAGTGGCACAAGAATTTTCACGAAAGCTTGAGAGTTATTTTAGAAAGAAATATATCGATTTGAATTTGAAGGAGATTGTTCGAATGGGGCTTCGAAATCTTTATTTCGGCCGTTTGATTGTGATCAAGGCATATTGGAATCCTCTTATCAATGATTTCGATTATCGTGCGGTAGATCCAAGGAATTTGCGTGTTGGAAAATACGCTCGAAAAGAGCCTGATACAGAGTTTGCTATTGAAGAGATTGAGGACAATCTTTGTGCTGTAGTTCAACGCTTCCCTGCAAAGAGAACGGAACTTATGAAGAAGCTTGGATTTACTGACGATGAGAAAGGTGTTGCGGAGATGTATATCAAGAATCCGGATGTGAAATATAAAGAAGCTTGGATTCAGGATTACGTCATTTTTAAATACGATAATATCATTCTCGGTTGTATCAAAAATCCGTATTGGGATTGGGAAGGTATCTATGTTACTGAAGAGGAAGAAAAATCATTGGGTTCTGATGAAACATCTCTCGAAGGTGAAGCTCGAAGAAATGAGATTCAGAGAATCAAACTAGAACAGCCAAATCGACAACCGAAGGAGCAGACAAATGAAGTCGTTCCGGAGGGTCAGATCGAGGCCACTCTTGGGGCAACAGGGACTGCAAATACTGAATCAGTTCAGTACAAGAGTTACTACTTCAATTATTTCGACAATCCTCGAAAGCCTTACATTTTTGCAACGATTTTCAATAATGAAAACACTCCGATCGGTCGTACTGACATGATCACTCTTTCTGCTGAATTGCAGAGAGGTATCGATAAGCGAAAGATGGACATCGATGAAAACTGCGAACTCGCCAATGGCGTACTCAAAGTCGATGCCTCTGTCATGGGTAAATCCGATGCACAGAGAATTCGTTTTGAAACGAAAGGCATTATTTGGGGCAAGGGTGTGAAGGATGGTGTTACACGAGAAACAGGTCAGGCACTTCCACAGATGGTCTTTGATGACATGATCGATTCTCGAAATGAGATCGACAATATTATGGCCGCTACTTCAGCGTTCAAAGGTGAGCGAGAAGGTCAGGAAACAAAAGCCGGCCGATTGGCTCTCATTCAGCAATCTTACCTTCGTCTAAATGAATTGGTACAGACTGTCGATTATATTTATGGAGAAATGTTCAATTGGGGTATGCAGTTGGCAAAGACCCGATATACCGAGTATCACTACGCAAAGTGGATGGGTGAAGAAGGTGCTCGTGAAGTGATTGAGTTGATTCAGGATGATTTCGAAACTGGATCAGAGCTTACGATTATCGCCGGTAAAACTCTTCCTGTTGATGATGAATTTAAATTTGAACAGGCACAGAATGATGTTGAGAAAGGTTACATTTCTCCTGTTGATTATTTGAAGATCGCACAATACGACAATCCAAAGGAGCTTTCAAGGAATGCTGTGCTTTACGCACAAAATCCTATGGAAGCTGTGGGCCTGACAGAAGAAGATATGCCTGTTCCATTCCAACCGGGTAAGCCAACTCTCGATCAATTCAGAGAGCTTGCACCGGCCGGAGGTGGTGAAGCTATATCACCGCCACCGGTGGTATAGAAGTGTGGGGGATGCGACCCTTCAACGCATAAATTTGTACTTTGAAGTTTGGAGCACGATCACTTATTTCACTTTTTACTATAGAATAAGGTGAATCATCTCCAAACTTCAGGGCACAAACCCTGAATTAGTAGCTAATTTGATCAAGCAATTCGTTTCAGCCGAGAGGCCAAGAAACGAAGGGGCAATCTTAAAATTATGCCAGATCCAATCGTGCCAACTGTTGAAGATGCGATAGACGTGCCGCCTAGTGAGGATAATGGGAATATGCCAGTTGATGCCTCCGATGACGGAGGTAATGGAGTTCCACCAGTTGTCCCACCAAATCCGGCCGATACTACTCCTCCGGCAGATCCATCTACACCGCCAGAAGTTCAATTGTTTGAGCTTCCAGACGGACGAAAGGTAGATGCGGTTACGCTTACGAAAGAATGGAAAGAAAACTTTCTTCCGGAGTTTACCCGAAAATCTCAACTCCTTGCAGAAAAGGATAGAGATCCGAACATTACAACCAAACCTACTAGCCCTTTTGCAGATCCCAACTATGTGCCTCAATCATATGAGGAGTTAGCTAAGGCGATCCGTGAAAGTACGCTTGCGGAGCTAGAGGCAAAAGAAAAAGCCATCGTTGATGAGAGGCGAGCTATCGAAGATGTTGTGTCAGGACAACTGACAGAACTCAAGACACTCGATCCTAACCTCAATGAAAATGCTCTTTTCCTCCACGCTACAAAGTACAAATTTCCAGATTTGAAGGCGGCTTATCAGAATATGAAAGATATGGCTGATCTTGCCAAGAATGTTAAACAGGCTACGGCCAAAGACATTCAGAAGCGATCTGATCCCGTCAGTGTTTCGCCCGGTGCAACCGGAGGAACACCAAATCCGAGCCAATTTGCTACCGCCGTAGATTACTTCCGTGCAATTGGGAAGTAGGTCTTAACAGTTTACTAAGATGATATTTAACGCCGCAGTAACCACGACCACTCGTGAGTTCATCTTGAAGAAAGTTTTCGACCAAGTTACCACTGGTACACCGGGTCTGATGACTTTCCTTCAAAAGCCGAAAGAGTGGAATTCCGGCACTTCGTACGAGTTCCCAATCAAATATACTGATACTACCAATGGTGGTAACATCGGTATTGCTGATTCACTCGATACTGATCGCCAGAATGTCCGTGTCAGGGCTTCCTTCAATTTGAAGTCCTCTTATAAGCCTGTCGTAGTGGCAATTGCTGAAACGACAGTAAACATGGGAGATGAACAGATCGTAAATCTTCTTGATGCAGAGTTTGATTCACAGGCACAGTCGCTTATGAATCTTCTCGCTCAAAACCTGTACACCGGCAACGGAACAGGAAACGATTGGGATTCTCTCGCCAATGCCGCCGCAGATTCGACTGTGTTCTCGACCTATGGAGGTCTTTCACGATCGACCTACACAGCATGGAATGGCTATTACCTAGCCTCCACTGGTGCATTGACCCTCGCCAAACTCGCTACCGCAGAAGATGCAGTAACGATCGGTGTGGATTCTCCGGATCTTGCTTTCACAACCAAGGCTATTTGGTCTACATATGAAAGCCTCTTGACCCCGGCAGTTCGTGCAAACTTCTCTACAACCGGTTATCCAAAGATGAACGCTTGGGGAGGTGTGCCAACTGGCCCAACCAACGGAGGTGTACAGGGATTCGTATATCTCTCCTTCCGAGGTACTCCAATTGCAAAGGATGAACAAGTTCCATCTGGAAAGTTCTTCTTTGTGAATTCGAAGGGATTCGGTTTCGTAGGATTCGATTACAAGGATGAAACCATCATGAAGGCGAACTTCCGTGAGACTTCTGATGCTGTTCCATCAGGTGTGCCGGGCAATGTTAAGTCCACTCGAGGCTTCCAGTTTCGTAAGATGATGTCGCCAGTGAATCAGCTAACCAAGGTTGGTTATCTGCTCTACGCCGGTAACTTCATTGCTACCCAACCTCGCCTTCAAGGTCAGCTTAACGGAGCTTCTTAATTCATAAAATTATGAGTGAAGCCCCACACATGGTTAAGCAGGTCATCACCTTCTCCGATGGTAGCGAGAAAGTAATCAACTACCGAGGCAAGATCGTGGATGGCGTTCTTATTCCAGACGTTGCGGAAGAGGGAGTAGCGGAAGCTGTTCCTGAATCACCAGTTGCGGAGGCTGTAGAAGCTCCGGTGGAGGAAACTCCTGTTTCTGAAGAAGCTCCGGCTTCAGAGGAAGCATCTAATTAATCGTTAAACTATATTTTTTGCCTTCTACGGTGAGTTAAAGACTACATCAGAGGGAGCAAGAAAAAGAAAAAATATATGGCAACAACCCTATCTGGTAATCTTCAGGAAGATTTCATTCCAGTTACAAAGTTCGCCGGTTTTCGTACCAACAAAGATGTTACGATCTCCGATGATGCGACTGTAGTTCTTCCTTCGACTACTACTATTGGCGGTTCGGCAGTCGTGGCTCTTGGAGACATCACATCCAACTCCACTTCTGCATCAGCCTTCACTGTAACTAATACAGGCATCTTTACTGGTGCAAGTGTTGTGTCAGTTGTAGCAAACTCTGCTACTACCGGTACGATCGTATTGATGACAGCGAATGGTTTAACCTCTGGACATTTACTATCTCTTGTTTCTACAGGAACGATAGTAACTACCGGAGATGTGCTCTCGATTGCGGCTAACACTGCGACCACCTCAACAGGTATCGTGCGTGTGAGTGCAACCGGTCTTACGGATGGGTTCATCATGGCCCTAACAGGCGGTGGTGCTAACTACACTTCGTCAGGCGGTGGTATTAATCTTTCTCTTGGAGCTTCTACAGCAGGTACTGGTATATCTGTAGTTTCAACAGGAGCAATGCTTACTACTGCAAGCCTTGTTACTCTTACAGCAAATTCCGCAACAACTGCGGCCGGTTTGCTTAGGATTAATGGCAATGCTCTTACTGATGGAAAAGGATTGATTGTTGCATCTTCCTCAACTGTCATGACTTCAACCGGAAGGTTGTTCCATGTCAGCCACTCTGGAAATGCAGGTGTTTCAACAGTTATTGCAGAAATTTCTTCTGCGGCGGCTGATGAGACTGTGATCTTTAAAGTTACTGCATCTGCGGCATTGGCGGCAGGTAAAGTGGCCTTCCTTTCAGGTGCGGCAGTTACGACAGGCGTGATTCTCGATATTAGTAATGCCGATGGTCTTACGACTGGTACAGCAATCAATGTTGTTTCCAACTCTTCAGACACTGGCACTCACTCTCTCGTTCGAATCGTAAATGACAACACTGCGGCTACTGGTACAACTCCGTTGTACATTCAGCAAGATGCGGTTACTTCGACAAACTTTAAGTTGATGGCAACCTTTGGGACAATTTCTCTCTACATTTCAGATCAAACAACTCCTAACGGAGCTTTGACTGCGGTGGAGGGTTCTATCTGTCTCAATGGCTCTGCAACTGGTCAGGCTTTCTGGAATACAGATGGTTCGACCGCTTGGACTGCCCTCGCTTAGTGTTGATGGTTACTCTACCTAGCAAAAGGAGATTACAAGTTAAGGAGCGATGCTCCGAACGGCCCGAGGTTAAGAGCCGGAGGCTGAAAGAAATAAAATGAATCAAATTTCCTTCCAAAGCGTATATCAGACGATTACTGCTCGGGGCGAGTTCAAACTCGGTCAGAGAGCGATGACCCCTGATGGACGTGAATGGCAGTTCGTAAAGGCGGCAACCGAAGCGATGGGTAGTGGTGCGGCGGTTGTTCCTGTAGCGGCTGTCTCTGCTGATTTGTTCTCTTCGAGTTCAGATCAACAGGGTAGAATTGTGTATGCAACTCGTGCGGCTTCCACTATGACTGTGGGTGCTTACGAGGACTGGATCGGTATTGTTGATGAGGGTACTGGATTGGGTCAATCTTTCAAGATTAAGACCAACAACGCTACCACCTTCACTCTCTATCCAGAGAACGCATTTGGTACTGCCCTTGCTGTTGGATCTTCGGATCTAACATGGATCGGTATGTCGAATGTCGAGCTTGCGGCTGTTACTTCCAAACTTCAGATGTGTCAAGGAGGCATTCAGGTTTCCTTCGCATCTGGTGATTATGGATGGGTTCTTACGAATGGTGATGGACGTGCATTAGCCGGAGATACATCTCTCCTTGTTGGAACAGGTTTCAGCACTGGAGATGATGTTGAGGGTCAGGTGGACGTTGCGGTTATTACTGAAGGTGCACTCACTGCACAAAACCTTGGCTACACAATCGTAGCTAACGGAGCTTCAGACATAGCTACTCTCGTTCGTTGGATCACTCGTTAGTGTTTCGCTCATACTCCTCTTTTTAAGGGTTATCTTTTCCCTGCCATTGAGGGGAGTATGGTGCGGTACGTTACCGCTTGAAGAATGACAAAGCTTCAAATTAATAGTTAGGATTGAAAACTGATGAATAATCCACAAGTTTCCGATCCCAATGAACATAAAGTTGTTGAGTTCACAAACAAATGCGACTTTACGTTCACTCCTGAAATGGGCTGTATGTTCAACGGAAGCCCCATCTTTGGTATTACAGGAGCACCCGGGATCAATGCAGGTGAGAGTATGAAGTTGCCATACCATGTGGCACAAAGATTAGCGGTGAATCTTGCGAAGATCGCAATGACGAGACAAGCACCGGCGATAGATCCGGCAGGAATTCCTACCGGAGTTCCATTGTGGGACACAGTAAAGTTAGAGAATTTGAAAAATTCCTATCTCACTGATCTCTACACAATGGCAAGCCCAATTGCACAGACCGAGACTGAAAGGCTGATGCAGATGGTCGCAGATCTTAATAAGACTGTAGAAGGATTGGTTCAAAACCAAGCCCCTGCACCTACTCCCATCCCTGTAGCAGAGCCGGTAACGATAGCACCCAATACGGATGCTACTGTTCCTCCGGAAGTTGTAAAAGATCCGGATCATGCACAGATTCCGGATGCACCGGAGGTCAAAGCTCCGACAGTTTATCAAGATAAGAAGGACGTTATCGTAGAGCTTGAGAAGCGTGGAATTCAACACGACAAGCGAAAGAGTAAGTCCGATCTTGAGAAACTTCTGAACGCCTAGTTTGCGTTGAAGCTATGGCGTACAGACGTGAAAAGTGATGCAAGCTCACACATAGCTTATGGACGAAAAAATATTATCAAAAGAACAGATGGATGCGGTACAGTTTTTGGCTGAAACCAATATGAAAATTGGTGAAGCTAAAGCTACTCTGATCAAGCTTGAGCAGAGTGAGACTTCTTATTTCGAGGAGAGAGAGAAGAAAGTTATGGGCCGTATTCAAAAAGTTCTTGATGATAGTAAGGATCTCTTAATTGAAGCTCAAAGCAATTACTCACAGATTCGAGAACTTCGTAACACAGTGTCATCGGTTGCCGGATTTCTTTCTAAGGCATATGAGGCATTTGTTGGTCTGCTCAAGGATTTTCGAGAGAGAAACGATCTTTGGGATAACAAGGTTAGTGAGATCGAAGAGGGATTTGCGAAAATTCGTCAGGAGATTAATTCTGACAAAGTGCGAATCATCAATGATCAGGAATCTCTCAAGAGATGGGAGAAATCATTAGATCTTGAAAGAAAGAAAATTGTGTCGGATCGAGGTGAGTTGGATCGTGCCATTACTAGATTAAAAGAAGGAAGAATATAATGAATAATTACTTTTTCAACCCGAAAGCTCCTACGCTTCAAGAGACATATGATTCAACAGTCAGTGCCTCAACTGAAGTTACGTTTGCCGCAGGAACAACCTACATAGAAGTTTCCGCAATCGATAAGGGAGTCTTTCTGAAATGGGGAGCGACTGCCGCTTCATCAGATTTCGATGAATTCATTTCAGCTAACACCACAAGGGTCTATCCGATCTTGGCGGCTACGGCTCAATTCATTCAGGAATCAGTCACTGCCAAATTAGTAGTTGTAGAGAAATAAAATGGCTGAAGCTATCAGAGATCAAAACCATGTGAAATCTAAGTTAGGAGTTTTGTTCTCCGATGGTGAAACTCTTGTCAGGATTGCCATTAATCCATCAAATGATGGTATGAGGATCAATACAGTTGATGTGGTAGATCCGGCAATCTTAGCTCTTTACGACAATGGTAAGACCATTCCAAGGGATGCAAATAATGTCCCTGCGTGGTCAGCACAATCCGACACCGATCCAACAGTAGAGTACCCATTATTCGTTGATGCAGATGGAGCAGTATTAGTAGATTTATAAAATTATTATCATGGCTGATGCAAACAGAGATCAAAATTATGTTCCAGTCGCTCTCGGACAATCAAATACTGATGCGACTGTTACGCTTCCGTTCAAAATAAGCTCTTCTACTGGAAGGTTGCTTACGGACAGTGCCTCGGGATCTGGTGATGTGGTCGGCCCTGCCTCATCTACAGATAATGCGGTTGCTCTCTTTGACGGAACGACAGGAAAACTTCTCAAGGATTCCACCATTAAACAGGTTACAACTGTCTTTTCTCCGACTGTTTCCGATGGTGTTTCTCTCGGCTCAACTGCTCTTATGTGGTCAGATCTCTTCTTGGCCTCCGGAGCAGTTGTGAATTTCAATAACGGAAATGTCGTGCTGACTCATACAGCCGGTATCTTAACGATGGGTACAGGTGAAATGAGAATTACTACCATCGGTACAAACACCGCCTCGGTGATCACTGTTGGTGGCACAGCAACCCTTACCGGAAAGACTTATGACACTGCCGGAGCAGGTAATGTGTTCAGGATTAACGGCACAGGAATTTCTGCTGTAACTGGAACAGGAGCAGTCGCCCTCGCCGGAGCACCGGTCTTTACTTCTTCAATCACTGTTGGAGTGGCCGCAGGTGCTACAGGATCAGTGATTTTCAAAGGGACAACCTCGGGAACAGTTACTCTTTCGGTTGCTGATGCCGCAGGAACTTGGACATTGAAGCTTCCTGCAAATGATGGAGATTCTGGTCAAGTTCTCACAACTGATGGTAGTGGAAATACTACTTGGGAATCAGCCGGTGGAGTTCCTACTACGATCACAGTGGCTGATGAAGCGACTGATACTTCATGTTTCATTGCATTCTTCACTGCGGCAACAGGTGATCTCGGCCCAAAGACAAATGCCAATCTTACTTTTAATTCAAATACTGGTGTTCTCACTTCAGCGAGTGCTGTCCTTACGACTGCTGACATCAACGGAGGCACAATCGATGGAGCAACAATCGGAGCAACTTCTGCGACCACGATCGTTGGAACGACTATCACAGCGAACACGAGCTTCCTTCCAGATGCAGATGGTGGTGCGGCTCTCGGTTCAGCAACGCTTGGATTCTCAATCCTCGGACTTGCTTCCGCATCGACAATTAATTGGGCGAACGGAAATGCTGTCCTTACTCACTCATCCGCAGTGCTTACAGTTTCAACTGGTGATCTTAGAGTAACGACTGCCGGTACAAATGCCGCCTCGGTCGTAACTGTCGGCGGTACTCAAACACTCACAGCAAAAACTCTTACAGCACCAACGCTCGGAGGCATCACCCAACTTGCTGAAGCCGCTTCGATCTCTCTTGATGCGGCCCTAGCGGATCAATCTTGGTCTGGAATTACTATTGCCGGAACAGCCGGGGCAACTCTAGCTTTCGGACAGCTTGTTTATTTGGCGGCCGCAGATTCAAGATGGGAACTCACTGATTCTGATTCTGTAACTACTGCTGACAGAATGCTTGGAATGGTGGTGTTGGCCGCCGCCGCAGATGGAGATCCTACAAGACTTCTTCTTATGGGAAATATCAGGGCTGATTCACAATTTCCTGCCATGACTATTGGTTCGGCATTATATATTTCGGACACTACCGCCGGGGCAATATTAACTACTATTCCAACAGGGGCAGACAATGTGGTTCGCAGAGTTGGGTACGCTTTAACAGCCGATGAATTGTACTTCAATCCATCAATGGATTCGCAAACGACAGTAGCTTAACCAACATGAAAGAGACTAAAGACATGACAGTTGAAGAAATTAAGAAGGAACTACCGCCTTATCAAGGCAAGAAGGGGTCTTCCTTTGGATTGTCCTACTCTAGCCCCATTTTGTCTCTAAACTCTAATGGCGAGATGAAGCCAAATTTCGCTTGTAGTGTAGACAGCTTGGATGAAAAAACGGCTCATGAGAGTTTTCTGAACACTCTAGTGAAAAATGGTTACGACAGAGCCAATAAAACATTCTCTAAATGAAAAACCTACTTCCTACATTAATGGTTTGCCTGACAAAACAGGACAGATACCTACCCGAGATAAAATGGGCAGAAGGGTCTTGGGTTTTTAAGTTGTTTAGATTGTACGAACTCGTATTTTGGAGAAAGGTTGGGATTCGACCCGAAATCACTGCTATTCGAGCAAGAGATGGAAAAACTTACTACGCCTTTCACACTTGGGAGGCTCTGTTGGTAAACGGAGAAGGTCGATTAAAGGAGTGGTTCAAAGGTCTTGAACTTCTGCCTATCAAAATATATATACCCCAACTAGCGACACCTCAAGGCGTTGTTTTCCCTTCACCCTACCTATTTGCGATTGCTTATGAAACCTCTGGCAATGCTTACACTAATGCCTCTACGACTGCTAGTTTGGATCTGGCATCATCAGGTACAGACAGACTGGCTGTCATCTTCACCCTCTCTGGTGGTGGCAATAGATTCTCTAGTGTAACCGTAGAGGGGCAAGCCACGACCACTGTAGTAACCAATTACAACCCGTTTGGGGCACAATCCCTGTATGGTCTTTATTATATTGCTCCTCCAACAAGCTCTAGTACTACCTATCTCTTTACGCTCATTGATAGTGCGGATGACGAAGAAATAGGCGTACTTACATATTCAGGATGTCATCAAACCTCGCCAATTGATTCAAGTGCCACAAATGTAAATGCGGCCGCTAACCCGGCATTGGTGGCTCTCACTACCACTGTCGTGGCTTCAAACTGTTGGCTCGTTAGTTGTGCGAGAAACAATACAGGGGGAGCATCTGCAAGTACAGGTACAACATTGCGACAAGCCGGAACGTCCTTAGCTACAGGAGATTCCAATGGCACTGTAGGCACAGGATCACAATCTATGTCGTGGACTAGGGCGGCTAACGGAACTACTGGAGGAATCGTATTTTCAATTGCCCCTGCTGTAGCGGCCGGCCCTGCAAATCTGAAATCTTACGATACGAATCTCAAGGCGAACATCAAGTCAATGAATACTAATCTTATCGCCAACGTCAAGACGTTCGATACTAACGCATAAAACAATGGAACACGAATCCAAAATCAGAAAAGTTCTCTTTAATGAAATCTCCCTAGGAGTAGCCTTGGTAGGCTTCGTCTTGAGTACTGTATTTTGGATCTTGAATCCACAGCAGGAATTGAAGCTTGAGGTGGTCAGACTTCAAGGGCAAGTGGAAAGTAATGAGACTGTGGCCGCCGAGCTTTCAAAGATTAAAAATAATGATTTACATGAGATTCAACTTCGAATGCAGAGAATCGAAGATCGGCAGATTGAGCAGATTGAAGCAACGGCACGAATAGAAGCCTTACTTAAAATAAAATGAATCCTGACACACTAGAAAGCAGAATAGCGGCCCTTGAACAGTGGAAACTTCAGCGTGAAAAACAGCAGATTGTTTTCCCTCTCGATAAACAAAGCATAGATATTCTTTCAAAATACCTGATGAGGATCACGGGAACAATTCTTACGACAGGTGGTGCGGCAGGAAAGGTATTCATAACCTACAAGGGTATTCAAGATAATAAGAAATTTGTTGTTAGTGAAGATACTTTCGTCCCATACACTGTCAATGTTTCTTCTAATATCTTTACGATTGCGGCAGATAGTCGATTCCGATTCTTCGATGATGAACAGGTTTACTTCCTATCTTCAGATACTGTCCCTGCTCCTCTGGTATCTGGCACTGACTATTATGTAGTTAATGCCAATGCTGAAGGCACATCCTTCCAAGTTTCTGCTACATTGGGAGGTGCGGCAATAAACATTACTGATGCCGGCACAGGAGAGCAGTATGTATTCTTCTTCTAAAAATATATGAGAATAAATTTTCCAGAATCAAATAAGGCTTACCTCCAAAACAACCGGACGAATGTTTTTCCGAAAGGTAACATTTGGAGTAGTCTCAACCTAGATTTCCAGAGTGATGTAGGAGTGCTTCGTCTTTCCCCTCGAATGCTCGTGAACGTGAACACGACCGATCTTGCAAATCTAGGAACTCCTGTGGCTTTTGCACGACTTAGTACAGCTCTTTATACGATTGCCGGAGCAAGAGCTTTTCACAATGCCGGATTGGGGGACAATGATGCTTTCATTGAAGATGCCGGCACAGGAACTCCAACAGACTTTAGTTCTGATTATTCAGATCTTGCCACCTTCAATCTTGATGACAATTCTGATGTGATAGTGGGAACGACTGTAGATGCTGTTGTAACTCTAACTGGAAGCACTTGGACAGAAAGAGATGCCCTCTCCTCAAATGATACTCCTCACAAACTTCTCTATTTTAAAAAGTTCAATCGAATGTATTGGACTGCTAATGATCACTTTATAAACTCGATGGATGTGGATTTCGTAGTAGCTGACACCGGCGACTATACGCTTAATTGGAATAATGGTCGTATTGATGTTACTGATTTCAAAGCCACAACAGAATCAATCTGGATTGCCATGAAGCAATCAAATTTCATTGGTGTTGAAGGTGCTCCAATTTGGAGATGGGACGGCATTTCTGCACAGCCTGAAAAGGAATATATGATTCCCGGTGAGTGGGCGATTGTAGCAATCGTAATTGATGAGACAAGGGATTCCCCAATTGCCATCGGTGGCTCTGGAATCTGGTATGAGTTTAATGGAACAGGATTTGTCGAGATGACACGCTTCCCTTTCACACCAGAAAATATGCCTTACGCCGGTACTGCCGCTATTACTTCAGGGAGTAAAAATGATCGCTTCATTCATCCAAATGGTATAGTTTTCACGCAAAATAATACAATCGTTGCCAATATCAATGGCCTTAATAATGACAATGCGGCCACTCAAAATGAGAACCTGCCTTCGGGTATTTGGGAGTGGAGTAAAGAAACCGGCCTCGTTCATCGTCAAGGTTTTACTTATGCAAAAAATTCTACAATCACTGATTGGGGTCAAAATAGAATTTCTCGAGCAGGTGCGGTAGCAGTGATGAATCTTCCGAGCACTTCTGCTACAAGGAATGGTACGATTTTGGCAGGAGCAACGCTTTTCACTGATGCTTCAAGCACTACGAGTGTAATCGCTTACGATGATTCCAATAACACGATTCAGAAAAAAGGTTATGCCGTAACCACATGGTTTGAATCAGAAGAGATTGCAAGTGCTTGGGATGTGTTTTGGGCCACTTACCGCCGCTTCCGAACAGTGAGTGATAGCCTCGTTCCGAAGTATCGTGCCATAGAAGAGCCTCCTGTATCGGCGGCGATCACTTGGGTTACAGGGACTACTTTTACTGTTCTCAACTCTGCTGTCGATATAGATGATTACTGGACTTCCGGCACAGGTGGAGAAGTTGAAATCCTCCGGGGAGTTGGAGGTGGTGGATGTGCTCACATCACAAATGCTGTAAATAATGCCGGCACATGGACAGTAACGATCGATGAAACTCTCAATCCAACGGCGGCCACTTCAACAGCGACAGCCCGATTCCAGAAGTGGATCAAGATCTTTCCATCAAATTCAACTGCCACCCCTGCAAATTGGGAGCAGTTTGCAATAGGGACGGAGAGTGAGCCGAGGATTCAGATGAAGCTCTGCTTTACCTTCACCGGCAATGGAGAGTTTTACAAGAGTGTGATTACTAGCGTTGAAGATATTGAAGCAACAACATGAAAACCTTTACCACATTAAGAAATACGACAGCTAAGTTCTGTAACGTAAACACAAGCGATACAGTGAAAATGGCCCTCATTGATGCCAATGTCAATGATTCCATTAGAACCATGTGCGGCCTTCAGGGAGGCAAGCTCCGCTTCCTAGAGGCCACAAAAGATATGGCAACTGTTGCTAGTCAGCCTAGCTATCAAATCCCGAATGGGTTCAGGAAAATCATTGATCTTCAAGTCTATAGTGAATCCACTGATGCCGCTTCTGCGACCATCTACGCTCCGGAGATGATCTTTGATCCTACGAAGTGGAAGCTTGTGCAACAAATGAAGCTCGGAACTTCTGATGTGCCTTATTTTGCTTATGTTGAAAATCAGAAGTATTACCTCAATCCTACTCCTGCAACTACTGGCCTCTTGATCAGACTTCGAGGCCGACTTCAAACAAGAGATCTTCTCTTTGCTGACTACACCACCGGCACAATCACTTCTATCGCAAATGGTGGCACGGCGGTAGTGGGATCGAGCACAGTCTGGACTGCCGACATGGTTGGTCGATACATCCAGATCACAGAAACTACTGCGGCAAATGGCGGTGATGGTTTCTGGTATCAGATCGGGGCATGGACTGATGCCACTCATATCACGCTTTTGAAGCCATATGAGGGGACATCGATTGCCGCCGGCACTGCCGCTTACACGCTCGGTCAGTGTTCGGTGATTCCGGAGGCGTATGACATCGGCATTGTGTATCGTGCTACGGCTTTGTATTGGGATAACCAAAAAGATGATCGAGCAAAGGGCTACTGGCTCAAATACGATGGAGGTAATGAGCAGGGGCTTTCTGACACCTACGGAGGCTTGGTAGGTCAGATGCTTGCGAATGAAGGTGAGACTGAAGAAGGATCATACATCCCTCCTTTCGGTCAGGGAAACAATCTTCCGCAAGTACCTTATTACTTGCCGTTTCAGGATGCGAGTGGGTTTTAATATATAATCATTACTAACATGGCTTCACTAAACGACTACATCAGTTCCTTAACTAAACCGAAAGCAAAACCTTCATATGCAAGTTTGTTTTCAACGCCGGCAACATACAAAAGTTTGCTCCCAAGTTTTCAAGCTCCATCCTTGAATCTCTTCGGAACAACTAAACCGGCGAGTGCTCCTGCACCGATTCAATCGAGTGCTCCTGCGGCAACTCCGGCCACAAGTCCGACTGTGGTGAAGCCTCCTGTAACTCCTCCCACACAGCAATCAAGTGCGGCAAAAACAAACTACATCAACACTGTAGTCGCTCCTCCCACTCCGGCATACACTCCACCGGGGGCAACTCCCACTCCTCCAAAGGAGGACACCTCTTACTTGGATTCCTATCGGGATTATCTCTCGCAGTATGCAGAATCTTTGAAGCCTTCTGATGAGATCAATGCGGCCAGAACAAAGCTTGGTCAGGTTCAACAAAAGATCGATGAAAGATCTCTTGCCGCAAGACGTGAAGAAGAAGCCAAGCTCGATGAAATGGGGGGCACTCGAAGTGGTGCAATCACTGCCGCAAATCAGATTGGTCGCCGATCGGCTTCCGAACTTGCTGATCTTGGTATCGCTGAAAGCGGTGCGGCTCGAGGTCTTTCTGCTCTCACTGGTGCGAAGGAAGCCGAAACTTCTGCGTACAAAACTGCTATGGAACTTAATAAGCCCCTTCAGATCGGCGATAGTTATTACGATCCAAAAACAGGCAAACTCATTCCAAGCTCGAAGGCGAAGGAAGGATTCTCACTCTCTGAAGGTCAGGCTCGATACGAACTTAATCCTGCAACTGGTCAATACGAAAAGATCGCAAGTGTCGGTAAAACTTACGCTCCCGGCACTGGTGGCGGCACTTATGGTGGTGGTAAATATGTTGAAGGTGAAAATCCAACAGTTGATGCTTGGGCTAAAAGAATTCAAGAAGGATCTGCAAAAATCACCGATATTCCTGCCGCACAGTCTGGCCTTAGAAGTGCTGTTACAGTGGCTCTCAATGAGATGGGAAATTCTCCTGAAGGTCGTCCAACGACTACAGAGCTTGGTAAGCAAGCCCTCGCTACTGCCAATGATCTCCTGATTAAATTCGATGAGAAGAAAGGCACTTCGGCTGTTGGAGCAAGTAGAGGTTTGGGCGGTTTGTTCACTGGCTTATTAGCGGCCAATACCCCCGGTTCGGATGCCTTCAACTTTAAGAATGATTTCAATTCTCTCAAGTCCCAACTTTCACTTGAAGCTGTGAAATACCTCAAAGGTCAAGGTGCAGTGTCAGATGCTGAACGAGCACTTCTCTCTCAAGCAGTTACGAAACTTAATCTTTCGCAATCAGAATCAGAGTTCAAGAAAACTCTTCAAACTATCATTGATCGATTGGCGACAGGAGAAATTGCCGGTACTGAAGGAGGTGGTGGTGGTGAAGTCCTCACTAGCCCCGATGGAACGCAAGAAGTAGATGTGAATGAATTGACACCTGAAGAATTAGCAGAAGCCAGAGCCGCAGGTTGGCAATAATTAAAAAACATATGGCCTCATTCTTAGATAAAGCACGACCAGTTCAGGGATCAGGTGCTCCTGCTCCTACAACACAACCACCGGCACAACCGAGTGTATCTTTCGCATCTAAGATTCGACCTGTTGCTACTTCAACTCCACCGGTAGAAGATCCAAATAAAGTGAAGGGTGGCATCGTTGGCGACATTCTCACAGGCAACACTCAACGCTTTGGAAAGACAATCGGTGAAGCTGTTGCCGCACCAAAGAATGCAGAGATGTTTTCAGAAGCTCTTGCCGGCCACACAAAGCTTGCAAATGATCTTAATAAACGGATCAAAGAAAAAAGAGAAAGAGGCGAAGATACTTCTCGCCTTGAACGTGCTCTCGATGAGTATGTCAAAGACACTCCCAAGCTCGAGGATTTCACTGGTGATGTGATCAATAAAACTACTGGTCAAGTGCTTGGAGAAGCGGCCGGTACTGCCCTTGAAATTGCTCCATTTGGTACTTATGGCAAAGCTACAAAGGGCATGAAAGCCGGTCAGCTTGCTCCAAAGGTTACAGCCGCACCAACTGCTGTGAAGGCTACAAAAGAATTGCTCACCAAGCCGAGCAAGTTTCTTACCAAAGAGGGTGCGAAACAAGCGGCTGAAGGTGCGGCATTTGGCTATGGTGTCGATGTAACACAAGGGCTTCAAGAAAAAGAAGGGGCAGGTGCATTCAAGCCCGGCATCGGCACTGCTATCGGTGCAGTCGCTCCGGCTCTTGTAAAAGGTGCAGGAATCGGTGCTAAAGCCGCTACTTCCAAAGTAAAAGATGTGATCGCTAATCGTGCGGCGAAAGCGGCCGGCGAAATAGATCATCTTATTGGCACAATCATTCAGGGTGAGGCCAAGGATCTCCCTGCGGCTCGTAGGGCATTTTCACAGATCGATACTGAAGGCATCAAAACTTATAGTGGTTTGAAAGAAGCTTTGAATGCCAAAATCAAAACTGGATCAGAGAAGCTTCGTGAAGCTTTAGGTTTTGAGCCGTATGTGAAGCCTCTTGATGAACTCACCATCACTTCAAAGGTAGGTGATGTCGATGTGTCTCGAAATTTCGTAGATGATGCGATCAGTCAGCTTGATGATTTTTATACAAAAACCGGTAACTACGAAGATGCCGCACGAATGCAAGCCCTCAAACAAAAGGCGGCTCGAGAAGGCATCACTGTGCAGGAAATCAATGACCTCGCCATCAGGCACGGCCAAGATCTCTCCGGCTTCTCACCGGCAACTGGCGAACTTGCTTCTGGCCTCAAAAAACAGTTGGCAGAAAATACTCGTAAAGGATTAAAACAAACTGCTCGTGAGCAATTCAAAAGCAAAGTTTACGATGAGACTGATGCCGCACTTTCCGACCTCATCAAAACTCGAGATCTCATTACTGACATGGAAGAGAAAGTTCTCAAGGTTCAGCAACAGACACGAGATTCTACGCTTAGAGAAAAGTTAGGTGCGGCTCTTGAACAGATCCTCAACTTCTCAACCTTCGGTGTATCTCGAGGCTTCCTTCAATCCGGTCGAGATCTTGGCCTTTTCAAAGCTAAGACCTCAATGAATGCACTGGAAATTCAGGAACTCATTAACAAAAGTCTTAAAAGGCTTGATGACATTATCGACACTCCGGCAAACCAAATGGAGAGCAAGCTCGATGCCTTCTTAAAAGAAGCGAAGCCTCAAAAAATTAATAAGAAAACTCTTCCTGCAAAACCTGCAAAAATAGTAAAAAAAAAGTCTGAAAAAGGCATGACTAATATCAGCACACTTGCGGCCGGGGCATTGGGGCTAGGTGCGGCAACGGCTCTTATGACACCATCTACGACTGAATATAAAGCTCCGGTAGCGGAGATTGAACAGGTCGTTGCTCCGACTTCTACACCAAAAAAATTGGCGGCAAAGCCCCAACCTCTAAAAAAGGCAACCTCTACCACAACAGCCGATCTCGTTATAGATAACAAGCCGGTGAGTGTAGATCTCAAAGATTTTCCATTCATCGATCCAAAATTCATCAAAGTTCTCGTGGATCAAGAATCAAGCAACGGCCTCGATAAACGCCATGAAAATCTTAGTCATGGAAAATTCGGCTACCTCGTTGGTTTCACTAAGCCAACCTATGAAGATATTGTCAAACAAGCAAAAACTTCAGAGCGTTACAAAAATCTTCTTGCCAAATTAAACTTCGATACTCCGGAGGCGGCCATCAAAAGTGCGGCGGCTTTCGCCAATCACTTGATGCGTGATTTCGGTGAATCCGGCAATCTGAAGGATGGTTCTACTCCAAAGGACATCGATCTCGTAGAGTTGTACAGGAGGTATAATGGAGGAGGATCTGACCTCGGTGTGGAACTCTTTGAGAAGAAATTAAAAACCTTAACTCAATAACATGGAAAATGAACTCTTTACAGGTGTACTCGGTGATCCACGCACAGATGCGAGGGTTATCAATGGTTTTCAAATTGGTGAAATTTTGCCTGAAGCGGCAGTGATTAATTGGAGAAAAAAAGGCATCTCCGAAGTGGTTAAATATCCGGTGTGGGATCAGGCCGGATCGAGTGCTTGTGTCGCCTTCTCTAAAGCGAAACAAGTTTCAATCAGGATCTACCAGATGACCGGTGTGTGGATCGATTTCTCTCCGGCATCGATCTATCAGCTTCGAGCTAATAAGCCGGGAGGTGGCATGAACATTGCTGATGCTAATGAGATCGTAAACAAAACAGGGGTAACTCTCGAAGCCCTCATGAAGAGCCAAGGTCTTTCTGAAGCAGAGATTAATGCTGTACGAAGATCGAAAGTAGCAGATCTCTTTGGCAAAGCAATTGCTGAAGCTGTGGTGCGATACCTCTACATTCCTATCGACATCGACCGCATCGCTCAAACAATTGAAGCACAAAAAGTAGTTTCACTACTCATTTATGGAAACTATGATGAATATTCTCGAATGATTCCTGTCGTGATTGATCCAAGTCTCACTTACGCTAATGCTCCAATAAAACATGAAGTGGTAGGTGTTGATTACTTCCTAGATGGCAATGGAATGAAAAGAATCTACATCAATGATTCTGCTCACTTTGGCGGTCTGCCAGTAAGAGAACTCACTCAAGATTTCATCAGCCGAAGGTGTATTCTCGCTGATGCGTTGGATGTCTTTACCTTCGATCCGGATGTGGTGGCCGAAAAGCCTCATTACATCACCGGCAATACAGTTTCTCTTCAGGATTCTCTAAAGCACTACGGAACATTCCCATCCAATCAGCCGAGCACCGGTGTCTTTGGCCCTATCACGAGAAAAGCTGTCAGTGATTTCCAAGTAAGAGAAGGTCTGCATCCTACCGGTACAGGAGCAGTCGGGCCTCTGACAGATGCTCGATTGAAAGTTCTCTACCCATAGTCGGGCGACCTCAAGGGCAAGTCGTTAAAGCTACCCCTGTTCTTCACAAACTTGGCTAGG
>Ga0137458_1000001_pt1 | contig 61111 bp, 118 predicted proteins | sample EasRivERMGT642_2_FD_102311 | JGI IMG/M metagenome (GOLD analysis project Ga0137458, IMG submission 102311) | Soil microbial communities from meander-bound floodplain in the East River, Colorado, USA - East River MetaG ERMGT642_2 | ecosystem: Environmental > Terrestrial > Soil > Floodplain ... | reverse complement strand
TGTTTTACCTGTTTTGATCAGCCATGATTGGCAAGTGCCGATGACACAGTGCTGCATCGACAGCATGCTTTGCACGACCGACGTGCCTTTTGAATTGATCATTGTCGATAGCAGCATTGGGAAGCACAGTGATCTTCAATGGCCGAAGGCTGATCGTGTTATTCGCCGCCCCGCCGCTGGCAACTCGACGGCGGACATCAACGCCGGGCTTGCAGTAGCAAGCGCAGAGTACACGCTATACATGGGGAACGATGTTTTCGTTCGCGATGAGTGGGCAGAGGCTTTGTTGGAATGTTTCGCTATAGACGATTGTGGGATCGCTACGTTGGCGTCGGCTGATCTGATGAACACGCCGCTAGCGCAGTTCTTTGGCAAGCCGCTCATCCTTGAAGGGCTCTATGGTCCTTTCATGATGTTCAAGACGGGCGAGAATTTCGACGCCGACAATTTTCCGGCATCGTTCGCTGATAGCGATATGATGATGCGCATGTACTCAAATGGAAAGCGCAGCTATCGCAACTGCCGTGTGGTGATCCAGCATCTCAATCGGCAGACGATCAACGGGCCAGCGCATGAAGCCGCGTTCGAAGCCGCGAAGATGACCTTCTCACAGAAGCACGGCGGGAGCCCGCTGTTGATCTTCCGGCTGATCATGGAAGGGTGGATAACCTGAGACTGCCCCGGCCAGAAGCGACGCAACTTCTGACCGCCCTGGTGTATCTGGTCATGTTGGGGCTGTTGGCGCTGGCTTTCTTCTGGTGACCGTTCCCCAAATTGCTTTGTAGAACCACAGGGAGCCCCGAGGCGATTTCCGGGCCGCTGGTGAGCGCTGTGTTCCTGGTCATGGAGGTAGCGGGAACGGTCCCCGCCCTAATCCTGAGCCCGCTGGCGCAGGCGGTTGGTCTGGAAAGGTTCCTGGGGAGGTGTTGAGAAAATGGCACCAGAACAGAGGTGGAACATCTAAGACGCGATTAAGGCCGGGCCGCTTGCTATGATTGGCGAATGGAGATCACGCCAACCAAGGTTTGGGTCGGGATCGGCGGCGTCGCTGGCACGTTGGTATCCATTTTTGCGGTGATCACAGCATGGCAAAGCCTGGAATGGCGACCGGCCACCATCGGCGAGGTGCGGGCCGAAGTCGGGGCATCGGCGGCCAAGGCAGAGATCAAGCTGGCACAGGTTCAAGAACAGACCACAGAAACCAAATCGCTGTTGTTGAACGATCTGCTATTGCGTACACAAAAAGCGATCTATGAAAACCTACGCGAGCAAGAGCGGCAGAAGACGACATGCGGCTGCCCCGATGTGCAGCCCTGGCTCATTGACGAATGGCTTCGCTTGGAGAAAGATCAGCAGGACTACCAAATAGAATTGGACCAACTGCTGGGGAACTAGCGATGTCACTGGTTAGCTGGATTGACGTACACATTTTCAACGGATCGCAGCATTACATCATCAAAGCACGGCGCAGGGTTTTCACCATCGCGAAACCGTGGGCGCTGCCCGACAAGCTGATGCGGGAGTACTACTGGTGGCTGTACGGCGCGCGTGCTGGCGGTTTCGTTCTTGCCTTCATCATCGTGGTGCTAGCAAAAATCTTTTTGACGTGATAGAGTTCAGCACTCTGGGACTGTTTGAACCGTTTTTCCATCAACAAAGATGGAGGTGGTGCATGATCTAGTTTTCCTGTCCGACCCCCTAAATACGAAGGCGCGGCTGTGTAAGGCGGTCGCGCCTTCATCGTTTCAGCAATCGCTTTATGGCAGACTAACTAGGCGCAGATCGACCACTGCGTTGCCCTTGTGCAGCGCTGCTTTCTTCCCTGGCGCGCCGGGGGCAAAACTTGATGGGGCCGGGTGGCAAGTCTGCCCGGCCCCCTTTTTGTGCTCGATTGTATAATCGAGGTATGTGGCAAACAGGCACTATTGTCATCACCATTGCCCGACCGGAACCGTTGGCACACCCAACGGCGCAGGCAATATGGAAAATCTTGTCGAGCCGGGACATTGAGGATGCCAGCTTAGATAATTTGCTGCCGATGCTGCGGGCGTTGCAGATACTCAATATCGAGGCCACGTCACGATCATGAAGCCGCGCGTTAAATTCAATGATAGCGATGTAGTGTACTTCCTTAGCGATGGTGCGAAGGATCGCCCGATAGAGGATCGCTGGCTGCGGCTGTGGATCAACGAGATTTTCTTTGTGCTCGAAGATAATGACAAGCTCGAATACGAAGGGCGGAGCCGGGTGGTTGTGGTAAGGCAATGAAGCCAACAAAGAAGGAAGGTGTCTGCAAGGTCGAGGGAGCGCTGGCGCGCATCATGTACGAAGCCATTGACATTTCGCTTAGTCTGCGGGCCGCGCATCATTGGTTAACGGGAAAGCCGTTGGAGGACGGCGAATTGGAAAGCTGGTGCATGATGGTGAAGCTGTTGCCAGCGGCTATCGAGCGCCGCGTTGGCAAGCATTGGGATGACCGATGAACCCGCGTACACGTCCCGGCCCACGCGAGAATAGAGACGATCTGGTGCGCCTGTTGGCCGAGGCTGGTAGTTTTGGAGGCGATCAGAGCTTGGCGACTTTGAATAAATGGCTGGACCGCGCGGCCATAGAGGATAATGAGTTGGTGTTCTGGTGCAGGGTTGTACACAATATGGTGCGGGCGTTGCGGTTCCATGATGTTTGGAAATCAGAGACAGATCGATGAACCCGCGTATCGCACCCATGTTTACGCCGAAGGTCGATTTCAGCGCGTGGCACTGCGAAGGCGCTGTTCCGCTGTCCGATAGCGAATTGGAAATCTGGATCAACGCGGTTTATCAACTGCGTAAGCAGGTTGCGTACGCCATTGTATCTACAGTGCTGAAAAAGTGAACCCGCGCGTGCAAGAGGTTGGGGTAGACAAGTACACGCTGGATTTCAGTTCATGGCGGCAGTCAGGCACCATCGATCTTGAGGACAACGTGTTAGAATTATGGATCACGGCAGTTTTGCGATGTGAGGATATGGCATTCGCAGCGAGAGCGAAGAAAAGCCCCGGATGAAGCCCCGACCGAATGACGATTGGAACGAGTACACGTTGATACTGAAAGGTTTTCGCGAAACGGAGCTATGCGACAACACCTTACTGTTTTGGGTTGTTGAATTGATGCCGATCCCGACGCATGCGAGAGACGCGATGGAGGGGACACAGATTTACCGCTACAAGTACATCAGGTCATGAAGAAACAGGCAGACAGCGTTGAAGAGGATTACCGCAAGTGGCGGCGGACTTTCAGCTTCACCAGATTGAGCGAGGGTGAGGTTGACGACAACACGATCACCATATTGCGAAGATGGGCGCACACAACGGGAACCCGTGCCAAAGAGTTTGGATTTACCTTGCGGCAGCTTTCCGGCGGTAATGCGCCACGGGAGAAGAAAGATTGGCTGGTTTAGTGCGAGATACTGAAGCGTCCCGCTGGTTCGCGTCTATCGTCGGATACAATCATTTGATGGGGTTTCCTCTTGATGATCGTGCTTTGGGGGAATGGTGCGCCACGATGGAAGCAATCCTGGTAGTGTACAGCAGGGATTTTGTCGTCGGAATTAGGAGAAACCGGATTGGCTGAGAAGAGCAACATGAAGCGATTTTATGAGCCCGTGAAACCACACGATCCGCAGCGCTGGCTCATCGGGCTTTATGGGTATGAGTTGATGCTGGAAAGCAAGCTCGATGATGTGGACCTATCGAGATGGTGCAGCACGATGACGGCACTTCTCGATCTATACGACAGGACATTTCCCGGCAGGAATAAGTACCCGGCATATAACCAAGCTTTTCCATTAGGGCCAGGAACCGTTGCGGACAGTCAGCTTGCAACGCTGCCCCGTGTGCAGACCAGCGGATCATGGAAAGACTAATCCAGCATATATCGGCATAACATGCGAAAACACATAGATGGGGAAGGGGATGGATGTGGGGCCGAAGCCGCGCATCGTTTCCATGTACACATTACCATCGAGGACGTAGTCGCGCTGTTGCGCGTGGTGGGGATGGAATGGTGCGTTGGAAATTATGTGCGACTGCACTACCAACTTCAAACAGTGGTTCGCAGAAAGGCATGATCATGGCGACAACATCTTTTCCTGATATCATCATGTCGATGCGGTTGCCGGGCCGCGAGAGAAAGCAGAATGAGTACGTCGAGTGGTTTTGTGAATGGGCTGCCGGGCGCTCATCGCCGACGGTTAACGTTCTGGTAATTGGTATGCCACCCGCGCCCGAACATTGGACTGACAACGAGCTTGGTCTGCTTTCGGGACTTTTAGAGTTTGTGATTAAACAGCAGGAGTACGAAAATGCGAAAGCCAGCGATCCGCAAGACGGTTTGGTTTTCACCAGGGCAGCGTCGCCATCTGAACGCGGCAATAAGGAAGGCGCGGGAGGCTACCGCGCGGGAGTGCGTCGAGATGATCCGCATCGGCGGACCCAGCGAAACAACGAAGATCGTGGCATCGATCCGCCGCAGGTTCCGCTTGAAGCAAGGCTGACCGGTATGTGACGGTTGTCACTGTCCTAAAGTCAGGATTGTATGATAAGGTTAGAAACGAGCTTTTCAAACGTGTGGAGATGACAATGCGCAAGACTTTACTACTGAGTACGTTCCTGGTGCCGGTGGCGCTTGCTATTGGCGCTGCCAATGCGATGGCGGCAGTGGACTGCGACAATCCGGGGCTGAATGCAAACGGCAACGGTATGTGCCCTTCTGACAAGGACGCGCCCGAGCACGCCGCTATCAGTCACGGTGATGATCCCGGCGACGACGACGATGACGATGACGATGACGACGATGACGACGACGACGATCAGGATGACGACGATGACGATGATGACGACGATGACGATGATGATGACGACGACGATGACGATGACGATGACGACGATGACGATTGTCCAAAGGGAGATGTTAGCCCTGCGGCGGCACGGTCGAGCGAGGCACCATCGGGTGACAGCGGAGAAGGCGCATCAACTGATGGCGGGGCTGCGGCGGACGCCGGAGCCGCCGCTGGGGGAGCGGCTGATACTGCCGGATCGGAAGGTGCTGCGGCTGACACGGGCGCAGAAGGTGGCGCGGCTGATACAGGCGCAGAAGGCGGCGCTGCCGAGGCCGGACCGGAAGGCGGTGCAACAGAATAATCGGAAAAGCTAGCAGACGGCATTGCGCCGAACCGTGGCGGCTGTAGTCAACGGGTTTTGCTAGCCTCAAGGGGGCCATGATGGTGTCGGGCGACTTCATCATGGCTCTTTTGTTTTTTGGAGAGGAGTACGTGAATGGCAACAGGAAGTGAGACACCAACCATCGCGAACATGGTGTACGCATCGACGGCGGTGCCGATGGGAATGACTGGCGGCGATTGGGATGTTGGTGAGACTATGAAGGGGGTGCTCCCACAAGCGGGGCAGTTTCTTCGCCGCGTCACCTTGCCCGCTGCTGGTTTCATCAATGAAGTTGTGGCAGAAGCCCGCAACGAAATCGAAGGGAAGGCAAACATGGCGCAGTTGCGTATCGTTCAGGTTTTCATTGCCGATATGGATGAGAATATTCCGGTCGAGAAGCGTGTACTTTATCAGGGCACGCCGAAGGTCACCGACGCGACCGATCAGGAATTGTTTTTCGAGATCAGCATTCAAGAGCTTATGAAGGCACACAATGAGATGCGCGTGAAGGTCATCAACAAGAAGGTGAAGGACCGCACCGAGTACTTGGAGCCCGCCCGCATTCGCGATCTGAAGATGATCGTGACCGCGCTGGCGAGCTTCTAACGAGGTAGCAGGGCTGGGATTTGCCCAAGGCGAAAGCCCCCTCGAAGCTGCCGACTTACGGGCTTGGGGGAACCATCCGCTCTTGAAGCTGCCAACAACTAGACCCTGAGCGGGTTAGCCTTCGATTAGGCAGTGGTGGTAAGGCCCGGTCCTGTTACACTACCTCAAGATCAATCGATGGTGCGGGGGTGGCTCCATGCAATGCATGCGCAAGGATTGCAGCGAAGAGGCGAAGTGGCAGCTAGGCTGGAAAGTTTGGGCTGAAGGCCATCCGAAAACCTCGCCCGCGTTGATTGGCCGTGTTGGGCTGGCGATCTGCGATGACCATCTGCAAGAGACTTTGCGGGAGGGTGTCAAATCCTTCATGACCAAAGACACGTTTGCGCGCATCAATCAATATCTGCAACAGGCCGGGAAGCTGAACGCTGATTTCTCGCAGGCCGAAGTCACCTATGAAGAAATCATCGATGGCAAGTTGTACATGCCGGGCGACTACACATTTAAGGCAGCGAGGAACTGACCCATGCGCGTCGAACGCACACCAGCGGGAAGAAATTTGCCGCCCTATCGTGTTGTGATCCAGGACGGCTATGTGTACTGCGAAACAGAACAGGCCGCGATCCGGGAAGCCCGCGCCTATTGCGGGCCGAATGACGTGATCGACTTGCCCGAGCGGCCAACAAAGCCGGAGCGATTTCAGAGCGCTGCGATGCGAGGCGCGGCGAGTGCAGTGGCGCGGGAACAAGCTAATATAAGGGAGGCATTCGGTATGGCGCGCATCAAGGTCGAACAGTCGAACGAAAAGCCCGTTGAAAAAGGTGTACTCGCCGAAGCCATTGTGAAGATCGGCGACGCTGCCGACGCATTGAACAAGAGCGGGCTCAATGAAGAGGCCATCGTGATCTTGCTGCACGCGAAGTGTGGCGTTAGCAAGGTGGATATTCGCAAGGTGCTGAACGGGCTGCGCCAGTTGCGCGGTTGGTATTGCCGGTAGAAATGAGAGTGTACAATGTGGCCTTTTAATCGCAAAGCGCCGCAGCCACCGAAAGAGTGGGCCGGGCCAATTGCGTTCTTCGATTGGACAGATGAAGATATCGCCGCTATGTCGGCTGCGTTGCGTACATGTGGCCAACCGGATAGCGAGGGCTGGCAGCGGCAGGCGCGTATCTGTCTCAATACGTTGCGCGGCGGTTCCGCTGTTGAATTGGTGGCGCGCGAAATCGAGAAGTGCTTAAATCCGGGCCATGATCCTGACCGGCCTATCGCCTTTGGTCACTACATGCACGGCATGCCGCACTGGTGCATGTGGATTTCAGATGCGAGGGCGGCGGTTGCGTTCAATGCAAAACGAGATGTGCCGACTACCAGCGCGGTGGGGGAAAGCTGACATGAAGCGTCTTCGCAAGCGTCCCGCTCCGAAGCCGACTGAAGCCACGCGGCGGATTGAGCGGGCGGTGGAACTTCAAGAGCAGCTAAAGCGGGCCGTTGATGAGGTCGCCAAATGGCCAGCACATCGCCGTGCCGAATTGGAGCAATGGGCGCGTGAAAGCAGCAATGACCCGCCACGCGGCGGTGAACGTCAGGGGCCGGGATGATGGGCGAGAAGCGCATGAACAATGAGCAACTGGACAAGCGGCTAGAGGCAGCGAAGGCCGAATGCCATTGTGAAACGCAAGACTACCCCGGTATGCATTGGCCGTGGTGCCCCAGATCAGATGTGTACCAACAGAGGACCAACGTGATGAGCGCTGAGAAACGCGGAGCCAGCTTCAATCAAGATGTGCAGGATTACGTTGACGAAGCGGAAAAGGCGATTGAGAAGATGCGCGCGGATCAGACGAAGGCGAAGGCGTTTGCGGAACGGACAAAGGATTGGGGGCCGTTAGCCGAGGAATGGGATGATGTAGCCGAAACTGGCAACCTCGCCCGCGCCTATCTGACCTTGGAACAGGAGATCGTCAATCTGCGGCGGGCTCTGGCGGTTTTGCGTGAGCAGGCAAAGCAGTCGGACCATTGCGATGATGCTGGGGATTGTTGGGTAGCTTCCGACCACATCGTTATGATAGTTGACGCAGCCCTTGCACGAAAGGAAACGCTTCCATCTGAACTGGCGGCGGAATGCCTTGATGCAGCCGATGCCGAATGTGGCGGTTGGACAACCGTCAGTAAGGCTGCGTCTAGCGTCGTGCTGAAGCACATCACCGCCGCCATCACCGTCGAACGTGCGCGAGCGAAGTCGATTGTCGATGCCGCTACTGATCTAGTTACGCTGTGGCAGCACATGAAAATCGATGGGCTGCCCCGCGCTGAACGAAATGCCGCTATCGAAGAGACGCGGGAACGATTGATAGCGGCAGTCCGCGCCGCCCCTGGGACGGAGGCGGGACAGATCAGATGCGCCCACGATTGGCTGCGGCATTTAGCGGCTGATGGTACAACTGTGGTGTATCAGAAATGTGTCCGTTGCGGATTAGAGGAACAGCGCCCATGACCGCCCCGACCAGCGCGCAGGATGCGGCGCGGCAAGAGGTAAGAATTAAAGGTGCCGTAGATAGACTGCGCCGACATGGTTACCCAACAGAGGCCGATATGATCGAGGCCCAGCAGCAAGAGATCGCCGATCTGCGGCGGCGGTTGTCCGAGGCGCGTCCTGGCATACCCATTGATACGTCAAGCAAAGATAATTTTATCGGTCGAAGTGACTTCAACGTGGGAGAGTACAAGCCATGACCGCCCCGGCCAGCGCGCAGGATGCGGCGCATCCAATTCCTGAATACGACGCCATCGCTAAGTCTGTTGTCGGCAATGAGTACCGCATCGCACAGGCATTGCGGGCCGCCTACAATGCGGGAATGCGATACAAGGATGAAGTCGAACTTGATCGTCGCGTCACCGCCCACGGCGCAGCGGAGCGGGCGCGGGCTGTGGAGGCCCATTGCAAGGCAATGTGTACTTTGTGCGAAGCCGCATATCCGCTGAAACTTAATGGACGTGGCTCATGGGTTCACCATGCAGACGGCGATTGGAGTAGCCCATGTCAAGCCGCCGCCATCCGCGCCCTGGCGAGCGCCGGGCCGGTGAGGGATGGGGAGTGATGACACATTCATTTGTCGGCGAGTGTATTGGTGGACCTCTTGATGGAAAGCGACTAGCGCATTGGCAGAAATCTAAAAAGTTCTACAGCCCAATGCAGCCTTATGGATCGCAGAAAATCTTACCTGTTATGATTGGAGAGTATCGGCTGAATGATTTTGGCCAATGGCATTGGTGGCAAACCGAAGCTGGGAAAGCCATAGAAACACTTGAAAGAATACAGCCATGACCGCGCTGCGCGAGCGCTGTCCAACATGCGGGCGGGCGTTTCGCGGGAGCGGTCTTCCACATCTCATAAGGGGCATGTTGCCGGGCAATCGTCTTAGCGTCGAGATGATCGCAAACAAGCTGGATGGGATGAGTGTCAGCGTATCGAGGAAGCAGCTTTACAATGCGCTAGGTTCTCTGGTGCGCCGCAAAGAAATCAAGCGTCTGCACTATGGAGTGTACACAGCGTGACAAATCTGGATGAGATCGCGTTTCAGTGCTTCATGGCATGGTGTGGGCAGCCGCCTGAAGAGCATCGCGCCACGTTTGAAACCGCGTGCCGCGAACGTTGGAACGTCGAGGCCGATCACAATTCGCGGGAGGGTTGGCGTCGCGTGGCGTCGGTTTTCATTCGCTTGATCCCGCAGGAAACGATGCCGGAGCCGCTGAGTGTGTACGCAATTCTCGATTTTGATAGCGGCTTTTATAACCCCAACAAGATCGAAAGGTGATCCATGCGCCGTTTCATTGTCATAGGCATATCGCTTTTGGTGATCGCTGGATGCAGCTATAATTCCATCGAGGACATTGTTGATGCCAACGTGATCTATGCTTACCGTTGCGGCGCATCCGATGCGTCGGCTGAGTACACTGGTGAGGTGCCAGATGATGACTGTGAAGAGGTGCATGCGATTTTGTATAAGCATGGCATCAAGCCGAAATACGCGCGCTTCTATCAATCCGCTAGTCCATAACGAGGTGAACCATGCGCAGATTTGAATTACACCGGGATGACGATGAGACGGGCGTGAGCGGGACGGGCCGCGTTGCTGAAGGTGTGGAACTGTGGCATGGGCAATGCGTCTTGACGTGGTTCGGTCCACACACCAGCGTCGCTGTGTACGCAAACATCGGAACCATCGACGCCGTGCATGGGCACAACGGCAAAACTCGAATTGTCTGGTTGGACAAATGAAAGAGCCTCACAAGAGCAACGTTCGGTACTTCAGCGACGCGGTGCAGGAACAGCGTCGCGTCAAATGCTTTATGGATGGCATCGATTGGGAGCATCATCTTGATGGTGACAGCAACGGCACGCTGTTATTCCCGTCGGTCGAAGCGGCTAAGGATGTGCGTACATGCATCGTCAAGGGCGGCTGTGGCGTTGTCGAAGTCGAGGTGCGTCTGGTGCGCTGGGTCGAGCCACAGGCGTTGACGTATATTGAGGTTCCAAAAGATGGCTGATAAACCAGAAAGCGGCGATCAGATAAATTTCGATGCGGTCGCGCGCTTTGCGCGCTGGCTGCAAACAACCGATGCGCCGGAGCCGTTGCAGAAATTGGCTGAGGCATACGTTGTGTTGTACACAAAGTCAAAGAAGCCTGAAGATGCGGAGCAAAGTCGAATACGTTCTGAAGCAAGCGCAGACCCGGCGGCATGAATGCCATTGGCCCGGCTGCGAGCGGCAGGTCCCGCCCGCGATGTGGGGCTGCAAAGAGCATTGGCTGCGATTGCCAAAACGCTTTCGCAATGCGATCTGGCGGCACTACAGGCCGGGCCAGGAGATTGACCGGCGGCCATCGGGTGACTATCTCAAGATCGCAAGGGAGATACAGGCATGGGTTCATTCATTAGGATCGTCTGCTACACCGTCGCAATCGTACTCACTTTTCTCGCCGTCTATAACTGGATCGCGTAAGCGCCGCTAGCATGGAAGAGGATTTGTGCAGCCCGATGGTGGATGACGCAATTCATAGCTGCGCAGAAAAATCGACGGTTATCGGCGACAACAATTTGCGATACTGGATCGAGGAGTTTGATCTGTGGCAATTGTGGCAGGAAGTGTACAACGGTAGGGACAGCTTAGATTAGCGATATGGCCAGTAGCACGCGCCATCTTTTCCCGAACGCCGCCACGCTTGATAGGGTGCGGGGCGCAATGCTGCACGATAGCGCGTTGGAATTTTGGATGGAAGAGATGTACTGGTGGCTGATGGACTTGAAGTTGCGCGACAAGATGATGACCGCGAATGACAATGAGCAAGACGATGGCGATGTATGAAGCGCAGAACCCTAAGCCGTTCGATATGATGCAGTGGATACGCAATACGTACGGCAATGTCGAGCACGCGACGATCATCGACAGCAACTTGGAAAGCTGGATCAGCGTTTTCCGCAGGGCGAGGCTGGCATTCAATTCGATAAGCAGCTTGCGGGACCGTCATCGGCGAAACGCGGCTCCTTGGCACGTTCCCTAAATCCACTGCGCTAACCAAAAACCTGGATTGTATAATAGGACCAGGGCGGCGTTTTGCTGCCGGGAGAAAGGATGCATTATGTGGTTTCGCAAAAAGCCCAAAGAGCTATCGCCGTATCTGTACACATTCGAGCGCGTCGGCACTAACCACAATCCGATGCGCGGACCGAGGACTGTGCAGGCCAGCGGCGACGCGACTGTGGATGAGCTACTGGCCGGGCTCTGCAACTGCACACCAAGCGGCAACGGCTGGGCTGATGAGTGCCAGGAAGTGGTGTTGCGCATCCGCGCCGTAGAACGTCCCAAACAGTGGAAAGGGGAGATAGGCTGATGGCGATCAACAAGCTGGTTCGGGACAAGGTGAAGGCGCTGCCGGGTGAGGTTGTCAGGGTCTTGCCGTTGCCCGTGCATCGGGCGATGCTTGTCAACAAGATATACGAAGAGGCGTCGGAGATCGCGCGGACCCCGTATGACTTGCAAGAGTACGCCGATGTTTTGGCGTGCCTGATAGACACGGCCACGCTGAATGGCATAGCTTTCCGCGATGTCATGGAGGCCGAAGTCAACAAGCGCATTCTCAAGGGCGGCTTTTTGAAAGGCCGCTTCATCACCGCGAGGAAGAAATGAGTGAGAAGCTTCAAGCAATTTATCGAGCGCTGCGGGACGCGATCCCGGAGTTGAAGCGCGGCGTGGTCTGGTGCATCCATTGCAAGAAGCGGCGCACGGTCGATGCGGCGCAGTGCCTAGAGCATGGCTGGCCGAAGTGCTGCGGCTACACCATGACAGTGGACAGCCCCGAGGAACGTGGCGCACTTCGCCATCGCGCGCCTAATGCGGCGACGCCAGAGAACTTAGGCGGGCGCGTGCCGTGAAGAAGCGCCCGCGTACACATTGGGTCAACTCAGTGAGGGAAGCATTCGGCTATGGCAAAAAGCAAAAGGGCTAAAATCAATCACGGCGAGATCAACAGCATTCGCGCCGCGTTGGACCTGTGCCAGAGTTTGCCGCTGATGGAAGTGCAGCTTCGCGAAGCTGGCATGTACAAGACGGCGGTGATTTTCAACAAGGCGGTGCGGGCCGCAGGCTATGAAGTCGCCGACATGATGCGTAAGGCGAAGCTGGTGAAGGGGAAGCGGTGATGGCTGCGGGCGTACCACTAACTGCTGAACAGCGGGCGGCGATCATGGAGTTTCTAGTCGAGCGCAAACCCTGGAAATGGATCGCGGCACAGGTTGGCGCGACCAAGGGACAGGTCGCCGGGCTGGCATTCCGCAACAGGGGCATCATCGAGGATCAGCAGCTTGCCCGGTTGCAAACGCGTCGTAAGGCCGAAGAGGAAAAGTGGAAGGCGCAGGAGTTCGATGGCGTCACCTTGAAGCGGAAGGAACCTACTCGATGATCAGCATGCCCAACATAGAATTGTACCCGTGGCGTCTGCGCTTTGTCGCCGCTGGCAACGCAATCATCGCGGAAGCGCTATTCAAGACGCGAGAGGCTGCGGAGAAGCACTTCAAAGAGTTTCACAATCGGCCCCGTGTACCAAATGCGCCAAGCATGTACATATTCACCGATGACATGGGTACGATGGCCAGCGTCATGGTCGAGAAGATCATTGTGGCGGCCATCTTCGATTTCCCGGCGCTGCACAAGCATAACATTCTGTGCAACACGCAATTGACCGTGGCCGCCGAACAGCTAGAGCGGGAAGAGCGGGACCGCCTGGATACGGCGCAACCGGCTGGGTTCAAGTCCCATGTATCATAAAGTGGCTGTCGAGGATATCGCGGGGACCTTTGACGACTATCAGCGCTGGGTCGCCGAAGGCAAAAAGAAGTACTCCGGTGATTATGTCCCGCCGGGCCAGCCAGACCAGTATTTCTATGACACCTACCATTCCAGCATCACTGATTTGTATAATGGTGATGGGACCTATGAATTTAATTTCCAGACCTTCGACAGCCCCGAGGGCGATATCTGGGTGACGGGCAAATTCAGGGTCTATGGTGAAGAGATCACAATCTTGGAACAGAAAGCTTACGACAACTAGGGAGAGTGCGATGAAACGCTTCTTTATTGGGTGCATGGCGTTGATGTTGTCAGCTTGCGGTTCTGTGCAGGACACCAGAGCACCAACGGAATATGGGCCGGATGTCATCGAGCTTCGCTACAAGAACAGCTTCTTCACACCGCACATTGACCGCACGATGCAAATGGAAGCGACGAAGCGCTGCGGCGGCTCCTACGAGGTTGTGGCCATGCAATCCGACATGCGCGGGATTGGCGTGACGCCGGTCTGGTACATTCGCTGCACGGCCAGCTAAGCACGCGGAAGATCGATGGAGCCAATCTATGCGACGAAGTGTGATTGCCCGGTCGGACATTGCGTTGAAGGGTGTCCGACGCCAGAGGATTGCGTTAGTCGCTTGGACGGTGATGTACATACCGCGAAGTGCGAGAAGCACACCGGCTGGACGTGGCATCAAAATGGCGAATGTTTGCATTGCAGGAAAAACAAGATGACCGTTGAAACCATCCCGCAGGCGTTTCGGTATATCTGCGATATTTGTGGCCATGTACACATTCAAGAGAATGCGACCGGCCACTACACCGACAGCAAGCCGCCGCATTGGTACAAGCTGCGCATTCTCGCCGATGCCGATGATTGGCAGGGGCAGGTTGTCGCTGGGCATGACATCCAGCGATTGCTCTGTTCGGAATGCGGTCTGATTATCATGGCGGCGCTGGACAAGGCGACTGGGGACATTCGTGCTCAGCCGCCAAAATCATAAACAAAACATAGGAGAGCAGGCGATGAGAAATTTAATATGGTGGAAGAGCGAATTGAAGGCGGTGAAGCCGTGGGTTTGGACGCTTGCTATTGTCGTGCTTTTGTACGTCATCCTCAGCAATGTAGCATGGGGAGCGCAGGGCGGCGGCAGTGGTGACGGCGGCACTGGTGGGGCGGTCGGGCGCGGGATCGGGCGCGGTGTCGGTATCATCGGCGGCATTCAACTCGCTGTTGATGTAGTGACGGGAGTAGCGCAAGTTTCCGAAGTCGCCATTAGTGCGGGCGCACAGGCGATGGCCAACGGGAACGCGCCGGGGCAGTCCGGGCGCGGGAGTGGTGGGCAGGTCAACGGCGGCGGCACCGGATCGGCCAGTGGCGGTATCACAGCGGGAGGCCCGAGGTAAAAGCAAATGAGCCAACATGATTTTCCGGCAAAGCCAAAGGCGCGTCGCTTGAGCGTGATCTGTGACATCGACGGCACGATTGCCGATTGCGCGCATCGTCGCCATCACGTTGTTGGCCCCGACAAGAATTGGCCCGCGTTCTTCAGCGGTCTGCATTTGGATGAGCCGATCAAGCCGGTGATCAACGCTTTTCACGCGGTGCAATCTTCGATGAGCGCCGTTGGCATTTTGTGTTCCGGGCGCAACGAGGAATACCGTGACGTGACCGAGGCATGGCTGCGGAAGCACGTCGTGGCCTATGAGAAGTTGTACTTGCGCGCCGATCAGGACTACCGGCCCGACGATCTTGTGAAAGGCGAATTGCTGGATCGCATCATCGCTGACGGCTTTGATCCCTATCTGGTTTTTGATGATCGCAACAGCGTCGTGAAGATGTGGCGGGCGCGGGGCCTGACCTGTCTGCAAGTGGCAGAGGGCGATTTCTGATGGATTGGTTGCTGGAGCAACTAGCGGATTTGCCGAAGTGGCTGACGATCATCATAGTCGTCGTGCTGGTGCTTAATGCCGTGCTGTGGTTTTTTCTGCCGTGGGCTGTGTTCGGCATCAAGGGCTATTTGCAGGACCAAGTGGCGCTGTTGAAAAAGCAGGTAGCGTTGCAGCAGGAGATGCTGAAGCGTACACGGGGAGAAGAGTGATGGCCATTCGCATTCGATCTGTGAACGGCGTTCGCGTGGCGATCTGCGCTGCGGTATCCAAAGCGCAACCGGGCGACATCTATTTGGATGATGGCGATCACTATGCGCTGGCCGCAAAGTTCCGCAAGGATTGGGCCGGGCAGACGAATGATTTTGCGTACCCCGAGGAGTGGGCCGCGATGGAAACACAGGAGGTTTCCAATGGCTGAAGATACTTTTCCGCCCACACTGACGTACGCGCCTTGGACGGCTCGGCAGGTCGAGGCGCTGATGCGCAGGCAGCGGGATGAACGCAAACATGCGTACACTTGTCCGAACCACAGCACGACGCCGCTGGCCCCGACACAGAAAGGCTGGTCCTGCGTCTACTGCGACTACAAACAAAATTGGGCGCACACAGGAGATACACAGGAGATAGCGTGATGGAACTTGAAAAAGCGCTGAGGATGCAGAGCGAGCTTAACAACGCACACCTTGGGATTTTCCGCGAGATGCTGTCTTTCATAGGCGAGATGGCGCAGGACGTGAGTACGTTAGCGCGGTTGATGCAGACGGCGTTGCCGGTCATGGACTTCGAGGGGCACAATATGGCTGCCGAAATTGTCAAGAAGTACGAAGACGTGGCGAATAAGCTAGTTGTGCCCGAGGATACCGGCAACGTCGGCTAGCGATGGACAAAGAGATTATCATCAAGATCGGCGAGCGCATCCGCGCCTTCAAGGCGCGCGAAACTGTGTACTACGCCGACGCCGATGATCTGGCGAAAGAGATCGCCCAAACGATTTTCGATAGTATGAGCGAGATCGACGGCAAGGCATGGTTTCAGGGCCGGAAGAAATTTGTCGAGTTCGCCACGCGTTACAGAGAGGCTGTCAAGGACAGCGAGCAACGCATCGCGGCGGACGCTGCCCCAAAGCAGATATGGCTTGCGATGCTCGACCGGCTTTGGAAAGGGGTGCTGTAAAATGAAGGTGATCGATCCGGGCCATGCGTACTCATTGGATATGCGGGGCATCCCGACAAAGCAGATGTTCCGTTTCCCCGATCATGAAGTGGAGCCGCACAAGCCCGGAACCACGACGCAGGAACTTTTGCGAATGTTGATCGACCGCACGATGTACTGCGACGCGTGCATGCCGTGCGAGTTGAACCAGCACATTATCGATCATCTGCGAATGGCGCTGGTGCTCCATGAAGCCCGCGCGATGATCCGCAAAGTTGAGAAGGGCGAGATCAGGCCGGAGCTTGTGGATGTCGGACCGGATCACCATTTCTGGCTGGGCAGCCCAACGATTAACGGCGATCCGACTACGCCGATGGTGATGTCCGCGTACGATCATGAACCGGGCGGCGACCGGACCAAAACAGGCGGCACCAATCAAGGCGTCTGCAACTACACAAAGCGATGATGGCGCTGAAAGAGGGCAAGCGTAAACCGCAGCCCGAGTGGGTGCGGAACATCCAGGAAGGCGATGTGTTGATATCGCGCACCGGCTTTCGTCGCATCGTGCGCAGAGCCGTCCACTTCCGCAATGGTGATTTGTACATGGTCTGGATGACGATCCAGCATTGTTCCTGGACCGGGCGCTGCTACACGCTGAAGACCTACCACGATCTGATTTTTGAAGGCTTCACTCCGGCGGGTTACGCGCTTACCTTGACTAAGGATTTGGACAAGCGTATCGCTGACGAGTTTCACAAGCTGGATAAGGGCCTGACTTGCTGTGATGTGGAAGGGATTGCCTGACGGGGCGGCGGATCACCCGCGATTTGGCTAATTTATCCACAGTGGATAAATTAAAACCCACCAAGACTGAAACAAATCCTATATGATTGGGGGCATCGACATGACTGGCGGTTCAAAAAGAAAACCAAAGAAGGCCCGCGCCTCAAAGGTCCCGAAGCCAAAGAAGCCTACCAACATGAAGATCATGGAAGAGGCGATGCGCATCTTCGGACCCGCGCTAAGCCGGTTGGCAAAAAAGTGAAATGGGAAGGAAGATCAAAATGAATGAGTTGCTGGCTCTTGTACTCGTTTCCCTGGTGGCCGTTTCGGCGGGCGCTATGACCTGTGCTGGGATCAATCCGCTGGTGGCGATCAGGAAGACCCTGATGCCGATGACTTCCCGCGAATTTTGGTTTCCGCCGTGCTTCCTGTGCTGGGGTGTGCGCGGGCTGACGGCGACCGCCGCGCTTGTCTGGGTTATTGGCGTATAGGGGGCGATGATGCGATACACCATGATCTTGTTCGCGTGGTACTTCATCGCGCTGAACAGTGCGCGCTTTCAGGAGATCGGCCCTTTCGTATCCGAGGACAGTTGTACAACGGCAAGTCAGAAGGTGGACAAGGTGATGTACATCGCGGCGACACCCTGTTACGAGCGCTAGATGCCCCGCTCAACAAAACCGCTGACTGACCCCAACGAGATCACCAGAAGCGATCCGCTGTATGGGTGGACTGTGGCGCTTGAACGGGCGCAAGAAGCGGTGGTAGCTTGGTCGATGGCGCGGTCGGTGCACCAATCGTTCGGCAAAGGGCGTGATCCTTTCTATTCGATGCGAGATGCGGAATATGTGAAGGCTGAAGCTAATGCGCGGGCGACATGGGCGAAGATCAAGAGACAAGCGCGGACGGGCTTCGGCATCGACAGCAACTTGGCTGTCCGACGTAATCAAAGACGCGGCACGGGAGATAGCCCGCTGGCCAAAGTGGAAACGTGACGCTATGCACTTCGAAGCATTCGGCAACGGCTGCAAGGATTGTGACGGCTTCGGCAACGCGCGCATGTACGATCCGCCGCCCTGTGGCGAGGGCGGGCCGGTGTGGATCAGGGTGCGGTGTACAACGTGCCGCTGACGCATAACCCCATCGTTGAAATTCCAGATGTGCTGCGGCTGTGGCATGACTTCCTCGAAAATCTGCTGACCTTCGATCTTGAGGACAACCAGTTGTCGATGTGGATGTTGATGATGCCGAACGCGCTGGCCGTTCACGCGCTGTGTGTCTCCCGCTTCACTTCCGAAAACGAATTGCCGGAAGAGCCGCACAACCCTCTTGACCTGCGCATCGAACAGGCGTAAACCCCGCCTCGCCTGTGGTGGAAGTTAGCGGATACTTCTTTGGATGAAGAGCCGAAAGGCATACCCGCCGACGATTGATCCCAGGCATTCAATTTCAGTCTGTGGCGCAGAGCGCGGATACTTCTTCAATATGAAACCGTACTCGATCAATCCCAGACGTTAGTTTGTTGTCGGTGGCGTAGGTGGCGGATACTTCGCTTTGTAAGCGCGTGGTCGTGGGTTCAAATCCCACCGGCTCCACCACTATGGGGCTGTAGCTCAGCGGTAGAGCACGTCAAGAACGCCGTTGCCGCTTGATCCCCGGTTCTGACTTCCCGTCTGGTTTGTATAATAGAACCAGGAGCAAGAGAGGGAAGTCATGGCACGCAAAAATCCGAAAATCAAAAAGGCTGTGAAGCGTACGCCGGTCCGTCGGCAGGGCGCAAACTACGACGTGACGCACGGTGGCGCTGTTGCTGTGTCCGCGCCGGATGCCGAGGCGCAACTGCGCCGGTCGGTCCTGTCGTGTCTGCTTTGGGAAAACGAGTTCTACGAGGGCGGCGAAAGTGTCGCCAAGCGTATCGCTACAGCTTCCAAGGCTGTGCCGGTTTCGACGCTGGCCAACCTCGCCGTCGAAGCGCGGTCTGCGTACAATCTGCGCCACGTCCCACTGTTGCTGTTGAAGGAACTGGTGGCGCGTGGCCAGGGCGAGATCGTTGGCACTGCGATCCGCGACACGATCCAGCGCGCCGATGAGTTGTCGGAGTTTGTCGCCCTGTATTGGAAGGACGGCAAGCGCCCGTTGTCGGCGCAGATGAAGAAGGGTTTGGCAGCGGCGTTCTGCAAGTTCGATGCCTACCAGCTTGGCAAGTACAACACCGACGCGGCTGTGAAGTTGCGCGACGTGCTTTTCATGTGCCACGCCAAGCCGAAGGACACGGCGCAGCAGAGGGTTTGGCAGAAGCTCATCGACGGCAAACTGGAAAGCCCGGATACTTGGGAAGTCAACCTGTCGAGCGGCGAGGATAAGCGGAAGGTCTTCGAACGCCTGATGGCTGAAGAGAAGCTGGGCTACATGGCGTTGCTGCGCAATCTGTCGGGCATGGAAGCGGCGGGCGTGCCGCGCAAGCTGGTCAAGGAAGCGATCCTGGCCCGGCTCAATGGCGCGGATCGTGTACTGCCGTTCCGCTTCATCACGGCGGCGCGTGCTGCGCCGATGTTCGAAGATGCGTTGGACAAGGCGATGCAGGCGACGATGAAGCAGATGCCGAAGATGCCAGGGCACACGGTCATCGTGATCGATGTGTCGGGCTCGATGGGCGGGCGTCTGTCGGCAAAGAGCGCGCTTGATCGTATGGACGGCGCTGCGGCGCTGGCGGCGATCTGTCGGGGTATGTCGGAAGACTGTACCGTGTTTGCCACGGCGGGCAGTGATGGTACTCGTATTCACAAGACCGAGGAGCTTTCGACGCGTGGCGGCATGGCCTTGGTCGAGGAGATCAAGAGGGCTGGTGACAAGCTGGGCGGCGGCGGCATCTTCCTCAAGCAGATGTGCGATTATGTGAAGGCGCACACCAGCGATGTGGATCGGCTGATCGTCGTGACCGATGAACAGGATTGCGATTTCGGCGGGCGTGGTGCGCCGTCCGAGGCCGATGCGTTCGGCAAGCGCAATTACCTGATCAACGTCGCCAACTACAAGAACGGCATCGGCTATGGCAAGTGGACGCATATCGACGGCTTCAGCGAACAGGCGTTGAAGTACATCGCGGTGTCTGAAGCGTACAACAAGCCGCGAAACTAAGAAGGGGGCGCAGTGGCAACGCTGCGCCTTTTCTTTTAATGGTCCGCATGCCCCAACCGCCGATGCCTTATCTTGAGAAGCCGCTATGGGAGTGGGCGGGGCTCTGGCGGTTTCTCAGGCCGCACGGCGCTGGCGCATCATGGACGCCGGTTCTTGTTATTGAAGATGGCACGTTGGAAAAATGCATTGCTGCCATTGCATGGTTTGATCAGAAGATGCGGTTGGATGGGTACGATTTTGAGAGGCGGGTGGGTGAGCACCGATGGACATAAAGCCGACTGACAGCTTCTACTTGCTGGCCAACATCAATTTGGATGGTACACTTGATGTGTCTAGCGAGGGGCCGGAGCCAATGACGCTGGCGCACGCGCGCGAACGCGCTTCGGAGATTGTGGGGGCTTATGGCGGCGAGCAGGTCATCATTAAATGCAAGGCTGTGCAGACCATCGACATTCACGATACCGACGCCTTCAAGGAATTGCGCAACGTTGAAATCCGCGACGACAAGCTCGATGATTTGTTGGACATGGATGGCGCGTTGCAGGTTTTGATCCACACCTTCATCACGCAATACGAAGAGACTGCAAAAGCATGAGCGCTGCGGGCCGGTCCCTGTCGGGAACTTCAAATCCCAGCACACGGGGTTCGATCCCCCGGCAGCGTACCAATACGAAAGATCAAGACCTGAAAACTGCTTGGCGTAAGATGCGGGACCTTACTAAGACGATGGCCGAGGAAACCGATGATCCAGAAACCGATTGGCAGGACGCACGCGCTAGTGCGGTGACGGCTTTGATTGCTATTGCCCGCGATCAGGAGCTAGACGACAACGCGTTAATTCGTTGGGCGTTGTTGACCAGCTACGTTGCTTGGACAGATGCTAAGAACGCTATTGACTTCACGCCGTTTTCTGAAAGAGTTTCCTATTGGCATGGAGGTGGAAAATGACGTGAATGCCGCGATCCCCCGTTGGACGTTGTACGCAGTAGCTCTGCAAACAAACTTTCCCAACCCGAAATGATGGAGCGTACAACTATGTCAATCGTTCATCTGAAAATCAAAATCAAATCCCTTGCTGCCGAAGCGCAATTCATCCGCCATGAAGAGCAGAAGCGTATCGGGAGCGGTCGTTGGCTTCGGGCGCACAATCAAGCGTCCGGCGTCGAATACAGTTTGTACAACAGCCTGATCGATCATCGGCGTAAGGACCTGCGTCCGATCCAGCGTATCGCGCAATTGGCCTATGGCTTCCTGCGCAACGTGCCGTATCGGAAGATCGAAAACCATGTGCCGATGGCCGACAGTGTGTACTTACGAGGCACGGGCGAGAAGGGTTTCAAATACCCGGACTTCGAAGCGGTGTTCAAAGAGGCCGCCAAGTTTTCCGGCACCGAAATTCGCATTCTTCAGCAGCGCTTCGCGCAATGGAAGGATGAAGCGAAGCTTGATCAGGACTTCACCGTGGCGAAAACGCCGCGCGTGAAGGTGCCGTGGGATGGCAAGCCGGGCAAATCAGCGCGGCGTAGCAAAACGGCAGCGTAACGGTTATCGATGGGGGCGGGTGCTTTTACCCGCCCCGATTTCTTTTGATGGAGGAAGTGATGGCGTGTACATGTGGGCATGCTGAAGAGGAACACGGGCACGATCCTCAATATCCCGGCTCTACGTCGTGTCAGATCGCGGGCTGTGATTGCGTGGCCTTCGAAGACGATGGAGAAGACGACGATGAGTGATGGAATGACAGACGCCAACCGGGGCACGTTTTTCAAAGGCGTGCCGATGAAGTGTGAACGCTGTGGCGAAGTACACAACTTGCCTGAACTTCGCATTGCTGAAGTTGGTGCCGAAAAGGCGATGCGCGAAGCCTGCGACTACGCGCGCACCATGAAGGAACGCCAGAAGCCGAGAATTGGGTGATCGGTATGGCAGCAGATCGTCGGAGCAATGATGCGTTGCAGGGCGGCGTCGGTATGTCGCTAAATGTCGAGGATATGCCCGAGCGCTTGCGCGTGGTCGATGTACGTCCTGGCGACGTTTTCAGAAACCAGCGCGGTGTCTTGATGGTTGTCGTTGCTGTGCAAGGCAATGGCGATGCGTCATTGCTGATGTTTAATGAGGGCGGCGGCATTTGTGGCGTGCAGCGCTACGGTGTACATTATCTACGGGACAAGAAGCGCGTGGGCAGCGTGGCCAATCTGCCTGATGTACTCGAAGTCGAGTGGAGTGTTGACTGATGGTCGCAAAGAAAAAGAAATACCCCCGCCGCATTCTCAAGGATGTGGATGGTGCGTTCCCGCCGGGAAAGCGCGGTAGTGCGTACGCACCGGGCTTGTCGGTCCGGCTGCTGGCGGAAATCCTGAAGACGTTGCGGCGCATGGAGAAGCGTCTGAAGCAATTGCAGCCGCCCGAATGGTGAGGAGAAAAGATCATGCACACCGAAGCTGAGATGAAAGAGCAAATCTGTTTCCTGTCGATGTCCTCTGAGAGCGTGCGTAAGTGCGCGGGCTCCAGTTGCACTGCGTTCCGCGTCCGGGAATTTTCGGATAGCCGGATCGTCGGGTTGGGGCCGCCGCCTGATGGCAGTGGTTGGATTGAAGATGGCCCGCCGACTGGCGAGGGCGGCGCGGTGACAAAGATGCAGCGCTGGAAACGCGAGCTTGGGACTTGCGCGGCGCTGCTGCATAAGTCATTTTTCTGATCGCTTAATGGAGCGGGAGCCAGATGGTGAGGCACCGGACTGCAAATCCGGGGACTGTGGGTTCGACCCCCATCCGCTCTTCCAAATCGAAAGGTGTGTATCGTGACGGTTCAATATATCCATCTGTCCTATGAAGCGTACAAAACTTTGGAAGAGCAAATGCGCGCTTTCAAGGAAACCAGTCATCGATCCGAGGGCGGGTTTTACCACAAGTCGATCCGATTGAAGATTGACGACAACCTGATTATGGAGTTTCATGGGCCATTGGTTGGCGGTGATGCCCACCTGACTGCAAAGTAGGGAGTACACAAACATGCTGAAGGAACAGGCCATGACAAGGTAGGTCATGGCATAGGGCCGTGACCCAACTCCGATGGAGTTCAGTCATGGTGGTAAATACACCGGTTAAAAAGCGCGCCGCGAAAACGAAGAAGGGCCGCAAGATTAATCGCAACCGGGTGTGGTGCGCAGTGTACAAAGCATCCGGTCGCCGGGAACGGAACAAGCTGAAGCGGGTTCGCAAGCATCTGGTTCGACACCCCCGCGATTTTGTTGCCAAGCGTTGTGTTGAAAATGGAGGCCGCCGCGTTGGCGGCCTCTAATCTTTTGTATAGATGAGGCATGACCAGTCGCGGACTTATCATCGTGCTTTTGGGGGCTATGGCTGGCCTCACAACGTACTTTTTGATCCTGTTCGGAAAGCAGTTGTACATGTGGCTGCAAGCCAAGCGCGAAGATATTCGATTTGGCATTCGTCTAATGTCGCTGATCGCGATTGATGACAATTCGCTGCCGCGCATCATGACAGAGATGAAGCGCGTGCTGAAGTGGGTGAAGAAGTGAGGAGGCCGCATTGTATAATCAGGGTATGGAAACTGTGTTGTACATCGGTGTGACGCTAGCTTGGATCGTTGCTCTTGGCTCTTTGGTATCCCGGACAAGTCGCCAGTTCGGTGAGCAGACGCGAGCGATGCAGCTACACCGCTTTAGACATTTAGAGTTTGAAGACAACAACCTTCCTGAATTGATTTATGAACTCAAGGGGGCAAGGCTGTATCTGTGATGGTGGGCTATCTTACTATGGAAATTGTGTTGCACGTAGTGATTACCGTGGCTTGCGTCGTCATCGTCGGCGTCGCGCTACGTCTGCTGCGGCGGAAGATCGTGCGGGACCTTCTTGATGCGCACTACAAAAGCGCGCTTTGGGTGTTGCGCGGGATGGAGATTGAGGACAGCAATTTGGAACGGATCATTTTCGAAATGCACCGCGCCAGCTTTTGGTCGCTATCCATCGGGCAGAACGACGGGCCATGATGTACACACTCGTTTTTGCTGTCATTGGGGCAGCGCTAATTGGCTTCGCTCTGTGGCGGGCGCACCGACAACGGATGCGGGCGTGGGAGGTGGAGCGGGCGGCCCTTTTCATTCATCTGCGGATGCTGCCGATCAGCGACAACGATTTGCCTTTTCTTATTCGCGAGATCGACTACATCCGGCGGTGCCCATGATCCCTTCCCTAAAACAATTGCCAGAACCTAATTGCTGCAACTGCGAAGGGACCGGTTGGGCGATTTACCGCTGGGGGGAGGATGAAACGGTCCGCCGCCGCCCGTGGCGGCTCAAATCGGGCCGTCTGGGGGCCTCTAAGGTCCCCTGCGCTACCTGCGCAGCCGGGGCGGCCATCGCTTCCCAGCGCCAAATTCCGCAGGGGGTGCCCTGTTGCCGGTCGGGCCGCATGGCGTGTCTGGGGATCGGGTGTCCGGGAGCCCTGGCAGAGCCGTGGCGGCTCTTCCTGGTGGCCTGACCGATGGACTGGCCGTGGCCATTGCTGACCGGGGCGATGTTCGGCGGGCTGATCGCTGTCGCCCTGTCCTATGTGAAGCTCCGGGGGCGCTGGCGACGCGTCATCTTGTCGGTGTCAGAAGCCCCGGCTTTCGGCGGCGATTTTGTTTTCATCGTGGGCAACGGGAACGTGTCGCACTTTGCTGTCCATCCAGGGCCGCTTGATGATACACAGTTGCCTGCCTACATCGCGGCGATGGCACTTGCCCACAATGAGTACGCTATGATCCGGCGTCTGCACTTCAGAGATTTCATGCACGATCTGAAATTCACACTGTCGTATCTGGCGGTCTGGTGGCTTGGTGTGTTGCTAGTGTACATAAGTTATCCGTATTGGCCCTTTTGATCGGAGCCCATGATGCACAGAAGAAAATGGACGCTGCCAAATATCTGCCAGGAAGTGGTCCGGCTCGATCACAGCATGGCAGGCCAGGAAGACACCGACACCTTCAAGGTTGCCGTGCTATTGCTGGCGATGACCCGCGTCGGTATCGACATCCGCGATCTGTTGAACTTTACCGGCTATCCGCGCGCGTTCATTCATACTGTCGTGCAGCGCTGTCGGCAGAGCAAGATCATCCATCGCGGCGAATTGAAAGTGAAGTGGTGGGATCGAGGCACCGGCTCCATAGAATTTTGGATCGATGTCGGCGCAGCGCTTGGCGAAGTGGACAAGGCCGCATGACGCCGCACTCTTTCGGATTTCACACGATCTGCCCGTCGTACTGGAAAATGTTTTTGCTAAGCTTCGCGGCACAATCCGACTATGGCCTGTCCGACGAAACGTTGGAGTTTTGGTGCGCCACGATGGAAGACCTTATTGATATGGCTGCGCCTATGATGCCGGATGATCGTCTATGACCGCGTGGTACACACCGCCGCCGAAAGAAAGCACCGATTACCAGTTTTTCAACAGCGTCTACGATGGCCTTGTGGCGGACCTGCGTACCGCGATCAAGAACCATGATGCGCAGAAACAACACCTCAATGAGATGCTGGCGAAATTTGCGCAAGCTGACCCTGATCTGGATGACAATATCTTGCACAGCTATTGCTTTGCAGCCGAGATCATCATCGCGCAGATTTTGGTAGTGGAGAAAGCCTCCAAGTTTGTCGATACCCGTGCGCGGGTGCTCGATAGCTGTGAAAGTATCACGCAAGATGCCGGTGGGCCGTCCATCAAAGTGGTTTACGGGACCAAACGCTAGTTTTGTGTACGCATCCGCGTCGATTGTATAATAAGGGTGCATGGTCAAACTTTGAGAGGCACCGATGGCTGCACATAAAGAATACCTGATGAGCCAATTCCTTCAGGACTTCCGGCGGATTTCCCATTTGATCACACGACCGGAAGACCGGAAGCTGTTCGCCGACAAGCTGCGGCACTGGCGCAAAGTGCGCCATCAGCACCGCGAAGATAAGGTCTATGAAGACCCTTATTTCCGGGAGGAGAATTTCCGCGATATCGAGGGGCCGGTGTACGTCATCGCCAATGGTGGGCAGGACGTGCTAGCCTTCCGCATGATCCATCGCCTCGATGAGAAGCGCTGGCTCTACGCGCCGAACGCGGATTTCTTGAAGTCGCTGCCGTCGGGCATCCGCTTCATCATGTTCCCGAACGCTGAACGGCGCGCCGACGCGGTGGCGATCAAAGAGGCGTTGATGGAGTTGCGCGCGATCAACATCGTGCCGTGAAGCCCCACGCCGCCGACAATAACGCTTGGTCGGCGATGCGGGTTAGGGACACGCTTGCCACTTGTTTGAAAACCGTGCCGATCAACGATCTGTTTTTGGCGAAGTGGATTGAGATGCTGCGGTTGGCTCACAATAGATCATTCGAGGAGTACGACTAAAGATGAAAACCAACAGGCGGCAGCGGCCACGGCGTCCGACAGCGGCAGAAATCGAGCGTGACGCCAATACCAGCGATGAAGAATTTCGGGCGGCAATCATGTCCGCTGTGTATCGTGGGGATGTGAAAAGACGGCGAGCCGCATCGGAGCGTCGTCAGCATCGCGTCAACAAACGATGGAAGAAGTTTGCAGCAAAGAGGTTGAAGGAAATGGACAAGAAGGTGAAGTACAGTCACGAATACAGCGAGCAGAAATCCCATCCGCTGACGGCTGCGGATAAGAAGGTGATCCGCTATCTGTTGGCGCGTCATTTTCAGCAGAAGCGGATCGCGGCGCTGTTCGATGTGAACCAGGGCCGCGTCGCCGAAGTACACAAGGCGATGGAGCGCGGCGACTATTCATGATCGCTGTCCGCAAATCGAGATTGCCCGGCCCCGCGACGATGGCGCTGGTGCTGATGAGCATCGGCTGGATTGGCACGTTTGCCATTCTGATGTCATGGCTGTCTAAGGGCCGGGCTGATTTCGATGTGCTCTGGCTTATTCTGCCGCCTGCGATCTTCGCGACCTACATCGTGTCGAAGATGCACGCGCAGCTATACGATCAGCAGCGGCAGATCAGCTTGTTGCAGGAATTGCTTCGCAACGCGACGGCCAACAACGCACAGCCATGATGACAATGGCCGAACAGCGCAGGAAGCTACGGGCGAAGCGGGTGTATCTCCCGCACGCGACTATTGATGACGTGATAGAAGCGGTCATCCATGATTTCCAAACCCCACGGCTGATTTTTGTACTCGCTCGCTATCCGGCGGATGCGGCATCGTGGGTTAAGAAGAACAAGGTGCGCGGAAGATTGTACGCGCATCTGCGAAATGTGGATCAATTGGAAAACGCAAAGCCGCCGATCTTTTTCGTTTCTGTGGAGAATTACGAGAAGAGCCCATCGTTCGCGGCGATCCGCGCGCGACTGGTCGAGCTTCGCGCGGTCTGCATGAACATATGAAGCCGATCTTCCGCAAAAATAAAATCAATCGCTCGACGCTGATGCGCATCCGCCGCTTGGATAGTCCGCTAGGCGAGCCCGGCTTGCGGCTGACTGACATAATTGAGCCCAAGGTGGTCTGGGTCGCAGCGCCTAATCGCGATACCGCTGAAGCCTGGGCCAAAACGCGTACAGATGATGACCGTGTGTACTTATACATCCATGCCGCGCATCGGCTTTACGGCGTCACGCGGCGGTCGCGTTTCGTGGCGCTCGATGGTTGGGAGCGGCATCACGATTATGAGATGATCCGGGCAATGTTGGTGCAGCGGGAGTTTGTGCTGGTCAATCTCTAGCCCGTCGTTTCAGGAACTATTTTGGCGTAGGCTTCTTGTTGGCATGCGAGTATCCAACAATGGGAGAGCGCCTATGCTGATCACAATCCTAACACTCACGCTTTATCTGGTTCTGCTGGCGGTAGTTGTGTACACCGTCATCTGGGCTCTGGGGAAAATCGGTATCGAGTTGCCCCCACGCATCGTGCAACTGCTTTGGGTTGCCGTCGTGATCATCGCGCTGATTTACATCATTACCTACATCGTGCCGGGGCTCCATTTGCCTTCGCCCGGTGGCTGATCTGACAAGTCGTTTCAGCCACAAAGCTGCACTACAATCCTGATGAGGCGCGGGGCGTGCAGTAGCCCCGCGCCTGTTGATGGAGTAGGTAGCAATGGCAATCCCGGTCAAACCTGATTACGACATAATCCTTTCACGTCTACATGCTCTGCCTGACGGTTCGCCGCCGGAACAGGGCTGCCGTTACGACAGCGCTGGCGATCTTGTTGAAATCATCTGGAAAGAGGGCAGCACGCCGATAGATGCCGCCATCCTTGCCGCCGAATGGCCTGCGGTGCGGGCCGAACTTGTGTACGAGCAGAAGTCACAGCGTTTCTTCCGCGACACTGACAGATTGTTGCGGGTTGTTGTTCTCTTAGTCGCTGCGCTACGGGATGAGCGGGGCAAGCTTCGGCCAGCGGCGTTATCAACTCCGCTAGATGCTCAGGTAAGTACACAACTTGATGCGTTGGACGCAGTTCTTAGCAACATGCGTAATCCGTAGGCGCGTCAATGGCCGCTTGGTCCAATGAGTACGCAGAAAGTACGGGCCGCTCTACCGCAACCACTAACACGGTTGGTGGCGCGACAAAGGTGACGCTCACCCATACGCCGGGTAATAATGAGACTTGGTTTTATTTTTTCGCGTTTGTACTAGACCACAGCATTACGACCGCCGATGCACTCGCGCGACTTTTCAACACCACTAGCTCTACCACGTTGTACAGCGTTAATTTTGAACCGCAGGACGCTACAGACAGGATTGGGTATGCGAGTGTCGTTGAAGTCACGTACGGTTCCTCTCCGGGGTCGCAGAGTATCGCTCTTCAATATTGGGTCGAAGCTCCTGGTTCTACCGTTGGCATTGCTTTTGCGTACATCTTTGGAATTAAAAAAGGCGGCGATGATCAAAGCATTTTTGCCTCTGATGAAATTACGCGCACCTCTTCCACACCTTTAGAAAGTCAATCCTTAGAGGGAACGTTCAACGGCAACTTTGCGATTTTCTATGCTGCAAGAGGACAAGCGGGAACGTCTGGCGATATTGCATTTAGAATGTTTCGTGACGCCGTGTTGGTTAGTGGTGGTGCGTACACATTGCAAGATGCAACCGGCTGGCGCACCTATCCCGTTATGCGGGGTTTTGAGGGGGAAAGCGGGACGCACGATTACTCGGTAGATTATGCCTCGCAAGATAACGCCACAACTGTTCGGCAACAATATCGTGGCATCGTGGCGCTCGATTTGGATAAGTTTAGCGCGTACGACTACGCGGAAGATGATAGCGACACGACCACAACCGCGCTCGTTACCAAATTGTCGCTGGTCTACAATGTGGCCGTTCAGCGCAACCATGTTGCTTTCGGTAGTTGGATTGGCACGATGGCCAGTACTACTCTTAGCAATTTGATGAATTTTGATGGGCCAAATGGTGCGATCACCGAGACAATAGAAGAGTACAATGAGAGCAGCGATCAATCCGCGTTCTTTGGTATTAAGCGCGAAAGCCCGACCACTGGTAACAAGACTTGGCTGCTTGAGCACGATGCTGAGGGCGCTACTGTTTCCACTACTAACTGGACAGCCATCCTAGTCATCGATCTTGAAGAAGGAGCCGTAGTTACCAGCATCACGCCTGCGGATTTGGTGCAGACAGTTGTACTCGACAACGGCACCATCACGCAAAACCACGTTATTACCAGCGCCAGTCTGACGCAGCTAGTTGTCCTCGATAATGACACGCTGACCCAGACCCATGTACTTATATCGGCTGGGCTGGTGCAGGTTGTCACGCTCGACAATGCGACGTTACAACTGATCCTTAACTTGCTGGCCAATGATCTAACGCAACTCGTCACGCTCGACAATGTGACGTTTGCGCAAACGCATGTACTCACGTCCGCCGATCTGGTGCAGCTAGTTGTACTCGATAACGACACCATAACGCAGAACCAGCTTTTGGCCTCATCCGATCTTGTGCAGTTGGTGGTGTTAGACAACGATGCCATCACGCAAGCGCATGTACTCACGTCCGCCGATCTGACACAGATTGTGGCGTTGGAATATTGCACCGAAGGCGTCACCTTCGATGGCACCAATGATTGGCTAAGCAGCGGTGCGCCGCTCACAGGCGTTGTGGATGGGCCACGCGGTACGTTGTCTATTTTAGTGAAGGGTGCGGGTGGCCCAGGCAACCATATAATGCGAGGTGCTTCCGCAGTTTATGTTGCGCAGATTGATAGTAGTCGGCGGATCACTATAACGGTTTGGGGGACCGGTGGTGAGTTTTTGCAGTTCCGTTCGGCTACGGGTTACAAGAACGATGGGCGATACCACAATGTTCTTATTTCGTGGGACGCCAATTTTTCGGCGGGCAACAAGAAGAAGCACGTCGCGATAGATGGGGTGCCGGTTGCCATTGATTTGGTGACCGATACTAGCGTTGCATTCGATGTGAACTATTCCGGCGAGACGGATTTAGGTGTGTACGCATTAGATAGTGGTGTGCAAAAATACGCCGGTGACACTTCGGACTTCTGGTTTTCAACAACCGATTATTTTGATCTTGATGTAGCGACGAATTGCCGGAAGTTTTCGGATGCGGTGGGCCGCCCTATTGATTTAGGGCCGAACGGGGAATTGCCAACAGGCACATCGCCAGCCATTTTCTTGAAAGGCCCGGCGGCGACTTACGGGAATAATTTGGGAACCGGCGGCGGCTTCATTGTTCATGGGGTGCTGACTGACGCCACGTCCGATCCGCTTTGTGGTGGCGGGCCAATCCTAACCCAGACCCATGTACTCACGTCCGCCGATCTGATCCAGCTAGTCTTTCTCGATGAAGTCACGGTCGATATCGCGGGCGGGGGCACCATCGTTGTTGCCGATCTGGTGCATGCTGTTGTTCTCGACAACGTGACGATGGCGCAGAACCACATCTTGCCTAGCAATGATTTGGTGCAAACCGTCTTCCTCGATAACGATGCCATCACGCAAAATCATGTACTTACGTCTGCCAGCATGATCGTGAACGATGGGCTTGGCTTCGCCCGGTCGCTGGCGACGGTGACGCTGGATGGCGTCAATGATTATCTGGTGAAGACCGGCGGTTTTGCCACTGCCACTGAACGACAAGGCACGCTCTGTTGTTTGTTGGCGCTTGGATCATTGCATGTCGGTGAGCGCCGCCGGTTGCTGACCAACGGCAATTACATCGTTGACATCGCAACCAGTGACCGAATTGCATTCTTCTGTCAGGACTTCTCCGCTACCGCTACGCTCGATTTCAATGTTTCTAGCGCCGGTCGCCGATTGTACCCGAACGACGGTCTTGTACACATTGCGATTTCTTGGGATGTTAATTTTGCCGCTGGCTTGAAGAAATGCCGAGTGGCAATAAACGGTGTATCTCAGCCGCTTTTCATTAACGATGCATTCGCCGCTTTTGATATTGTGTACAACAGCACTACCAACTTCGGATCGCGGCAGGGCGACTTCATTCAGAAGTTGGATGCTGGCGTGGCCGAAGTCTGGTTTAACAACAGCTTCTTCGATTTTGATCTAGATAGCGAGAAAGCCAAATTCTTCAACCTGATGACTTTTGCGCCCGCTGATTTAGGAAGCACGGGGCAAAACCCAACCGGCAGTTCGCCACTGTTGTACATGAAGACACCGGCTTCCGCCTTCCCGACCAATTTGGGAACCGGCGGCGACATGACGCTGACCGGATCGTTGGATGATACCACTAGCTGGATGACCAGCGCGCCAATCCCGCTGGCGCAAACGCACACCATTACCAGCGCAGATATTGTGCAACTGGTCTTCCTCGATAACGACACGCTGCTGCAAAATCATGTGCTGACCAGCGCGGGCTTGGTGCAGCTTGTTGTTTTGGATGGCGCGACGTTCGCGCAGACCCATGTACTTACTGCATTCGATCTGGTGCAGATTGTTGTCCTCGATAATGACACGCTGACCCAGACGCATGTACTCACGTCTGCTGATCTGATCCAACTGGTCTTCCTTGACAACGTTGATACCGGCGGCACGGTTTCGCTGATCACGGGGGACCTGACCCAGCTTGTGGTCCTCGACCCGGCAACGATTTCACAGAACCAATTGCTGACCAGCAACGATTTGGTGCAGCAGGTCTTCCTCGACAACGCACCGATCACGCAAGCGCATATCCTGTCGAGCGCCGATCTAACGCAACTGGTTTTCCTAGATAGCGATACGATCACACAGACGCACGCGATCACCGCGTCCGATCTAGTGCAGCTTGTTTTCCTAGACCCGGTGACGCTGGCGCAGCTTCACACGCTGTCCGCCGCCGATCTAACGCAATTGGTCATCCTCGACAACGCGACGCTGGCGCAGCTTTCAATTTTGATCGCCGACGATCTGACGCAGACCGTAGAACTCGGCAACGACTTCATCACCCAGGCGCACGCGATCACCGCGCACGACCTGACCCAGCTTGTATTCCTGGATGGTTTGACCGGCTCACTGTTTCCAGGGCAAGGCGGCGTACAACTGCCCCGCGCCACGATTGTTGTTTCAGGCGGGCCAAACACTATCATGGTGGGGGCCGAAAGTTCTGCCATCGTCATCCTCGGCGGGCCGCGCGTGGCGATGGTGGAAGGTGGCAAGAGCCGGGTTTACGTTTTCGATGGACCCCGCATTTTCGAAGTTGGGAGTGAGGACTGATGACAAAGACAATCGTAACCTCGGCGTATGAGGATCATCTGCTGCATATCGCCAACTTCGGCATTCGCATGACGCTGTGCCGTGTGGCCCCGATCAACTACGCCGAAGCCGTCTTGACGGTGACGCAGAACACCTCGGGCGTGGCGCTGGGTGAAAAGACCTTGACCCTTTCCAACAATGGCGCGACGTACAACACCACGACCGGCCTTACCTCGGGCCGTCGGTTGAACGTCGCCGCGCAAACCTCCATCACGCTTTCGGAGACGGCGAACGCCAACCATCTGGCCATTGTTTCAAATACCCGGTCCGCTCTGCTATTGGTGACCACGGTCACGTCGCAGGCGGTGACGGCGGGCAACACGGCCCAAACTTCCGCCTTTAATTTGGAAGTCCGCGACCCGACTTAATCGGGGGTGCGGTGTGAAAAAGAAAGGGCTGATCAATGGAAGACATTTACCGGCTTTCGCTCACTGTCGCTGGGCTCATCGACGTACAAGCAAACAGCGCAAAGGAAGCGCTGGAGATCGCGCAAACGGCGTTGAAGCGTGGCGGTCTGACGCTGGCGGGGAAGCAAGTGCTGAACGTGTCGGCGGCGCTGAACCCGGTAGTGAAGATTGACAGCACGCCGCTGAAGATGACCGAACCGGCGGTGATCGCTTCGCAGCGCCCGAAGAGGATCGATGATCATCAGATCGAAGTCCATGATGTACAACTGGACATCAAGACGCTCAATTGAGGTGAGTAATGGGAACCCCTCCCCGGATCACCAAAACAGCGACCGATGTCGAGTTGCTGTCATTCGAGTACGCGCGGACAAATAATCCCTATCTGTCATCGGGCGAGGCGATCACGTCGGCGCAGGTTGTCGTTGTCCCGTCCGGCAGCAATTTGGCTGTGTCATCGGTGAGCTTCACCGGCAGCGCGGTCCTGTTTTACATCGGCGGCGGCACAGTGAAGCAAGTCGCTGAAGTTGCTGGGTATGCTTACACAAATTTCGGGCGGCTGGCGGTGCGCAGCTTCACCTTGGAAGTCGTGCCAGCAAAATGGGGCGCAGTGTAAAAGCTGAATTGTATATTATGGATGCCAGGGGCGATGAGCCACGCGGGAGCCCCCTGCTCCGAACCTCGACCGGTTCATGCGTTGCAACCCCCATCCGCTCCTGGCACTTTCCCCGACGATCCCCATATATTTGTCATGTGCTGGAAATGTAAACCAGGGCAATTGCGCAGCTTTAATTGGCATCAAGTCGATGCGCTGTATGAGCAAGAGCGGTTTCAGGACGCCTTAAACGAGGGGCCTGCTGCGGCGCTTTTGTTCATTAAGGTCTTCAAATATTTTATCGCTGCTGTGGCCATCAGCGCCACACTAGGGTACTTCGCGCCGCAAATCCGCGATGCTGTGCTTTATGAAACAATACACGGCGAAAAACCGCCGGTAGTTGTACACATCGAACGGCATCCCCCAACCAATTTTCAGTAGTTGACACCGGTCCGGGCCGGTCAATATGCTGTACACCTATCGCGCATCGAGCGCTGGGGCGGCACGTCCGCTTTCGCTGTCGATGCGCTTTTTTTGTACATGGGGAAATTGGTGCCCGAAGGTTTCGATCAGTGTGAAGCGAATGGTGGGCGTATCCGCACCAAGTCAATGGGTGACGGGCAGTACATGCACATTTGCTTCCTCGATGGAAAGTCCTATCCCGGCGAAATGAAAACGGCGCAGAAGGACAACACGATCCATGATGCGCTGATGAAGTACGCCGAAAAGGGCATTCAGGTTGTTGTGGGCCGCTTGCGTGGCCGCAACGCGACCGACATTTCGACCGTGGCCTTCGACAAAGCGATCTGGTCTGAAGAAGAGGCCGTCGCTTGGCTGACCGACCACGAAATGAAAACCAACCGCATCGATGAGCGCGACGGCAAGCTGTATTTCCGCCAGCGCGATCCCGCCGACTTCGACAAAGCCAGCTTCCACACCATTACATCGCAGGGCAAAACGACGCCGCGTAGCTACGCAGAAGGCGATGGCAAAAAGCCGAAGAAGGGCGTGAAGCCCGGCATGGAAGCCGATGACGATGACGACGATGACGACGATGACGATGAGGATGACAAGCTGTACGACATCCAGGGCGTCGAAATCTTCGCTTGCGGCAAGTGGAACGGCGATGAGTACGATGAAGCCGATTTGACCGATATGGTTGCTGCTTTCGACGCCGTTGGCTTTCAGCCGCCGTTGAAACTCGGGCATTCCGACAAGATCGGCGAGCGCGCCTATGGTTGGGTGCAGCGCGTGTATGTGAAGGGCAAGAAGCTCCTCGCCGATTTTAAGGATGTACCCGGTGAAATTTATCGCTTGATTAAGTCCCGCGCGTTCGACACCGTATCAAGTGAGATTTACTGGAACCTGGAACGCGACAGCAAAACGTTCCGCCGAGTGCTGAAGGCAGTCGCACTTTTGGGGAGTGAAACTCCCGCTGTTTCGCACCTAGCGCCGTTGCGTACTGTGGTGAATACCAACCTCAAATCGGCTGGTGTTCATGTGTACAACCACCAGCCAATGGAGTGGCAAATGGAAGAGATCAAGAAGTTGACCGACAAGATCGCCGAGCTTGAAGGCAAGCTGGCTGAGGCGTCGGGCGACAAGGAAAAGCTGGCCGCTCTGACCGCAGAGTTGGTCACAGCCCGCGCCGAGTTGCTGAAGGCGAATGAGGTTCGCGCCCTCGAAATGACGGCGTTGCAGGAACAGGTGAAGACGCTCACGGCGTCGGTCACCACACTGACGCAGGAGAAGCGCGTCACGTCAATCAACGAGCGCGTCGCCAAGTGCAACGTGCCCGCTTTCCGCGATGTACTGCGCGGCCTCTTCGAGATCGCCTCCATCGCGCCGAAGACTGTCAAATTCCAGGCGACCGACGGCAAGGAAGTTGAGAAGTCCGGCGAGGCCCTGGTCGAGGAGCTTATCGCCTCGATCAATTCCAGCGCGGCCAAGCTATTCACGCCGATCAGCAACGGCGAGCATCGCCGTGGCGAAGGCGGCGGCGACGAGCGTGTGGACATCCGGGTGGAGCGGCTGGCGCGCGAGCACATGCAGAAGGCTGGCGAGAAGGATTTCGCCAAGGCCGTCAACAAGGTTCTGACCGATGATCGTGATCTTGCGGTCGAGTACGCAAGCTACACATCGGGGCAGGCGCGCCACTAATCCGGCGGCATGATCGCATAGGAGAAACGCAATGGCCCTTTATTCCAACGACATCCAGTTGACCTTCAGCGCCGCCGAAGACATGCGCGCACGGCAGTACCACATCATGCGGCTGAACGCGGCGGGCACCGTCGCGGTGTCGTCCGGCAGCACCACGCAGCAGCTTATCGGCGGCGTGTTGCAGAACAAGCCGAACGTCAATCAGGCCGCCGCCGTCACCGTCTTCGGCGAGAGCAAAGTCGTGTGCGGCTCCGCAGTCACCGCCAACGTCATGGTGACCGCGAACGCATCGGGCCGCGCGATCAACGCAAGCTCCGGCGATTGGACCGTGGGCATGGCGATGGAGGCTGGCAACAGCGGCGAAGTCATTCGGGTGCTGCTGCGCACTCCGGCTGTCCGTGTGACCTACTAACGCAGCGGCGGAATAGGAGAAACAATCATGTATCGCACCTACGCAACGGCCAGCGGGGCGGATGCGCATCACGACGCGCTCTTGACCAACATTTCGCTGATGGCCTTCGATACCGGTGTGGATGGGCTGATCGGCGATCAGCTTCTCCCGGCGGTTCCCGTGGCCAAGCAGTCAGACCGCTACGCCATCATCGACAAGGCGGACTTCCTTCGCAATGTCGATGCCCTGCGCGCCCCGCGTACGCAGGCCCGGCGTGTCGAGTTCAGCGTGTCGTCTGACAGCTATTTCGCCGACAACTACGCGCTGGCGACCGACATCGCGCTGGAAGACTTGGCGAACGCCGACAATGCGTTCAATCTCCGCGCCAACGCCACGCGACTGGTGACCGGCGATCTGATCCGGGCGCAGGAAATCCGCATCGCCAATCTGGTGACATCGATTTCCAACATTGGCTCCGGTGTGGTGCTTTCCGGCGGCCAGATGTGGCACGATTTCGTCAACAGCGACCCCATCGCCGACGTGACCACGGCGCATGCTTTCGTTCAGCAGCGCACTGGCCTCATCGCCAACACTATGTGCGTTGATCACGACACCATGATGATCGTGCGCCGCCATCCCGACCTGCTCGATATGTACAAATACACACAGGGCGGCATGCTGAACCCCGAACAGCTTGCGACGGTCTTCGGCGTCAACCGCATCCTGGTTGGCCGTTCCGTTCGCGAAAACTCGCTCGAAGGTGGCACGACTTCGATGACCAACATCTGGGGGCACAATGTGCTCCTGGCCTACGTTCAGCCCGGCGCGGGCGGCATGGAAACCCGGACCTTCGGTCTGCGTTTCCAGTGGCGTCCCGAAGGCTTCCCGGCTCCGCTGGTCGCGAGTTCGCGGCGCGATGCCGGTCCGGGTACGAAGAACGTCGAGATCATCCAGTCGGAGCATTTCCAGACTGAGAAGATCGTGGCGCGCGAGTTGGCCTACTGCATCCAAAACACCGTCGCGTAAGGCGGTGTCTGATGGAGCGGGTTTTCACGACTGATATACGCAACCAGCACGGCGATGTGAAATACCGTGCTGGTGCTAAGCGGGACTGGCCAAAGTCAACGTGGGAAGGGCTGGCCAAAGGACTTGGCCTAAGCCTGGATGAGATCACCGCGTCGCCTGATGCCACTGCCGCGCTTGTTGCCGAAGCGGTTACGCACCGCAAGAAAGCAACAGCCCAAGCCGCCGTAGCGACGGCGCACGCGGCCTCCCCAGCTAAGGCCCCGGCCAAGGCGCAGGGCAAGGTCGCGCGCGGTGTCATTCGGCGCGCATAACCAGAAAGGATTAGATCATGGCAAGTCCGCGTCGCGTTGAAGAAGGCATGCTTCGGCAGGGGCCGGATTTCAATCGCATCTATACCGATGGCCGCGCCTTCTGCGGGCGCACGACGCTGGGCTCCGGTTCCGCGTCGGTCACCGTCAGCACAGGTGTCATCAATTCGAACAGCATGTTCCGGCTGGCCAGCATCGTCGGCAGCACCGCACTTGGCGCAAATTCCGGCGGCGGCGTAGTCGTCAACAGCATCGTGTCCGGTGTCAGCTTCGCGCTGGCGCGCCCGACCGGGACCGCCGTGGCATGGTCCGATATCGTGTCATGGGAGATCGTTCGCACCGGCATGAAGTAGGTTCGGGGGACTAGGGGAAAAGCGGGCCGGAGATTTTCCTCCCTCCGGCCCGTTTTCCATCAAGAGGCAAACCATGACCAGCGCATTCTCTGTTCAATCATTGACGGTCAACAGCGGCACGGTCATCACGTCGCCCGCCAATATCAAGGACGCGGACAATGTGGCCGTCTACATGCCGCTCCTGGGTGTCGCAACGACCCTGGCCGTCGAGGCGTCCTTTGACACGACAAGCGCCAATTTCTTCCCGCTGACAGCCGTTAACAGCCAAGGGCTCTTTGCTGCGCCGGTCGGCTCAGGCAACACAGGCGTCAATCTGACAGCCTTGGTGGCCGGGTTCCCGTTCATTCGGTTGAAACTGGCCAATGCCGTGACCGCTCCCGTGACTTTCCAGCTTTTCACTCGCCGTTGACCCACACACGCCTGCCTCCAATCAACGGCTACTAGCCGCCCCTAACCGGGCGGCTTTTTCTTGTTTCAAGTTGGGCCAAGCAATTGCTAGAAGGGCATTGTACTCAATCATCAGGTGGTCAATGTCCAAAAACAATTTGCACATCGCGTTCATGGTCCCCGGCATGCCGTTCAACGGCGACACGCCACACAAAGCATCGCTTGGCGGATCAGAGACGGCAGGCTGGGCTCTGGCGCGGGAGCTTGCTGCACGCGGCCACACGGTCCGCATGTTCGCCAACCTTCCCGACAATCGGGCTGGAACTTGGGATGACGTTCAATATTTCCCGATCCAGGCATCGCAGAGTTTTTTCGACAACATCCCGCACGATGTATCGATCATTCAGCGCATGCCCGAATTTTTCTCGCATCGGATCGCGTCGAAGCTGCACATTCTTTGGTGCCACGATCTGGGCATGGCGCGGATGTTTGGCCAGTTTCGCGCATCGTCATGGAACATCGACGCCTGCGCCGTCGTGTCGGACTGGATGAAGGAACAGTACAAGCGCGTCTATGAGATGAAGGATGAGTACTTCTTTCTTGGGCGCAACGGTATCACGCTCGATGATTTTCCGCCGTCCTTTCGTAAAGTCCCTTACGAGAAGGCCAAGCGCCGTGACCGCAAGCGGCTGGTGTTTTCCGCGCGGCCCGAGCGCGGCATGGATGTCCTGGTGAAGCGCATTCTGCCGCCGCTGTTCGCCGCCGATCCTGAAATCCATGTCAGCCTGTTTGGCTACTATAACCCCGTCGAACATTTTCAGCAGTTTTACAATGAGATGTCGCAGGAGTGCGCGAAGTACGGCAACCGCATCATGTTCGAAGGCTACAAGGACAAGCGCAGCCTCTACACCGACTACACGCATTCTGGCATCTATGTGTACCCCACGCCGTCACCGATCTTGCCGAGTTTCGCCGAAGTCAGTTGCATCAGCTTGATGGAAGCGCAGGCCGCCGGTATGCCCATCGTCAGCAGCAATCGCGGGGCGCTGTCTGAAACGTTAGCACCGGGCGCGGGTGCGTTGATTGACGGCGATCCGATGTCCGATGAATACCGCGACGCTTTCGTGGCCAAGGTGCTGCACTACGTCAACGATGAAACTGCGTACATGGAAGCATCAATTGCCGGGCGCAAGGCAGCGGAAAAGATGCTCTGGTCACAGCGCGCTGAAGAATGGGAAGGCAATATCGAGCGGCTGATGAGCGCGCGCAACAGCGATCCTGTGCGGCGGGCCTACCATTTCTACCGCAACTCCGATATAGGCGCGGCCCGGCAAGCTTTGGCAGCAGAGCCCGGCGGCGCGGCACCGCCTTCCGCAAAGCGACTGGTGGAACGCATCGAGAAAAACTACAGCTTCGCCGACACGCAAGAAACCCTGGCGGCTCACTACCGCAGCCACGGCGAGGAAACGACGAAGCGCTTGCGGGCGCAGCCATTGGTGCTGTGGTCCGCTTACGCGCATCAGACCGATGAGGTTCGCTTTAAGGTCATCGAAGAGTACCTGGAAAAGAACCCGCAACTCGAAAACATTCTCGACTACGGATGCGGGCACGGCTGGGGTGCGGTGTACTGGCACAACAAGCTGGGTCGGACTTGGACCGGCCTCGATGTCGATCCCGGCGCGGTCGAGTGGAGCAAAGACTACGCAGGCATGGCCGTGAAGGACGCCAGCAAGCTGACGTTCTTGAACTTGCCAGCCGATGATGATCCTTGGTGGGCCGAGCATGAACACACCTTCGACATGGCGCTGATTTCCGAAGTGTTGGAACACTTGCCCGATCCCATCAAAGTGGTCGAGCGTGTCGAACGTCTGGTGAAGCCGGGGATGCCGGTGTACATCACGGTCCCTTATGGCCCGTCCGAATACGGCACGCCAAATTGGACCGACTTCCGCAATCACCTCTGGCATTTTGAGTACTCCGATCTGGCGCAGATATTTGGCGGCAAGGTATCCAACATCCAGGCGACGCTTGATCGCTACAATGAAGTGACCGGTGACGCGACGGGGTTCTATACCGCTGTCTACAAAGCGGATCACAAGCCGCTGAAGCCAATCGACATGGAGCGGAAGCAACAGCTTCAATGCCCGCAACAAACGCTGTCCATCAATATCGTCGGCGGACCGGGTTGCGAGTTGACGCTGCGCTGGTGCCTCGAAAGCATCAAGTGGGTCGCCGATGAGATTATTATCGCCGATACCGGAATGAACGATGAGGCCAAAGAGATCGCCGCAGAGTACGAAGCGGTTTTGGTTCCCGCGCCCGATCCGCGCGAAGCGGGCTTCGATGAGCCGCGCAACGCGGCGCTGGCGGCATCGTCAATGGATTGGGTGCTGTGGATCGATACCGATGAGCGGCTATTTGGTGGAAACTGTCTGCCGAAATATCTGCGCGACAATCAGTGGCAGGGCATGGCGATCCGGCAGCATCACTTTGCTGTCGATACGACATTCTCGCCGGACGTTCCGGTGCGCCTATTCCGCCGCCGCCCGTTCGAAGACAAGTCGATCCGGTTCTTCGGCGCGATCCATGAGCATCCCGAGCTTTCGTTGAACGAAGGCCCCGGCCCGGTGATGATCATTACCGACGTTAATATCGCGCACATCGGTTACCTGGATGAGCCAGTGCGCCGCCGGAAGTTTGATCGCAACTATCCGCTGTTGCAGATCGATCAGAAGAAGTACCCGGAGCGGCGCTTGCAAAAGTATTTTATCATGCGCGATAACTGCATGCTCAATTCCTATGAGGTGAGCCTGAATGGCGGTGTGGTTACCGAGGCCATGAAGGATCGGGCGCGCCAGATCATTGAGTTGTACACAAAATATTTTTCTGCCAAAGAGGGCGAGAGCTATCTGAACATCAACCCGCATGAATACTACACCCTGGCTCTGCGCATATTGAACGAAGGCATCGACGTACAATTTCACATCACCGCCAGTCGCGATGGTGTTGGCGACGCGCCGATCCCGAACGTTCCGGTTTACCGCTTCAAAGACGCCGAAGAAGCGGCGCTAGAGGTGGCCCGGATCATGCGAAACAAGGCGCAGGACTTGTCAAAACCGGAATGGTAGGAGCTTCTTAATTCAGGGCTGGCCGCATGTTAAACTCCCTAGTCCTAGCTAGGTGTGAACATGGGCCAGCCCAACTACACGTCGGTAGACCGTATCCTATTGGATATGCCTGCCATCGGATCGGTCACCAATCTAACGTCCGAAGCAATTCTGGGCGCGTATATCACCCCCGCCGAAAGCATCGTTGACGCGAAGATCAGCCGTCTGTACACGACGCCGGTTTTGCCTGCGCCAGAATTGCTGATCACCTTGGCGACTGACATCGCGATCTATCGCATCCTGTCGCGCCGCGTCTTCAATGCACAGCAATTGAAAGACAGCGTGTGGCCGTCGCGCTACGCCGAAAGTTTGACATTGCTGGATCAAGTCGCCGACGGTTCGATTACGTTGGTTGATACCGGGGGCACCGTTATTGAAGGGCGGTCCGAGGGCGCGGTCGCGACTTCCAATACCAAGGGCTACGTACACACATTCAATGAAGATGAGCCGATTGACCACGTTCAGGACCCGACAAAGCTGAACGACATCGCGGCTGCGCGCGAGGGTTAGATGGCCAACGGTTGGAGGAGAATTGGAGAAATTGGGACGGCTTCGCGAGTTGGGGGCGGCGTCGGTGCGGCAGTCTCCATCCATCTTGATGTCGAAACTTTGCGAGCACGGTTAGCGGCTGTTGGACGCGTACTCAATGTTCGGCAGATGATGGAAGCCATTGGATTTCGCTGGCTGCGCTGGGTCGATCAAAACATGCGCGACGCGGGAACCGATCAGCAATGGCCGCCGATGTCGCCGAATACAATTTTTGTCCGCCCGACGCGGATGAGTGACAGTCATTTTTCATCGCGTTACCTGTCGCGGCTTCGGCAGTCTTTTGTTGCCAACGTGACCGACAACACTGTGGAAGTGGGGACCGAGCAAGAGTACGCGGACTACCATCATTTTGGCACGCGGCCTTACGATATCTATCCGCGCACGGCAAAGTTTTTGAAGTTCAGGACTGTTGGCGGCTGGCGCTTCGCAAAAGTTGTGCATCATCCAGGGCTCCCGGCGCGTCCGCTTCTGCCGACGAAAGCAGTGGCCGAGCGGATCACGCAAGAGCTTTTGGACGCGTATGCGACCCGCGCCGAGGCTGAGTTCAATGACGAAACCGCGCGCGGCAACTTTACGGATTAGTGTACATGATACTGCCAGACTTCTTTGCCGTAGAAGAAGCGATCCAGCGTATGATGCAGGCTGCCCCCGAGCTTGGGAACGCCTCTATCGACATCGAAACAGAGTTGTCGTTTCAGGAAGGCGACATCATTAAAATCTATCTGGACCGTTGGGACGCACCAGAACAGCTACAGGCTATTTCTGCCGGGCAAAGCACCAGAATGTTGGTGTCTTTTGTCATTTGGGGTTTTCACGGCGGACTGGATTTGTTGGGCACCATGAAGCGGCGAAACGAATTGGTTTCGATCATTCAGGTTGTACTTATGCAGGATCGCAGTTTGCAGCAGACCGTCGAAAGTTCCTGGATCACGGGCGGGGAGTTTCAGACCATCCCGCACCAGGGCGGGTTTGTGATTGGCGGGGAAGTACAACTGACTGCCGAAATGATCGCGCGCACCTAAACAGGAGAACAGTGATATGACGTACGGCTTTGCTGGTTATTTGGGCGTAGCGCGTGAAGTGACTTGGGGCACGCCTGTCGCCGCGACCCATTTCTTCGAAGCGCTTTCGGAGAATATCGTCACCAACATGGACCGCTTCGATGTGAAGAACATCGTCGGCGGCGCTATGTACGAAGCTGACGATGAGGGCGGCCTTTTGCGGTATCAGGGCGAAATTGTCGCCGCCGCACATCCGCAAATTCTGGGGCACTTTTTGCGGGCGGCCCTTGGTATCCAATCACTAACCATCGTCGGATCGAGCTACTTCAAATACGACTATATTCCGACGCCTACGGATATTGGTTCGTACCACGCGCTGCCCGCGTACTCGGTCGAAATCTATCGCGATGTGACCACGGCGGAATGGTACGGCGGCGCGCAAATCCAGCGGCTTGTGTTGGCGACTGCGCCGAACCAGGACTTGCGGATGACGACAACGTTCATCGCGAAGACCCGGACCACGGCGGCGCGGCAGGCAGTCATCACGTTCCCGACTTCACCCATCGGCGTCTTCAAATTCGACACGTCCTCAATTTCGTTGGGCGGCGTCGCGGTAGACCGCTTCGAAAGCTTCTCGCTGACGTTCGACAACCAGTTGGAAGGCATCCCGACGTTGAACAACACGCGCGAGATCGCGCGCATCCATCGCAATGGCCCGCAGCTTGTGCGGCTCAATGCGACGGTCGGTTTCTATGATATGAGCGATCTGAACACGTTCATCAACCAGACCGAACAGCGCGTCACGTTCAACATCACCAAGCCAAATTCGTTCGCGCTGCTGATCGACATTCCGCGCGCGATATTCTCTAGCTTCCCGGTGCGGTTGGCGGGCCGCAACCGCGTCACCGTCGATTTCGAAATGATTGGTCGCTTCTCGCAGTCCTCTTCCTACGCGGTGAGGATGACACTAACCACGGTCAATACTTTCTAGGAGTGTACACATGGTCGAAGAGACAAAGAAAGAAACTCCCCCGCCCGCGCTGATCAAGGTCGGGGAACGGACCTACAATCTGCTAGACGCCTTCCCGATGACGTTGGGCGATTGGGAAGACTTGAATGAGTTGGGCGTCATGGACGGTTCACGACTGGTGATGGTGAAGCCAAAGCAGATGCTCGATATGCTGCATATGCTTATCCACAAGATCGATCCAGAGATCGATAGAAACGCCATTCGGAAAATTGCGGTCCGCGATATGCCGGACCTGACCAACGTGCTGAAGTACATTCTCGACTTGGAGGAGAAGCGCGGGGAAAACCCTACTACGGCCAGCTAATCGATTATGTTGATTTGTTTGGCCGTGAGTACGGCTGGCGCAAAGAGGATGTCGAAAAACTCACGACCACCGACGCGACGCAACTTGTACTACGGATAATCCGCCAACGTCGAGAGCAGGCACGCGCCATGCAAGGACAAGGCTAGAACCGAAACATGGCAAAACTCTCAATCCTCGCTGAACTGATCGGAGCCGACCGCGTTGCGGAAGGCTTGGCGATGATCACTGGCGCAATCGAGGAGCTTGAGAAAGAACAGGCTGCTTTACAAAAACATTTGCAGGAAACCGGGCAGGCGGCGGGCGGTGCCGCTGGTCCTGGCGGCGGCGTCGCGCTTCTCGCCAATGGTCTGAAAGATGTTGCGCTGGGCTTCCTTGAGGGCGCGGCGTCGGCGGCTGCGGCTTACATCAGCATCAACAAGCTTTTCAGTCTAGTGGTAGGGGGCATCCGCGAGTTTGCGGAATTGGAGCGATTGAGCTTGCGCCTTGAAGCCGTGTTTAAGGCCACGGGCGGGCGTGCTGGTGTCACCGCAGAACAGATTGGCCAACTAGCAAACGCCTTGTCACAAACGACGTTTGTCACTCAGCAGGCGGTTTTGCAGGGTGCCGCGTCGCTGGCCACATTCCGCAGTGTACACGGTGAGGCTTTCGAGCGCGTGCTGAAGTTGTCGCAAGACGTGTCGGAAGTTATGGGTCGCGATTTCCGGGGAACAGTCGTTCAAATGGGCCGCGCGATGGATGCGATTTCATCCGGCTCTGTTGAAGGCATGCGTCGCGCGTTTTCATTCTTGAGCCCGGCGATCCTGGAAACCGCGAAGCAAATGGCGGAAGCGGGTAAGACCGCAGAAGCCATGAAGTACATTTTGGATGAAACCGAAAAATCTGTTGGCGGTGGCGGTGCCGCCGCGCATGGTGGCTTGGCTGGCTCTGTCGATAGCCTGACTAAGGCATGGTCTGATATGTGGCAGGAGATCGGTAAAATCATTGCCACAAGGACCGACTTGGAAGGCTGGTTCAAATCGGCTGCCCAAGGCGTGCGCGATGTACTCGACGCTTTCAATATTGGTATCAGCGGCGATGAAGAAAATTTGCTCAAGGTCGCAGGGACTATTACGCGTCTTCGCGATCAGTTGAAAGGTGTACGCACAGCCGGTCCAACCGCTTTCGTCGGGAATATGGAGATACTTAAAGGTGCGTTGCCGGGCGGGCAAGACGCGTATGCGCTTAATGAACAGCGTCGGCAGGCGCGCATTGTACAAATCACTACAGAGTTGAAGGTCGCAAAAGAAGAGCAAGCACTGCTGCGCGAGGATATCGCGCTTCGAAAGCAGAAGGGGGAAACTGAAGAGCAACTGCGCGTACAACACGAAAAGGACATAGCTTGGAACCAAAACATCAATGAGTTGACGATTGAGGGTAACAAGCTGATGGCCGAGGCTGCGGAAGAAAACCGCAAAGTCGGGCAGAGCATTACTGATGGACTGTTGTCGCCGACCGAAAAGTACAACAAAGCACTTGCTGAACTGAACATGAATTGGCGTATCTGGGGCCTGTCCGAGGAACAGAAGATCGCCCGTGCTGCGCAATTGAAAAAGCAGATGGATGATGAGATCGATGCGATCAATAAAAAGAATGCGAGTACACAGAAGGGCATTCAGCTAACCGATCAGCAAAACGAAAAATTGCGGGAGATGATGCCGTTGGTGACGCAGCTTGTTGCGGGCTACGAAGAGTACACGCGCACAATGGAAAATTGGGTGACGCGTGGCTTGGAAGCGGCGCAGTCCCCCACAGAAAAGATGGCTAAAGCGTTAAATATGTTGAAGGACGCGGCGGATCAGGGGCTTCTTGATGCCCCCGGTGCCTACCAGAAAATGTGGGACTTCATTATGCAGGGGATGGATCAGGCAACTGATAAAACAGAAGAGCTAACCGAGGCCGAAGCCTATCTCATTGCAACGACGCAAAACCTGATGTCGGGCTTTGCGGACATCGTGACCAATAGTTTGAGCACTGCTGGTGATGCGTGGGAAGGCTTCAAGAATTTAATCCTGAATGTTGGCAAGCAGATTTTGGACATGATCGTAAAGCTGGCGATCATCAATCCGCTCATGAACGCCGTTTTCGGTACGAGTTACTCGACCATCGGAAGCATGTTTGGTGCGGGCAGCGCTATAGGAAGCGGCGGTGTTGCGTATCCGCTGCCCCCCGCGATCCCCTCCGCGAAGCTGGCAACCGGTGGCTCCCGCGTTTTCACGCGGCCCACGTTGCTGTCCGTTGCGGAAATGGGGCCGGAGTTGGTCGAGGGCCGTCCGCTGGCGGGCGGCGGCAGTGGTGGAAAGTCCGGCGGCCAGCCGACGATCTACATCGACGCGCGCAATAGCAATGGCGACGCGGCGGTGCAATCTGCCGTCCGCGAAGCGCTGCGTCGCGCGATGCCAAGCTTTGTTGAAACGAGTGTACAAATGGTCCGGCAGCGTCACCGGATGGACCCCGGATATTTAAGGTAATGACAAATGCCGAGCATCACTTATCCGATCAGGTTGCCAGACCCGCAAGATTTGTCGGCGGTAGAGTTCACGATGTACTCAATTGTGGCGATGTCCTCTTCGCCGTTTTCTGGCATCCAACAAGTCTATCGGCATCCTGGCCAATATTGGATGGGCCGAATGGCGGTGTCATCGCAGCCGCGCGACAGCGCAGAACGTTGGCTTGCGTTCCTCGCATCGCTTTATGGACGCTACGGCACGTTTCTAGCTGGTGATCCGAAAGGTGGCGTGCCACGCGGCACCGCTGCCAATTCTCCGGGCGTGCCTGTCATTTCGGTTGCCAGCCTCAATACTGATTTTCTCAGCATCGCGGGTGCGATGTCGAGCGTGACCGGCTATCTGATGGTCGGCGACTATGTACAAGTAGGGTCTGGCGTTGCCACGCGCCTATTCAAAAATCTGGAACAGGTCAACACGACAAGCGGCGGTGTTGCCACGGTCAAAATCTGGCCGATGTTGAAAACACCCCCGGCTTCCGGCGCGACGCTCATCGTGAAAAGCTGCGAGGGCCTGTGGCGTCTTGCTACTAATGATCCAACGTGGTCAGCGGATAATTTCCTGACGGGCATCAGCTTCGACATCATGGAGGCGTTGACCTATCCATGACCCGTTCGCTTACCGCGCCTTTTGTCTCTGAGATCACAGCGGCGGCGCTTTTGCCAATCGTTTTGGTCAAGTTTGGCTTCACGTCTGGCGATCTTAATCTTTGGACTGGCGTCGGCGTCATTCAATGGAATGGCGATGCGTACACAGGTGTCGGCGGTCTGGGTGAAATTTCTGGCATCATGGAAACCGGTGAGATCAAAGCGACCAACGTACAATTCACGCTGAGCGGCGCGGATGAGATCATGATCGCGCTGGCGTTGGCTGAAAATTATCAAAACCGCGCCTGCCGTCTTTGGGTCGCTGTGCTCGATGGCAACTTTACGATCATCGCCGATCCGTACATGTTGTTTTCGGGCACGATGGACGTGATGACCATCGATGATCAGCCAACCAACCCCCGGATCACATTGACAGCAGAGAACGATCTGGCCGCGCTTCGCCGTCCGAACCCTCGATACTACACGCCGCAGGACCAGGAGTTGGAATATCCCGGCGACACGTTCTTCCAATATGTGACCGCGCTTCAGGACAAAATTATTCAATTTGGTGTTGGTGGTGGCACACCAAACACGCCGAAGTTTACGGGCAAGAATGCTGGGCGCAAACCTGTAGAAAGTACACCGACGCAAAGCGGACGTTGGAGATACTAGATATGGCCACTGCGATGCTTATTCGTTTTCAAGATTGGGAAACGCGCCTTCTCGATGCGATGGAGGCGACGAAGGATGTACTTTGCCAATATGGCGATCACGATTGCTGCAAGTCCGCCGCGCGATTGATCCATGCGATGACCGGCGTCGATTTCAGCGCCGATTTCCCGCCCTACGCGCAACGCAAGAAAGCCTTTCGCATCATCGCGCGCAATGGTGGCTTCGAACGCATGCTTGAGAGTATTGCAACTAAGTACAATTTGGAGGAAGTGCCGCCGACGATGGCGCGGCGCGGCGATCCTGTCATGGTGCAGACCGAGCGGGGTATGGCGGCTGGCATCGTTGATCTGACGGGTAAGCGCATCATCATTCCTGCGGGACGCGGCTGGGCATTCATTTCGGTGCAGCACGCTTCCCGCGCTTGGCGATTGGGGTAAACGATGCCCCCAGCAGCAGCAGTTATCGGCGGTGTCGCAGCAGGCGTGCTGGCGGGCGTTGGCTCTGCCGTCGCTGGTTCGGCTTTTATTGCTGGATCGGTTTTGGCAACCGCTCTTGTTGTTGGTGCGGTAACGGCGGCGTTGTCCATTGGCATGGCGATGTTGCAACAGGCGATGGCCCCGAAGCCAGAGATGCCTCACTCGCCGGATCGGACAATAAACGTCCGACAGCCAATCACGCCGTGGCGCATTGTCTATGGGTACACACGTTCTTCCGGCCCGATCACCTTCGTTCAGGGGACCAATCTGAATAACCGGCTGCACATGATCGTGACGCTGGCGTGCCACGAAATCGATGAGATCGTGGCGGTGCAGCTTAACGACTACATTGTGTACTCTGACAATATCGATGCTTCAACGCATATGGTGAAGTTTGGCCCTTACAAGAATAGGGTCCGCATCAAGTATCATTTGGGCAGCCCTGATCAGGAAGCTGATCCCGATTTACTGGCGGAAACCGAAGCCGTTTCGACTGATCGCGGGCGCGGGCGCGCGTACGTCTACATCCGCTTTGGTTATAACCAGGATGTCTTTGTCAGCGGCTTGCCGTCCGTTTCGGTTTGGATGTATGGCAAGAAGCTTTTTGATCCGCGCACCGGCAACACCGTTTTTAGTCCGAACCCAACGCTGATGCTGCGCGACTACATCACGCGCCCGCTGTATTTGGGCGGCATGGGTTTGGAGACTAGCCGGGTGAACGATACGGTGCTTCAGGCGTCGGCTAATTCCTGCGAGGAATTTGTCACTGTCACGTCAACCGATCATATCGTTTTCAATGTCGATGACACGTTGAACTGCATCGAGTTCGATACCGATACGTTGGTCAATCTGACGTTAGGCGACCGCGTGCGGATGAGTGTGATCGCCGATCCCGGCGACGGCACGCCAGAACATCCGCCAGAAAGCGCGGTTATGCCTACACCGCTTGCCGTGTTGACCGATTACTACATCGTGCCATTCCGCGAGCATCTGGTTGATAGCGTTGATCCCTATTTGTACGTCGCGAAGCCCGCAGTCCGGCTGGCAACTTCTTACGCCAATGCGCTGACGCGCACGGTGATCGACATCACTAATCCAGGCAGCGGTATCATGACGCTGACGAGGATTGCGGAGCCGCGCTACGTAGCAGCCGGGACCGTAGAACTGGATGACCCGCCGGGGCAAATCCTCGACAACATCCGCGCGTCGATGGCGGGCCGCATTTATTTGATTGGCGGACAGTGGGTCATCAAGTGTGGTGTGTACACGATGCCAACATGGACACTGATCGAGCGCGATCTGCGCCGTGGTCCACAAATCACGACGAAGGTATCCCGGCGTGATCGCTTCAACGCTGTGCGCGGCGCGTTCCTGGCCCCGGAAAATTTCTGGCAAGACGATGAGTACCCGATTGTCATCAACGGCGCATACGAAGCTGACGACGGCAACATTCGCATCTTCACGACGTTGGATATGCCGTTCGCTTTCAAGCCTTTCACTTGTCAGCGCATCGCCAAAATAGAATTGGAGCGCGGTCGGCGCGAGATGGCTGTGACGCTGCCGTGCAAGCTGTCGGCTTTCCAGGTGCAAGCGGGCGACAGTATTTATGTGACGTTGGATCGCTACGGCTGGAACTCCAAGGAATTTGAGGTGATGCAGTGGCAGCTAGTTGGCGATGAGGATGATGCAGGCGCGCCCTACATCGGCGTCGATCTGCAAGTCCGCGAGATCGATAGCAACGTGTTCGCCTGGAATGCCGATGAGGAAGGGTACTTTGCCCCGGCCAAGCGTACAGAGTTGATCAGCGCGTTCCTTGTTGGTGTGCCCGGCGCGCCTGTGATCACCGAAAGCACTTATCAGACCCGTGACGGCGCGGGCATCAAAGCCAAAGTCACGATGACTTGGGAAGCTTCAACCGACGGCTATGTGACGTTCTATCGTCCTGAGTACAAACGGGCTGACGTGTTGGATTGGACGCAGTTGCCGCAGGTCACCGCTAGCTTCCTGGCGGTTGATATTTTTGACGTGAACCCGGCGGTTTACGATTTCCGCGTGATTGCCATCAATGTCATGGGCTCCAATTCCGCGACTTCCGAAGTCACGACGCGCGAGATATTCGGTTTGTTGGCCCCGCCGACGCCGCCCGCCGGTCTGACGATGGTTGGCATGGGCGGTATGGCTCTTCTGCGCTGGGATAAATCGCCGGACCTGGATGTGTTGAACGGCGGGTACTTCGAGGTTCGGCATTCGCAGGCCGAAATCAACGCGCTTTGGGAAGAAAGCGTTACCATCGGAAATGTGGTGCCTGGATATGAAACCGTCGGCGTGTTCCCGCTGAAGCCGGGCACGTACTTGGTCAAGGCTGTCGATAGTATGGGGATCAAATCCACCTCGCCGTCGGCAGTCTCGACGGCAGGCGCGACGGTCCTGGGGTACACGACGCTTAATACGATCATCGAGGAACCGACGTTCTTCGGGACGCACAGTGGCACGGTTGGTGTCGATAGCATTTTGAAGCTGGGTTCGACTGGTCTGTGGGATGACATCCCGGATGTGGACGCGGTGACGTTGATCGACAGCTTTGGCGGCGGTGTTGCGTTGTCTGGTACGTACACATTTTCGACGCTGATGGATTTGACGACAATACAGCGCGTTCGCATTCGCACGACGTTGGCCGTCGTGATCACCGATACCTTCGATCTGTTTGATGAGCGGACCGCCAACATAGACGATTGGGACAATTTTGATGGCACGACTGTCGGTGACGCCGATGCGCAGGTATGGGTGCGGGTGACCGACGATGATCCGAATGCCTCGCCTACTTGGAGCGAGTACCAGCGCGCGGAAAGCGCAGAATTTGAATGTCGGGGCCTCCAATATCAATGTCGATTAAGCACGACCGATCCGGCATATAATATCGAAGTTTCAACTCTTCAGGTGAAAGCCGAGCAGGTGACCTAACCATGACCAAATTTGTGGCAACGCTGGATGCAAACCGCCTTCTGATCGGTTTTGTCGAGAAGGAAGACGCCGCGATCACCGAAGACGATATCGTGGTGGAAGCGCCCGATCTTGAATTGCGGGCGTATCGCTGGATCGAGAAGGACAAAAGCTTCTTGCCTCTGACGCGCACAGAGAAAAAGAAGCTTGATGAAAAGACCGTGATGCCGGAACAGATGACGGCCATCGTGAAGGGGTTCAAAGCGATCCGCGATGATGGCCGGATCGTACTGCCGCCGGAGACGCTGGAATGGATCGCATGGTGCGAAAAGTTTGTGAAGGTCTAAGCCATGTACAAACGCGCTATATTGGATGAGCACGATATCCTGGTCGCTTTCGAGGATGTCGAAGAACTGAATGAGGGCGATGTCGATGGTGGTGATGGGGACCTGTCGCTAAACGAGTACTTCTATTCGCGCGACAAGCTGTGCTTCATGCCGATCAAAGATCACAGCGCCCGCGTCGGACTGATGCAGCCGTTGCCGTTCGAAGTCGCTTTCTGTGATTTTGCGCAAATGATGAGCGAAGAACTAGGCAAGCCGCTCCCGGTTCGCACGCAATCTTGGATCGATTGGTATCGGCGTACATTCGATAGCGCTACAGCACCAAAGACGGTGCTGATTAACGGCAAGGATGGGGGCCAGCAATGACCCAGCACGATTACAATATTGGCAACGCTTCTGGCGCGACTGTTCGCACCGACCTTAATAATCTGGCGGGTGCCATTGCGACGCACAACAGCGGCGGCACCGCTCCGACCACGACGTATGCGTACATGTTTTGGGCTGACACCGCTGCCGGGCTTCTCAAAATCCGCAACGGCGCGAACACGTCATGGGTCACTGTTGGCGTGCTCGACAGCACCAATCTGGCATTGCTGGCGCTGACCGGCGGATCGCTGACCGGGGCCATCGAGCTAGATGCGTTTGCCGATCTGGCGTCTGGCGGGACAACGGACATCGGCGCGCAGACCACAAACTTTGTGCGCGTGACTGGCGTCACCGGCATCACCAGCTTCGGCACGGCAACGGCGGGCGTCTGGCGCATCCTGCGCTTCGCGGGCGCGCTGACCATCACCCACAATGCCGTGTCGCTGATCTTGCCAACAGCAGCGAGCATCACGACGGCAGCCAACGATAGCCTGTTGGCGATTTCGCTGGGCTCCGGCTCCTGGTTTGTCGCGATCTACCAGCGTGGCGATGGCACGCCGTTGGCCGGTGGCGCTGGTGGCGCAAGTGCTTTGAGCCTTCAGACCGGCACGACGCATTCGCCAGCAGTTTCGGATACCGGCAAGACCTTTAGCTACACCAACGCGGCGGGCTGCGCCGTTTCGCTTCCTGCGGTATCTGACGGCATCAATTTCCGCATGATCAATCGCGCAACGACTTCAGCCGCGATCCTGACGATCACAGCGTCCGGGCGGCTTTTCAGCGGCGGCGGTTCCTTCGTCAAAATACAAAACGAGCCGGGCTTCAGTGTAGTCGAGGTGATGTGCGTTTCGTCGGTTTGGGAAACCAGTACGCGCAAATGGAAAACCGATCCGAAGGCCGTCGCGGCGGGCAATACGACTGACGTACATTCACACGGGCTGGGCGTAAACCCGACGACGATGCAGCTTTTCTATCGCTGCGTTAATTCACAACAGGGTTGGCAGCCGGGCCAGGAATTTGCCGTTGATCAGATGTCCTACGATTTGGCGGGCACGGCGGGCAGTGGTGGGCATTACTGGTGTGGCGTCAATTCGGTGAATGTCAACTTCACGCGCGTAGGCGTGTACGATGGCGTGAACCCCACGACGGGCAACCAAGCTACCCTAACCGCCGGAAATTTCCGAACGCGCGTCGTTGTCACATTTTAGCGAGTACACTTCATGGCGCAGCACGACTACTCTATAGCGAATGCGACCGGATCGGCGTTTCGGACCGATCTGAATAATGCGTTGACTGCTGTGGTGTCGCTGAACAGCGGCGCGGCGGCTCCGACGACTATGTTCGCTTTCATGCTGTGGGCGGATACCACGACCGGCCTGCTGAAAATCCGCAACAGCGCGAACACGAATTGGATCACCATCGGCACGCTTGCGTCAACCAATTTGGGGCTCCTGGCTCTAAGCGGCGGTTCGCTTACCGGCGCGCTTGAACTTGACGCCTTTGAGGATTTGGGCAGCAGCGGCACGACGGACCTAAGCACCACGACTTCCAATTTTGTACGCATCACCGGCACGGCGGCGATTGCCAGCTTCGGCAGCGGTGCGGCGGGCCTGTGGCGCGTGCTGCGGTTCCAATCGACCGGCGCGACGCTGACGTACGACGGCACGGCGATGATCTTGCCGGGTGTCGCGAGCATCACTGCGTCTGCCGATGATCGGGCGTTGGCAATATCGCTGGGTTCCGGCAATTGGATTGTGCTTTTTTATCAGCGCGCGTCTGGTGGCGCTATTGCTACTCAGCTTGCACCAACCGTCGTTGCCACAAATCTGCACTCGCTGACGAATGCTGATAACGGCGCGCGTATCATGTACACCGCCCAAGCCTCTGTTGCGGTGTCCCATCTTAATTCGCTGAATAATGGCTGGTACGTCGATTTGATCTGCGCCACGTCATCATCTTCCATTACCCAAATCACGATCACTGCTTCGGGGTTGCTGAGCCATATACCAATCACCAGCGGCGGCTACAGTACGTTTTTGTTACAAGGTCGCCCGAACAACAACATGACGCGGCTGATGAAGATCAATTCGTTCTTTGATTTCTTCCCGCGCCGTTGGACAAGTGACACGTTTCCTAGCAGCGCGGCTGGTGCATTTAGTACATCAACCGGTTTGGCAACGCGGCCTCGAAAAGTGCAGTGTATCTTGCAATGCAATTCTGGCGACGCTGGGTACGTGGCAGGCGAGTTTGTGGCGTCAGTCGAACATGCCGAGCAAACAAATGCCAGTGCGAGTTGGGGCTTATCTGTCGCATCGAGCGGCGCAGCGCTGGATTTGAAGGTCGGCGCGAACGGGTTTCAGGTTAACAACAAAGGCACGGGCGCAAGCGTGGCGATCACTGAAGGCCGCTGGCAATTTTTCCTAAATTGCGAGGGCTAGCGAAATATGTCTCAGCATGACTATTCACTAGCAAATCAGGATACGGCGAGCTTTCGCGGTGATCTGAATTACTCTTTGTTGGCAACTGTTGGTTTGAACAGTGGCGGAACTGCGCCTGCCACGACATATGCGTACATGCTGTGGGCCGATACATCGAGCGGCTTCCTAAAAATCCGCAACGCAGCGAATAGTGCCTGGATCACCATCGGCACGCTTGCGTCAACCAATTTGGGGATACTGGCACTGACTGCCGGGCAGCAGATGTCCGGCGCGTTGTCACTCCCCGCGTTCGCCGATATCGCCTCTTCCGGCACGACGGCCATTGGCGGGGCCACGACAAACTTTGTACGCATCACGGGTGTCACCACGATCACCAGTTTTGGTACTATCGCCGCTGGTGTATGGCGCATGATCCGTTTTGCGGGCGCGTTGACGCTGACCCACAATGGCACGTCACTGATCTTGCCAGGATCGGCAAACATCGCCACAGCGGCGAACGATACAGCCTGGGCAATTTCGCTGGGTGGCGGCAACTGGATCGTTATGTTTTTTCAGCGGGCGTCAGGTCGGGCACTTATTCCGGGAGGTGCGCTGTCAAATCTTTCCGGCGTCAATTCGCTGACCAACAATGATCATGGAAAATTTTTGGTTTGTGGTTCTGGCACAACTGTCTACCTCCCTCATGTGTCGTCACTCCAAAATGGATGGTACACTGATTTTTACAATGCCTCACCAATTAGTGGTGTCATTCCTGGTGACAATATAGCGATTGTCTCTTCTGTGAATGGGGGCTGTATCTCCGGCGATTTGGATACCCCGTGGTACTCCTATATATTTTGTAGTTTGGTCGGAGCAAATTACACTCGATGCACTTTCACAGGATCACTTTTTGATTTTAATCCGCGCTGCTACGAAGCAACGGACTTTACGCCTACCGCAGGAAGCAGTCTTATTCAGGAGCACGGACTAGCAGCACGCGCAAAATCGATAGCAGCACGGCTGATCTGCAATTCAAATCAAAATGGGTACATCGTCGGCGAGCAAGTTATGACGGCATGGCATCCCCAACAAACTAATGCGTCGCCCTCTTTTGGTCTGTCTGTGACGACAGCAAGTAGTCTAGCCCTATTGCGTGTTGCCATCGCCACGAATGGTCTTCTCATCAATAATAAAAGCTCTGGGGTGGCCGAGGCGTTTATAGAAGCCGCGTGGACGTTGCGTGTATCAATTGAGGCGTAGTGGGAAAAATGGAAGGCTTTGATGTTAAAAGTCTGGTGTCTGTGTACGGCCCATTGGCATTTGGCTGGATTGTCGCAGTTTACTTATTGCTCCGATTGGTGTCGCTGGCCGAAAAAATGCACAACTGCATTGTTGAGTACACAAAAGCTATAACGCAGCTTACTGTTGTGATACAGGAACGATTAAAATGATGACGCTGTTTCAGCGTATATATCATGCTCTGGTGCCCAACGGGCGGATCGACCAGGACCTTGAAGAAGCCATCAAAGCCACAAAGAAGTTGGCGAAGGCTGTTGACGCGTGTGCGGGGCGATCCGTTGAAGACTTGGCGCAGGAGTTCGACGATGAGTTCGATCACCATCCTTAACGTGCAATTTTTTACGCTGTTGTTCGGGGGGCTTTTTATATTTTGCGCTTTTGCTCCATACAGCCTTCGGCGCATCCGCCGCCGCGAATTTTCGGAAGCCTTCTGGCTGGCTTTGGCAATTTCACTTACTTGGTTAGGCGTCGCTATCAACCGGTTGTACGTTTTGATTGCTTTGGAAGGACCGCATTTTGGCTGGTCTACCGAGTGGCTACGCAATCATTGGGCTCAAACGCCGACACTGCTGCCGATGATGGCTGGAATGCTGATCTTCATGCGCGTCGCTACTCATAAACATTCCGGCGAGTTTTTTTGGATCAGTGCCACGCTGTTCATACTATCGCTGGCATTTATGTTGTCAGCCGTACCTGATATCCTTACGACCAGCTTCTTCGGGAGGTAAAAATGTTTGGTGAAAAATCTGCAACGCTGATGAACATGAAAGGTGACGCGGCGTTTGGCGTCGCCGTCGATTACGTGCTGCGTCGTGAAGGTGTACTTTCTGATCACGCGAAGGACCCCGGCGGCCTGACCAAGTACGGCATAGCAAAAGCCTACCATCCCAATGTCGATATCGCGAACCTGACGGTTGAAGGCGCGCTGGCAATTTATAAAGAGGAATACTGGACGCGCTGGCACTGCGAAGAGATGCCCGCGATGTGGGCCATCGCGATTTTTGATGGTGTCGTGAACCAGCCGCCTTACACGACTAGCCCGGAACCAGTAGAGGACGGCGTGATCGAAATGATGCAGCGGACCATGCGCCTGTTGCCCGATGGTAAGGTCGGGCCGAAGACGATTGCGGCGCTGTGGAAGTCTGCACAATCGGATCACGCGCTTGAAGACCTCGCCGATTTCCTGTCGCGGCGGGGCTACCGCTATCACCGAAAATCACAGGACGTATTTGTACGCGGACTTCTACGCCGGATGGTTTTAACCGCGCTTTTTGCGGCTAACTACACGGTCGATGCTGCCGTTGATTGACCATATTTTCAGTCAATATGGCGCGGTATCATAGCGCTTCCAACGAGGTGCCCTATGGTCAATCCAAATCCAGGCGGAACGCCGTTACAATCTTCTGAGACAAAGGCCGCTGTCATTGCCGCCGATGTCGTGTCTGCCAAAACGGCTGTGGACACGAAGGCGACGAAGGCGTGGCTGGCGGGTTTCGGCACCCTGATCGTTCCGCTGGTCTTGCAGAATTTGCTTGGCACATCGGACAGCGCCGAAGTGATCTTCCGATACCTCTTCTGTCACATGCTCGAAATTCTGTGTCCGACCGGTGACGACGTGTACAACGCGATGAAGACGTTGGCGGGTGCCATCGCCAGCGCCGTCGGCGTCGGATATCTGACCTACTTCATCCCCAACAAAGCAAAAGTTGCTGTGCCCGAAAACGGAGGGACGTAATGTACAAAACACTGAGAGTGTTTCTGTTGGTGGGGCTCATTGCCTCGCCGTTTGCGCTATCTGGCTGCGCATCATCGGTCGCAGAAACTCCGGCGCAGCGTGTCTACGCGCTACAGTCCGAATACGCCGCGCTTCTGGCCGCCGCCGTCGCCTATGAAAGCCAGCCGCGCTGCATCCCGCCTGCCACATCGCTGACGATGGCCTGTTCGCAAGAGGATTGGGTCCTCGAAATCCGCACGGCGGATAACGATGCGTACACGACGATCCGCGCTGCGCAGGATGTCGTGCGCGATCCGAACACGACCGGCAACATCGGCACGGCGCTATCCATCGCTCGAAGCGCGTTGACCGTCTTTAACCAAGTCCTGGTCAACCATCACCTGATCGGCGCGCCGACTGTGGGTATGTACTCACCGCCGGGAATGAAGCCACCGATGAGTGATCGCGATCTGGTGCAGCGTACCGTGCCGCACAGTGTTCTCTTCCCGAGCATGGGAGTTCAGCTATGACATCCGCCCTTAGTTTTGCGATGATCCTGATCCAGTATCTTCCTGCTGCGATCCAGGGCATCTCCGAAGCGGCGCAACTCATCGAATGGGGCGTCGAGCGCGTGAAGACAATGGTCGCCGAGAAGCGCGATCCATCGCCAGCAGAATGGGACGAATTGAACGCAAAGACCGACGCACTACGCGCCCGTCTGCATTCCGACGCTACCTAAGACCCTGCGGCGCGTTGTTCCTGGCATTCGTTTTGCATGGCTGCGTCTTTCCAGAGCTTTGCGAAACGTTTGCCGGGGATACGCCGATTGGTAGGGCAACCGATGACTGCAAGCGCTTTCATCTCACTTGGACCTATCACATCGATTGGCGTCCGCGCGCTGGCGTCCTTCCCAACACAAATCCAGAACTAGCGAAGCCGCCATCATGAAGAAAAGTTTACTGGCAATCATCCTCGATCTGGTGAAAAGTCTGCTGGCATTTTGGCGTGCCAAAAAGACCGAGGCCGCACAAAACGCGAAAGTGGAAACCGGTCTAAGGGAGCAAGCCAATGTCGATACGCACCGTCCTGTTAGCACCGATGTTGACGATATTCTTGGCCGGTTGTCCGCTGAACGTAAACCTGGGGATGGGGGACATGGGGCCGGAGATACCGGAAAGCGAAATCCCAACGACCGCTGAACCGTCGCCGGTCAAGAAGCTCTGTCCCGAATTTCGCAAGATGCCGCCCGAGGCCGTCGCGTTTCTGCGGCGCATCGCCGCTATTGATCCTGATGGCACCGGGCCAAAGCCAGCGCGCCCGGTCGCGGGTTCCGAAGAATTGTGGGACTGGCTTTCCTCGATGACGGTTCTTGAAGACAAATTGGAAATCTGCCGCGCTGCCGAACAGTGAGCACCCCATGCGGCCCGTATTTCAACAGCCGTTTGTCGAAGACCCCGAGCGCGTCACGTTGATGCCGATTGGATTGCCTGCCTGCCTCGCCTCCCTTTTGGAAATCGCTTTATCGGACGTGCCCGATCTGCGGTGTACTCAAAAGCAGAATTTCTGGCAGCGGTCCAATCTCTGGCTGTCGATGCGCAAGCTGCAACTTTTAAGCATGGCGCTGACCGATCACGCGCTGCCAACCGAAACCGTTTTTGGATACCATATCCGCATCGGGAACTTCCCGCCGCCGACGCCGCTGACAATCCCGCCGACTTACGCGCTTGTGTACAACGGCAAAAAGCTGGCGCACGATCCCAACTATGAACCCATGATGGAAAAGCGCGCCTATGCGCTGACACCGGTCCAATGGCTGCTACTCCCACTGGACCCGCGCCGATAATGAACGATTGGCACCGTTGCGCGGTTTGCGGGAACCTATGCGCCCCACATCTCTTCGCGCACGCTCATATCAACGATGACAGTCAGATCAGTTGGTACACAAAAGGCGATGATGGGCGCGGCCACAACAAGCCAACCTACTTTTTCGGCGACACCAATTTCTGCCGTGCCGCCTGCTGTCTGAAGTGGTACGAAGAGAATAAAGGACGCGTTGAATGTCCGTTGTCGGCATAGTTCTAGCGGGCGGGACCGGTTCCCGGCTTTATCCGCTTTCCACACCAGAAGAGCCAAAGCAATTCATATCGCTGATCGGCGGGCGGTCCGGGTGCTCGATGGCGCTGCGGCTGATCTTGCGTAGCGGGTGCGATGAGCTTGGTGTAATCACCAGCGGCAAAGCTTTGGAAGCGTGCCAGCGCACCTTGGAAATGGAGCCCGCGAACGTCGTCATGCGTACGACTGTGCTGGTCGAAAGCCATCCCGTCGGAACTTATTTCAGCTACGTCATGGCGGCTCACAAAATTCTGGCCGATAGCGTACTCATCGTCACGCCGTCGGATCATTGGATCGCCAATCCAGATGCAATGGTCGATGCTCTGCGCCGCGCTGTTCGCTTGGCCTACACTTTCGAAGGCATTGTGGTTTTGGGTGAGGTAGCGGTTGCCGCCGATCCTGCGGTCGGATACTTGCGCGTCACGATGCCCCGCGACGATCACGCCACGGGGAAACTGTCGGCGTTCATCCAGCGGCCCGGCATCGAGAAGGCCGCGCGGCTGATGGACAGCGGCGATCATGTTCTTTGGAATACCGGCATCACGGTCGCCCGCGCGAGCGTTTGGCGGCGACTGATGTCGCCGCTGTCACCACAGTTTTCAGCGGCGCTGCGGGACAGCTTCCATAGCGGGGCTTTGCTCCACATTGACACCAAAGCGCTGTCACAGCAGGTCGCGCCGGTCGGCATCGATGAGGCGATCATTGCCCGGCCAGGGGCTCCGGTCCTGGTGCAGCGGGTGCAAAGCGGCTGGCATGACATCGGGACGCCGGAAGGGCTAGCCCGCGCCAGGGCCGCCGCCGGAGAGAAATACGGAAAATGATTTCTTTCTGACGTAGAATGTTTTCATATCAAAGCACTCCGGCACTTTGTGTGCAGTCGAATGGGGCTGATCGACGGGAAGGCCCGTTTTTTGGCCGCTGGGGAGGGTTGGCCCTGCGCCGCTGGTTGGGCACGGCGGACCGCCTCAGCGCTCACAGGCACCGGGAAATCCGGGGGTTGTCAGGGCGATTTCCGTAGGGCTAGGATGCCCGTGACCTGAAGACCCCCGTTGCAGATGCCCAAATTGGCCAGTGCCGTTAAGCGGGGGCAGTCCGAAGTGATCCCTTTCCGTTT